>ERZ825324.298-NODE-298-length-70157-cov-6.633334_pt1 | contig 70157 bp, 58 predicted proteins | sample MGYA00519859_ERZ825324 | MGnify/ENA primary metagenome ERZ825324 (study PRJEB31778, sample SAMEA3449198) | human gut metagenome | biome: human gut; feature: human-associated habitat; material: faeces | place: United Kingdom | collected 2010/2012 ...
CGGATAAACCTCGCCAACAGCCGCCCCGTAGGCGATGACGGGGCGACCACGATGACAGCCCTCATAGCCCGGCGCGACACCCTCAGGCGACATATCGACATGATGCGCGGTTTTCTCAACGCCGCAAGCGACCTGACGCCACGCCACACGCTGACCGAGATCCGCGTCATCAGCACGGTCGATGTCGCCGCGCTCCGAAAGGAGTGCGACGCCCTGTCGAAAGAACTACGAGAACTCGAGATACGCATCCAGTCGCTCAACTGGACCATTGATCTCGACTGACCCAACCGGGGGAGAGGATCGGCGGCAGCCGAGGGGGCGAGAGTCAGAAAAACGTTAGAACTGTTTCATGTTCATATTTATGAAGGCAGCGGCGACGGCCTTCCGACACATTAAAGTCAGTCGCAGCATCCCGCACACATGCACAAATCAGACTCCGCACACCATGTATCACCACGACTCTGACCCGAAGCGTCCGCTCGGATCCCCTCCCCCTTTTTTACCAATCGCCTGAAAGGCCGGTCACGCGAGATCCACCACGGTGATTCCCGCGCCGCCAAACTGCACGTGTTCGTCGCGGTATGACGCTACACCTGCCACCGTATCGAGATACTGGCGGATGGCCTGACGCAATGCCCCCGTGCCGGTGCCATGGAGTATGCGCACCCGTCCGGCCGAAAACTGCACCGCGTCGTCGATGAAATACGTGATGGCCTGCAGCGCCTCGTCGACACGCATGCCTCTGACATCTATATCGCGTTTGAAGCTCAGCTGACGGTCGCGCAACGTATCGGCAGTGGATGCGCTCACGAACGATGCCGACTTGTCCGACGACCGGTCAGGACTGGCCATTGTATGGCGAAGACGGCCTGTGTCGACCGTAGTCTTGAGCATGCCGAACGCCACAGTGGCCCGTTTGCCCGACACTTCAAGCACTCGTCCGGGCGTCCCCTCTCCATCGAGCTTCACGGCGTCGCCCACGGCTATCGGCTGCTGATCCTTCAGCGGCTGGGATTGCTGCGGCTGACGCTGTTTCTTTGCCTTCGGAGCCCGGCGCAGCAGCTCGTTGCTGCCCGAACCGATCCCTTTGGAGGATTCCATCTGAAGGCGTTCCTGCTCAAGCTGCCGGCGCGCCTGCTGCGTGCGCTCCCTATCGGCCTGAGCCTCGCGGATCGTACGGATAGTCCGCTCGATCGCCGCATTGCTCCCTTCGAGTATCTTCTTCGCCTCCTGGCGCGCCTCGCCTATGATCTCGCGTCGCTGCGAGCGGAGGGTTTCGGCCTCCTCCTCATAGCGCTGCAGCGTCTCCTCGAGTTTTTTCTCCTTCTGCCGGATGGCCATGCGCTTGTTTTCCCAGTATTTGCGGTCGCGGGCTATGTCGAGCAGATATTTGTCAAGGTTCACGTAGTCGCTCCCCACTATCTCCTCAGCCTCCTTGATTATTTCGGGGGGCAGCCCGGTCTTGCGGGCGATCTCCACGGCAAACGAGCTTCCGGGATTGCCTATCGAGAGCCTGAACAGCGGCTGCATCAGATGACGGTCGTAGAGCATCGACCCGTTGATCAGTCCGTCGGTATCCTCGGCGAAATGTTTCAGATTCTGATAATGGGTGGTGACGACTCCCCACAGTCCGAGATCGGCGAAGCGGTGGAGTATCGCCTGGGCTATGGCGCCGCCTATCTGCGGCTCGGTGCCGCCGCCGAATTCGTCGATCAGCACGAGCGATCCGCGCCTTCCGCGTCCGACGATGGTCTTCATGTTGCGCAGGTGGGAGCTGTAGGTCGACAGATCGTCCTCAATCGACTGATCGTCGCCTATATCCACGAATATGTCGGTGAATATGCCGAAATGCGAATTGTCGTGAACCGGCGGGAGCAGACCGCACTGCAGCATATACTGGAGCACGCCGACGGTCTTGAGGCATACCGACTTGCCGCCGGCATTCGGCCCCGAAATGACGAGCAGACGCGCCTGCGGCGTCAGCACAATGTCGAGAGGCACTATCTCGCGGCCCTGACGCCTGAGCGACAGCAGCAGCTCCGGATGGCATGCATGATACCATTCGAGTTCCGGCCCGTCGGAGAGCGATGGCATGGAGGCATCGGTCTCCACTGCATATCGGGCCTTGGCCCTGACAAAATCGAGCTCAGCCACCACCGCCACCGACTCCTCTATCGACGGAATCGAAGGCCGCAGCGCATCGGCAAGAGCGATAAGTATCTTCGTGATCTCGCGGCGCTCCTCCATCTGCAGCTCGCGTATGCGGTTGTTGGCCTCGACCACCTCGGCCGGCTCGATGAACACCGTCTTGCCCGATGCGCTCTCGTCGTGGACTATGCCCGATATGCGGCGCTTGTTCATTGGCGCCACCGGTATCACCAGACGGCCGTCGCGCATGGCGGGAGCGGCATCGGCCTCGAGCACTCCCTCTGCCACAGCCCGTGCCATCACGCGGCGCATGGCGGAGTTGACTGATCCCGCCATCGACGACAGCTGACGGCGTATCGCCGCAAGCTCCGGCGAAGCGTTGTCGAGGATCTCGCCATAACGGTCCATCACCCTGTCGATGGCCGCCGTCTCGTTTCTGACCGGGCCGATCCGGAAAGCTATCCCGTCGAGCGCAGGATATGGCGACCCTCCCTCCTCATCGCGACGTGCCGCGAAAAAGTCGGCCGTATCCGCCACCACCGCGAGAGCCTTGCGGAGAGTCAGCATCTCCGCCGCCGGAGCGAAAGTCCCCGGCAGACGGATCGCCTTGAGCACATCGGCCGGAGTGCCGAGACCGTCGAGCGGCGGATTCTCTCCGGCCTTAAGCAGGCGCAGCATCTCGTCGACCGGCGCCAGCAGAGAGCGCACGGCGCGGGCGTCGGCTGAAAAAGTCATTCCGGCCACCATCGAGCGCGCTCCATCGCATGCGCACAGCTCCGCCACTCTCTGGCGGACAGCCGTAAAACCTATCTTATGTTCGAATCTGTCAGGGTATATCATGAATGCCTCCTGATTTGTCATTTTACGCCACAAAGTTAGCAAGTAATTGCCAAATCGACAGCATCGCCCGACAATTATGTAGACATCCTTAACACACATCGCCATAGCTGCGCAACTTTTGGGAGAGTGCCGTGTTATAATATCAAAACAAACTTTAATACGTAAGAATTATGAAAAACTTCAATCTTTCGTTCTGGGGACGCACCAAATCATGGTGGATAGTCCTGACAGTAGGCATACTGATGGTTATCTGCGGATTCGCTTACTGGATATGGCCGGTGGCCGGTTATGCCGTTTCATCCCAGATTTTCGGCTGGCTGCTTGTTTTGGCCGGCATCGTACAGCTTTGTGTGGCCGCCGGTCCCAACCACGGACGCGGATGGGGATGGTGGCTCGCCGGAGGCATCATAGACATGTTTATCGGCTTCATGCTCGTCAGGAGCATCGTGCTTTCAGAGGCCGTCTTCCCCTATTTCATCGCCATCATATTCCTCTTCTGGGGCATCAGCGCCATCATCAGTTCCGTCAGCCAGCGCGACCGCCGCTACTGGTGGCTCTATCTGATCAACGGCATCCTGCTTATGGTCATAGGTTTCTTCTTCATCGAGGCAGGATGGGTACAGGACATGATGATGACAAGCTTCCTCACCTCTCTGGCTTTCATCTACTGGGGATTCTCCATCGCCATGGTGAGCTACGACATGAAGCCTGTCAAAGAATGACAGCTGACTAAATACACCCGGCACAGGCCGGCGCTCTCTCCGTCGGGGATGGGCGCCGGCTAATGTTAAAAACGGCTAACGCAGACGAGTTATCTACGTCGTATTGGCAGAAATCACTACTTTTGTGGTTAGATAGCAAGAAAAGCGTCATATTCGTGACGCGGTTGTTAAACTGACTGCTATATTTGCAGTCAGAAGATACAGAATCAGTCTTTCAACACAAATCAATGACCGAACTTATGGCACACATCACAAAACGACTCATGGCGGCGCTCATCGTAGCGGCGCCACTGGCCTGTGCGTCGGCCCAAGTGAATTTCGACGACGATATATATTTCAATCCCTCCAAGGACAAGGACAAAAACATCGAAGCTGCCAAAAAACTCAAGCAGCTCGAAAAGCAGCGGAGAGCCAACGCCGTGATACTTTATCCGGTGGAGGACTATCCCGCCGCCGACACCTATGCAGCCGAAGGCTCGTCGACCCGTTCGGTTGACGAATACAACCGTCGCGGTGTGTTCGGCAAAAACAAAGCCACCGGCGATACGTTGACCATGAGCGCAAAGGAATTCGAACAGTTTTCCAACACCCGGCGCATCGAACGCTACTATAATCCGGCGATCGTAACAGCTTCAGGCGACGCCGATCTCGAACAGCTCTACTATGCCGAGCCGGCCGAGGTAAATATCTACGTCAACGCACCAGGCTACAGTTACTGGGGCTACCCTTATTGGAGCAACTACTGGGGCGGATGGTATTCACCCTGGTACGGGCCCGGATGGTATTCGCCCTGGTACGGGCCTTCATGGGCCTGGGGGCCTTCATGGTCATGGTCGTGGGGCTGGGGATCGTCGTGGGGCTGGGGCTACGACCCCTGGTGGGGCCCGGCATGGGGAGGCGGATGGAGCCGTCCCTACTATAATCCCCGCCATCCCGGAGCAGTGCACCGTCCGTCGGCATCGCGTCCCTCCACCTACCGTCCGGCCACTGGCATCCGCCCGGGACGTCATCAGGGCACCGGCAACTACCGGCCCTCGACCGGAGGATCATACCGCCGGCCATCAGCCCCTTCCGGCAACTACCGTCCGTCGGGAGGAAACAACAACAATAATAACCAGAATTATAATAACTACACACGTCCGGGACGCAACGGTTCAGGCGACAGCTATCGCCAGCATTCGGGAGGAAGCACGTATCGCCAGAGCTCCGGCGGATCGTTCCGCTCCAACAGTGGCGGTGGCCGTTCGACTGGAGGCGGTGGCGGACGCGGACGCCACTGATACCGCAGTCGCCACACCTCACCTGATGAGTACGGTCGAAAAGCAGTAGTCCAACACAACAACGAAAACCTATGAAAAAGAGCATTATTGCAGCAATAGCGGCCTCTCTGCCGCTTCTGGCCGGCGCACAGACGGCCACCGACGCCTTCCAGCTCTCGCAGCTCGGCCTGCGGGGCACGGCCCGCTTCATGTCGATGGGCGGAGCCTTCACTGCCCTCGGAGGCGACCTCTCCACACTCAACCAGAATCCGGGCGGCATCGGCCTCTACCGCAACAGCGAGATCGGCGCCACACTCGATATCAACATGCTCTCCACCAAATCGACCACGCAGGGAGTTTACTCCAACTCCGACATGACGAAAGTCAACTGCAACAATTTCGGATATGTGGGAGCTGTATATACCGGAAGCGACATCATGCCCTACTTCAACTGGGGCGCCAGCTACTCGCGCGTAGGCTCGTTCGACCGCCGATTCAAGGGCCGTATCGGCTCACTGAAGGGCTCGCTGTCAAATCTCATAGCCGGATACACTACCGCCGACGCATTCAACGAGAATGATCTGACAGGCGGCCCTGACTACAATCCCTATCTCGACTCTCAGGCACCGTGGATGAGCATCCTGGCCTACAACTCCTACATGATGACTCCCGTGGGCAGCCCCACCAACTATCAGGGCATGTGGCAGAACGGCACATCAGGCGAAGGCTCGTTTGATTCCGAAGAGAAAGGCTACGTGGATGAATACGCCATCAACTTCGGCGGAAACATCAGCAATGTCGTCTACTGGGGCATGGGCTTCGGCATCACCGACCTTGAGTACCGCCAGAGCGTCTACTACACCGAGGATATGCAGAACGCCGCCATCCCCACACCGCAAAACGACGGCACTACCACCGGAGGCGGAGGCTTCGGGCTTGACAGCTGGAAACACATGTGGGGCAGCGGCTTCAACTTCAAGATAGGCGCGATCGTACGCCCGATCAACGAGCTCCGCTTCGGATTTGCCGTACACACCCCGACGTACTACAATCTGAAACAGGAGGGATTCGCACAGACCGACTACGGCATGGGCACCGGATTCTCCGGCAACAGCGAAGTCAACGAGGGCTATGTGGACTATTTCGAATGGAAGCTCCGCACGCCGTGCAGCGGCTCGACGGCGTCCTCGCGGATCCACGCGCTCTCCTTCTCGCTGGCCCACACATGGTATGCGTGCCTGAACTGCGAGATGGCGATCTCGCTCATGCCCTGCTCGCGCATCTTCTGCGCCGACTGCTCGAACACGTCGTCCACTGTCATCTTCTCCGTCCGTTTCAGATCTTCGGCAAACATTCCTATAGTCTACTCGCGTGGTGCTTCGTTCGCCAATCATCCCGCAGACGTATCCATTATGGGGGTATCCGGGGTGGGGCGGCTGGCTGCCGCACTGCAATGGTATGCGCAGATGGAACTTGGATAAGACTTGGATGGGCCATGCCGTCTATGTAGCTGGTGTCTCCCTATTGCGAGGTGATAGTCGGGAATTACCCGAGTCGCGACACGCTTGTTTTGCGTTATTGACGTCATATGGTAAATTCTCTTCTCGGTGCTTTTCGCACTGTTCGGGCCGTAGCGCAGTTTGGTAGCGCACTTGACTGGGGGTCAAGGGGTCGCGGGTTCAAATCCCGCCGGCCCGACAAGAATGGCGGGATCCCAACGATTACAAGTCGCTGGAATCCCGCTTTGTCATACTTGGGGGACATGAACTTCACGAACACGGTTCCACCACGTGTTCCGCGATGAACCGCCCCCGACGCGCATGAGCGCCACCGCGATACGGCGCAGCCGCCTGCCGGCCCCGAAGGTCCCGGCACCCACATTCAACCCGGCGACACACCAGTCAGCACAAGACGTGACGGCTTATCCCGGACACACACATTCTGGCCTATAACCCGTTTTACCGTGCCTCATTGCCTCCGCTGGCAGGCTGATACCCGGTATCTCCGCTTCGAGGGGTTGATCTCGCGCTCTCGGAACATCTATCTGCGTTTCAAGGGGTTGCCCAAACGCGATATCCGGAGTATGCGGGGACATCCCGCATTGGAATCATGCGGTTTCCGGCCCGGCTCTACTCGGGCACCAACCCCTCGAAACGCAGATAGATGTCCGAACGAGCCTGAAGCACCCCCTCGAAACGCAATTAGACTCCAGAACCCCGCCCGATTGCTCATCCCGCGTTGCATTGCCCGGAGTGGATGCGTTCCGCGGCCCGGTCGGTGAACGCATCCATGCGATACTGCTTGTGCCCGGTGCTGGCCGCGTAATCGATGCTCTGCTGGATCAGGGCGCGGTTCGCGCCCATGTACTTGACCGCGTAGCTGTTCGTCACGCCTTCGGTGCGGTTCACGCCGTTCTGCATGACGGCCTCGGGCTCGATGGTGCCGCAGCGCATGTGGATGGCGTGGTGGGACAACTCGTGCCTCACGCCCGCGGCCGGCGCGTAGGTCATGTTCCAGTCGGGCATGCTGCGGTTGCCGTAGATCACGTTCGGCGTGGCAGGGCAGTAGAAGCCGAACGTCTCGGACTTCGTCAGCGCCTTGTTGTCGCCGTCGTCGGTGCCCGCAAACGCCGGGCACTGTCTGAATCCCTCGTCGATGTCCCAGCTGAGCTTCATGTCCGCGAGCTCCACCAGTTTCTGCGCGCTGGCGGCGTTGCCACTCCCCAGCGAGTTCGAGGCTTTGGCGACGCGCTGTTCCAGCTCGTCCCAGGTAGGCCTGAGCGTGATTGATCTGCTGCCGTCGACCGTGTACTTCTTGCCATCGTTGCCGGTAACGGTCATCGAAACGCCGAGCGCCTGCCCTTTCTTAAACCGTGCTTCAAGGGTGTCGACGGTGGTTCGGTACGAGTCGATCTTCGCATCCAGCGCATCGGGGTCCTCGCTGGTCTCGTCCGCTGCCGCCTTGGCCTCGTTCACGGTGCCCAGCAACGCCGCCATGTATCCCGTCATGTAGTCGGTGCCGTCCTGCGTGTCGGGTATCCGGTATTCGCTCATGAACATGGTGTTGTTGTTGAGTATCTCGTCCTTGTAATGATCGAGTTTGTCGGTCACGTAGGTCACCATGCTCTCGTATCCGGGCCGCTCGTCCATGCGGTAGACGGTGGCGGTCGGCTCGGGGTCGGCCTGATTCGGGTCGGAGGGAGACGCGTTGCCGTAGCTGTTGGTCGGCTCGTTGGCACCTTGGCTGATATGGTTCTTCGCCACCGTCATGAGCCCGGCGGTCACGGCGATGAACAGCAGCGCGGGTATGACGATTACGGCGGCGACTATCGCCGTGATGCCGCCCGCCCCGATGCCTGTTTTCCTCGGGGCTGCATCGGGCGGTACTGCTGGTATGGCGGCATCGGGTACGGCGGGTATGGGGGATGGGCCTGACGATTTGTTTGGCCCGTGGTGAACGGGGATGATGCCGACGATGATGCGCCGTTGAGCGTCCTGGACCATGGGGCGGGCGCTTCGTATGAGCCCTGTGTCGCACGGGCTTCAGGAGTCGGGAAAGGGCCGGGCGCATACGGCCCGGATGTGGGAGGCCGCGTGGCTGAAGAGAATCCGTATGGGGTGTGCGGTTGTGGTGCCTGGCGCTGCCGTGATGCTCCTGTCGGGCCCGACGCGCCTGTGATGGGTATCGACTCGGTCGGCATTGATATGGTCGGCACTGACTCGGTCGGCGTGCCTTCCCTGTATGACTCGTATTGCGGATCGCCATAGGGTTCCTGCGGCTGCTGTTCGGTCATGACGTCTCCTTTGCCCCCGTTGCGTCGATTATCGCGTGTCGGTCTGCGTTGTTCAAGTCATGTGCTTTCGTCGTAGCCGCGGACTGCATGGCGACTCGCCGTAATGGTTGCGCTCGCCGATGATGTCACGTAAAATGAACATTTGTTGTTTGCGGGTGATTGGCGCAGCGGCTAGCGCACTTCCTTCACACGGAAGGGGTCGTAGGTTCGATTCCTACATCACCCACGGCCGCTACGGTGGTCGGTTTTCGGGGCTATGGCGCAGCTGGTAGCGCATCTCCATGGCATGGAGAGGGTCAGGGGTTCGAATCCCCTTAGCTCCACAGAACAGAACGTCCCTCCTTCCGGGAGGGACGTTTCTTGTTTTTTCGAGCCTATACCCGCAGGCGAGGATCCTCGGCATCGACAGCTCTCCGGACATGATCGCCTCGGCGCGCAAGCTCCGCCCCGACTGCGATTTCGATGTGCTGGACGCCGGGTCGCTCGACGAGCTCGACACCGATTTCGATGTAGTCTTCTCCAACGCCTGCCTGCAATGGGTGCCGAATCATGAACGGGTGCTGCCCTCCATGCTGCGACGGCTTAACGCCGGCGGCATCGCGTCGGCGCAATTCACCGAGAACATCAACCTGCCGCCGCACATCATCATGCGCGAGACCGCGTGCGAGCCGAAATGGCGGCAGTGGATCAGCGAGATACGCCGCTACTACAATCTCGGCGGCGACAATTTCGACGTAAGCGCATACTATGATCTGCTCGCCCCGCTCTCCGCGCACGTCGACGCGTGGGAGACGAACTACTACCATGCGCTGCCTGGGTATGAGGCGATCCTCGACTGGTATCGCGGTACCGGTCTGCGCCCGTATCTGGCCCAGCTGCCCGATGACGGCCTGTATCTGCGAGTTTTGAGAGCGTCGGTTGAGCGAGCCATAGTTTTTTCATATGCCCGCGGTCTTGTGTCGCGCCCTGCGACGTGCTTCGATGGTGGGTGCCGGCGGCAAGGGGCTTCGCCGGTGCCATATCGATGGTTCGCACGTCAAGAAGGGGGTTGTGATGGTGTCCACCACATTGGACTTCGCCGAGAAGTACCTGCTGAAAACCGAGGTCAGGACCGTCGCGGTCATGCCCGACGACGATGATTCGGTGCGTGATGATGATTCGTACGACGCATAGTGCGGTGATCGTTCTCGATGATGTTTGTGCGAGGATGACTCATATTCCCGCACAAGTGCGCATGATGCGGATTCCCGGAATCCCGAGACTTGCTTTCGCTTGATGCCCGATTGGCCCGGTACCATACTCGCGCCTGTATCATTGAGGACGATTCGTTGCATATCTTGCCACCGGGAAGGGCCATCATGGGGCGCAGTCGGTGATGCATTTCCACGTGCACTTAATCCCGCGCAGATATGGGGACGGATTGGACACCTGGTCCAAGCTGCCGGGCCGCTCGCTCGACCTCGATACGGCATGGCGGCGGTTGCGGCGGGGAAAATCGACTTCGTGAGGATTGTGATATAGGACATCAAAACGGCGGGATTCCGCTGATGCAACCTGTGGTTGCGCACGGTTGCGGGGCATGGTCGGCGATTGCAACCGTAAGATGGTGGCGGATGGCGCGGACGGCGTGCCATAGTGGGGTCATCGGCCGAACATGACATGATGGAATCACTTGAGAAGGGATTTGACGATGAGCTTCCGCACCAACCTGCAATACCTGCGCGCCCAACGCAACATGACCCAGGAGCGACTGGCCATGCTGCTCGGCGTCTCGCGGCAGGCCATTTCGAAATGGGAATCCGAGAAGGCCTACCCCGAAATGGACAAGCTGCTCATGATCTGCGATCTGTTTGGCTGCACGCTCGACGACCTCGTGCTCGGCGACGTGAGCGTGAGCACCAGCCGGCCGGACTCGCACGGCGCATCGGCAACAGGCTGCGGCACGACTGTCGGAGGCAGGACCGGTGAAGATGCCGGGAGCCCTGCACATGCGGGGAACGCGAAGGGAAGTATAGGCGACGCCGACGAGCCCGCGCATCTCGGTGCGGCCGGTGCCATCGAGCCAAGCCTCACGGGCGTGCCGACCGGCGAGACACCGTACGGAACCGGTTCGCCCCGCCCCGCCGTGCACGCCAATACGGCCACCCTGCCGCAGGACCTGACCGGCTACGACGAGCATCGCCGCCGGTTCGCGCTGCTCATCTCCGGCGGCGTTGCGGCGATCATCGCGGCGGTCGGTATCTGCAATCTGTTCGATTCAAGCAACTCCATCCTCGGCGTGACGCGGCTCAATGACTTCCTCACGTTCCTGTGCATCTGCATAGGTGTGATCGCCGGGCTGGCGATGCTGGTCCCGGGCGGCATGTCGCACGCCGAGTTCAAACGCCGCCATCCGTATATCGAGGATTTCTACACCGATGAGGATCGCAGCCGCGAGACGCGTCTGCTGGTGGTCGGCATCGTGGGCGGTATAGCGGCAATCCTGATCGGCATAGCGGTGACTGTGTACGCCGATGACGTGTTGGGCATCAGCGATGGATGGCCGAACGCGATCATGCTGATGCTGTACTCGGTCGCCGTCTTCAGTTTCGTTTACTGCGGAATACGGCACGGCATGCTCGACATCGACGGCTACAACAAGAAGGCCGATACCGATGGCAAGAAAGAGCGTGCAGCCGGGCATGATTCCTACGACAATCTGACCGGTGCGGTATGCGGCATCATCATGTCGCTGGCCACGATAACCGCCCTGTGCCTACTGTTTCTGGGGCCGTGGATGCTGCATGACGACTGGAGCTCCGTGGGCCTGTTCTGGCTGCCGTGGCCGATCGGCGGCGTGCTGTGCGGCATAGCGAGCCTCATCATCCAGCTGGTCAAGGATTATCGCAGGCGCAACGACGACGGACAAGGCGCCGGGCAGCCCGGGCGGACGAAATAGCAAGGAAAGGACGGCCGATGGATGATCTCGCCGCGTCTCGTGAGCGGTATCCGTTGCAAACCATGCGATTGCCGGATGGCGAACCCTTCGCATACCGGTATCATCGCAATCCCTCCGCCCGCGCAACGATTGTGCTCCTGCCGGGCGGAATCGGGCTGTCCGACTGTTCTGCCTGCATTTTGAACGGTTCGTCGAGGACCGCTCGGTCATCACCTTCGATTATCAGGAGCGGTTCGCGACGAACGCCGAACTGGCGCGTGCCATCGCAAGTGGAAGCGGACGCTTCGCCTGATATCGATGCCGCTGCACCGGCGTCTGATGGCGTGGGCCGTGATGCGCAAGACGCAAGACCTGTCGTCTGGCGAACGGCGGCTGATGCAGGGCCTGTGCGATGTCCTCAAGCAGTTGCTGAGCAAGCCGTATCAGCGGCATATGGCCGATTTGCTGATCGATGCTGCGTCGCACGCCGACATGGTGACGGCGGTCATCTCGCGCTGTTGGTGCGCATGGACGAGTACATGGATACCGTACGCGCCTTCATCGGGTCGCATGCGGCCCGCTCTTAGCAGGCGTCTCTAGTCTCGCGTCGGATCCTTCTGCAGAAGCAGGAACACGAGCGCCACGACCAGCAGCAGCACCGCGATAGACAGCACGCCGAGCGAGGCTCGTGGTCTGCGACGCATGAGTGTGACCGTGAGCTCCCCAGCTGATGAGCGCAAAGGCAGAGATTGGTTTCGCGTGGGATTGTCCCGATGTCAAGGTCATGATGCAAAAGCGTTAAGCATCCTACGGATTATATTGAGAAAAGAAGTCATTAGTAATACAATTGGCTTTAGAAAGGATTCATTATGAGCACTACCACTGTTCGCATAGATGATGATCTCAAAGCCGAAGTGAACGCCATTCTTGATTCCATGGGATTGAATTTCAATACGTTCGTGAATATGGCCAGCGTGCAGTTGGTGTCGCAGCGTCGTATTCCGTTCGAGGTGAAGGCGCCTGAACCCGTGCTGCCTCACGCGGGACATGTTGCCGCCAATGGGGTTGCGTACCGTGGGGTCGACGAACAGGGGTATCCGGTGGTCGAAGTGCCGAACGCCATGGTGTTGAATCCAAGCCGGGGCGCCGACGGTGTTGCCGTACTGCCCAAGGCGTGGCGTGATGGCGAATAATCATGATATTCCGGAATTGATGCCGGTTCCGGAGCAATTGCATGTCTTCGACGTGTATCGCATGCGGGTGCGGTTCGAGGATGATCCGACGAAATCACGCAGCCATACGTGGCCGCCATCGTCATACAAGCCGACGACGACGGTGGAGTGGCTGTGAAACTGACCAGCAATCCAACCTGGCATGGGGCGGGCGATGTGCAACTGCCCGAGTATGAGCATGCCGGGCTTACCCATCTGACGACCGCTCGCTGCGCGCAGCTGGTGCGGTTCCGCCGGTCGGATCTACAGGGATTCGCCGGTAGATTGAGTCGGAATGATGCCATACGTGTGGCCAATGCGGTCGGCGAGGTAAAGCCTGAAGAACAGGTGTGGCTGTAATTCTGTTCTGCCGTCTAACTGGTTCGGGGTGTTCACTGTGAACCAGTGCGCAATTGCGATGGTCGGATGTCTTTCTACAGTCCGCTTATATGTGAAGGTTTTGTGGTCGACGTTGCGTCATATGTTGCTTGTGACGTTGCGTAATGCGGCATATTGCTTGGTGAAAGGAGGTTAGGCCATGTCGATGGACGATGAAACGGACAGCCGATACACCACAGGGGACATCGCCAAACTCACTGGTGTGAGTGTGCGAACCGTGCAGTACTACGACGCCAAAGGTCTGTTGATTCCCAATGAGATCAGCGACGGCGGCCGAAGGCTGTATGGGACTGCAGAGGTCGAGCGGATGCGGGTCATCCTTTTTCTCAAAGGACTCGGCTTCAAGCTGGAGCAGATTCGCTCGATTCTGTCGGACGAGCGGCCGGAACGGGTGCTGGTTGATTTGCTGGATCAGCAGACGGCATCCTTGCAGTCGGGTATCGCCGAGCAGAAGCAACGTCTTGATGACTGCTTGCAGCTGCGCAAAGCACTGACGGTCTCGGCGTCTGACTTCGTATCGTCAACATTAACCGACATGGCAACCGTTATGAACACCACAACCACTCATTCCCTGCGCACCACATATTTGGTCATGCTGGCAATCACATTGCCCGCGACTTTGTTGCAAATTGCATGCCTCGTCATCGGTGTGATGACAGACGTATGGTGGCCGCTGCCGGTCGCCGTTCTGCTGGCGATTGCGCTCACTGTTGCGGCGATGAAGTACTATCGCTCCCGCGTGCAGTACCTATGTCCGGCTTGCCATGAGACCTTCCAGCCGGGTATGCGAGAGTTCGTATTCGCCGCACACACGCCCAAGACACGCAAGCTTACCTGCCTGCATTGCGGTCACAGGGGGTATTGCATGGAACTCAGCATCTGAAAGTTTCTGATTATAGCGTTCGATTTACCAACGGTAGTTGTCGCAGAATTTGCGACAACTACCGCCCTGCCAAAATATGTGCGTTGTGCAGGGCTAAATTGTTTCAGGTCGCGGCTCGGGCGGTAGGGTATGCCGTTTTATCGCTGCTTCGGCGTTCCTGTTGCTGATTGATGGGTGACATTACGCTTGTGTTGGATCCTTCTGCAGGAGCAGGAAGATGAGCGCCAACACCAGCAGGATGGCGATGGAAAGCACGCCGAGGGAGGCGTTGCCGGTGATCGACGTGGTGGTGGCCACGAGGAACGTGCCCAGGATGCTCGCGGTCTTGCCGAAGATGTCGTAGAAGCCGTAGTACTCGTTGGCGTGGTCCTTGGGGATGATCTTGCCGTAATACGAGCGGCTCAGCGCTTGGATGCCGCCCTGGAACATGCCGACGAGGATCGCCAGGATCCAGAACTGCGCGGCCGACACGAGGAAGAACGCGGCGAAGAACACGATGCACATGTAGGCCACGACCGCCGCCACGATCATCGCCTTGCAGCCGAACCGCCCGGCCATCCGCCCGTACAGGATCGCGCATGGGAACGCCACGAACTGCGTGACCAGCAGCGCCACCACCAGCTGAGTCGAGTCGATGCCCAGCTCGGCGCCGTACGAGGTGCTCATCGAGATCACCGTGTTCACCGCATCGATGTAGAAGAAGAACGCGAGCATGAACATCCACAGCGGCTTGTTCCTCACTATCTTGCGGAAGGTGCCGCCAAGCTCGCGGAAGGTGCCGCGCACGGCCGTTCCCAGCTGGTCGCGTGTGGCGCGGTAATGCTCCTGACGGTAGCTGGAGATCAGCGGGATCGTGAACGCGACCCACCAGACGGCGGTGATGATGAACGATGCGCGGGTGCAGCCGGTCGTCGTCCAGCCGAATGGCAGCGCCGGGCCGCCGAAGATCAACGCGATGCACACGATGAACGGCACGGTCGAGCCGATGTAGCCCCAGCCGTAGCCGTGCGAGGAGACCTTGTCCATGCGTTCGTTCGGCGTGGTGTCGATCAGCATCGAATCGTAGAACGTGAGCGAGCCGTTGAGTCCGATCGTCGCGAGGATATACACGACCAGGAACGGCAGCCACGTCAGTGGAAGCGCCATCGCGCAGCACGTGACGACGCCGGTGCCGAAGAAGCCGAGGAAGAACTTGATTTTCATGCCCTGCACGTCGGCAATCGAGCCGAGCAGCGGCATGAGCAGCGCGATGACCAGCGATGCGATGGTCTGCGCGTAGCCCCAGGCCGACACGATGTTGCCGTCCGCGGGCATCAGCGATTTCGCGTAGATCGGAATCACCGCGGTGGACAGCAGCACGAACGCGGAGTTGCCCACGTCGTAGATGATCCATTTCTTCTCGCGCGGGGTGAGTTTCGCGGTGGCGGTGAGGGCCGGATCTGTGCCGGCCGCTGCACTGTCTGCCGGGCCATCGGTGGGTTTGGCTGCGATGCTGTCGTTCATGGGGACTCCTGACGTCGTGTTCATATATATCGTAAAGTGCCGTTTCCGGCATACCAAGTTTCCATATGAATTGCGGGTGAATTGTTGCGGGCCGGCGGGAGTCGGACGGGTTGGGCGGGTCAGGCGCGCAATGGGCCGCGTCGATCGTGGCGATCGTCATCGGGGTCGGCGTTCGTTATCTGGTACACCTATTATGCGTGGCGCAAGCCCGATCCCATCGAAGAGGCGCGGCGGGCGGATATGTTCGCTCGCGGTTGGACGCCGCTGGACGAGGACGTGCACTTCCCTCCGGCGTGGTTCGCCAAGATTTCCAAGCTGAGGACGGTCGGTAGCGAAATGCCGCATACGACATGGGGCAAGGACGGCTGGATCACGTTCAACTATGACGTGATGCAGTTCATATCGGACGCGAACCCCAGCTATGGCACCGATATCGTGTTCCTGGTATGCCCGTGCACGGTGCCACGAGGCCCACTCATGTGGGCGACCATCTATCAGGGTCGCAAGATGTTTCAGCGCACCAGCGAGCAGGGCGGCGTGCCCGCCGACGTGGTCGAACTGCTGAAGATGAGCCCGTACAGACCGAATCTGATCGTGATGGATGGACGAATCTACATATGGTTGCGGGTGAATTACATGCCGTTGCCGCAGCGTTTTTCTGAATTATCCGCTGGAAAGCGATCTGATTCCGTTGACGAAGGAACTGCATCGCAGGCTCGCCCGCGATATGGGGATTGTCGGCCAGACGCCGTGGGCTGGCCGCGCCTGAGCGGTCATCGGCACGGTGATTGGTCCAATAGCGTCCTTAAGTGCGCGCCGAAACGACAAGTGCGCGCACATAGGGACGCAAAACACCCGATTTGCGTCCCTATGTGCGCAGAGTCGTCCGTTCGGCGCGCACTTAAGGACGCAAACGGAACGACAGCGTTGCGCAACAATCCATATCGGCCGGGCGACGCTGCGGGGAATGGCTACTTCGCGGCCTCGGCCGGAGTCTCGTCTTCCTCGAGCTTGGCGATGACCTCGTCATAGCCGGGGCAGTCCGGAACGCCGTTGATGGAACGCTGAATGCCCAGCGAAGCGGCCGCGTTGGCGATCTTCACCGCATCGACAAGCGACCAGCCGCGGGCGATCAGTGCGCACATGGCACCGGTGTGGCACGAGCCCGCCGAACGGGTGTGCGTCGCCTTCGTCGGATACCCCTCCACATGGATGACTTCGCCGCCCGGCGTGCGCACCCACGCGCCGCGCGACCCCGCACGAACCACCAGCGGCGCGCGCAGCGTGGCGCCGAGGCTGTTGCACAGCGCCTTCATCGAGTCGTCGAACCCGCCGCCGACGGTCATCGACAGGGAATCGTCCACGAACACGCCAAGCCGGTCGGCGAGCGTGCGGGCCTCCTGACGGTTGCAGGACCAGATGGGCCGCACCAGCACCAGATCCTCCAGCAGGTGGTCGCTGACCATGTGCAGCGTGTTGGTCGGATTGAGCACGATGCTGTAGTCGCGCGTCGTCGGGTCCGAAGAGGTGCGATGCAGGAAGGCGTCGATGCCTGACGCGCTGTGATCCATCAGCGTGTTGGCGCTGATGTGCACCACATCGCCCTCGCCGGGCTCCACGCAGTCGAACGTGTTCTCGTTGCCTTGTGATTCGGCGCCATACGTGGCGACGAACGTCTTGCGCTCGCTGTCGTTGAGCACCAGACGGAAACCGGAATCGGCGTCGATGCGGTCCTGGCCGATGTGCTCGATGCCGTTGTCGTTGAGAGCCTTGCGGATCAGTGACGCCCACGGCCCGTTGCCGATGACGCCTGCGTGCTTGGTCGCCGCCCCAATCCGGCTGGCCGCCTGCATGACGCGGAAGCTGCCGCCCACCGACGGCATGGTATGGTTCGCGACGGCGAATCCGCCCGGTTGGGGAATCGCGTCGATGTCCATCATGATGTCGACCCACACCTGTCCCAACGAGATCACTGTGGGGGAGGGCACGTCGTTTTTGCGTGAAAGCAGGCCTTTAAGTGAATTGAGCATCATTCCTCCTTGACGATTGCCGCGTTGCATGTATCGTATGCCATACAGTAACCGTTTTACCGTGATTTTATGAAGAGTTGCTGGATGCGGCAATAGTCAAGACGGGTGATATTGTGTGGATGTGTAGGTGAAAGCCGCAATGATACACGCTTGATTTGCATTTGTTTGTGTTTGGCGCTATTATTGTGAAGTTGTGTGTTCAAGCATCCGTGCTGGAACACGGAAGACTTGAACATCAAGGTTATTAAGGGAGTCCATCATGGCAGCTCGTTGTGCAGTGTGCGGCAAGGGTCCGCAGGTCGGATACACCGTTTCTCACTCGCATATCCGCAACAAGCGCACTTTCCGCCCGAACCTGCAGCCGGTTCGTACCACCGTTGACGGCCAGAACGTTCGCGTCCGCGTGTGCGTCAAGTGCCTCAAGGCCGGCAAGGTTCAGCGTGTGGTTGCGTGACATCGCGCGATAACGTTTCACTGAGGCCCCGGAAGTCGCAAGACTCCGGGGCCTCTTTATATCCGCTGGCGGAGGGGACAATGCGATGCCGTCCCGCCGGCACACCACAATAGGGACGTATGAGCATCACGTTGAACACCACCATGTCGTCGATCATGACGAACAAGCGGCGTGTCGGCGCGCTCAAAAGCCTTGGCGTCGTGACGGTGGGCGATGCGTTGACCTACTATCCGTTCCGTGTCGCCGATCCGGTGCCCCTGCGGGCACTGCGCGAGGCCCGTATCGGCGAGAGAATGGCGTTCTCCGCGTCGGTGCGCGGCATGCGGGTCGTGCCGATGAACGTTCGGCGGGGCTACCGGCTCGAGGCCGTGGTGGATGACGGGGATTTCGCGGTTTCCCGGCATGTCGCGGGGGCCGCCGCCCGTTTGGTGTTCTTCTCGTACAAGAAGCAGTATGTCGATTGGCTGAGCATGCGGCTGCGTTCCGGCGCGATTGTGGTGATCGCCGGAGAGCCGAGCGAGTTCAATGGCCAACTGCAGTTCACCCATCCCGAAATAATGACGGTCGCTCCCGGCTCCGGTCCGGCTGATGGCGAATACTCCGGTGTCGTGCAGATGAGCGCTCTGAAATACGACGCCGACACCGTCGAAGCGGGCCTGCGTCGCATCAGCAGACCCCGACCGGTGTATCACGCGTCGTCTCGTATCTCCAGCGAACACATTCATGAGTCGATAGTGCAATGCATCGAGTTGCTGGCCGGAACCGGGCAGGATCTCCCGGGCGATGCGGCAACGGAAGCCCCGCAAACAATGAAACCGATGGAAGACGGCGGCATCAGCGGCGCCGGAACCGCTCCAGCGGGTGCCGAGTCTCGGTCAGGAAACGCCGTGGCCGTCGGCCTGGCCCGCGCGATCCCGGACGTCCTGCCCGAATCGGTGCGCGAATCGAATCATCTGCTGCATCGCGCGGAAGCGTTCCTGGCCATCCACGACCCGCTCAGCACCGCGGATTTCAAACGGGCCATCGGCACGATGCGCTACGAGGAGGCGTTCGTCTCGCAGACGGCGCTGCTCCAGTCGCGTAGCAATGTCCGCAAGGATGCGGCCCTGCCTTGTGCGGGCGTGGCGCTGCGTGACCGGTTCATCGAATCACTGCCGTTCCCGCTGACCGGCGGCCAGCGGGAGGTCATCGATGATATCGGCGTGGACATGGCCCGCGAATATCCGATGCAGCGCCTGCTGCAGGGCGAGGTCGGTTCCGGCAAGACCGTGGTCGCGGTCGCGGCCATGCTGCAGGCGGCGGGTTCCGGCCATCAGGCGGTGCTTGTCGCGCCCACTCAGGTGCTCGCCGAGCAGCATCATGCGACCATCAGCGCCATGCTCTGCGCGATTGACGGCGTCGAGACGGGCGATGACCCGTCCCGCGATGCCCTGTCTCCCAATGACCCGGCCGACCTGATCAAGGCCGCCGAATCCGCTGCCGATGACGGAGATGCCAAGGGGCGCGCGGCCGTGAAACATCCCGTGAAACACAGTGGGGCACGCAGTGGGAAACAAGACGGCGCGGCGCACGCGCAGTCGGACGCGAACACGCGGCACGTGCCGGTCATCCTGCTGACCGGCGGCATGAAACTGGCCGCCCGCCGCCGTGCTCTCGCGCTCGCGGCCAGCGGCGACCCGTGCATCATCGTCGCCACGCACGCCGCGTTCTCCAAGACGTTCCAGGCCCCGAACCTCGCGCTCGTCGTCATCGACGAGCAACACCGGTTCGGCGTGGAGCAGCGCGAATCCCTGCGCACCAAAAACGATGTCGTGCCGCACCTGCTGGTCATGACCGCGACGCCGATCCCGCGTACGGCGGCGATGACCTGGTTCGGCGATCTGGACATCTCGTGGCTCACCGAGCTGCCGGGCGGGCGCAAGCCCATCCGCACGTTCGTCGTGCCTGAAAACGACGGCCGCATGATGGGCTCCATGTTCGCCCACATCCGCGGCCGCATCGACGCGGGGGAGCGGGCGTATGTCGTCTGCCCGCGTATCGATGCCGACGATGAATCGGACGGCGATGACGATACAAGTGGGGCATTGCAGATCGGCGTGTACGACGATTCCGACGCCTACAGGCGCGAATCCGCCGCCGCGGCCGCCAACACAGCCGCCAGCGCGCCATCGAAGGAGGATGGTGACGGTGCTCCGTCACGGCCGCCGCTGCATTCCGTGGCCGAGATCGAGCGCAGGCTGTCATCGCTGCCGCAGTTCCGTGGCGTCCGTTTCGCGACGCTGACCGGCCGCGACGATGACGCGACCAAGCAGCAGGTCATGGCCGATTTCGCGGATGGGGCCACGCCGGTTCTGGTGGCGACAACGGTCATCGAAGTGGGCGTGGACGTGCCGCAGGCCAGCTGCATCGTGATCTTCGACGCTGACCGGTACGGGCTTTCGCAGCTGCACCAGCTGCGCGGGCGCGTGGGGCGCGGCGGCACGGATTCATGGGCGTTCCTGATTTCGCGGGCTGAGGACGGCGGTCCCGCGCAGCAGCGGCTGCAGGTCATCCAGGGCACGCTCGACGGCGCCCAGATCGCGCAGGCCGATCTGGAGTTCCGCGGCGCCGGAGACGTGCTCGGCGACGCGCAGTCGGGCGGCAAGTCCGGTCTGAAACTGCTGCGCGTGGTCAAGGACGCCAAGATCATCGCCGACGCGCGCGAACGTGCTGGGCGGTTGCTCGCCGATGACCCCGATCTGTCGGGCGAGGTCGAGCTTGCCGGCGCGGTGCTTGATTTCACCCGCGGCAACGAGACGTTCCTGACCAGCAGCTGACGCGCGACGGGCGATATGCGCCGCGGATAGGGTCGTCGGACACGAGCCCCGGCCCCGCCATCCGCGATCGAACAATGTGGCGCTTGAACGCAGCATAGATTTTTCATATGGGAACGGCGTTCTCATCGCCGGCATGATGTGGTTCAGTTGTCATGAAGGTTTCGGCCGGGGAGGGGCATCATGGCATCATCACGTTCACTGCACACGGTTCATCTGGCCGCTTTTGGCGCGGGCAATGTCGTCGGTCTGGGGGTCATGTCGATGGCCGGCATCGGCGTCGGCATCACGGGCACCGGATTGTGGCTCGCCGCGCTGGTCGGTGGCCTGGGAGGCGCGTTCGCGCTGGTGCCGCAGCTGCTGGCCAGCTCGTCCGGCGATTACCCGGGCGGCCAGTACCAGCAGGTCGGCACGCTGCTGCCGCCCGTGTTCGGTGGCATCGTCGCCTATATCCTGTGTTTTCTGGTGTTCGACATCTCCGCGTACGCGCTGTCCGCGGCGCAGCTGCTCGGCCTGCCCACGCTGCCGACACGCCTGACCGCGGCGTTGGTCGTCGCGCTGTTCCTCGGCGTGCACATGCTGGGTGCCCGCATCGCCGCCATCGCCCAACTGGTGATGGCCGTGCTGCTCGCGGCGGCGTTGGGCACGTACGTTGCGGTGACAATGCCGCACGTGCGGCTCGCGAATCTCGCGCATTACACGTTTCTCGGCTCGCCTCTGGCGTTCCTGTTCGCATGCGTGTACATGACGTTCATGATGAACGGGGTGGCCGGCGTGGCGAACTATGCCGCGGTCGCGGACCGTCCGCGGGTGACGGTGCCCCGCGCGATGCGCGTCTCGCTGTTGCTGGTCGCCGTGACGTATGCGCTGATCTGCGTGGCCGATGCCGGCGCCTTGCCGATAGCCCAGGTCGCGAACCGGGATCTCGCCGTCAGCCTGTCCGCATTCGTCCCGGCTCCGGTGACGGTCGCGTTCGTGGTGGGCGGCTCCGCGTTCGCCCTGCTCACCACGCTCAATGCCGCGGTCGGCTGCATGGCGTATCCGGTCGCCTCGGCCTGCGCGGACGGATGGTTGCCGCGCGAACTGGGAGAGCGTTCCGCTCGGACCGGCGCTCCCGTGCGCCTGCTTTCGGTGGGCATGATCGCCGCGGAGTGCCCGCTGATCGCCGGGAATTCCGCGAAAACCGTGTCGTCGAGCGTCACGATTCTGATGATCGTGGTGCAGGCGATGGTCGCCGTCGCCGCATTGCGCCTGATACTGCGCGACGGCTCATCGCTCTGCGCATTCCGCTCGCTGCCGTTGCTCGGCCGCGTGCCGCAATCCGGGCTCGCGGCGTTGTGCATCGTCGCGCTGCTCGTCGACCTGCTGCTGATCGCATGGCTGCTGTACACGATGAACCGTCTGCTGATCATCGGCAATGTCGTGATATTCGCCATAACGGTTGTCGCCGCTGTCATCGTGAACAAATATAGGGTTGATACGAGGCCATAACAACTATGTATAACCGCGGGTTTGCCAACGCGGCGACGCGGAGCCTACGATGATGTCAACGTTCACGGGAACCCGCGAACAGGCCCGGCCCCGGATGATGGGGCGGCACCCCGGTCAGGTGTCTTATCCGAGCAAGGAGTACGTTATGTGTGTCAATGAAGGCGTGAAGGCATCGGCTGTCAGCTCACTGTCGGGCGGACTGCCGATCATGCGCGAGCGGTGAGAGACCGCTCGATAGTCCGTTTCGGATGTTTGCCGGCGCGATCGCGATGATTGTGATTCGCCGTCCGGCATGATTCCTCACACTCCCGGCAGATTACGCCGACGGTTGCCGGATCATTCGCGGCGATGCGGATTCTGCCGCATCGCAGGTTTTCGTATATCGCGATTCGCCGCCACCAAACTGTACCGCCGCGCCGTATCCAAAAACGGCGCGGAAGACAAGAAGAAGGGAATATCCATGTCCACATCATCAGCTCGTCATGAAGCGCCACGCAACGGGCGGCCCGTGAAGCGCCGGCTTATCCGCGTGCTCGCCGGCTCGGCCGTGATAGGCGCATGGCGGTCGGCGGCCTGCAATTCGCGCTCGGCACGGCCTACGCGGCCGGCGACGTGTGCGACCTGTGCTCGACCAACTACAATCCGGTCGCCTGCTGTTCCAGTGGCGGTTCGGCTTACGATTCCAACCCCGGAGGCGGCATCGACGTCTCAGCGCAGAAGGCCGCGTTCGACAGCTACTGCGCGAACTACAAGAAGGAGCACGCCCAGAAGGAGGAGCCGGCGACGCCCGCCCCCGCCACGAAGCCGAGCAACCCGAAGCAATCGGCCCCGGCCCCGGCGAAGCAGTCCTCGGGCTCGCCGGCCACCCAGACGACGAAGCCCTCCACGGGCAACACCACCGCGCAACAGTCGCAGCCCGCGCAGTCGACCGGCACACAGTCCGGCCAGAGCACGACGGGCAGCACAGCCGGGATCACAGGCGACACGGCCGCGAACGCCGATGCCACCGCCACTCAGACCTCGAAGGACGCGGCCTCCCGGAAGAACAGCGATGACAACACCGCCGACACCGCTGGCGGCGAGACCACCACGACCGAATCCGGCATCACCGACAGCGGCACTGATACGGCGGAAACCACCACGCAGGCCTCTCCGGTCACCGATCGGGCCGAAACCACCAGCCCGGTGGTGCGCATCGTCGCCGGCGTGGTCATCGCGCTCGCCGTCATCGGCACGCTGGGCGCCGCGCTGATTGTGCGCAACAAGCGCCGCGCTCCCGCGCTCGCCGGAGCGAACGGCGGCCGGTCCGACGACGGATTCGACATCGCAGACGGCGCGACGCCGGCCCCCGCGACGACGGCGAACGCCATTGCCGCAACCGAAGCCCGTGCCGACGCGAGTGCGCCGACCGAAGTGCTGCAGCCCATCGCATCGCCGGCGAACGGGCCATCCGCCGGGCCATCGGCGAGTCTCAACGTGGCCGACAGCGGCGGCGCTCCTACCGCACGGTACGACTTCAACCTCGTCGACGGACCATCGTCCCGCTGAGCCATCGGCGCAGCAGTACCAACGCAATTCGATACGGAAGTAATACAGAAGGGAACCACAACAATGTCCAACACCAACCACAGCCTCACGAGAGGCTCCATCGCCGCTAAAGCCGCGGCGCTGCTCACCGCGGCGGCGCTCGGTCTCACCGGATTCGCGCTGACGGGCGGGAACGCCGCGACCGCCGCCGAAACCACGCCCACGGCGGCAACAGCCGCACAATCCCAGGAAGACACGCCATTCGACTACTACGCGGGCATCCCCGACCTGCCTTCGGATCACGTGTTCGAAAACATCACGCTGGAACGTCTCGAAGACATCCTGCGCTACGGCAAAGGCAACTTCGTGATACTCATCGGCGGCACGTGGGACTCCGCGACGACGGCCGCACTGCCCGCCATCAACACCGCCGCCAAGGCGCAGGGCATCGAGAAGATCTACAATTTCGACCCGCACCTCGACAACGCCGGAGCCGACACGCTCGTCAACATCAACGACAAGAACAACGCGGTCGACGCATTCGCCAAGCGGTTCCAGCAGACCATCGACGAATTCGGCCTGACCGATCTGCAAAGCAAGAACACAGCAAACGTCGTCGATCTGCCGACCCTGTTCACCTACAACAAGGACAACACCGGCGACAAGGTGCTCGCATCCACCGCGAACGTTGCCGACAGCGCCGAGCTGACCCGCGTGCTGGGCACCGCGAAGAACGCCGCGACCCGCGCCAACGGCCAGTTCTACACCAACTACTACCTGAACAACGTCTCGGCCGGCGCGGCCAGCGTGTTCAAGCAGGGCGAGGACAAGGACTTCTCGCTCATATCGGTGACGTACGGCGAACTGGAGAAGCTGCTGCAGTCGCCAGGCAACCATTACATCTTCTTCGGCGCGACCTGGTGCGGCAACACATACGCCACGATCCGCTACGTGAACCAGGAAGCCCGCAAATACGGCATCAAGCACGTGTACACGTTCGACACGATCCTCGACAGCACGTCCGGCAAAGGCTCGCCGTTCCACATCCGTGACAACTACAACAACGGCAGCCACCCGCTGTCGGACCTGTACACGCATCTCGTGAACACGTACCTGCCGAACCTCGTGACCGAGGACGGCAGCCACGGCGTCGTCGATTCCAAGGGCGTCGGCGCGACCCGCCTGCAGGTGCCGCTGCTGCTGCACTACAACAAGAACAACGCCGCACAGCTGCCCGGAACCGACCAGCCGGCCGGCCCCGTGACCGATGAGGTCGTGGACTACCATGGCAAGACCGCGAACGTCGACGCCAAGCCGCAGCCCACGGCGAGGGAATACATGCTCAACTGGTACGGCACCACGTACGACGACAGGGCGATCATCCAAGGCGGATTCTCCATCACCGGCGACGACCTGAGCGCGGCGAAGAACTATGGGCGCAAGGTCAACAACGACCGTGACGCATACATCGCCCAGGCCGACCACTTCTACTCCCTGCTCAACCTGCGCGGCGAAATCGCACAAGCCAAGACGGTGAGCCTGGACGGTTACTCCGCCGACCGGGTCGCCGCATTCAAGAAGACGCTCGCCGCGGCCGAAAAGACCGTGTCCGACAAGAAGGCGACCATCAGCGCGACCGACACCGCCACGAAGAACATCGCCAATGCGGTCACGGCGCTCGCCGGAGGCAACAACGGCGGCAGCGGTAACGGTAACGGCAGCGGTAGCGGCGACACGGGTAACAATCCGGTCGCAGGCAACACCGACAACGCTGGCGGCAACGATAGCACGGCCGGCAACAAGCCGTCCCGCAAAATCGTCGTCGCCGGCAACGAGCCGCTCTCCCGCACCGGTGCCGAAGCCACGGTCATCGCATCCGTCGCGCTCAGCCTCGCGCTGACCGCCGCCGGGGCGCTGGCGCTGAGCCGCAACCGTGGCGACGCCGCGGCGGCACAGGCTCTCTCCGACTCGACCCGCCCGACCTCGGCGAGGTGAGCTGACTGATGGGAGCGCTATCCAACATCGATCCCACCGCAGTGGCGGTCTGGGCGTCGGCCGTGGTGCTGTTCGCCCTGATCGCCGTGCTGCGCGCGGTCTTCAAACTCAACTTCAGCCTGCTGACGGTGCTCGCGCTTGGGCTGGGCATCGCCCTGAGCCTCGTGTTCGACGGGCAGGTCGACTCGCTCAACCTGCTGGGCAACATCTACATCAACCTGATCACCGCGCTGGTCGCGCCGCTGATCTTCGTGTCGATCATCTCCAGCATCACCTACGTCGGCAGTCTGAAAAAGCTGCGCAGCATCGGATTGCGGTCGGTCGGCTGGCTGCTGCTCACCAATCTGATCGCCATCGTGATGACGCTGGGTGTGGCCATCCCGCTGCACATCGGCTCGGGCGTCAAACTCGTCGACGACGAGTCGACCGCCGGTTTCCTCACCTCGCAGACAGCGCCGCTCGACCAGGTCATACTCAACTTCTTCCCGAAGAACATCGTCGGAGACCTGTCCGGCAACCGTGTGGTGCCCATCATCATCACGGCCACCGTGCTGGCCATCGCCATCGTGTCGGTCGGTCGGCAGAAGGACGTGAGCGTCGTCAAGCGGTTCTTCGAGCAGACCAAGGGCGTGATCTACAAGGCCGTCGGCTACGTGGTCGAGCTCACCCCGTACGCGGTGGTGGTGCTGGGAGCGACCTCGACGGCCGCGACCACATCCAAGGCGGACGCGCTGCTCGCGCTGCTGAGCATTCTCGTGCTGGGCTTCGTGCTCAACATCATCCAGGCGTTCGTCGTCAACGGGCTGCTGCTGAAATTCGTGGCGCACGTGCCGCCCTTGACGTTCTTCAAGGCCGTGCTGCCGGCGCAGGCCACGGCGTTCGCCACGCAGTCCAGCGTGGCGACGCTGCCGCTGAGCATACGGCAGCTCGGCACGGTCGGTGTCGGCGCGGACGTGGCGAACTTCACCACCCCGATCGGGACGACCATCGGCATGCCGGGATGCGCTGGTGTGTGGCCGATGCTGTCGGCCGTGTTCACCATCAACGCGCTCGGACTGGGGTATTCGCCGGTGAGCTATGTGGCGCTCGCGGTGATCGGACTGCTGTCGTCGATCGGTACCGCGGGCGTGCCGGGCACTGCGATCGTGACCGCGACGACCGTGTTCACCGCGGTTGGTCTTCCGGTGCAGCTTCTGGTGCCGCTGGTGCCGGTCAGCAACATCGTCGGCATGCCGAGCACGATGGCGAACGTGTCCGCTGCGGTCACATGCGCGGCGATCGTATCGCGGCAGACCGGGGAGTTCGACGAGAGCGTGCTGGATTCGGCTCGTGCCGGGCGGCATCGCCATCGCGCGGGCGTGGTCGTGTCGCCGGCTGGCGGGGCGGTTGCGGCTCCTGTCGTTCCTGTTGCGGCTCCCCTCGGCGCGGTGGGTGTTGCGGCGTCCGTCGTCGCCTCGCCCGTCGCGGCTGGAGTCGGTGCGGCCCATAAGCCGGTGCAGCCGGGATTCGCGGTGACGCCTGGATTGTCATTGACGTTGCATCAGTCGATGCTGCGTGTGCAGGCCGACGACGATGCCGACGACGCTCCGGTGCCCGTTGGCGCGTGCGGCATCTCCGCCCACGCTGCCACGGCAAAAGCCGCATAGGCTGGCGAGTGGGCTGGCTGGGGCCGCCTCCAGTCTCGCTACGCTCGACAGCCCCCGCTGGCGGGGGGGGGCTGTCGAGCGTAGCGACTGGGGGTGGTCGAAGATATGTCCAGATGAAAAAGCGACCCGCAAACGGTCAAATTACGCGGGTCGCAGTGAGTATCCGAGCAAGGGTACCCGCAAAGCATCATAGCATATGAGGCATGTGAGCAAGCTGAGTCGCGTATCGGAGCCGTCTGATATATGGCACGTACGACCCAGGACCGGTGGTGCGGTTGCGGTCGTTTCGCCGGTGCGGCCATAATGGTGTCATGCATGTGATTTCAGGACGATTCAAGGGCGTCGCGTTGACCACGCCGAAAACCGGAACCCGGCCGACCACCGACCGGACCAAAGAGGCGATATTCTCGCATCTGGATTCATGGCAGGTGCTGGACGACGCCCGCGTATTGGATCTGTTCGCCGGGACCGGGGCGCTGGGCGTCGAGGCGTTGAGCCGCGGCGCGAGGGAGCTGGTGGCGGTAGAGTCCTCCGCTCCGGCGGCGGCGCTGATCGCCAAGACGTTGACCGCGCTGCAGCGGAACCGTTCGTGGAAGCGCGGCATGACGGCCCGGGTCATCAGGGCCAGAGCCGAGAAGTACGTCGCTTCGAGTGCCGCACGCTCGGCCTCGAACGCCGATGCTGCTGGCGGCTCCGCGAAGTCGGCGGCGTTCGATGTGATCTTCATCGACCCGCCGTACGCGTTCGCCACCGAGGACTGCAACCAGTTGCTCTCGGACATGGTCGCCCATGGAATCGCCGGCGGGAATACGACGATCGTGTTGGAGCGATCCGCGCGTTCCGACGAGCCCGTGCCGCCCGAGGGATGGGTCCTCGCCGAGCATCGCGATTATGGCGAGACCGCGGTGTGGTATATCGAGTCCGCGCTTGAGACGTCGGAGGCCTCGGAGACCTCGGGCGCGACGGATGAGTGAGCGGCCGAGGCGAGTGTAGCCCGTTGCTGCGAGCCCGAAGCGGCCTTGGCCCAATCGCCGCCGTGCCGAATGTTACCTAGCTAATATTCTCTGACAGAGAACATCGGCATGTGGGTCGCATGGCGCACGTATCGTTAATCATGGAATGCCTCGAATCGAGGTATCGAATCGAGCTATTAGAAGACAGTGAAACAACAAAACGCAATGCCATCGCGAAAGGATGCCATCATGTCGAACTTCATCGAGGAACTCAAGGCCCGTCGCTCGCAGTACGTGCTGACCTCCGAATCCCCGGTCGGCGATCAGGAGATCGTCAAGACCGTCGAGGATGTCACCGTGCAGGTGCCGAGCGCGTTCAACTCCCAGCCGCAGCGCGCCGTCGTGCTGTTCGGTGACGCCAACCAGAAGCTGTGGAACATCGTCAAGGAGACGCTGCGCAAGGTCGTGAGCGATGACGAAGCGTTCAAGGCCACCGAGGCCAAGATCAACGCCTTCGCCGCCGGCCACGGCACCGTGCTGTTCTACGACGACACCGACGTGACCAAGCAGCTGCAGAAGAACTTCCCGACCTACGCTGCGAACTTCCCCGGATTCGCCCGTGATGCCGCCGGCATGCTGCAGCTCGCCGTGTGGACCGCGCTCGCCGAGAAGGGGCTTGGCGCATCCCTGCAGCACTACAACCCGCTGATCGACGAGGCGGTCGCCGCCGAATTCGGTCTGCCGTCCAGCTGGGTGCTGCAGGCGCAGATGCCGTTCGGCACCGTCGCCCAGGCCGCGGCTCCGGTTGACAAGCAGCCGGTTGACTCCCGCGTGAAGGTGTTCGGCCTGTAAGCCGAATGGTCGCTCCCGCTGCCGGGGTGGGGCGAAATACCAACGAGCCAATAAAAAACCCGTGACCGGTTGCATGTTCCGCATGCCGGTCACGGGATTTTTGCTTGACTGTTGTTTCCGCCGCCGACCTGTACGGCCGGCCATCAGGCATCAGCCCTCAATGGCGATCTGGTGCTTGCTTTCGACCTGCGGCTGCGCCTCGATCTTCGGAACCTGAATGCGCAGCGTGCCGTTCTGGTAGTTGGCGTGGATGTCGTTCTCCTTCACCTGATCGCCGACGTAGAAGCTGCGCGAGCAGGTGCCGACGTAACGTTCACGACGAAGCCACTTGCCGGACTCATCCTTGTCGCCGCTGTCCTCGTCCTTATGGGCGGACACGGTCAGATAGCCGTTGTTCAGCGAGACGCTGATGTCGTCCTTCTTGAAGCCGGGCATGTCGATGTCCACGTCATAGCCCTTGTCGTTCTCGCGCACGTCCGTACTCATCATGTTCGTCGGGGTCATCGCCGCGCTGTTGTCGGCGGAACGCCAACCCTCGAAGAACGGGTCGTCAAACAGGTCAGAGAACATCGTGTCATTCATCAAAGCCGGAAACATTGCCATAATCGGTACTCCTCGCATATCGGAGTGGAACGGGTTGGCTTGCCGCGCCGGCCGGGTGACTGGCCTTGCCGGTGTGGTCTATCGTGGCCGTTCCCGGAACCCCTCTCGGAGCTCCTCCTCTTGCCTTGCGCCACTACCTACCGGTATTCCGTCTTGACATTCCCGGATTTTACCCACAGTGAAAAAGTTGAGTGTGTGAGACTCAACTTTTGCGGGGATAGTGGCTGATGACGTGTGCCAAGCGACTTACTGCAGCTTGCGCGGACGAGCTCCGGAGACCTCCCAGCCAAGGGCGATGAGGGTCTTGCGGTCCTGCTTGTCGAGCTGCCGGCAATCGAGCTGCTCGATGAGATCCGGGCGAATGTCGTTGGTGCGGGTCAACGCTTCGTCGCGGCGGAACCGGTCGACCTTGCCGTGATCGCCGCTGGTAAGGATCGGCGGAACCGCGATGCCTCGCCACGTGGCCGGCTTGGTGTACTGATGGTGTTCCAGCAGTGCGTTGCCGCCCGTGTACGACTCCTCGACGATCGAATCGGGATTGCCCATGAAGCCCGGCAGCAGTCTGGTGATCGCCTCCAGCATCACGGAAACCGCCACCTCGCCGCCGTTCAGCACGTAGTCGCCGATCGAGTATTCGCGTACGTCGACGCCCTGCGCGCGGTAATACTCAGGGATTCGCGCGTCATAGCCCTCGTACCGGCCGCAGCCGAACAGCAGATGGTCGGCGTGTGAGAGCTCGGTCGCGTCGCGCTGCGTGAACAGCGGCGCCGAGGGATTCGGGAAGATGAGAACCGGCGCGGCGTTCCCGCCAGCTTCACTGGTGTCGCTCGTGGTATCGGAAACGATGGAAGTGACGGAAGCGGCTGCGTCGGTCGGATTACCTGCATGGCCCGAGTCGGCCGCATCGGTCGTATCGGCTGCTTCCGCCGAGTTGACTGCGCCGGACGGACTGACGGAGGCCGAATCATCGTCGTGCGCGTCGGAAGATACCGCGTCCGGCGCGATGACTGCGGGTGCCAGACCGAGCAGGTCATCCAGGCATTCCGCCCAAACCTCAGGTTTCATCACCATGCCGGCACCGCCGCCGGCCGGCGTATCGTCAACGGAATGATGCACGTCATGCGTCCAGTCGCGCAGGTTGTGCGCGGTGACGGTGACGAGACCCTTCTCCTGCGCCTTGCCGAACAGGCTCAGGTTCAGCACGTCAAAATACTCCGGAAACACGGACACGATATCGATCTTCATGTTCTCCAGCGTAGCGAATCCCGCAGTCCGACGGCATGAGCGTCGCGACACGCCTGGATGTGTGGCAGGTTCGTCGGCGCCGGCTGACTGGAATCGCATGATTTTATAAATCGCGTCTGTCAGCCTTGCTACGCATCCGGGCGCGCCGCATTGTTGCCGGACTCGGCTCGGCGCCCGGCAACAACGCCGTCATATATGACAGTGTCCGACAGCCGCAGCTGTCGGACACTGAAGGGTGACCGGGGCCGAATCACAGTCCCGGAATCAGCCCGCCGGGCGGGTCGATCGTCAGATACCCCTCTGCGAGGTCGATGTCGGGCACCAACTCGTCGACGAACGGCACCAGTGCGGTCGATTCCGTCACTTCGCCGGTGACGGCGTCCCGAACCGGCGAGACCAGGCGAATCTTCAACAGCGTCTGCGCGCTGTCGAGTACGTCCACGACCTTGCCTATGACCTGGCCGGCCGGCAGACCGAGCCCGTTGCCCTCGGCAAGCCGCGCTTCAAGCCCGACCAGATCCTTCGGATACCAGGCGTCCTCTTCCAGCATGTCCTCGGGATCGTCAGCCTCGCCGTACAGCTCGATGCCATTCGCCGCCTCGGAGGCGTCGCGGTCATCAATGCCCTCGAACTTAACGATCCAACGGTTCTTGAATGTGCGCGCGTACTCGACGACGTATTCCTGCGAACCGTCGCGCGTGTACAGCACGGAGTCGGGAGCGAACCGATATTCCGGCTCGTCCGTGAAGATCTGCACGGTGACCTCGCCTTTGAGCCCCTGCGCGCGTCCGATACGACAGACCCTCAGCAACTCGCGCTGCTGAGGGTCGTCAGAGTGTTGTTGACGCTCCACGCTAGGGTTCACCTGCGCACATCCATGATGTCGACGCGCACTTTGTGGTCGGCAAGTGCCTGCACCACGGTGCGGATCGCATTGGCGGTGCGGCCGCTGCGGCCGATCACGCGGCCAATATCCTCCGGGTTCACGCGCACGCGAATGAGTTCGCCGCGCGCGTTCTCGTGGGACTTGACCGAAACGTCATCGGGAAAATCGACGATGTTCTTGATGAGGTGTTCCACAGCCTGCGCGAGCATGATCACTCAGCCTGCGCTTCCTCGGCGGGAGCTTCAGCTTCAGCGGCAGCTTCGGCTTCGGCCTTGGCCTTGGCGTCAGCGGCGGACTTCGCGGCCTTCAGCTTCTGGGCTTCGGCTTCCACGGCTTCGACGCGAGCTGCGGCGTCCGGGCCGGCTTCCACGGTCTTCAGCGTGCCTTCGGCACCGTCGAGGCCCTTGAACTTCTGCCAGTCGCCGGTGATCTTCAGCAGCTTGAGCACAGGCTCGGACGGCTGAGCACCGACACCGAGCCAGTACTGTGCGCGCTCGGAGTCGATCTGGATGGTCGAAGGCTGGGTGTTCGGGTTGTAGGTGCCGATCTCCTCGATGGACTGACCGTCACGCTTGTTGCGGGAATCGGTGATGACCACGCGGTAGAAGGCGTAGAACTTCTTGCCCATACGCTTCAGACGAATCTTGGTTGCCAAAATGGCTCTCCTTGTAATACTAGGTTTGCGGATTTTCGATTGTGTGTGGGGCACCTCAACCGAGAACCCACGTGTTCCTCATGAAAGGCAGAATGAGAGGGCTCCACCCATCACGAATAACCGATAAATTATAACGCATAGGGGTGGATACCCGACACGCTGGAGCTGGCGAGCGATCGTCGGGGTCGATGTGGCAAAAACATCGGCGCGCAAGGTGCCTGACGTGATGCTTGAAAGCCTGGTCGGCATTCACTGGCGGAGGATTCGGGGCTATCTGCATTTCGAGGGGTTGATTCGTGTTGTTCCGAATGCCTATCTGCGTTTCGAGGGGTTGGTCACAAAGTATAAGTGGCCCAAGAACCGCATGATTCCGGTGGTATTTCGCCGATCATACTTCGGATATCGCGTTTTGGCGCCCCCTTGAAACGCAGATAGATGTCCGGCGGAGCCGAAATCAACCCCTTGAAAACGAGATACGGCCACATGGGGTACCTTGGCCGGTCGCAGCGGGCGGTTTCGAGACGGATAACGGCGGGTTTGCTTGGACGTTGTCCAGCCCGAAGCCGCCATCGAGGCCTATACCAAAGAGGTCAGGGTTTCGGCGGCAGCCGCGAACTCCTCCGGCGTGGTGTAGGAGTAGCTCAGGCGCAGCGAGTTGTCCCCCTCGAAATCGTAGATGTCGCCGGGGTTGAGCAGTACGCCGTGCTCGATTGCGCGCTGGAACAGGCGCCCTGTGCGCACCGGCTCGTCGAACGTGAGCCAGACGTAAAAACCGCCGCGCGGCACGTTCCAGTGGGCACGGCCGGCGAACAGTCGCTCCAGCGTCTCCAGTGCGGCGTCCCGCCGCCGGCGTAGCTGCATGCGCAGCGAGACCATGTACTCGTCATACAGGCCGCTGGACAGGAACCGCGCGAACACCCACTGGCTCAGCGTGCTCGCCCCGTAGTCCATCTGCATCTTCACGTCGGCCAGCCGTTGCACGATGCGCTCGTCCGCCACGATCCAGCCGATGCGCAGTCCCGGCGCCAGCGCCTTCGACGCACTGCCCAGCGTAATCACCATGCCGGTCTCATCGAACGATTTGAGCGTGTGCGGCGTATCCCCGTCGAAGATGAGGTCCTGGTATGCGCAGTCCTCGATGATCGGCAACCGGTTCGCCACGCATGAGGCGATGAGCGCCCGACGGCGTGGCTCGCTCATCGTGACGCCCGTGGGATTGTGGTTGGTGGGGATTGTATACAGCACCGCGTCGTTCTCGCGCGTGGCCTTGGCCCGCGGCGGCAGTGAGGTCTGCGGGGCGGACGGTACCGCCGCCGTCATCCCCTCGGACTGCGACCCGCCGCCCATCAGCTTCCCCAGCGCATCCACGTCAAGGCCATGCTCGTCCATCGGTACGCCGGCGAGTTTCATGCCGGCCGATTGGAACACCTGCAGCGACTTGATGTAGCTCGGCGCCTCCGCATAGACCGTGGATCCGGCCGACAGCAGACTCACCGAAATCATCTGCAACGCCTGCAATGCGCCGGATGATACAAGGACCTGCCCGGGCGTGCAGCTGATGCCCCACGCCTCCATGTGCGCCGCTATCGCCTCGCGCAGCACGTCAAGGCCCTCCGGCGGCGGATACCCGAGCGAGCTTATCTCGGCCGCGGCTTCGCCGGCCACGCGCCGCCACATGTCACGGGGGAACAGCCGCGGGTCGAGCTCGCCGGTGCCGAGACGGGTTTTCGACCGGTCGAATTCGAGTCGGTTTATCGTCTGAATGGTGTCGTTGTTCGCCTTGAAGAACCCGGACGACACGTAATCCGCCCAGTCCGGCGCGCCCGGCAGCATCAGCGACCACGTGTTGCTGGCGATGCGTGTGCCGGCGCCGTGCCGGCCTTCGACGATGCCGTAGTCGGCGAGCTCTCCGATCGCGGCGATGATGGTGGACCGGTTCACGCCGAAGCGTTCGGCCAGTACCCGCTGGCTGGGCAGTCTTGATCCGATCGGCCAGTCGCCGCTTGAGATGCGGGCGCACATGAAACCGACGATCTGTTCGGTTATGGGCTCGCCGCTGCTGCGGTCCGGCTCCCAGTTGATGTCCAATGGTGTGCTGCGTGTCATGATGCCTGATTTTTGGTTGGGTGCATTGCTCTGTTCTTGGCTGGTTGCCAAGTGTAATCGAATCTGTAGAATATGGCAAAGGTGTTGGAATAAGGCGGATTTTGTATAACTTGCAATCCGCGTGAGGAAATCCAGCTGATGGCATATTGGCTGGTTTTGGTTGGGTGATGATGACCCAACCAAATGATTGTCGGGAGTGATGATGGGTCTGTATTTCCAGGGCTTGACGATGGGATTGGCGTATGTCGCGCCAATCGGCATGCAGAATCTGTTCGTGATCAATTCCGCGTTGACGCGTACGCGTCGCAACGCGTTGATTACTGCGGTGATCGTGATTTTCTTCGATATCGTGCTGTCGCTGGCGTGCTTTTTCGGCGTCGGCGCGTTGATGCAGGCGCATCCGTGGCTGCAGACCGTGGTGCTTGGCCTGGGCGGCGCCGTCGTGGTGCGCATCGGTCTGGGACTGCTGCTACCGAAGAAGAAGTCGACTTCCGAGAACGGCGCTGGGGCCGGTGCTGTTGCTGCTGCGACTGCTTCGACGGCGAGTCCGGTCGCTGGTGCTGAAGCCCCTGCCAAGCGTCTCGGTCTGCGTGGACTGCTGAAGACCGTTGGAACCGCGTGCGTGGTCACGTGGTTCAACCCGCAGGCCATCATCGACGGCACATTGATGCTCGGTGCGTTTGCGGCTACGCTGAGCGCGCAGCAGGCCACCCCGTTCATCACGGGCGTTGAGACCGCTTCAGTGATGTGGTTCCTCGGCGTCACGCTCGTCGTCAACGCGCTCGCGCACAAGTTCAATCCGAAGATCATCGGCGTGCTCAACCGCGTGTGCGGCGGCATCATCGTCCTGTACGGCATCAAGCTGCTCGTGGATTTCGCGATGGCGGTGCTGTAGTCGGGCAATCCAAGCCTCGCCGCATGGACTTCTACGGGAGCCCATGCGGCATTGTTGTTTTGACGTGCCGGGGGCGGGCCGTCTCGGCCATTCTGCGTCACTGTGAGCGGGTTGCGTCACGCTGCGTGTGCCCGCACAGCGTGACGCAACCCGGAAACCCAGTGATTGCAAGGGTTTTGTGGGTGCGTCACTGTGAGTGTGCCCGCGCTCAGTGACGGTGGGCGCGCTCAGTGACGCATATCCGCCATGCTGTCCGTGCGGCATGCCGCTCAAATAGTCATTGTGGCGGTCAGCGCGAGGTGGTCGGTGTCTTCCACGACGAATGATTCGACGCCGCTGAACGCGACGGCTCGTGCCGGCTCGGCGGCGGAGCCTGACGCGGATTCTCGCGTCGCGGCCATGATGTGGTCGAGCTCGATGCGCGGCCACGGCACCTGACTGGGGAAGGTATTGACATGTCCGCGAGCCTGTGCCAGTGCGGCGTCGCGGAATCCGGACCGCAGCAGCTCGCGGAAGCTGGCATGGTCGATATCGGCGTTGAGGTCGCCCATGAGCACCGCGATATCGACGTCGGGATATGCGGAACCACCGCCGCGTCCGGCTTTCGAGCCGGTGGCACGTTCCTCGCGGCCAGTACCTGCGCTGACTGACTTGCGCGGCATCGGAACCAGCGCGCTCAGGGACCGGATGCCGTCCGACCATTCCCGACAGCCGCGCATCGGCGATTTGGTGTGCGCGGATGCGAATGCCACGGAGGTGCCGTCATCGGTTTGCAGCATGATGCCCGGCACGTCGGCCGCAGGTATCGAGACAATGCCATGCGTGCCGCGTTTCGGCTTGGTGCGCGACCAGATGCCGTTGAAGCCGCCGTTGTCGGTCTTTTCGCGGGGCGTACCGAGCTGCCGATAGGGGAGGATCCTGTGCAGGCCGCCGCGCTCAAGACGCTTGATGAGATCCGTACTGAGTTCCTGAAGCGCGAGGACATCGATGTGTCGTTCCCGCACGGCCGCGATGATGGCGTCGGCGCTCGCCTTGCCATAGCGGCAGTTCAACGTCATCAGATGGTAGGTGTCGCCGCTCGCCTGCGGCGGGTTCGCGGTCGGCTCGGCGTCGGCGGATCGCGCGGTCTGGCGATGGTCGTCTGACGCTGTTTCATGGGATGTTCCACGCTGGTGGTGCCATCGTTCCCGCGGCATGTTCGTCCAATACGGAACCTGCATGGCAAGTATCGACACGATGCCGGCGACGGCGACACCGCACTGCCACCACGAGCCGACCAGACCGGCCCATACCGCGATGACCAGGTACGGTATCCACAAAAAACGAATCAGCGCAATCATGTAAGGCATCGTCGGCATGTGCGCTTCCCGTCCGGCTGGCAGGAACCGCAACGCCGACCATAGCATGCACGCCGCCAGCAGTATCCACGACAACACGCCCACCGCCGAACTCCTTACCTAACATTCCAACGAGTGAATAATGGCTTTCAGTGTACCGGCAGCCGTTGCGAATTCGCGGCGAGTGGAAAGCTGCGAAGATATGGCAAATGATTTGGCGCCGGGCGGGGATGGCCGAAAACGTCCATACCCACCCGGCGCCAGAGAAAAACGGGCCGAATCAGCCGAGCAGACCGGAAAGGCCGCCGCCGAAGTTGGGCGGAAGCTCGCCACCGTTCGCGTCGAGCGCATCCTGCAGCCCGGCCGGAAGAGCCGGATTCTGCGGCTTCTTCATGAAGGCGGACCCGCCGGACTTGCCGGAACCGGAGCCCTTGCCGGCGAGCTTGTCGCGCAACGCCTTCTCCTCGGCCTCGCGCTTCATCGGATTGCCGGACTTCGAGCCCTTCTTCTTGCTCTTGCCCTTGCCCTTCTTGCCGCCGCCTACCGCGGGGCCTCCGAAACCGGGGATGCCGCCCATGGCCTTGTTGCTCATGCGCTTCATCATCTTCGCGGCCTGCTCGAACCGTTGCAGCAGCCCGTTGACCGCCGAGACGGTTACGCCGGAACCATAGGCGATGCGGGCGCGGCGAGAGCCGTCGATGATCTTCGGGTTGCGCCGCTCTTCGGGGGTCATCGACCGGATGATCGCTTCGGTGCGGTCGATCTCCTTCTCGTCGAACTGCTCCAGTTCCTTGCGGTGCTGCGCCATGCCGGGGATCATGCCGAGCAGCGACTTCATCGAGCCGAGCTTGCGCACCTGCTGCAGCTGATCCATGAAGTCGTCGAGTCCGAACTCGCCTTCCGCCATCTTCTGGGCGGCCTTGCGGGCCTCCTCCTCGTCGAACTGCTTCTGCGCCTGTTCGATCAGGGTGAGGATATCGCCCATGTCGAGGATGCGCGAGGCCATGCGATCGGGGTGGAAGACCTCGAAGTCCTTGAGCCCTTCGCCGGTCGAGGCGAACAGGATCGGCTTGCCGGTCACGCTCGCCACCGACAGCGCCGCACCGCCGCGGGCGTCGCCGTCGAGCTTGGACAGCACCACGCCGGTGAAATCCACGCCCTCGTCGAACGCCTTGGCCGTCTGGACGGCGTCCTGGCCGATCATTGCGTCGATGACGAACAGGATCTCGTTGGGGTTCACGGCATCGCGGATGTCGCGGGCCTGCTGCATCAGCACTTCGTCGACGCCCAGTCGGCCGGCGGTATCGATGATGACCGTGTCGTACAGCTTCTGCTTGGCCAGCGCGATCGAATCGCGGGCCACCTTCACCGGGTCGCCGGAGGTCTCGCCCGGCGCGGACACCGAGTCGCCCCCGTCGGACTGGACGCCCTTCTCGGGCGCGTACACCGGCACGCCGGCGCGTTCACCGACCACCTGCAGCTGGGTCACGGCGTTCGGACGCTGCAAGTCGGCGGCGACCAGCAGTGGCGTGTGGCCGGAATCCTTCAGCCAGTAGCCGAGTTTGCCGGCGAGCGTCGTCTTGCCGGCGCCCTGCAGGCCGGCAAGCATGATGATCGTCGGCGGGTTCTTGGCGAAGTTCAGCGGCCGGTCCACGCCCTGGCCGAGCACATCCGTCAGCTCCTCGTTGACGATCTTGACCACCTGCTGCGCCGGGTTGAGCGCTTCGGACACTTCGGTGCCGAGCGCACGTTCGCGGATGCGCGCGGTGAAGGAACGCACCACGTCGAGCGCCACATCGGCGTCGAGCAGCGCGCGGCGGATCTCGCGGATGGTACCGTCGATATCAGCCTCGGAAAGCTTGCCCTTGCTCTTCAGATGCTTGAACGCATTCGAGAGCCGGTCTGTCAAAGAACTAAAAGCAGCCATAATGCGAACCAGTCTAGCCGTTGCGGCGGAAAACCAGCGGGCTGCCGCCGAGGCGGCCCGCACGGCGACGGAGAGGTGCCGCGGGGCGCCGTTCGGCGGTCGCGGCTGCGCGTGGGATCGACGCGAGAGAGCGGTGGAAATGCGACAGAACCGTTGGCTTTGTGGGCGGTGGGGATTCCCGCACGCTCAGCGCGAACCGACACGCCCGGAATCGTTCGTTTCCGTTACCATGGAAGGGCAATAATTTCCGTGGATTATTGGATCGCTGAGCTGTTTTGATTATCCTTCGGACCCAACCTATACGCAGACTGCCGCTCTGACGCCGACGCAGACATGCCGTGCAATATGGAAGGCCCGCCTATGCCACACCAGAAAACCATCGAACGCAAAGCCCTGATCGTGGGCATCGTCATCAACATCCTGCAGGTGCTCGCAGGCATGGCCGTGTTCTTCATGACCGGTCTGAAGGCCATGTTCCTGGACTTCTCCTTCACCGCCATCTCCGTGCTGTCCGGCCTCGTCGCCGCATACCTGTCGTCGCGCACCGTGCGCACCACCGAGCGCTTCCCCAATGGCATGTTCGCTCTGGAACCGATATACGCCATCTGCAAGGCGATGCTGACGATGTCGCTGCTGCTCTTCTCTCTCGTCGATGTGACGCGCGTCGCCTATGACTATTTCGTGCTTGGGCAGGGCGGGCGCATCGAGACCGGGCCCGTGGTGATTTACGAGATCCTGACCGTGGCCGTCTGCCTAGGACTGTACCTGTATTACCGGCGCGAGAACCGGCGCATCCGCAATTCCAGCACGATGCTGACCGCGGAGTGCAAGAGCACGCTGGTCGACGGTTCGATGTCGTTCGGCATCGGTGTGGTGGCCGTGTTCCTGTGGTTCCTGCCGGCTGGTGGCCCTCTGGATTTCCTGCATTACACCGGTGATTTCTTCATCACCGTCGCACTGGTGCTGCTCACGATCAAGGAGCCGTTCGGCGTGCTCAAGGACGCGTTCGTGGAACTGGTCGGCGGAGTGCATGACGACGATGCGACGAACGCGTTCGTGGAGTCGGCGGCGCAGCGGCATCTGCCGCAGAACACCGATTACGAGCAGGTACTGGTGTTCAAGACCGGCATGAACTATACGGTTGATGTGTATCTGAGCGGTATCGGTCAGAGCATTGACATTGAGGATCTGGTGGAGTGCAAGCGAGACTTGGAGAAGGAGCTGACCAAGCGGCTGCATATCGTGGATGTCGATTTCGTGTTCGATTAAGGAGCGGAACAGGATCGGATGATCATGACTGTCCCGCGATGATGCCGGGGCGTTCCTGCTTGGTATTTGATTGCATTTGCTGGCATAATGCCAGCGACAATGCTGGGCTGCTATCGGCGCTTTCACCGTCAAAATATGCTCCGATCGCATAACCGTAACCAGTTGAGCCCCGCTTTTTTTTGGGGGGGGGGCGGGGCTCAACATAACGGATCACACAGTGTCGGGGAGGATTACTTCAAACTCCACGTGCTGCCTTGCGGGCCGTCCTCGATGGCGATGCCGGCGGCACCCAGCGCGTCGCGAATCGCGTCCGCCTTGGCGAAGTCGCGGGATTTGCGCGCTTCGGCGCGGGCGTTCAGCTGCTCCGTGATCAGGGCGTCCAGCACATCATGCTCGTGGCTCTCGCCGTTGCCGTCCGCGCCTGCGGCACCGGCCCACGGCTCGGCCAGCGGATCCAGTCCCAGCGTATCCAGCATCGCCCGCACCGCGACCAGGGCGCTGCGCACCTCGGCGCGGGCCGCATCGCCGTCGGCACGGTCATCCAGCTTGCTCAGCAGCGTGTTGCCGTTGCGAATCGCGGTGAAGATCGCCGCCGTGGCGCCGGAGACGTTCACGTCGTCATTCATCGCGGAGACGAAATCGGCGGGAAGATCATCGGCGCTGACCCCGGCGATCTCGGCGCGCTCGGGCTGCTCGCCCAAAGCCACGCCGGCGCGCTCGATGAAGTTCATGATGCGTTCGTATGCGGCCTGGGCCTCGACCAGCGCTTGGTCGGACCATTCGAGCATCGAACGGTACTGCACGGAGCCGAGCGCATAGCGCACCACCCATGCGGAGTGCTCGGCCAGCACACTCGGCACGGACAGGCCGGTGCCCAGCGACTTCGACATCTTCTCGCCCTTGGCGGTCACCCACGCCGAATGCATCCAGCGTGCGGCCGACTCGTATCCGACGGCACGCGTCTGCGCCATCTCGTTCTCGTGATGGGGGAAGCGCAGGTCCAGTCCGCCGCCGTGGATGTCGAACATGCCGTCCAGATACCGGTGGCTCATGGCCGAGCATTCGATGTGCCAGCCGGGGCGGCCCACGCCGAACGGCGTCGACCAGCGCGCGTCCTGCGGGTCGGTGGGCTTCGGCGCCTTCCACAGCGCGAAATCGCGCGGATCGTGCTTGTCGGGGGATGCGTCGGCGGGGTCGATCGGATTGTACTTGTCGTCGCCGGCCGCATCCACGGACGGGCCCATGAGGTCAGCCACGGCGGCGGCCTCGTCGGCCTCGGCGGCACCCTGCTTCTGATGGGTCAGCTCGCCGTAATGCGGCCAGCTCGCCACGTCGAAATACACGTTGCCGGTCGGCTTGCCATCCGCGTCATAAACTACGTAGCCGTGACCGTTGTCGATGATGCGGCGGATCAGGTCGATCATGTCGATCATATGCCCGGTCGCGCGGGGCTCATACGTCGGCGGCAGCACGCCAAGCGTGTCATACGCCTGCGTGAACTCCCGCTCGTAGAAGTACGCGCGCGCCCACCACTGCTGGCCTGCCGCGGCCGCCTTGTCGAGGATTTTGTCGTCGATATCGGTCACGTTGCGCACGAACGTGACCTGATATCCCAGCCGCAGCATCCATCGCCGCACCACATCGAACGCGACGGCCGCTCGGATATGGCCGATGTGCGGGGAGCTCTGCACGGTGGCGCCGCACACGTAGATCCCCACCTGGCCGGGCTTGATCGGGGTGAAACGCGAGACCGTGTGCGAAGCCGTGTCATACAGCTTCAGGCCGGCCGCGGCGCGCGCCACGCCGGCGTTCTCGGAAGTGTTGGAATTCTGCGGTTCTGAGGCTTGTGTCATAATGTCGAGCGTATTCGCGTTATACGACAAACCGCCAGATAAACCACCCGGCAAATGTGATTGCGCGGCCGCCCGGGCGCGGCTGGAAATACAAAAGATGAAGAAACGGTGTGCAAAGTTTACGTAGGTGATGCAACAATGGAGTTATGACGCAATCGCAAGTGCTTATCGTGCAGCACGTCCCGTGGGAGAAGCCGGGGCGCATCCTGGACAACCTGGACGACCTGAACATGTCGTCCACGGTGGTGAACATCGCCAAGGAAAAGAAGCCCGATCTGCCTGACTTCGCGCAGGTCGCCGGACTGGTGATTATGGGCGGTCCGATGGGCGCGCTGGATTATGACAAGTATCCCGGTCTCAAGGTCGAGGCGAAACTGGTCAAGGCGGCCATCAGCGTCGGCAAGCCGGTGCTGGGCGTGTGCCTCGGCCATCAGATCATCGCCGCCGCGCTGGGCGGCAAACTCAGCCGTGGCGAGTCGTCGGAAATCGGGTTCGCGCCGATCAAGCGCGTTGACAAGCACAATTACTTCTCGATGTGGAACAAGCAGATCGACGTGCTGCACTGGCACAACGACGTGGTGGGGCTTCCCGCCGGCGCCCAGCTGCTGGCGCGGTCCGAGCGCACCAAGGTGCAGGCGTTCCGCATCGGCTCGGCGCTGGGCATGCAGTTCCATCTCGAAGTGACGCCGACGTTGCTGGAGGAATGGCTGGATGAGTCCTCGATGGTCAAGGACCTCAAGGCGGTGGGCGGATCGAAGTCGCAGCTGCGCGAAGCGTTCGCCGAATATAATCCGCGCCTGCAGCCGTTGGCCGAGCAGGTGTTCGGCGGATTCGCCGCCCGCTGCAACACCTACGCCCAATCCCTGCGCTAGCGAACTGCGAGTTCGCCCCCGCCAGCGGGGGCGAACATGACGAGCCAGCGGGGGCGGGTGGTGGTTCGGACGTTGATGCCCACCGCTGACGCTACATTGGTGAGTCATGCCGACTTATGACCTTGGACTGGAACACGTTTCGCTCGCCTTCGCCACCAAAACCATCTTCACCGATGTGACGCAGGGCGTATTCGAGGGCGACCGCATCGGCATCGTCGGCCGCAACGGCGACGGCAAATCCACGCTGCTGCACCTGTTCAAAGGCACTCAGGAGCCGGATTCCGGGCGAGTCACCAAGCGCGGCGGACTGACGTTCGGCATGCTCGACCAGCGCGACCCGCTGGACGACGACGCCACCGTGCGCGCGGCCGCGCTGGAAGGCCGCGAGGATTACGAGTGGGCCGCCGACAACAAGTCGCGCGAGATCGTCGAGGCGCTGCTGGGCGGCATCAACCTCAACGCCCGCGTCGGCTCGCTGTCCGGAGGCCAGCGACGCCGCGCCGACCTGGCCCGGCTGCTGCTCAAGGATTGGGACATCCTCGCGCTCGACGAGCCCACCAACCATCTGGACGTCGTGACGATCCACTGGCTTGCCGAACATCTCAAGAACCGCTGGTCGAAAGGGCAGGGGGCGCTGCTGCTCGTCACCCACGACCGCTGGTTCCTCGACGAGGTGTGCGAGTCGATGTGGGAGGTCCACGACGGCGTGATCGACCCGTTCGAAGGCGGCTACTCCGCATACATGCTGCAGCGCGTGGAGCGCGACCGACAGGCTGATGTGCGAGAGACGAAGCGCCGCAACCTCGCGCGCAAGGAGCTCGCCTGGCTGTCGCGCGGCGCCCGCGCCCGCTCCACCAAGCAGAAGTTCCATGTCAAGGCCGCGCGGGAGCTCATCGCCGACGTGCCGCCCATGCGCAACGCCGTCGAACTCAAGCAGATGGCCACGTCGCGCCTGGGCAAGCAGGTCGTCGACCTGATCGACGTCACGCAGATCTTCGCGAAAAGCCAAGGCGAGCAGCCGGTCACACCGACCGACGACACGGCGGCGGATCAGGCCCCCGCCTCCTCCTCTCAGATCGATATCGTCCCTTCCCTATACTCGGAGCCGCGCGTGACCGGTTCCGTCGAAGTCGCCGTCGACACGCTCGCCGACCCGCGTCTCGTGGACGCCGGCGTGCCGGAATCCATCCAGGCCGCAGTGGAAGCCAAGGCGAAGGCGGAGGCGCTCGCGGAACGTAAGGGTGTCACGGAGGAGTCGGTCGCGCCGCAGGTCACCTCCGCGGCGCAGAAGATCACCGTCGCCGGTCGCAAGATTCTCGACGACGTGACCTGGCTGATCGGCCCCGGTGACCGTTTCGGCATCGTCGGCGCGAACGGCGCCGGCAAATCCACGTTGCTCAAGCTCATCGACGGCACGCTCACGCCGACAGCCGGGCATGTCAACATCGGCAAGACCGTGAAGTTCGCGGTGCTTTCGCAGCGGCTCGACGAGCTGGAGAAACTCGGCAAATACAAGATCAAGGAAGTACTGTCCCGCTACAAGCCCAGCTATATCGTCGACGGCAAGGAAGTCACGCCCGGTCAGCTGATGGAACGGCTCGGCTTTGAATCCGCGCAGCTGATGACGCCGATCCGCGACCTGTCGGGCGGACAGAAGCGCCGCATGCAGCTGCTGCTGATCCTGCTGGATGAGCCGAACGTGCTCATCATGGACGAGCCCGGCAACGACCTCGACACCGATATGCTCGCCGTCATGGAGGATCTGCTCGACACGTGGCCGGGCACGCTGATCGTCGTCAGCCACGACCGGTACCTGCTGGAGCGCGTCACCGACCAGCAGTTCGCACTGATCGGCGGTAAGGTGCGGCATCTGCCCGGTGGCGTCGACGATTATCTCGACATGATCGAAAAAGCGAAGACCGCAGCGCCGGCAGGCGTATCGGCTTCGCAGAAGGAGCCGGCCGGCTCCGGCGTCACTGCCACGGCGGACGACGCCCCCAAGCTCAGCGGCAAGGAATTCCGCGAGACCAGCAAGCGCATCTCCGCCATCGAGCGCAAGCTCGCAAAGCTGGAGGAGCAGAAGACCGCGCTCGAAGCGGATATGGCCGCCCATGATCCGAGCGACTATGAGGGGCTGAACAAGCTCAACGGGCAGCTTCAGGCCGTCTCCGACGAGTCCGGCGCCTTGGAGACCGAATGGATGGAATTGTCCGAAAAACTGGAGTAATCGCCGCGCGGTGCGCGACCTTACTTCATCATCTCTTCATAGATGCGCTTGCAGTCCGGGCAGACGGGGTATTGCGACGGGTCGTGCTTCGGCACCCAGATCTTGCCGCACAGCGCGACCACGGGCCGGCCGGTGAGCTTCGATTCGGCGATGCGATCGCGCGACACATAGTGCGCGAACCGGTCGGCGTCGCCATTGTCGGAACGGTCGGTCTGCTCCTCGGTTTCCGGACGCTCCAGCACCGCCGTCCCCGTGCCCTGGTCCGGGGTGGACAGCGGCGACACCGGATCCGCGAGATCCGCGGCGATCCCTCCTGCGACGGCGGATGTCGGCTTCAGCTGTGTTGACGGTTCAGATGACATTTCGACTCCATTCCTTCATCCATGACGACATCATAGCGGCGAATGGCCGGCCTGTCTTCCACCGGCATAGATTCATGATAATGCCCGCATGCTACCGCTGCATGTCCGGCGTCTGAGCCCCGGCTCGCTCGTATACGGACTGTCCGGCGATTCGCGGTAGGCTATGCATATGACTATCGCAGTATGCCCAGGATCGTATGACCCCGTGACCGCGGGACATTTGGATGTCATTGAGCGGTGCGCCCGTTTTTTTGACGAAGTGCACGTGGTCGTGGCCGTGAACGCCGCGAAGACCCCGATGTTCCCGGCGCATACGCGAGTGGATATCATTCGTCAGGCGCTCGACCACGACGGATTCCCCGATGTCAAGGTCGCGTCCACGACCGGCCTGATCACCGACTACTGCAAGGAGATCGGTGCCACCGTCATCGTCAAGGGCCTGCGGCAGAACGGCGATTACGAGGCGGAGCTGGGCATGGCCCTGGTCAATCGCAAGCTCGCAGAGGTGGAGACGCTGTTCCTGCCGGCCGACCCGGTGCTTGAGCATATTTCCAGCTCCATCGTCAAGGACGTCGCCCGGCATGGCGGCGACGTGACCGGCATGGTGCCTGATGGCGTGGTGCCGATGCTGGACGAGGCGTTGAACCATGAGCGTGGCGAGTGATGTCGCGACGCGAATCCCATATGATATTGTCTGGGTTTTCCGGTCGCTGATACGTGACCGGAATAAAAGTAAAGAGATGCAGCATGGATGAATCAACGAACGATGGCATCGTCAACGTCGGTGACGGCAACGACGGCGGCGCCGCCATGAATCCCGCGACCGGCACCGAGCCGGCCGCGCAGTCGACCGACGCCTACAGCGTCACGTATGCGGCCGCGGCGCGGCTGAACGATGCGCCGGAAAGCGCGGCACCTGCCAGCGTGTGGGACGAAATGTCGCACAATCCGCAGCCGGCCGCCGCTGCGACGCACGAGAACAAGCCGGACATATCCGATTACGCGAAGCAGTCCAAGCCGACGTTCCCGATCAGTCAGCTCCCCGATTTGCGCGAGACGCTGGATCCGAAGGCCGACATGAACCCCGAGGAGGTGAAGTCCCGCGAGGAGTTCACCACCGTCTATGACATCATCGACTCGATGGAGGCGACGCTGGAGGCCGCGAAGACCAGCCTGTTCGCGCCCAGCATGGTGCGTGTGGACCGCGAGGAGTTCGCCGGTCAGCTGGACGAGCTCAAGCGGATGCTCCCGGTGCAGCTGGAGCGCGCGTCCGCGCTGATGCGCGAGGCCGAGCGGCGCTTGGAATCCGCGCAGACGCAGGCGAACGCCATCATCGCGTCGGCGCAGAGCCGTGCCGCCGACACGTTGGACGAGGCCAACAAGCAGGCGCAGATCCTCGTCGGCCAGGAGAACATCACCGACAAGGCGCGGCAGCGTGCGCGTGCGATTCTCGACAAGGCGCAGGCGCGTGCCGACCATCTGACCAATGGCGCCGACGAGTACTGCACGACGGTGATGACCGGCCTGCAGGAGCAGCTCGGCAAGCTCAGTCACGACGTGCAGGCAGGACTCAACGTGCTTGAGGAACGGCAGCGCGCGGCGGGCGAGCAGATGCCGCACCTGAACATCAACGATTATCCGGAAGCGCAGTAGGGGCGCGCCGGAGTGTAACGGAACGCGCAACAGCATGCGCGGCAGCAGCAGGGAGGAGATTTGTATGGCACGACCGGAGGATTCCGCATGGGCGGTCAGCGTGGCGCAGGTGGCGTCGCGGCCGGGGCAGTCCAAGACGGTGGATGTGGTGTTTCCCGCGCCGAGCGGCATCGGCGATGAGGTCATCGGCGTGAAGGAGGGCGCGGACGTCAGCGTGCACGGCTCGTTCGACTCGATAGTCGACGGCCTGGTGCTGACCGCTCGCATCGAAGCGCCCGTCGCGGTCGAGTGCACACGCTGCCTCAAGCCCATCAAGCGCGATTGGGGTGTGGACGTCGTCGCGTTCTTCCCCTACGAGGAGAGCGCGAAGGCCCGCTCGCACGGCAAGCCCAAGAACGAGGACGTGGAGATCGTCGCGGGGGAGGACGAGTCCGAGGACGTGTATCCACTGAGCCGAGACGGGGCGTTCGCCGACCTGGAGGCGCTGCTGCGTGACACGCTGGTGGAGGCGCTGCCATTGCAGCCCCTGTGCCGCGAGGACTGCCGGGGACTGTGCTCGCAGTGCGGCGTCGACCTCAACGAGCACCCGGACCATCATCATGACGTGACCGATCTGCGGTTCGCGGCTCTGGCCGGGTTGAAGGCCCAGCTGGAGGCCGAGGAGCACGGCGACAAGTAACGGTGGGCGATCGGCGTGCGGGTCTGGGAACCTGCTCGCGCGACGCCGCGACATGCCGTTGTACGGGCGATGCGTTAAGATACCGTACGCTTAAGCTCAATTGTTCGAACGAAACAGAGGAATAACAAATGGCACTGCCTAAGTACAAGACCTCGCGCGCCAACACGCACTCGCGTCGCGCGAACTGGAAGGCTACCGCCGCCCAGACCATCGCATGCCCGAACTGCGGCGCTCCGGCGCTGCCGCACATGGCTTGCCCGAGCTGCGGCTCCTACCGCGGCCGCGTGTACCGCGCAGCCATTCGCTCCGCTCACACCAAGTGATCGCAGCCGAATGCCGATAGCGAAATGAAGACCCTGCCATCGACGGGTGGCAGGGTCTTCGTATATTGTCGCATTGCCATCCGGACACTGCGCGTATGCGTTCAGGGCGTGCGCGTGCGGCCGGATACGGTGGACAAGGAGAAAAACATGACTGAACCTGAACCGCGCGAAGAGCTGTTCTCCGCGCTGGGCGTCACCATCAGCCCGGATCTGCTGATACAGGCGCTCACCCATCGTTCGTTCTCGCACGAACACCCCGGCACATCGAACTATGAGCGGCTGGAATTCCTCGGCGACGCCGTGCTGGAACTGGTATCGACCGAGACGCTGTTCACGCTGCATCCCGACATGACCGAAGGCCAGCTGGCGAAGATGCGCGCCAAGGCCGTTTCGGAGGAGGCCCTGTCGGCGATCGCCCGGGACAAGTTGCACGTCGGCCCGTTCATCCTGCTCGGGCACGGCGAGGCGGAGTCCGGCGGTGCCGAGAAAAGCTCCATTCTGTGCGACATCGTCGAATCGCTGATCGGCGCCACGTTCCTGGAGCACGGCATCGAAGGCGCGCGCAAGGTCGTGCACCGGCTCATCGACGACACGTTGGCGGAAGTGGCCACCGAAGGACCAGCCCTGGACTGGAAGACCTCGCTGACCGTGAAGGCGCACGAGCTCGGCCTGGATGAGCCGCGGTACCGCATGAGCGTGTCCGGCCCCGAATACGCGCAGGAATTCACCGCCAAGGCCACCATCGGCCCGAAAGACGACATCATCGGCAAAGGTACCGGCACCAGCAAGCGCAAGGCGCAGCTCGTCGCGGCGGAAATGGCCTGGCATGAGCTCGACCGGTACGCGCCCGCGCTCAAGGCGGCCCGCAAGAACGGCTCGTCCAAGCACCGGCGCAGCGGCTCGGCCGGCAACTGACCAACTGGTGAACGGCGATTGCGCGATGCTGCCACCTGTATGCTTAAACTGAGAAAATACGAATCACAGACGCCATAGCCACAAGCGAACGCGCATCGTGACCGTCGGCGCACGCAAGTCATGAACGCTCGCGAGGCGCGACGGGTCCAGGCATATGACCGAACGATTTGAGTTGAGAGGACATGATGGCTCTACCCACACCATTGCAGGCGTTCAGCGGCGTTCCGAAAAACACCGCATCCGCAGACAAGCAGACGATCATCGACGGTGAGAAAATGACCGGCGCGCAGGCGTTGATTCGCGCGCTGGAGGATTTGGGCGTGCAGGACGTGTTCGGCCTGCCCGGCGGCGCCATCCTGCCGGTGTTCCACGCGATCAACGACGATACGAAGTTCCGGTTCACGCTCGTGCGCCACGAGCAGGCCGCCGGCCATGCCGCCGAAGGCTATGCGGTGGCGACAGGCCGCGTGGGCGTGTGCATCGTCACGTCCGGCCCGGGCGCGACGAACATGATCACCCCAATCGCCGACGCGAACATGGATTCCGTGCCGCTCGTCGTGATCACCGGTCAGGTGGGCGTGAACGCCATCGGCACCGACGCCTTCCAGGAGGCGGACATCGTTGGGGCGACCTATCCGGTCGTCAAGCACTCGTATCTGGTGACCCGTGCACAGGATATCCCCCGCGTGCTCGCCGAGGCGCACTATATCGCCCGTTCGGGCCGCCCCGGCCCGGTGGTCGTGGACCTGACCAAGACCGCGCAGACCGGCGAGATGTATTATTCGTGGCCGCAGCGCATGATTCTGCCCGGTTACAACCCCACCACGAAGGCGCACGGCCGCGTGATCTCGGATGCGGCGAAGCTGTTCGCGCAGTCGTACCGTCCCGTGCTGTACGTGGGCGGTGGCGCGGTGCGTTCCAACGCGTCCGCCGAAGTGGCCGAGCTGGCCGAAGTGACCGGCGCGCCGATCGTCACCACGCTCCCGGCCCGCGGCATCGTGCCGAACTCGAACCCCAAGGCGCTTGGAATGCTCGGCATGCACGGCGCCGTCGCCGCCACCGCGGCCGCGCAGCGCTGCGACCTGCTGGTCGCCATCGGCGCGCGCTTTGACGACCGTGTGACCGGCAAGCTCGACGCGTTCGCACCCGGCGCGCGGGTGATCCACATCGACATCGATCCGGCCGAAATCGGCAAGAACCGCGCTCCCGACGTGCCGATCGTCGGCGACGTGTCCACCGTGCTCAACGACCTGATTCCCGAAATCAAGCGTTCTCAGGCCATCGGCGGCAAGCCGAACCTCAAGCCGTGGTGGGACGAGCTCAACCGCCTGCGCGAGGAATATGCCATCGATTACGATCAGCCGTGCGATAAGCCGACCGATGGTTCGCTCGCGCCGCAGTGGGTCATCAAGCAGCTGTCCGACCATGCCGACCCCTCCACGATCTGGGTGTCCGACGTCGGTCAGCACCAGATGTGGTCGGCCCAGCTGATTGATTTCGAGAAGCCGCATTCGTGGATCTCCTCCGGCGGCCTCGGCACGATGGGCTTCGGCCTTCCGGCCGCCATCGGCGCTTCGGTCGGCTCCCAACGCGACTTCAAGGGTCGCAAGCCGGTGTGGCTGATCGCGGGCGACGGCTCGTTCCAGATGACTTCCGAAGAGCTGACGACCGCGTTCCTGGATCATGCGCCGGTGAAGATCGCCATCATCAACAACTCCGTGTACGGCATGGTGCGCCAGTGGCAGACTCTGTTCTTCGAGCAGCACTACTCCCAGACCAACCTGGCTGACGGCGATTCGAAGGAAAGCGGAGAGTTCTTCGACGTGCCTGATTTCGTCAAGCTCGCCGAGGCGTACGGCTGCGTCGGCCTTCGCGCGTTCACCGAGGACGAGGCGATTGACGCGATCAACAAGGCGAACGAGATCAACGACCGTCCGGTGCTGATCGACTTCCGCGTATGGAAGGACGCCATGGTGTGGCCGATGGTGGCAGCCGGCGCGTCCAACAACGAGGTCGCGTATCGTCCGGGCACGCAGCCGCTGCTGCACAAGGGCGTCGACGATGGTGACCAGGCGTGACGGCACGGTTGTCAAGGAATAAGGAGTAAGTGATTATGGCTATGTATCCCGCTTCCCGCCTCGGTTCCGAGCGTCACACGCTGTCGGTGCTCGTCGAGAACCGTCCCGGCGTGCTGGCCCGCATCGCCGGCCTGTTCGCCCGTCGTGCGTTCAACATCAACTCGCTGTCCGTCTCGCCGACCGAGCGTCCGGACATTTCCCGCGTCACCGTGACCGCCGACGTGGAGGCCGTGCCGCTGGAGCAGATCATCAAGCAGCTCAACAAGCTGCTGCACGTGCTCAAGATCGTCGAACTCGATCCGAACACCACCGTGGAGCGTGAACTGGTGCTCATCAAGGTGGCGGCGAACGAGTCGAACCGTTCTGACGTGCTGGAGATCGTGCGCCTGTTCCGTGTGCGTGTTGTCGATGTGAACCCGGAGTCGCTGACCATCGAGGCCACCGGCGCTGAAGGCAAGATCGACGCGCTGCTGGGTCTGTTGGAGCACTACGGCGTGATCGAGCTGGTGCGTTCCGGCGCGGTCGCCGTGACGCGCGGTCCGAAGGCGCTGAGCGAAAAGGTCATCGGCTCCGAGATCAAGGGCCGCTGATGCGGTATCGGCGTGGCCGAGCATGACATTGCCGGGCGGGTTCTTTCCCGCCCGGTTTTTGCTTTTGCGGTGATGCTCATCGGTGCAGCACATCGCGCGGATTCCCCGGAATCTTGAAGAAACGGCGTCTATCGCGAAAGCGGACATTGTGGAACATGCCGCGTGAAATATGAAATAATGGTGGGGAAGCGTTGCAGGGATCGATGCCATCGCACAGTCTGGTTCCGCACAATCAGGTTCGATACAGACCGGCACATCACCGTTCGCCATGACAGCGCAATCCAATTCATCGCAATATGAGCCACTGGAACCTTACGATACGATGACGGGCACTGCGATTGCCATCAGCGATGCCGACGAGGCCGAAGCCCTATCCGAATACCTGACGTCCCCCCGACCGCCAGCATCCCGCGGTAGTGGTGACCCGTCACTTCGGCAAGCCCCTGTTCGACGCGAAGAGCCTCGCCTCGAATCTGCATGATGTCGCCGCCGTATTCGACCTCGTCACCCCGAAAGCGACGTGGGGGCTGTCGGCAGCCCTGCCGGAAGGTGCCGCCATGACGCGCACGCAATTCGACTCGATGCAGGAGCTCGTCGAATTTATCACCGACGACGACGGCCATATCGACGAGTCCGCCGCCGACGAGGTGTTCCAGTACCTCACCCAGCTGCAGGGCGAGGCGCGGCATCTTCGCGAGGGCCTGAAGGTCTCCAACGACAGGTTGGAGAGCATGAAGCAGAAGATGATGCAGAAGCAGCGCGAGAACTCGTACAGCGACGGACGCCAGTACTACAAGTCGCCGCTGTCGCTGTTCGCCGACAAGGCGGAGGGCAAGCGGTTCGAGCGCGAGCAGATGGACATGCTGGTCCGCCGCGAATGGGCCACGCGGTTCGGTCCGGAAGAGAAGAAAAGCCATGCGCTGCCGAGGACATGGGCGTATTCCGACTGGTTCTTCGACACGCTGGCATCCACACACATCAGCGTCAGCAAGGTGGTGGCCGTGATGGTCGAGGTGCTGACCGGGCTTGACATCGAGCTCGCGGGGCGAGAGGGATTACAGTACGGTGATTTCGGTGGGGATTACCGGCTCGCCTTTCATCAGGCTTTGCGCGGTGATCGGCAGTTCGCGCAGGGCCTTGGCCCGGTATTCGTGCGCGTCGGCGATGGCGGCGTGACCCTGATAACGCGAATCGATGTCACCGTGGTCGACGTAGTCGACCAGCAGGTCTTTCCATCCCTCAGCCGGACGATACTCGGCCAGCTGGGTTTCCGATCCGGAGATCACATGTTCCGTCTCGGCCAGACCATACTCATATGAACGGTAGGCGAGCTTGCGGCCGGGAACACTGGCCTTGTCCTTCGACTTCTTCGCCACGGGCTGCATCACGCCAGCCGAATTCTCGCGCTCGGTGAGCTTGTACACCATCGCGCAGGTCGGGGCACCGGAGCCGGTGACCAGCATCGTGCCCACGCCGTACGAGTCCACCGGCGCGCTCTGCAGGGCGGCCAGCGCGTACTCGTCCAGATCGTTGGTGACGGTGATCTTCGTGTTCGTCGCGCCCAGGGCGTCCAGCTGGTTGCGCACGCGCTGCGCCATGGCGGCCAGATCGCCCGAATCGATGCGCACGCCGCCCAGCTGAGGACCGGCGACCTCCACGGCGGTCTTCACCGCCTCTTCGACGTTGTACGTGTCCACCAGAAGCGTGGTGTTGCGGCCAAGCGCCTCGACCTGCGAGGCGAAGGCGCTGCGCTCGTCATCATGTACGAGCGTGAAGCAGTGCGCGGCGGTGCCGATGGCCTTCAGTCCATACAGCTGCGCCGCAAGCAGGTTCGCTGTGCCCTGGAAACCGCCGATGACTGCGGCTCGTGCGGCTGCCACCGCGGCCCACTCGTTGGTGCGGCGCCCGCCCATGTCCATGCAGGGGCGGTCCTTCGCTGCGCTCACCATGCGCGAGGCGGCGGATGCGACCGCCGAATCATAGTTCAGCACACTCAGCACCAGCGTCTCCAGCAGCGTGCACTCGCCGAACGTGCCCTCGACCTGCAGAATCGGCGAATTCGGGAAGAACATCTCGCCCTCGCGGTAACCCTTGATCGAACCGGAGAAATGCAGGTTCTCCAGCCACGAAATCGTCTCCTTGCTAACCACCTTGCGGTCGGACAGGAAACGCAGGTCCTCGTCGCTGAGGAGGAACCGACCCAGCTCATCCAGAATGCGGCCGATGCCCGCCACGACGCCGTAACGGCGGCCTTCGGGCAGGTGGCGCGTATACACCTCGAACACGCATTTGCGGTTCGCCGTGCCATCCTTCAGGCTGGCGTCCAGCATCGTGTACTCATACATATCCGTCATCAGTGCCGGTGAATAATCGACCATGACCGCCCTCCCGCAAGACAAGAATCGTGTGTTATCCAAAACCCTAGTGTTGCGCGGCGACTCGCGCAAGAGCCATTCGGCGTGACGGCGGTCACGATGGCTGCCGCAGCGGCGGCGGGAGACGTGCCGCGCTGCGGGCACGTTCGCCGCATGGTGCTACGTTGAAGGCATGGCTGAAATCAAAGACATGTTGGACAAGGCAATGGTGATTCGCGCGGACGGCCGCGTAGTGGACGAACTGCGCCCGGTGCGCATCACGCGGCACTTCACGGACGTGCCCGAAGGATCGGTACTCATCGAATGCGGCAACACGCGCGTGATGTGCACGGCGACGTTCACGCCGTCGGTGCCGCGCTGGCGCAAGGATTCCGGACTCGGCTGGGTGACCGCCGAATATTCGATGCTGCCGCGAGCCACCGCCGAGCGCACCGACCGCGAGTCCGTGCGCGGCAAGGTCGGCGGCCGCACCCATGAGATCAGCCGTCTGATCGGCCGCTGCCTGCGCGGCGTTGTCGACATGAAGGCGCTTGGCGAGAACCAGATCCAGATCGACTGCGATGTGCTGCAGGCTGATGGCGGCACCCGCACCGCCTCGATCACCGGCGCGTATGTGGCGCTGGTCGACGCGATGCGCTGGGCTGAGCAGAAGCGCCACATTCGTTCGGCCGACCGCGTGCTCAAAGACGCCGTTTCCGCGGTGTCGGTCGGCGTTATCAACGGCACGCCGATGCTTGACCTGCCCTACATCGAGGACAGTCAGGCGATGACCGACATGAACGTGGCGATGACCGGATCCGGTGACTTCATCGAGATCCAGGGCACCGCCGAACACCGCCCGTTCAACCGTGCCGAACTCAACACATTGCTCGACCTCGCCGAAAAGGGCAACAAGGAGCTTCAGGCCGCCCAGCGTGCCGCCCTCTCGCTCGATTGAAACGAGTCGGGCACGCCGCCGGCGGGCGATCGGCCTCACCCCGTCATGCACAACCATAGGTAAGGAATAAAGGACCCCCGTGAAACTCGTCGTCGCTACGCACAACGAAGGCAAACTCGTTGAAATCCGCCGCATTCTCGAAGAGGATCTGGGCGCGGACTCCGCTCAGGTGGAGCTTGTCTCCGCCGGCAGCCTCGGCCTGCCCGACCCGGTCGAGACGGGCGTCACCTTCCAGGAGAACGCACTGCTCAAAGCGCGGTTTGTGGCCGGTCTCACCGGCCTGCCGGCCATCGCCGACGACTCCGGACTGATTGTGGACGTGATGGGCAACGCGCCTGGCATCCTGTCCGCGCGCTGGGCGGGGGAGCATGGCAATGATCCGGCGAACAACGCGTTGCTACTCGCTCAGCTCTCCGACATCCCGGACGCGGCGCGCACGGCCCGTTTCCGCTGCGCCGCCGCACTGGCCGTGCCGGATTCCGCGGCTCCTGTGGCGGGCGGGAGGCACGCCATCGTCTCCGAAACCGTCGAAATCGGCGAAATGCCGGGGCGCATCCTGCGCGCGGCGCGCGGCGAGCATGGTTTCGGCTACGACCCGCTGTTCGTGCCGGACGACCAGCCGGAGCGGGCCGCTGCGGACCATCCGCTGACCAGCGCGGAGATGGACGCGGCGGAAAAGAACGCGATTTCGCACCGCGGCAAAGCCATCAGGGCTCTCGTGCCGGCGGTCGAGGCGCTGTTGCGGTAGAATCACGCTCTCAAAACTCGCAGATACAAAAACGGGTTTTTGCGGTTTTCCGCTATTTTCCGCCGTTTCCGCGAAATCGGTGAAATCGTATCTGCGAGTTTTGAGAGCGCATGTTCGGCACTCACGCGGGAATCACGAAATTCACGATGGTCATCAGCGCGATTGAGATGACCGCGGTGACGGACAGCGTGAACCCGGCGAGCTTCGCGTTACCGAGTACGCGGTCGGTGAACAGTGTCGAGAACACGGCCGTGGGCGCGAGCGACAGCATCACCGCCGTCTTTCGCGCGGACGCGTCGAACGGCAGAAGGAACCAGCAAGCGGCCGCGAACAGCACGCCGAGCGGCAAGCGCCAACCGAGCACCCGCAGCACGCTGCCGACATCCTTGCCGGTGCGCGGCAAATCCATCAGCATGCCCACCATGAACACCGAGCAGAACGAGTTCGCGTCCGCCACCGGCTGCAGCAGCGTCGGCACGAACGCCGGGATGTGAATGCTGAAGAGCATGACCACGATCATCAGCAGATACACATTGAACGGCACCGAAGTAAGGAATCCCTTGAGGATCTGCTTGGCCTTCGCGCGGCGGGCGAGCCTGCGGGCGTCTTTGTCCCGTGGCTTCGAATAGGGAAGTGTCGGCGCGGCTCCCGCATGCTGTTCGGTGAGCGGCCGGTCCATGTCGATGTGCAGCAGCGACGTCGTCATCACGTTTGAGCCGGCGGTCACGATCACGGAATTGCCGATGTCGAACATCGAGGCGGTGACCAGCGCCGAAGGCCCCATGAACGCCTGGATTACGGGGAAGCAGAAATTGCCGATGTTGAATCCGGAGCAGTTGAGCATCAGGAACGCGCGGTCCGCGACGGGCTTGTGCCGGGTCGCCGCATACACCAGCAGCAGCGGCAGCAGGCCGAAGACGATGGCGAACACCGAGATCAGCAGCATGCTCAGATGATGCGGGTTCGTGGCGAACGAGACGATGATGGAGGCGGGAAGCGTGAAATCGAACACCACCACCTGCATGACGCGATAGTCGCGTGGCTTGAACAGTCCCGCCCGCTTGACCAGATACGCAGCGACGATGATGAGCAGAAACGCTATGGGTTTCAGTATCGCGGTCATGCTTCTCTATTCCCTGTGGCGATTGCGGAGGTATGGTTCCGCGTGCGCGAGAAGGGACTTGAACCCTCACGTCAAAGACACAGGAACCTAAATCCTGCGCGTCTACCGATTTCGCCACTCGCGCGTGCCACCCGTCGAAACGGCTGGATATACAAAACCCTAGGCGCGGAGCCTAGGGGTATGGAGCCACTTGACAGAATCGAACTGTCGACCTGCTCATTACGAGTGAGCCGCTCTACCGACTGAGCTAAAGTGGCATGCTGCCGATTCGTTGATGAACCTGCGCACAAGAATGAGACTTTACTGTATGCCGTGGATTTATGCAAGTTCGGCTGGCATGTCGTGCGCGGGCATGTCGTGTCGGTCACGGTTGTTCATCTTGGGTATTTTTTGTTTGTTTCTGTCCGCTTTTGTGAGTATCTTGGTAAGCGAAGTAACCGGTGTGGCCCGCCAGCATTGGAGAGCCGACTCCGGCGTACAGTGATGATGAAAGGACCAATACCATGGCCATCAATCCGCCAGTTGACGCCACCAAGACCCCCGAGTGGGCCGCGCTGCAGAAGCACTATGACGAGCTGCAGGCCGAGGGCGTCAGCCTCAAGCAGTGGTTCGCCGATGACGCCGAGCGCGTCGACAAGCTGTCGTTCGACGCCGGCGACCTGCACTTCGACCTGTCCAAGAACCTGATCAAGCCGGAGACCCTCCAGCTGTTCGCCGACCTCGCCAAGGCCGTCAAGCTCGACGAGCGCACCAAGGCGATGTACACCGGCGTGCACATCAACAACACCGAGGACCGCGCCGTGCTGCACACCGTGCTGCGCCGCCCGGTCGAGGACGAGGGCAAGTACATCGTCGACGGTCAGGACACCGTCAAGGACGTGCGCGAGGTGCTTGACCGCATCTACGCCTTCGCCGACGAAGTGCGTTCCGGCAAGTGGACCGGCGTGACCGGCAAGAAGATCGAGACCGTCGTCAACATCGGCATCGGCGGCTCCGACCTGGGCCCCGTCATGGTGTACGAGGCGCTCAAGCCGTACGCCGACGCCGGCATCAAGGCCCGCTACATCTCGAACATCGACCCGAACGACCTCGCCGAGAAGACCCGCGACCTCGACCCAGAGACCACGCTGTTCGTGGTCGTGTCGAAGACCTTCGGCACGCTCGAGACGCTCACCAACGCCCGTCAGGCCCGCGCATGGCTGCTCGAGCAGCTGCAGGCCTCCGGCGCCATCGACGGCACCGCCGAGCAGAAGGCCGAGGCTGTTGAGAAGCACTTCGTCGCCGTTTCGACCAACCTCGAGCGCGTCAAGGACTTCGGCATCGACCCGGCGAACGCATTCGGCTTCTGGGATTGGGTCGGCGGCCGTTACTCCGTCGATTCCGCCGTTGGCCTCACGCTCGCCATCGTGTTCGGACCGGCCCGCTTCGAGGAGTTCCTCGCAGGCTTCCGCCAGGTCGACCAGTACTTCGCCGAGACGCCGTTCGAGAAGAACGCCGTGGTGATCATGGGCATGATCAACGTGTGGTACCGCAACTTCTTCAAGGTCGCCTCCCACGCCGTGCTGCCGTACGACCAGTACCTGCACCGCTTCCCGGCCTACCTGCAGCAGCTCACGATGGAATCGAACGGCAAGTCCGTGCGCTGGGACGGCACTCCGGTGACCACCGAGACCGGCGAGATCTTCTGGGGCGAGCCCGGCACCAACGGCCAGCACGCGTTCTACCAGCTCATCCATCAGGGCACGCAGCTGATCCCGGCCGACTTCATCGCGTTCGCGAACACGCCGAACCCGCTCAAGGATGGCGACCAGGACATGCACGAACTGCTGCTGGGCAACTACTTCGCCCAGACCAAGGCGCTCGCGTTCGGCAAGACCGCCGACGAGGTGCGCGCCGAGGGCACTCCGGAAGACATTGTTCCGGCCCGCGTGTTCTCCGGCAACCGCCCGACCACGTCGATCTTCGGCGTGCGTCTCGATGCCTTCACGCTCGGCGAGCTCATCTCGCTGTACGAGATGGTCACGTTCGTCGAGGGCACCGTGTGGGGCATCGACTCCTATGACCAGTGGGGCGTTGAGCTCGGCAAGCAGCTCGCCAAGCAGATCACGCCTGCGATCTCGCAGAACGACGAGGCGCTCGCAGCTCAGGACGCCTCGACCCGCAGCCTGATCAACTTCTACCGCAAGGTGCGCGAGTTCTGATCCGCACACGCTGGCTGTAATTCGCGGTGGGGCGGCGATTCACGAATGTGGGTCGCCGCCCTTCCCTGTTGTGATGCAAGGTCGGTCCGCTCGGCTTGGTTCGTCGGAGGCCGTGGGTAATCCAGTGCGCTTTGTATAATGTGAAGTCGCTGTGCCGGCACGCGGATCGCCGCATGAATCCGCCTGCCCACGAGTCCAGCCGAACCTGACTTTCGGCGGATCGGCACGCGCGTCGCAGACAAATCTGCGGCGATATTCCAGACATCCGCGAGCATGCGAATGTCGCGACCATACGCTGGCATGCGGCAGGGTAGAGGAACACCATGGTTAACGCTATTGAGGCATTTGACGCCAAGCACATGAAGCCGGCCGACGAGATCCCGGCATTCCGTCCGGGTGACACCGTCGACGTGAACGTGAAGATCCAGGAAGGCAACAACTCCCGTATCCAGACCTTCACCGGCGTGGTGATCGCTCGTAAGGGCGCTGGCGTGCGTGAGACCTTCGTGGTCCGCAAGATCAGCTTCGGCACTGGTGTGGAGCGTCGCTTCCCGGTGCACTCCCCGTCCATCGACTCCATCAAGCTCGTGCGTAAGGGCCGTGTGCGCCGCGCCAAGCTGTACTACCTGCGCGCTCTGCGCGGTAAGGCCGCTCGTATTGCCGAGCGCCGCGACAACTCCGCTAAGTGAGTCGATTCGCGGGTGCAATCGTGAGCCTGATGATGCAGGCGCGCGAATAAACCGTGAAATTCAGCCCGGAACCGTTTCGGTTTCGGGCTGTTTTCGTATTTTCCACGTATGATGGACGGGCGCCGGCACCCCTCATATCCGGCAGCATGAATCGCGAGGAGATGGTATGCAGGACGATCAGGATAACGGCGAATTCCCGATTTCCGACAATCCGGAGAGCAACCAGACCTCGTATGATGACGAGGCCGATGCCCGCGATTCCCGTACGTTCCAAGTCGCCGACCACGGCATCGCCCCGTCCCCGGTTCCCCCGGCACCGGCGCGCCCGGCGCACGCCGCTTCTTCCGCTGGCGCGGGTGCAGCCGCTGGCGCGAATGCCGCGGCAGCATCATCGTCAGATGATGACCACTTCACCCTACGCGACTTTTTCCTGTGGTGCGGCGTTCCCGTGCTTATCGTGCTGCTGATTCGCATTTTCGCCGTCGGCTTTTACGAGATTCCTTCGCGCTCGATGATGGACACCATGGTGCCCGGCGATCGCGTGGTGACCAGCAAGCTCACCCCCAAGATCTTCGATTTGCAGCGCGGCGACGTCGTGGTATTCAAAGATCCCAACAACTGGTTGAACGAGGAGCAGAGCAGCGCTCCCGGTGGCGGGTACCTCATCAAGCGACTGATCGGCCTGCCCGGTGACGTGGTCGAATGCAAGGGCGCGGGCCAGCCGGTGACCATCAACGGCGTGGCCATCAATGAGACCTCCTACATTCGCCCCGGCGTGGACCCGAGCGCCTTCCCGTTCTCGGTAACCGTGACCGAGGGCCGCGTGTTCGTCATGGGCGACAATCGCGCCAATTCCGCCGACTCCCGCTATCATCAGGATGACGGCGATCGCGGCTTGGTTCCCATCTCCGATGTGGTCGGAGTCGGAATCGCGAAATACTGGCCGCTTGACCGGCTTGGTGCGATTGATGACCACCACGAAGTCTTCAAGGACGTGCCTGACGCTTCCGGCTCGAATTCCTGAGTCTTTTTTTGAACCGTGTGAGTCTTTGAACTGATTGAGTTCCGGGCCGTCTGAATCCTGAACCATATGAATCCTGAACCGTCTGAATCCTAACCATTGTGAGACGATGGGAGCCGCGCATGATTACCCCGACACTTGACTTGGAACGCATCCTTGCGGCCCAGGGCTATGACCTTATCGCTGGATTCGATGAAGTCGGCCGCGGCGCGCTCGCCGGTCCGGTGATGGTCGGGTGCGCCGCCATTTGGGCCCGTGATTTGGAGCCGTTGGATGGCGATGATGCCGTCGAACTGTCCGGGCGGACCTACCTCGGCGTACCGGACGGCGTGGCCGACTCCAAGATGCTCACCGAACATAGGCGCGAGGCGATTTTCGACGAACTGCGCGACTGGTGCGCGGCCTACGCCGTAGGCCAGGCCAGCAACACCGAGATCGACGAATGGGGCATCACCTATGCGCTCGGCGTGGCCGCCCTGCGCGCGCTCAGCCAAGTCGAACGCGAACTTGGCTTACGGCTTGGAGGGGAATCGACGATAAAAAAGGCTTCGGGGGAGTCTGCGGGGGAGATTGTGGAAGGTCGTCCGGGAGGCTCCGTAGGGGAATCCATTGGAAATTGCGGGGGAAGCGTTCGCGCTCTGCCCAAAGTCGCCGGAATTCTCGACGGGCCGAGCGATTACATCACCAAGGCGCTCAACACGTTCGACGCGCCGGACGTGCCGATTCCAGCCGACATAACGACCAAAGTCAAAGGCGACCAGCATTGCGCCACCGTCGCCACCGCGGCGGTCATCGCCAAAGTGACCCGAGACCGGCTGATGGTCGACCTCGCGCAAAGCAACCCACGTTACGCCGCCTACGAATGGGCTCATAACAAGGGCTATGGTTCCGCCGCACACCGTGCCGCCATCGCCGAACACGGGCCGACTCCGCTCCATCGTGTCTCATGGCACCTGACCTGAGCCGCGTGCGACACGACAGTGTGAGCGCTAACGCAAAACTGTTGTGGACGCGCTAAAGTCAGTATTGATTAAGGTACAAGACTGGCCGTGCATGGATGCCGGCCGCCAGCGGGGAGGTTAGGCAATATGGTGACCAGCCGCAAGCCAAGCAAACGTCCGTCCATGTTCGAAGTGGCCAAGCTCGCCGGAGTCAGCCACCAAACCGTCTCCCGTGTGATCAATGACTCGCCGGACGTTTCCGACGCCACCCGTGCGCGAGTCCAGGCCGCCATTGACCAACTCGGCTACCGCCCCTCCAACTCCGCGCGCGCACTGGCTTCCCGCCGTTCGCGCACCATAGGGCTGATCGCCGGAGGCCTCAAATTCTTCGGCCCGATTTCCTCCATCTCCTCCATCGAATCCATGGCCCGCGAGCACGGTCTGTTCATGAGCGTGATGATGGTCCACGAGGCCTTGTGCGCGCAGGCCGACTTCGACAACCTGTGCGACACCTTCAACGAGCAGAACGTCGACGCCTTCATCTTCCTGACCCCGACCGACGTGATGTTCGCCGCCGCCTGCCGTGCACGAGTCACTCAGCCGCGCGTCATCGTCACCGCCACCCACGGCCAAATGACCGTGCGTGAGGGATTGGGCCTTATCTCCACCGAAAACAAGCGTCGCACTGCGCTGGTCGGTATCGACCAGTGGGGTGCAATGGCCAAAGTGGTGGCCTTGCTGGGCGAATACGGGCACAAATCGGCTCTGTATTTTGCCGGTCCCAACGAATGGCGCGACGCCCACACCCGACTGGATGCGTGGCGCAAGCTCGCCGCCTCCCGATCCATCGATTCACAGATCGTGCGCTGCCATACGTGGGATGCCTCTGAGGCATATGCGCACATGAATCATCTCATTGATGAGTATGGGCGTCGAGGCGCGGCGTTGCCCACCGCGGTCGTCGCCGCGAACGACAATCAGGCCGTCGGCATCATGCGCGCGTTGCATGAGCATGGGCTTCGGATTCCGCAAGACATCAGCGTGGTCGGATTCGACGACATGTCTGGCGTGGATAACATGTACCCACCGCTGACCACCGTGCATCCCGATTTCGAGGGGCTCGGCGTGGCCGCCATGCGAGAGACGCTGCGCTTGCTGGGGGAGGGCGGCGAGCCGACCTTCCTGACCACCCAGCACGGCATGGGGCTGATTCCCGCCGAGGTGCGTGCTCGGCGGTCCTTGGGGCCGGCTCCTCGGCGGTAAATTGGCCCTGTTATCAAACCGTTATGATGCGTGACACGGTATAAGTTGTGTCGAATGCAGGTTATCGGTACAATGTTTTTTGGGAAATTGTGAGCGCTAACACCCTCCCCAAGGAAGGGGATAACAACGCCGGCGCTCCAAGGCAAAGGAAAGATATGGCAGCAACCGACAACGCGGCCGAGCAGGTCGCCCACATCGCCGAGAAGATTCGCGCTGGCAAGACCACGCTGGGCATCGAATTCGGCTCCACCCGCATCAAGGCCGTCCTCATCGACGACAACTTCCAGACCATCGCCTCCGGCGACTACAGCTGGGCCTCCCACTTGGAGGATGGTCTGTGGAGCTACACCACCGAGGAGATCTGGGGCGGTTTGCAGTCCGCTTACGCCTCCATGGCCAACGACGTCGAGACCGCCTATGGCGAGAAGCTCACGCACGTCGGCCACATCGGCTTCTCCGCCATGATGCACGGTTACCTCGCATTCGACGAGGCCGGCGAACTGCTGGTGCCGTTCCGCACCTGGCAGAACACCAACACCTCCGAAGCTCACAAGAAGCTCTCCGAGCTGTTCCAGTACAACATCCCCGAGCGTTGGTCCATCGCTCACCTGTACCAGGCCGTGCTCAACAAGGAAGAGCACGTCTCCAAGGTGGCTTACTTCACCACACTCGCCGGTTACGTGCACTGGAAGCTCACCGGTAAGAAGGTCCTCGGCGTGGGCGATGCCTCCGGCATGTTCCCGATTGACCCGACCACTCACACTTACGAAACCGCATTCATTGAGAAGTTCGACGCTCTGCCTGAGGTCGCAGCCCAGCCGTGGAAGCTGGAGAACCTGCTTCCTGAGCCGCTCGTGGCCGGCACTCCGGCTGGCGAGCTGACCGAGGAAGGTGCCAAGCTGCTCGATCCGTCCGGTGCCCTGAAGCCCGGCATCGTGCTCGCCCCGCCTGAGGGCGACGCCGGTACTGGCATGGTAGCCACCAACTCCGTGCGCGTACGCACTGGTAACGTCTCCGCCGGCACCTCCATCTTCGCCATGGTGGTTCTGGAGCACAAGCTCAAGGCCCTCCACCCTGAGGTTGACTTGGTCACCACCCCGGCCGGCGATCTGGCCGGTATGAGCCACGCCAACAACTTCACCTCCGACCTCAACGCTTGGGTCGGCCTGTTCGGCCAGTTCGCCAAGGCTATCGGCCAGCCGGTTGACGCAGGTATGCTGTACGGCACCCTGTTCCGCGCGGCCATCGCCGACGACGTGGACGCCAACTGCGGCGGCCTGCTGAACTACCCGTTCCGTTCCGGCGAATTCCTGGCCGGTCTGCCTGAAGGTCGCCCGCTGTTCGCCCGCAGCCCCGAAGCCAACATGACCCTCGGCAACTTCATGCGCGCCCAGCTGTTCTCCGCGTTCTCCCCGGTCAAGATCGGCATGGACGTGATGACCAAGCAGGAGCGCGTGCAGGTCGACTCTCTCGTGGGCCACGGCGGCATCTTCGCCACTCCGAAGGTGGCTCAGAAGATTCTCGCTGCTGCCTTCAACACCCCGATCAAGGTCATGTCCACCGCCGCCGAAGGTGGCGCCTGGGGCATGGCCGTGCTCGCCAACTACCTGTGGAACACCAACGAGGATCACAGCAACCTCGCTGACTTCCTTGACGGTTGCGTGTTCAAGGACGCCCAGTCCACCACTGAGAAGCCGGTGGCTTCCGATGTGGTTGGTTTCGAGGACTTCTTCGCCCGCTTCACCAAGGGCCTGCCCATCGAGCACGCCGCCATCGAAACCATCAACCTCGAAGATAAGTAAGCCTTTCTGACCTCCCTCTATTGAGGGAGGTCCTTGAGATTTTGAAAAAACGTCCATCCATCACAGTGGAAAGGAAAACCAATAATGGCAACTTTGGCTGATTACGGCCCCGAGGTTCGCGCCGAGGTCAAGCAGGTTCGTGAGGTCGTCTCCAACCTGCACCAGCAGCTGATCAAGTGGAACCTGGTCGTGTGGACCGCGGGCAACGTTTCCCAGCGTCTGCACACCGCCGACCTGTTCGTCATCAAGCCCTCCGGCCTGCGCTACGAGTACCTGACCCCGTCCTCCATGGTCGTGTGCGACCTTGACGGCAACGTGGTCGACGGCACCGAAGCCCCGTCCTCGGACACCGCTTCCCACGCCTACATCTACCGCAACATGCCCGACGTCTACGGTGTCGTGCACACCCACTCCACCTACGCCACCGCTTGGGCTGCCACTGGTCAGAACATCCCGTGCGGCCTGACGATGATGGGTGACGAGTTCGGCGGCCCGGTGCCGGTCGGCCCGTTCCGTCTGATCGGCTCCGAGGCGATCGGCAAGGGTGTCGTCGAGACCCTCAAGAAGTACCCGAAGTCCCCGGCCGTCCTCATGCAGAACCATGGCCCCTTCACCATCGGCAAGGATGCTGAAGGCGCCGTCAAGGCCGCTGCCATGACCGAGGAAGTCGCTCACACCATGTGGGCCGCCCGTCAGCTCGGTGACATCATCGAGATCGACCAGGCCGACATCGATAAGCTCAACGACCGCTACCAGAACGTCTACGGTCAGCACTGATTTGATGGAGTGTCCGCCGCGTTACGGAAGGCCCGACGTACCTTCGTACGCCTTCGCCTTCCGCGCCTTGCGGACACACACATCAAATCAGCGCTGACTCCGCCAGCACGGTGGTGTCTTGGCTCCCCTCTCTGAGGGGAGCTGTCAGCGATAGCTGACTGAGGGGAGCCTCGGTCGGCGAATGAAACTTAAACAAACCCCCATAAACAAAGAAGTAAAGGAAGTAACCCTATGGTTATGGAAAACCCCTTCGAGGGCAAGGAAATCTGGTTCGGCGTTGGTTCGCAGGACCTGTACGGCGAAGAAGCCCTGCGCCAGGTCGCCATTCACTCCGCTGAAATGGTCGACTACCTGAACAACACCGGCAAGATTCCGGCCAAGATCGTCCTCAAGCCCACCCTGAAGTCCTCCGACGGTGTCAAGGAATTCATGGTCGAGGCTTCCGCCAACCCGAACGTCATCGGCGTCATCACCTGGTGCCACACCTTCTCCCCGGCCAAGATGTGGATTCGCGGCCTCGAAGTGCTGACCAAGCCGCTGCTGCAGCTGGCCACCCAGCACCACAAGGAAATCCCGTGGGAGACCATCGACATGGACTTCATGAACCTGAACCAGGCCGCCCACGGCGACCGTGAGTTCGGTTACATCGTCTCCCGCCTCGGCATCAAGCGCAAGGTTGTCGTCGGTCACTACACCGATCCCGAGGTCGCCGAGAAGCTCGGCACCTGGGCCCGCGCCTGCGCCGGCTGGGATGCCTCCAACAACATGAAGGTCATGCGCTGGGGCGACAACATGCGTAACGTCGCCGTCACCGAGGGCGACAAGACCGAGGCTGAGCGCGTGTTCGGCGCCTCCATCAACACTTGGGCCGTCAACGAGCTCGTCGCTGCGTACGACGCCGTCAAGGACGACCAGGTCAAGGAGATCATCGAGGACTACAAGGCCAAGTACGACGTCGACCCGGCTCTGCTGGACGCCAAGTACGACTCCCTGTTCATCGCCGCCAAGGAAGAGGCCGCGATGGTCAACATGATGCGCGCCAACGGCTGCACCGCCGGCGTCGACAATTTCGAGGACCTCGGCGCTCTGCCACAGCTGCCGGGCGTTGGCCCACAGCGCTTCCCGTCCGAGTACGGCTGGGGCTTTTCCGCTGAAGGCGACTGGAAGACCGCCGTCCTCGTGCGCATCGGCGCCGTCATGGGCTACGGCCTTGAGGGTGGCGCCTCCCTCATGGAGGACTACTCCTACAACTTCACCGAGGGCGACGAGCTCGACATGGGCTCCCACATGCTCGAGGTTTCCCCGTCCATCGGCACCATCGCCAAGCCGAAGCTGGAGATCCACCCGCTGGGCATCGGCGGCAAGGCCGACCCGGTCCGCCTGGTCTTCTCCGGCAAGCCCGCCAAGGACGCCGTCGTGGTCTCCATGTCCGACGTTCGCGAACGCTTCCGCCTGCTCATGGACGTCGTCGACGTCGTTGAGCCGCAGGGCTCCCTCAAGGAGCTTCCGTGCGCCCGCGCCGTCTGGGAGCCGAAGCCGAGCCTGAAGACCGCTGTTGAGTGCTGGATCACCGCCGGTGGTTCTCACCACACCTGCATGACCACCTCCGTTGGTCGTGAGGCTTGGGAAGACTTCGCCCGCATCGCCGGTGTTGAGCTCGCCGTCATCGACGAGAACACCACCGCTCGCCAGTTCGAGAAGGAACTGGAGCTGTCCGAGATGTACCACCGTCTCAACAACCAGCACTGATTGGCGGAGCGTATACCGCCTTTCCTCAGGTTCGACGTACCTTCGTACGCCTTCGCCTTCGGACGGCGGTCTCCGCACGCGCCAATCAGCGCTGGCAAGCCAGCACTGATGACTAAATCAGTCTGCTGACTGCTACCGCTGAAAAGGGGCTGTTCCGGGAAACCGGAGCAGCCCCTTTTGCTGTTATCGGCAACTCCCCACAAACGCATCAAAAATCGCCTGCGAGCGTGGATCTACCTTGTAGAGAAACTCGGGATGCCACTGCACGGCCCACAGGAAGTGGCTTGCCGGCCGGTACAGGGCCTCGATCACGCCGTCGGGCGCGACGGCCATGACCTCGAGTCCAGCAGCAGGCTCACGAACCGCCTGATGGTGATAGCTATTCACCGCAATCTCAGTCTGCCCTGCGAACAATGAAGCCAGGGGAGTGCCGGGCACCAAGGAAACGTTATGTCCGAACGCATCGTACGGCGGATTCATATGGTGTTCGATATCGCTCGGATGCTGGCTTGGCAGATCCTGCCACAACGTGCCGCGCAGCGCTGCGTTGATGAACTGAATGCCACGGCAGATGCCCAGAATCGGCTTGTCCCAAGCCATTACAGCTGGCAGCAGAATCGATTCCATTCGGTCGCGCTCAGGAGAGAGCACCTCGCTACGGCCGGTGGCGGAGGCCGCTGCACCAACCATCGGTCCCACATCCGGCCCGCCCGTAAACAGAAACGCGTCAAACCGTTCGGCGCATTGCGCAAGAATGTCGGTGTCATCGGTCAGCGGCAACATGACGGGCGTACCGCCGGCCCGCATTATCGCCTCCATATATCCGGGCAGCATCCACAGACTATCGCGCCCGTAATCCATCAGCGGAGTCACCGCAATGAGCGGTCGATTCGTAGTCATGCCTGCCTCTTTTCGCCCAAGTGTTGTTTTCGTCGTTCTGCCGCAAATCGCTTGATTCAGTGGCCGATAATGCCGCCACTGTACCGAACCAATGTAACCGGTCGGCCAACATTATTTCGTTAGCCAGCCGCGACGAGATCGCACAATGTGCCAATGATGGGGGCATTCGGTGTGACCTTGTCAATGTTCGGGCCATTGCACTTTCAGCGGGGAAAGCATGCCCCGTCCGCGCATCATGATGAACGAGTAAGGTTGACGGGGAGGGAGAATCACATGAACCAGGCATGCGTACGCAACGACACCATCGACGCGGGCAACCATCATGGCCGACCGCAATACCGGTCGTTCCTGCGATTTCTGACATCGCAGGAACGCAACGTCATTTGGCTGTTGCTGGCCATTGCTTTTCTTCCGGTGGACGGCACCACGCTTGGCCTGTACGCGCCGTTCTGGTCGCCAATCAGTCCGGCGCTGTTCGCCGTGTACTGCCTATGCAATTGGCGGCAACTGCGCATCGCAGCCAACCGGTACCTGCCAATGTTCCTCCTACCGGTGGCCTGCATAATCCTGTCCATCCCGGGATGGCTGAAGTTCGGCATCCACCTCAACGCCGCGTTCATGAGCATCACCGGATTGCTGGGCGTGCTCGCCACTTTGGGGGGCGATCGCCCTTGCGTTCGACATCAAACGCATTCCGTGGCGTACGCCATTGCGGATTCTCATCGCATCATACTGGGTTTCCTTCGGAGTGGGCGTCGTGCAATGGCTGTCCATCCGTCTGCACGCCAAACCGTTGACCGACTATTTCTCGCACCTCATGTACCGGCAATACATCAGCGACAACTCGGTGTGGGGCGGCGGCCGTCCGCAGTTCCTGTTCGCCGAGCCCAGCTATATCGGCATGCACCTGTTCGGCATACTGCTTCCGCTCATGTGGCTCATGCGCGGGCGCGACCGCATCTACGCCAAACGGCTGCGTGACCTCATCGTCACGTATGCCGTCGGCGCGGTGCTCATGCAAGCCGGCACCAGAATCGTCATCGATTCCGTCGTGGCGTTGCTGATCGCCCTTGTGGCGCGCACCGATTGGCATGACGGCGCACGCCGCGTCCGGGGCATGCTGCAGATTCTCGGCGCATGCGCACTGGGCCTGCTGGGTGTGCTGGCGGATTCCAGACTCTCCGCCATCGCGGAAAACGGGGCCGAGGGAGACGGCTCGTTCTTCGCGCGGATCTACCAAAGCCTCGATCCGATATGCGGATTGCTCACCCATCCGTGGACGCTGCTCACCGGTTATGGCGCGGGCAACATCATCAATGCGGTGTGGGCCGGCGCGGCCAAAGCCGGACGGCTGCTGGACGGTCTTGGCATGAACGGCGGCGCGGCCACGGGATTCGCGGCCGGCGTGAACGCGGACACGGTGTGGACGATGTGCGCGTATACCAGCGTCATCGCCGAATACGGGCTGATCGGGCTGGCCATGCTGGTCGGAGCCTCGATGGTCTGCATGACGCGCGGGAGGACGGTATGCCGTGGCGGTGCGGATGGCGCATCGTCCGACGAGCTGGCGCACGGTGTTTGTGTCGCCGACGTTGCCGACGTTGCTGATGTTGCCGGGGGTAATAGTGGTGGTGGCGTTGCCGGCGCGGGTTCGGGCGAATCCGGCGTCTGGCACAAGACCGTCATCTGCTGGCTCGTCCTGGTCGCATACCTGTACATC
>ERZ825324.308-NODE-308-length-69511-cov-17.878470_pt1 | contig 69511 bp, 53 predicted proteins | sample MGYA00519859_ERZ825324 | MGnify/ENA primary metagenome ERZ825324 (study PRJEB31778, sample SAMEA3449198) | human gut metagenome | biome: human gut; feature: human-associated habitat; material: faeces | place: United Kingdom | collected 2010/2012 ...
CGGGTCAAGGGCAGCGCCCTTGGGTTCCCCCAATCAACACGCGGGCAAAGCATGAAAATGCGACCAACTCAATCGCGAAAAGGGTCAAGGGAGGAACTCCCTTGCGGGGTCAAGGGGCAGCGCCCCTTGGGTCCCCCTGATGAAAGGAAAGAAAGCCATGCGGCTGTCAACATCAACGTGTATGTATTTCAATCGCCCGGACGGGACGAAAGCAAGCATTCTGGACAGCGTGCGGACGCTGGGGCAGGCGGGATATCGCGTGCTGGACATGAATTTCCATGACCTGAGCGTGTTCGATACACCGTTCAAGACGCCGCAGTGGGAGACGCTCATCCATCAGGCGAAGGACATCGCCGACGAGATGGGCATCGAGTTCTCGCAGGGGCATCTGCACTTCTATAACTTCTGCGATCCGAACACGCCCGACAAGGAGTTCCTCGACGAACTCATCCGCCGCGGCATCGAGGGCGGGCGCATCCTCGGCATCAAGTGGCTCGTCATCCACGCCGCGACTGATTTTGACAGCGTCACCCCTGTCCGCGACAGCAAGCGCAAGACCATCGAGTACCTGAAACCACGCATTGAGCTGGCAGGAAAGTACGGCGTGGGCATCGCGGTGGAGAACCTGTGGGAGGAGAACATCGCGCCGAAGCGCCGCTACTGCGTGACGGCGGAGGAACTCGGCGACCTCGTGGACAGCCTGCCGTATGACAACGTCGGCTGCTGCTGGGATGTTGAACACGCCTCCATCTGCCATCAGGATCAGCGCAAAGCCTTGCAATACCTTGGCAAGCGCCTGAAAGCCACCCATATCTCCGACTACAATTCCATCAAGAACGACCATATTCTGCCGTTCTCTGGGCTGAGCGACTGGACGGAAATCACCGACGCCCTGCGGCTTGCGAAGTACGACGGCGATTTCACCTATGAAACGCATAACTTCACGGCAAAAATGCCGGATGAGGTCATCATGTCGGGCTTGAAACACAGCATCGACATCGGAAATCTGCTGATTGATATGATTCAAGGAGGTCATCAAGCATGAACAAGATGGATTTCGACAGCGCCCTTCGCCGCCAGGTCATGAGCCTGCCGGAGCTGATGCGACAGCAGTACGCCGACCTGGAGCCGAAGACGCGCACCGTCCTCTCCACGCCGGAAATCTTCAATATCCAGCGCATTGTGCTGACCGGCTGCGGTGACAGCTATGCAGCGCTGCTGGCGGTGAAGCCCGCGTTCGAGAAGTACGCCAAGATTCGCACCGAAGTCGTGCCGACGATTGATTTGGCGCGCGACTACGAGAAGAAGAACCTCGGCTATGCGCCGCAGAGTCCGCTGGTCATTGCCGTGTCGAACTCCGGGCAGGTGGCGCGCGTAGGGGAGGCGGTTCGCCGCTGCCGCAAGGCGGGCGCGTTCACGCTGGGCATCACCGGGCATGAGGAATCCGTGCTGGGGCAGAGCGCCGAGCGCATTCTGAAGCTGGACATTCCCAAGTTCGAGTCCGCCCCCGGCACGCGCAGCTACATGGTCTGCGTGATGGCGCTGTACCTGCTGGCTATCCGCATCGGCGAAGTGCGCGGACGCTACACGATGGAAGTTGCGAGCGCGCGCCGCAAGGAAATCAAGGCGCTGGCGGATGCGCTGGAAACCGCTCTGCCCGCCATGGACGACACCGCGTTCGCCGTCGCGCAGCAGTGGAAGGACATGGACTGCTACGACTTCGCGGGCAGCGGCTTCGAGTACGCCTGTGCGTTCTTCGGGCAGGCGAAGGTGTTTGAGGCGATTGGCCGCCCGGCGATGTACATCAACACCGAGGAATGGCTGCACCTGAATTTCTTCGTCAATCATCCGGAGAAAATCGGCACGATGATTTGGGCGGCGGAGGATAACAAGGCGGATTCCCGCACGCTGGAAACCATCGGCTACGCCAAGCAGCTGGGCCGCCCGCTGGCGATTGTGACCGACCGTGAAATGCCGGATGAGACGCAGGCGGCGGTGTTCGTTATCCCGAAGGCGAAGAACGTGCTGGCGGAAAGCCTCTACAATTTCGTCCCGGCGTGTCTGGTGTTCGGCTATTTGATGACGATGCTGGGTGAACGCAGCGGACGCGGCTGCGAAGGCCCGTGGTCGTTCTCCAAGGGTGCGGCGTGCGTGCGGCAGAGCGAAATTGTCATGGTGGACGACTGAGGAGGAAAATCAACAATGCTGAAGTGCTTCAATTTGGAAACCAAGCCTAACGATGTCATCAACCTGACCGACGACATCAAGCAGTTCGTTGCCGAGAGCGGCATCCAGAGCGGCGAGTGCATCGTCTTCAATCCGCATACGACGGCGGGGCTGACGATTACGTCCTTCTGGGATCCGGCTGGCTTTGAGGATTTGCAGGACGAGATCTGCCGCCTGATTCCTACCCGCATCGACTTTAAGCATCAGCACGATACGCCTACCGATGCTGCGGGGCATGTGAAATGCTCCCTGCTGGGCGTGAGCATCCCGCTGATTATCGACGGCGGCAAGCTCGTGCTGGGTGGCAGTCAGGGCATCTTTTTCCTTGAATTCGACGGCCCGCGCAAGCGCAAGTATTACGTCAAGCTCATCAGCGACAAAGCGTAAGGGGTGAAGCATATGCGGAAGATTATTGTGGACTGCGACCCCGGCATGGATGACTCCTCGGCTATCATCATGGCAGTTAAGAACCCCAATCTCGACATTCAAGCGGTGACGACGGTCAACGGCAATTATCCCGTGGACATAACCTACCGCAACGCACGGCGCATCATGCGGATGCTGGGGCGCGAGGACATTCCGGTCTACCGCGGCTGCTCGCGCCCGCTGGTGCGCGACATCCCGAACGACCCGTTTACCCACGGGCGCGACGGGCAGGGCGAATCCTTTCTGCCGGATTCGGAGCTGCCTGAGAACCCGACCCACGCCGTCAATGCGATTATCGACCTCATCCGTCAGCAGCCGGGCGAAATTACACTGGTCTGTCTGGCACCAATGACCAATATCGCTATGGCACTGCGCCTTGCCCCGGACATCAAGGATAAGATTGTCGAAGTAATTGCCATTTCCGGCGCATTTGGGCTGAATGAGGCGTCTTTCCTCAACGCCACGGGCGACACGCCTCAAAGTGAGTGGAACGTCTACGTTGACCCGGAAGCGACGAAGCAGGTCTACGAATCCGGTTTGAAGGTGACGGCGATTGGGCTGGACGTCGCGACGTACTTCTCCGTGGACTTTACGGACGAAGACCTTGCGCGGCTGGCGGCGAGCGACAAGCCCGAAGCAAAGTTCCTCCATCAGGCGATTTCCTTCGTGCATGGGCGCGGCTTCCAAGCCTACTGCGCGGTCATTGACTGTATGGCGGTTGCGGCGACGGCTGACCCGACGCTGCTCAAGAGCGTGCGCGGCCGCGTTGGCGTATCGACGCAGGACGGTTTAACCCTTGGCATGACGATTATGGATCGCCGCCATCACCACGTCTGGACGAACCTGCCGGAAATCAACGTCGCCGTCAGTGCCGACTATGCCCGCTTTCTGCACGGACTGATTGAGGACTTTTTGAAATAAACCGAAACGCAAAGCAAAGAAGGCTGCGGCGCTCATCCGCTGCAGTCTTTTTTGCACAAAAAAGCAGGAACTTTTGTGCTATATGGCGAATATAACACCAGAAAGAAACAAACAGAATTCTATGAGAGAAAGAAGGTGAAACGTAATGGCATGGTGGGAAGCAGGCGCGCGAATTCTGCTCGCCATCCTGATTGGTTTGGCAATCGGCTATGAGCGCGAACGCCGCAATAAACCGGCGGGTACACGAACGCATATCCTCGTCTGCCTCGGCGCGGCGCTGATTGCCGTGATGGAGAACTACGTTGAAGCGCGCGTGCTGGCCATTAACACCGACGTGCTTAACACCGGCGTGGCGGTCAGCATGGGGCGCATCAGCGCGCAGGTGGTCAGCGGTATCGGCTTCCTCGGTGCGGGGACGATTTTTTCCAGCCGGAAGAAGATTGCGGGGCTGACAACGGCCGCGTCGCTGTGGTGTGCCGGGTGTCTGGGACTTGTCGCCGGCATGGGCTGCTACACGCTCGCCCTCAGCGGATGTACGCTTGTGCTGCTGACGCTGACCATCGTCCAGCGGATTATCCCCGCGACGACAATTCGGCAGGTGGAAATTCAGTATGACCACCGTGTTGAAACCACAGGGTACATCAAAGCGTTCTTTGCAGCGCACAGCGTCGATGTGCTGAATGTGGATTTTCACTCCGAAAACAGCAAGAACGAGCGTGCGTACACCAGCATCTACACGGTGCGAATGTCAGCACGGGTGAATCTGGTGGATTTGTTCGGTCCGCTGTCGGAATATGAACATGTGAGGGCGTTTCGGATAAGGCAACCGCAGTAATACCCAAAGGTAATACTATTTCCAGATTCACCTGCGCCATCTGCTTGCGCCTTTTCCCTTCTGGCGTCCGCTCATTCCACTTAGCGTAGCGCTGCTACGCTGCGTTTCATTCACGTTAGCCAGAATGAAAAATTCGCGGCGCATCTTGGCGCATTCTTATCTGGAAATAGTATAAAAAGAACCGGACGAAGCACATGCTTCGTCCGGTTTGTTGACTTCCGTGCGTACCGTAATGCTGCACATAGAAGTGCTTCTGCGCCCGCAGGGCAGTTTGTCGATTTTCTCTTCCTTCAACAGAAAATCACGCTGCCCCATAGCGTCCCTGCGCTTTAGTCCAATGGTGCAGCACGGCTTTTTCCAACTTACAGACAGGCGTTTTTGTCCAGCGTCACGTCTGTTTTTGCCACCAGATACGGGCGCGCATCCTTCTTATCCGGAATCACGTCGTACCCCGCCAGCGACAGACCATGCACATGCCGCGCCCACAAGCCGCGCGCGGGGGCGTCACCGAGGTCGTCAATCATGTGCGCGTCGGGGTATACGCCGCGCAGTTCGCTGATGGCGCCCTCGTCAAGCACCGCCTTTTCGCTCGCGTGCTGGGCGATTACCACGTCATGCAGCAGCACGTCCTCAATCGCCTTTTCGGGGATGCCGATGAAGTACGACCCACGCGCGCCGTTGTCGCCGCCGCGAACGTGGCTGATGGCAATCCGCCGCAGCGTGCCGACGGGCGGCTTCGGATCGCCGGGCTTGACGCGCCCACGGTCTTCAAGCCGCAGGAAGAAGGGACTCCATGCGCGGTCAATCGTGATGTTCTCAATGAGGAAGTTTTCCAGCGTTCCGCCGTCCACCATTTCCAGCGATACGCCGGAATCGGAACAGCGGTGTTTCAGTCCGCTGGGGTCGTATTCCACGCCGCCGATTTGGCAGTTGCGTACCAGCACATCGCGGAAGTCGCCCTGCGTGTCCGTGCCGACCTTCAAGGCGTTGCAGCAGCTGTACAGGCGGCAGTTCTCGATGAGGACGCGCTCGGTGTTGCGCTCGCTTGCGCCCTTGAAGCAGCACGCGTCGTCGCCGGATTCCACGTCGCAGTTGCGGATGATGACGTCGCGGCAGCCGTCGATGTCGATGCCGTCGTTGTTGTAGTTCGTCTGATTGCGGACGGTTACGCGCTCCAAAAGCACGCGGTCGCAGTTCAGGTAATTTTCCATCCAGCAGGCGGCGGAGCGTAGCGTAATGTCATGCACATGCACATTGCGGCAGTCGATGATGCGCATCAGGAACGGACGTCCAGGCGTACCGTGGCAAGTCTCGTCACCGGGGAAATTCGCGCGCGTACCCTGCCCGTCCAGCTCGCCGCCGCAGATGCAGATGTTCTCGCATCCTTCGGCGAAAATCAGCGACTGGTTCATGCCCATGTTCGTGTCCTGCACGGTCAGGCGGCGGGCGATTTGCTCCGGGTAATCCGCAAGGTCGGTGGACGCGAGAAGCCGGCTGCCGCTATCGACCATCAGGCGGACATTGCTGCGCAGAATCAGCGTGCCGGAGACGTAATCGCCGCCGGACAGCCGGACGGTGCCGCCGTGTTCGCCCGCCTTGTCGATGGCGGACTGAATCGCGCGGGTCGCCTTTTCGCCGGAAATCAGCCCGAAGTCCTCCGGGCGGAACGTCGCGTTTGACCCGTGCCAGCCCGTCAGCGACGCGGTCAGTTCATCCGCCATCTTGTGCAGACGGGTTTGAAGCGGTGCGAACCAGTCCGGCAGCGTGTACTTCGGGGTCAGGCGGCCAGCGACGTCTTCCAGCGGGATGAAGCACGGATGCTCCTTCAAATGCTCGTTCGGGGAATGCAGCGTCAGGTACAATTGCCCATCCAGTGCGCGGAACACCATGCCGTGGCCGCCGTCGCGCCGGAAAAGCGGCTCAACCTGCGTGAAATGCCCGGTAATGTCACCATTGTCGCTGATGGCAACGCCCTCTGTGTACCCCTCGTCGGAGAAACTTGCCCACAGGCACAGCAGCGTGCCGTCCGCCGTCCGCCACATGGACGGGCCGTCGGTCACATAGCCGTCGCGCCCGCTGGAGCGGTGATGCACCAGCCGCGCCCATTCTGCTTCGGACGCATGGAAGAGCAGCTTCGGTTCGCCGATGGCGCGGGAAAGGTCATCGGAGAGGGGCATGGCGCAGATTTCGCCGTCGCCGACCTGCACCCACTCGTGCGCAAAGACGAGATACGGTTTGTCGTCCGGGCTGACGTAAAGCGTCCCGTCAAGGCACTCCCAATTGGATGGGGTCACGCGCCCGTCGCTGTGCGGCACGAACGGCCCCAGCGGGTTGTCAGCGGTCAAAATCGCCGTGCCGCGGCAGAGATCTTCGCGCTTGAAGCTCGCCAGCATGTACAGCTTGCCATGGTATTCATGCACTTCGGGCGCCCAGTAGTTGCGATCCGCCCAGAATGTGCCGTCGTTGTGGAAACACTCGAAGGGGCCGTCCCAATTCTCCAAATCGCGGCTGACGTACACATCGAAGCCGTCCGCGGGACCCCAGCAGGTTGCGCCGCGCGTACCGTAGAGGTAATACTGCCCGTTCCGCGTCAGCACAAAGGGGTCACGGATGTTGATTTCTTCGCGCTTCATGGGTTATTTTTCTCCTTTCAGGACTGTCAGCATGTTCTCAACGTCGGTCAAGCGAACCAGAAAGCGTCCGCCGCCGTCGGTTGTCGCCAAGGCGTAAAAAGCGTCGCAGGCTTCATAGCGGACGGTGGATGTGCTGCCGTCGCGCAGGGTGAAGGTGACATCCGCCAGCAGGGAAGTGCCTGCGGCTTCCTGCGGGGCAGTCTGGTCGAACTGCAGGGCGATAATGGACAAATACGCATCGGTAAATTCGTTGCGCGTGACAGCGTTTTCGTCCCAGAACCAGCGCTGACCAATGCTGTCGTCGCCATTTTCGTACTCGATGCGCAGGGTCGTTTCGCCGTCCGCTGTTGTCACGCGCACCTGTGACAGCGTGGCGACAACCACGGGCGATACAAAGCGGTCAAGCAGCGTGTTCAGCCCGGCGTTCTCCGCGAAAGTTAGCTGTGTGCGGCGGATGCGGTAGATGTCGCCGGTTCTGTCCATACGGGCATACACCATGCCGTCGCCCGCGTCGCTGCCTAAGTGGATGTCGAGAACTGTGCCGTCTTGGAACGCGGCAATCAGGCGGCGCGGCGCATCCAGCCCATACGCTGCCAGACCAGCGGCGTCCGCCACGGTGGTGACGTACTCGTCCGCTGAAACCGCGCACAGCCCCGTGATGAACGCCTCAATGCGCTCGGTGCTGCCCGCGTGGGCGATGGGGGAGGTAGACGACCATGCCATCAATTTGCCGCTTGATTTGGTGAAAATGAGCTGCCCGTCGTCCGTCCCGGTCAAGGCAATCTGCACGGCGGCGGAGGCGCTTTCGTCAATTGCGCCGGGGAGCGTGTGCAGGGCGTTCAGCGGCTGCACCATTGTCTCATGGAAGTCGTAGGGGACGAGGTACACGTTTGTGTCGCCGTCGAGGGCGACATAGCAGCTTGCGCCGTCGGAGGTCAAGCGCCCGATGCGCAGGACGCGGGTCGTGCCGTCCTTGCGCGTCAGGGTGATGACGGCGTCGGGGTCGGTCAGTCCGCAGGCGTCGCGGTCGAGCGCAGGATAGGTCGCTGTCGCCGGAATGTGCTGCGCAGTCAAAAGCAGCATCTGCCACGCAGCGGTGCTGAACGTGAAGTCCTCCTGCCCCGATACCAGAAACGGCTGGGACAGCGCGTTGTATACGCCAAGCAGATTGCCATTCTGGTCAAACGCCATGTCGGATACGGCGGTGTAGCGCTGCGCCCCTTTAGGCTGCACGGTAATGCTCTCCAGCGCCGCCACGGAATCCTCATAGAGCATGAAGTAACCCGGCGCGTCGGTGGATTCCGGCGCAGGCGCTTCCGCAGGGGCAACCGTGCTTCCAAGCAGCACATACACGCCGCCGAGCAGCGCGCAGACGAGCGCCATCAGCAGCAGGCGAAGTCCGCGCCGCATTACAGCCGCCTCCTTTTCAGCAGCACAACCGCCATCGTCAGCAGCAGTACGCCGGGAATCAAGGTCAGGGCGAGAATTGTCACGCGCTGGCGGCTGCTTTCGCTGTCAAAGGTGATGCGCTGCGCCGGAAGCCGCTTCACGCCCGCGTCGAGCGACGCCGTCTGGTCAATGTCCGCCATGTCGGTCACGAGGTCAGTCAGCAGGGCAAGGTTATCGCTGGCATCCAAGACGGATGCGCCGCTGATGGCCGCGCTGTCCCGGAGCATGTCGCTGGAAGCCAGCAGAGACAGCGCTGTGCCGCTGCCCTTCTTCGCCATTGCGCCGAGCAGAAATTGCCCGGACACGTCGCCGGCTTGACTATCCAGCGCATTGCCGGACGCATCCGGGTGCAGCACGGCGCGGTCGGATGTGGTCAGCAGGGGGGTCACGGTCACGCCGGGGCGAAGTGCAGGTGTAATCAGGGCAGACGTGCGCGGCAGCAGTATCCGCCCGGTAATCTCGTAATCCGCCGCGACAACGGGGGAAAGGTACTCCGGCGCATCAACATAGCGGTCGCTTTCCGCCGCGCTTTCAACGACCCAGCCGGACTGGAAGCCCAAGCCGTACAGGCTGCAGACGGCTTGCAGCTGCGTCAGGCGGGAAAGTGGGGTATCGGCGCCGCACGCAACCAGCACGCGCCCGCCGTTATCCAGAAAAGCGGCAAGCGTCTGCGCCTCGTCGCCCGTCAGGTCGCTGCGGGGAGCAAGCAGCAGCAGAATGTCCGTCGCGGCGGGCGCAATGCGGGCGATTTCCCCCGAATGCACCTCGAAGCCGTTCGAGCGCAATTGCAGCGCCAGCAGGGAACAGTCCTCCTGCGTCAGCTCTCCGTGACCCGTCAGAAAGTACACGCCGACGGGATTGTCCGTACATGCGCGCCCAATCGCGCCAATCAGCTGCGCTTCGCCGCAGTAGATGGTGTATTCCTCGCCCAAGACCGTGCGGGAGAACAGAAACTCCTCCGGCGAAAGGCGGATGATGCGCGTCGCGTCCTGATTGGTGATGAACACCGTGCCGTTTTCGATGCTGCCCGCGTCGCCGCTCAGCGCGGCAATGCGCTGCGGCTGCGTCACCGGGTCAATCGTCTCCACGCGCACATGGGCGCACTCAGCGCTCATCTTGTTCAGCGTCTCGGTCACAAGGTCACGGACGGTGCTGTCATAGCCGGATGTGTACACCGGGTAGAGCAGCACGTCCTCATCCAGCGCATGCAGGCGGGAGAGCGTGTAGTCGCTTAAGTTTGTTACCCCGCTCGGCGACACGTCGAGTTTCAAGTACCACTTTTCCTCCGCACGCTGGCTGACCAGCACGACCAGCACCGCCATCACAACTGCCAGCACGCACGTCAGCAGGTGATAGACCCCATAGGGCATGGATTTCTTCTTCATCAAAAATCACCCCTTTGCGTGGCGGCGCTTTTCCATCGCGCGGTCGGTCAGGAAGAGCATCAGCGCGGTGAAGGCGACAAAATACACGATGTCGGACAGGCTGACGATGCCGTTGGCGAAGTCGCCCAGCCGCGAAGAAGAGGGCAGGAAGCTCAGTATCACGCTGACTGGGTGGAGGTACGCGCTTGTGCCCGCCTGCGGGACAATATAATGCTCCGACAGGTACATCAGCACGTTCACGCCCAGCGTCAGGATGGCGGCGGTAATCTGATTCGTGCAGAGCGACGAGAGCAGCACGCCGACGGACACCATCGCCGCGTCCAAGAGGTAGTAGCCGAGGAACACCACCGCGATTTCCGACCACGCGATTTGCGCATACGGGGCGATCAGCAGCGGGTAAATCAGCGCCAGCAGCATGGCAATCATCAGCAGCGCCAGCGACGCAAGCGCCTTGCCCAGCACAATCTGCCCCAGCGGAACAGGGGAGGTGAGCAGCAATTGGTCGGTGCGCATCCGCTTTTCTTCCGCGAACAGGCGCATCGTCAAAAGCGGCGCAATCAGCATCAGCGGCAGCTGCATCCCCGAAAAGAGCAGGTTCATGCTCGCGCTCATTCCCTGCCCGATGTTGATGAACACGAACACCAAGCCGGACAAAAGCGCATACATCGTCAGGAACACATACCCGACGGGGGTAGTGAAATAGCCGCTCAATTCATGGCGGAATACGGCGCGCATTCACTCCACCTCCTTTCGGCTGATGTCCTTCCGGGCGATGACGTGCAGGAACGCATCCTCCAGCGCGTCGCTGCCGTTTGTCTCTTCCAGCAGCGCACAGTGATTTTCGTAGCACAGCGCGGACACCTGCGCGCGCAGGTCGGCATCCATCTCGTGGCGAATCAGCAGCAGATGGCAGCCGTCTTCCCGGCAATCCTGCTCCGTCACTTCCGTTACGCCCGGCAGTTCGCGAATCAGCGCCATCATCGGCGCATCCCCGCGGTACATCAGCCGCAGACTCGCCGCGCCGCGCAGCAGCGCATCCATTGTGCCGTCATAGCGGATGACGCCTTCGTCAAGCACAATCGCGCGCCCGCAGACGTTTGTCACTTCGCTGAGCAGGTGCGACGAGAGCAGAACGGTGCTGTCCTGCCCCGCGCGGCGGATGACCTCGCGCATCTGCGCCATTTGCAGCGGGTCAAGTCCGCTGCCGGGTTCATCGAGGATGAGCAGCGGCGGCTGCCCCAGAAGCGCCTGCGCGACGCCCAAGCGCTGCCGATACCCCTTCGACAACCGCCCGGACGGCCGATGCGCATATGCTTCCAGCCCTGTCAGTTCAATCACGCGGGCGATTTCCGCCGTCTGTGTACTTGCTTTCAGCCCGCGCAGACGGCAGCAGTAGCGCAGATACTCCGTCACCGTCATGTCGGGATACAGCGGCGGCTGCTCCGGCAGATACCCCGTGCGGCGGCGGGCTTCCAGCGGCTGGGTCAGCACGTCATAGCCGCAGATGGAGATGTCGCCGCCCGACTGGCACAGATACCCCGTGATGGTGTTCATCAGCGTCGATTTGCCCGTGCCGTTGCGCCCAAGCAGCGCAATGATTTCGCCCTTCTGCGCGGCGAACGTGATGCCTTTCAAGACCTCCCGTGTCCCGTAGCGCCGGGTCACGCCGCGCACGTCAAGCGTCGTTTCCATGGTTTGTGTCCTCCTTGCTGCGGCGGTACTGCAACGGCGTGACGCCGGTAATCTGCTTGAAGCGGCGAATGAAGCTCGACGCATCGTAGTAGCCGACGTTCACGGCAATTTCTTTGATGGACAGTTCGGTTTCGGTCAGCAGCTGCTTTGAGCGCTCGACGCGAAGAATCGCCAGGTATTCGTTCGGGGAGACGCGGTTGCGCTCCTTGAAGGACAGCGAAAGCCGTGCGGTCGATACGCCGAACGCCTCGGCAATGGCGCTGATGGACAGCTCCGGGTCGGCGTAATGCTCGCGGATGTACGCCGCCACTTCCTCGATGCCGCCGGTTTCCTCGGTCGGCACGGGCTTCTCTGCTTGCAGAATCGCGTCGCACAATCGGCGGAGCAGCTCGTCCAAATCGTCTACGCTCTGGCAGCCGGAGAGGGAGAAGATGTCGTACATGTCCTTCATGTCGCTGCTGTCGGCGACGTTCGCGGCGTGTTCGCGCAGGAGCGTGTGAATCACGTCGTTGTAAATCAGGCGGAAGGCGAATGGCGTCATGCTGGAATGCTTGAGGAACGCCAGCAGCTCATCGAGCTTGCCGGAAAGCAGGGCGCGGTTGTTCAGCACCAGCGCCTGATTGATGCCGTCGGTGATCTTGCGCGCCTGCGGCAGGATGTCGCGCAGGTTGACGGAGACGAACGAGTATTCCAGCACGCGGCTGTCGTCCATGACAAAGCGGTTGTCGTAGGCAGTCGCGGCTTCGAGGTAGCACGCGGGCGCGTGGGTGAAGTTTTGGTGCGCGTTGCTCATGGCGACGCAGGCGTGGCCGTAGCGCTCGATGCAAATCTGGTGCAGCGCGTTTGCCACGTCGTGCAGGCCCTGCTCAGTGTCGGCGAAAACGACATAGAGGAAGTTGTTCATCGCCGCCATTTCGACCGAGCAGACGGTTACGCCTGTCACGCGGTTCAGCGGCTCCTCCTGCATGGTGAAGGGCTGGTCGTTCTGCTCCTGTTCGGGGCAGAGCACCATGCCGTAATACGGCTTGTCGATGTCCAGCCGGACGCTCGTGGCGGCGGCGACGGCGAGTTCGCGGCTGTCAAAGCGCCCTTTCATGAAACGCAGCACGAAGTCGTGCCGCTGCATGGGCAGGGAGGATTCGAGGCGGCGCGTCAAGTCGCTGTTGCGGCGGGACAACTCCTGTATGCCCGTTTGGATGGATGACCATTCGTCGCCGCGGCTCTCGTCCTGCGGAAGCAAGCTCGAAATCTCGCGGATGGGGCGGATGTTGCGCCGAGCCAGCAGGTAGGACAGCACGCTGCCCGCGACTGCCAGCGCCGCAATCATCATCAGCACGCCGCCCATGCTGTGCCAGACGTTGCCCGTCAGTTCCGACGATGGCATGAGCATCACATACTGCATCCCCCAGCTGCGGTTGCCCAGCGCAAGCAGCGTGTAGGGGACGCCGCCGGAGACAAATTCGCGCTGCATGGTCGCCTCGTTGCCCGCAAGCAGGGATGTCAGCTCCTCCGCCGACAGCGGAAGTTCGCCCGATGATGCCAGAATCGCGCCGTCATGCAGGATGCAGGTGTTTGCGTTCATAGCAATCGCGTCAGAAAAGAGCTGCTGATAGGTGTTCTGCCGCAGGAGGAAGAGCATCGACCCACGTTCACTTTTCTGGCTCATGCCCAGCGGGATGATGAACGTCGTCATGTCGTACTGGTCGCTGCCCAGAAGGGAGGATGCGACTTTCTGCGCTGGAAGGACGCACAGTCCGCCGGGCTGACGGATCAGGCGCATCAATTCCGCGCCGGACACATGCTCGTAGTGCATCAGGCTGCTGAACATGTCCAGCGTCATCATCGAGGAGGAAGAGTACAGGTAGTCGTCACTGGCGAAGCACAGGTACATCTGGTCAGAAAAGTCGTTGCTGACCGTGTAGGGGACAAGCTGCTGCATCAGTTCATAGGCGCGCCACGGCTCGTCGCGGTAGCTGAACGGCTGCAGGTAGGGGGACAAGCCGATCTGCTCGGCGGTGTTGAGCATGTTGTCCAGATACCCCTCGTGCTGGTAGGCGATGCGGCTCAAACGGTTGATGCCGTTGGAGATGACCTGCGCGCGCACCTCGCGGTTCATGTAGACGTACATGTACAGGAACAGCGCGCTGAGCGCAAGAAGCAGCACCAGCATGTAGGACACGACGTAGCGCGCGAAGGTGGAAAGGCGTTTGCTGCCGGATTGCTGTTTCATTGCTCCGAAAGTCCCTTCATGTAGCGGTCATAGGCGGTTTGGTAGAGCGAAACATATTCCTGTGCGCCGATGCTGTTCAGCTCCGTCAGAAAGTCAGCAAAGCGCTCGTCCGTTACGCCGCGCGTGACGAATTCCACCAGATACGCATTCACGGCGGATTTCAGCGACGTGTAGAGCTGCTGAATGCGCGCGGATTCCTCACTCGTAATCGGCACGGTGTTAATCAGCAGCGTGTACGGAACCTCTTCCAAGACGCCGGATTCGTCGTAGAGTGCGCAGTAGGCGGATTTCTCCTGTCGGTGCGCCGCCGGAACGTATACCGAGGCATAGTAGCTCGCGGGTGCGAAAAACTGCCCGCAGATAATCGGCACGGTCTTGTACAGCTCGTTCCCCGCGGGAACGTAAGTGACCTCGTAGCGCCCGTCGCCGCGCAGAATCAGCGTGTCGCCGATTTTGCCGTTCTGCGCCACCAGCATGTTCTCCGTCTCGAACTGCGCGTCCAGCCAGCGAAGCGATGACGGAATATCATGATTCTGAATCGTCAGTGCCGCGCCGAACTCGATTTCGTCCTCCGTCCGCGCAAGACTTGCCTCGTAGCCCTCCGCATGAACGGGAAGCATGACCACATAATCCGCCGCAATGTCGTCGCTCAGCGCAGTGTTTTTCAGCCGCCAGTAGGTGAAATACCCCGCTTTCTGCTGATTCACCTTCGCCGCCCAGAGGTTCGACCCCTGCGTGAGCGACTCTACGTCCAGCAAGCCTTCCTGACAAAGCGAGTGCAGCCACTCCACGCACGCGCGGAAGCCGTCCTCCTCCGGCATGAAGAGCACCTTGCCGTCCGCAGACAGGTGAACAAAGTACTCGTTCATCGGGATGCCGAACGCGCTGAAGGCGTTGTACAGCCCGGTGTTCACGTCGGCGAATGTCGCTTCGTAGGGGATTTCATCAGCTAACCCGTTGCCGTTCGGATCGCCGTTCTTGAATGCGCGCAAGACTTCGGTCAGCTCCTCCGTCGTCGTCGGGACGGACAGCCCTAACTTGTCCAGCCACGTTTTGTTGATGAAGAAGTGCCCGTTGGTGTTGATGCCCTGCGAGAGCAGAAAGCCGACGTAGTACATCTTCCCGTCGGAGGAGGGGAGGGTGCGCCCAGCGTTATCAATAGGCAGGCGGCTGAAATATGTCGGCATGTATTCTTCCAGATAGTCATCCAGCGGCAGAATCACATGCTGCGTCGCGCCGTAGTCCTCCACGTCCAGGCTGCCGCGCAGAATCAGGTCGTGATAGCGCCCGGAGGCGAACATCAGGTTGACGCGGTTCGTCCAGTCCGAATGCTTGACGACATCGAAATCGACATGCACGCCCGTCTGCTCCTCAATCTGCTGGAAAAACCACATGTTGTCAAAATCAAGCGTCTGGTTCTCCAACTCGTATTGCAGCGCGGTCAGAGATACTTTCTCTGTCTCCGGCGCAATGCTATCACCGCAGCCGCTGAGCGTCAGCAGCAAAAGAAGAAGCAGCAGAAGGAAAAACACGTTTTTTCGCATGTCGTCATGCCCCTTTGCATGTTTTTGTTACTTCTGATTATATCACAAACTGCAGAAGATAGCAAACGAAGTTCGGAAGCAATTTACGCTGGAAAGAGAAAGGCCGGAGAGTCGCAAGGGCTCTCCGGCAGGCTTTCCTCAGAGGCTTACTTCGCCAGATAAGCGTCGTAGGCGTTCTGGTACAGTTCGATGTAGCGTTCCACGCCGATGGCCTTGGCGGTTTCCACGAAGGTGTTGTAGCTTTCGTCGGTCACGCCGTTCTTGATGAAGTCGGTCACGGATTCTTCCATGAACTTCTTCAGCTCGGTGTAGATGTTCGCGGCTTCGACAGCGTCCTCGTTATCCATCTTGCTCAGCTTGGAGACGTACTGGTAGCTCTTGTGCTCCAGAACGCCCGCAGCAGCGTACATTTCGGAGTCGAGGTAGCGTTCGACGCGGTGCGGCGCCATCTGATAAATCTGGGTGTAGTATTCGCCGGGCGCGAAGAACTGACCCATCGTGACAGGCACGAAGGAGTACAGGCCGTTGTTTTCCGGCACGTTGATGACTTCGTACTTGCCTTCGTCGTTGAGCTGAATCTGCTCGCCGACCTTGCCGTTCGCCGCCACCATCATGGTTTCGGTTTCCAGCTGCGCGTCAATCCACTTCAGGGACGCAACGGGGTTAGCGTTGGTCGAGGTCAGGATAGCACCCTGGTCCGGCACTTCCAGAATCGCGGAGACAGCAGCGCCGTAGGTCGGGTCAGCCGGAGGCAGGATGGACTTGAAGTCCTTGTAAACGTCGGGAGTCAGGGCAGTGTTAATCAGGCGCAGGTACGGGAAGGAAGCAACTTCGCCAGCATTGACCTTGTTCGCCCACAGGTTGGAGTCCTGCGTCAGGCATTCGGGGTCAAGCAGACCTTCTTCGTAGAGCATGTGCAGCCATTCAACGCACGCGCGCCAGCCGGGCATCGTGCCGGTGAATTCGACCTTGTCGTCATCGGTGATGTGATAGAAGGCGTAGTTTTCCGGCACGCCGAAGGAAGCGAATTCGTTCCAGATGGTTTCCGGGCCGTAGCCGAAGGTAGAGGTGGACAGCGGGTACTTGATGCCCGCTTCCTTGAACTTGCGCAGGACGTTGGTGTACTCGTCGATGGTGGTGGGCACTTCCAGACCCAGCTGGTCAAGCAGGGTGGTGTTGATGTACCAAGTGCCGTTGTGGTTGACGTTCTGGGCGATCAGGTAGCCGATGTAGTAGCTGTGACCGTCAGAAGCGGGGATGGAGTCGCCCGCGTTGTTGAGGTTCAGGCGGGAGACGTAGTTGGGCATGATGTCCTCGGTGATGTACTCATCCAGCGGCATCAGCAGACCCTGATTCACGCCGTAGTCCTCAATGTCGGTGCTGCCGCGCAGAATCATGTCCATGTACTTGCCGGAGATGAACATCAGGTTCAGCTGCGTCTGGAAGTCGCCGTCCTTCACCATGGTGAAGTCAACGTGCGTGTTGGTCTTTTCTTCAATCTGCTGGAAGAACCAGAGATTGTTGAAGTCCGTGGACTGGTTTTCCAGCGTGTACTGGAAGGCCGTCAGGTTGACCTTGTCTTCCGCCACCGCCGAGCCAACGAGCGTCAGCGTCAGAGCCAGTGCGAGGAGAACAGAGACGATTTTCTTCATAGAGAAAATCTCCTTTCGTTTGCGCCATTCTCACGCGGGGAACGGCACAGTATTGATTCATCACGCCGCTGCGGACGTGTGAAATCCGAAATGGGGGGATGTGCGCCGAAGGGGTGGAGGGGGCGACCGGAAAGCCCCCTTGTCGCTCCCGCAGGAGCGAAATCCCCCTGCCACAAAAGCGCATTGCAGTGAGAAAAACCGAAGGAAAGTCTGAAAGGATTATCCCTTCAGCGACCCAATCATAACGCCCTTGACGAAATACTTCTGCATAAAGATGTACAGCACAATCGCGGGAACCGTAGACACCACGATGCAGCAGTACTTGGCGACTTCCGCCTTGCGCATGGCTTCCTGCAGGCCGCCGAGGTTGTCGGCGTAGGCGGCGAAGAACGTATCGCTGGAGCCGGAAATGGACAGCGAAGCAAGAATTTCGCGCAGCACGGTCTGCAGCGGCAGATACGCGCGGTTGCGGATGAACACCAGACCCGTGAAGTAGTCATTCCAGCGCGCCACACCGTAGTAGACGCTCAGCACGGCGATAATCGTGCCGGACAGCGGCAGGACGCAGCGGAAGAAGTAAGTGAAGTGATCCGCGCCGTCCATCACCGCGGCTTCGTACAGCTCGTTGGGGATGGAGGACTGAATGTAGGTGCGGGCAACCATCAGGTTCCACACGGACACGGTGTTCATCAGAATCATGACCAGCCGCGTGTCGTACAGCCCCAAGTCGCGCACGTTCAGGAAAATCGGAATCAAGCCGCCGGAGAAAAACATGGTGAACGTAATCAGAAAGTTGACGAATGCTTTCCCGGCGAATTTGCGGCTCAGCGCATACGCTGCTGCAAGGGAGACAATCACCGACAGCGCCGAACCGAGAACCGTGTAAATGATGGAGTTCAAGTAGCTCTGCCACAGCTCGCTGTGCTGGAAAACCGCCTCGTAGCCCATGAGCGAGAAGCCCTTAGGCCAGAAGAGCACTTCACCCGCCAGCACCGCATCCGGGTCGGAGACGGACGCAATCAGCACCAGCCACAGGGGGTAAAGCGTGATAAACAGCACAATCATCCAGAAAATCAGGTTGAGAACGTTGAAAGTACGGTCGGCGCGCGTCTCTTTGATGCGAATGCCGTGTACTTCCGCTTCCTTCTTTGCCATTTTGCTTTCCCTCCTTTCTTAGAACAGGCTGATGTCGCTGGCCTTGCGGGAGATGGCGTTGACGGAAATGATGATGACGAAGTTGATGACGTTCAGGCACAGACCGATGGCGGAGGTGTAGGAGTACTGCGCCTTGCCGATGCCCGTGTTGTAGACGTACACGCCGATGATATCCGAGGTTTTGATGTTGCCGGAGGTCTGGAGCAGCAGCGCCTTGTCCGTGTTGGAGGACAGGAGCGAACCGCAGGAGAGAATCAGCATCATGACGGCAATCGGAATCAGGTGCGGAATGTCGATGTTCCTAATCTTCTGCCAGCGGGTCGCGCCGTCGATGGTCGCGGCTTCGTACAGCTGCGGGTCGATGGAGGTCAGCGTGGCAATATAAAGGATAGTATTCCAACCGGCGTTCTGCCAGATGTCCGAACCGATGAACAGCGGACGGAACCAGTTTTCCTCGACCATGAAGTAAATCGACTTGCCCCCGCAGGCCTCTATCACCTTGTTGACGATGCCGTTGGTGGGGGAGAAGAACAGGTAGAGCATACCAGCCAGCACGACGGTGGAGATGAAGTGCGGAACGTAAATCGCCGTCTGCGTGAAGCCCTTGAAGCGCTTCGAGTTCAGCTGGTTGAGCATGATGGCGAGCAGAATCGGAATGGGGAAAGAGAACAGCAGCCCGTAGAGGTTCAGCAGCAATGTGTCTGCAAACATGCGACCGCAGTAGTACATGCTGAAGAAATTGCGGAAGTGTTTGAACAGGTCAAGCTGCCCTTTCGTCGATGCCCATTCGCTGCCGACGATGCCCTTGCCGATTTTGAAGTCCTTGAATGCAATCTGCACGCCGTACATCGGGAAGTAGCAGAATACAATGAAGAAAGCCAGTGCTGGAATCAGCAGCACCCACAGCTGCCAGTCGCGGTGAATTGTCCGCCGAGCACGAACACCCAACGGCTGATGCGGTTTGGTCGCTGCCGTCTTTGTTACCGCCTTTTGCAATGAAACCCCTCCGTTCATCGGGAACGCTGCCCCGTAATCAACTACGAATATGATACCATGCAGCACACCGCCTGTAAATCGACGAAATTTTTGTGCATATCGTGCAAATGCCGATTTTTCAAGGGTTTGCGAATATGCGAAAAAATTGCGCATTTCAAATTTGGGCGTTTTCAGGTAGAATAGGACATGGAAAACAGGTCGGAAGCGGGACAAAAATGACATTTCCGCTTCTGCAAAATGATAGGAGGATAGCCAATGCTGCCAAAAACAGGGGTGACCTTTTCCTGCGATAACGCGGCGCTGCAAAAGCTCTTCGACGAAGCCGAGCGCAAGTGCCTTCATAATTTGAAGAACTTCGGCGCGGATACCGTCTTGGTCGAGGGCGGCGGGTACGAGAAGATTTGGCTGGAAACGCAGCCGATGGGCGGTGAAATGTACTGGAAGCGCAACATGACCGCCGCCATGAACAATCAGCTGCTGTTCATGCGCACCCAGCGTGCGGACGGGCGGATTGCCGGGTCGATTCAGTGCCATCCCGACGGGACGATTGAGCCGCAGTTCAACAAGTTTCAGGGCTTCTGCTTCCCGCTGCACGCGCTGAACATGTGGTATCTCTCCGGCAAAGAACCGGCGTACCTGGATATGCTGGCGGACTGCCTGGAGAAGTTCGATGCGTATCTCTGGAAAACGCGCGATTCCGACGGCGACGGATGTCTTGAATCCTTCTGCGTCTACGACACGGGGGAGGACAACGCCCTGCGCTACGGTCACGCGCCTGTCTACTGCACGACCGATACGCCGCCCGAAGATGCGGACGTTGTGCCGATGGCGTCGATGGACGTGACGTCGTTCTCCTACGCCTGCCGCGATACATTGGCGGAAATCAGCCGTCTGCGCGGCGACGGGCGGGAAAGCGAATGGCGCGAAAAGGCGGACGCGGTCGCGGCGAACTTGAAGGCGCGCTTGTGGGATGACAAGCGCCACGCCTGCTTTGACCGCGACAAGCACGGCAAGACCATCGACGTGCTGTGCCATAACACGCTGCGCTGCATGTACTGGGGTTCCATCAGTCAGAAGATGGCGGATGCGTTTGTGCGCCAGCACCTGCTGAATCCGCAGGAATTCTGGACGCCGCTGCCCCTGCCGAGTGTTGCGGTGAATGACCTGCTGTTCCGCAACGCGCCGGAAAACAACTGGAGCGGGCAGTGCGAGGGGCTGACGTATCAGCGCGCGATTATCGCCTTGGAGCGCTACGGCTACGAACCGCTTGTAACAAAGCTCGGCAGAAAGCTGCTGGATGCCATCATCCGCGGCGGGTATGTGTTCACGCAGCAGTTCGATCCTTTCACGGGCGAACCTTCCCGCGTGGGCATGGTGTCGCATGAGGTGCTCTCCCGCGACAGCGACGAGCCGTTTCAGGATTCCTACGGCCCGACGCTGCTGGCGGCGCTGGAGTACATCGCGCATATCTGGGGGATTGCGCTGGTCGGCGACGAAGTGTGGTTCAGCTTGGGTTCGGGGCTGTCCTATACCTATGCGCAGCGGTTCGGGGATGATGTGTACGAGATAAAATCCGACGGTCGGTCGGGTGCTATCTACAAAAACCGAATTGCGGTCGGAAGTGAACCTTGTGGCGTCCGGCTGGTGACGAACCGCGACGGAAAAATCCTCCGCACAGTGAAAATTGAGGAAGGAGTATAATATGAAAACAGTCAAAATCCGTTTAGACGGCCTCGGCGGAATGCCGATGGACGATAAGACGCTCAAAAGCACCTACGCGACCGGCATGGACTTTGAGCCGGACGAGCGCCGCATGACGATTGACAGCGAGGGCATCGTCAGCCTGCAAGTGACAAAAGAACCGTACATGATTCACGTCAAGATGGCGGTGCCGCTCTACGGGCATCTGTGGGTGATGGCGGACAATCAGGGGGAGGGGTACACGGGCGAATTTGTGGACTTCGTGACGGAGGCCGTCCGCACTTATATCCACCATGCGCAGAAGTACGCGGCGGGTATCACGCTGTCCCCGACGACGCAGGGGCATCTTGACGCGGCGATTGAATTGCAGCATTTGGCGAACCGTGGGCAGGATACGCCGGACAACCGCCTGTACGCGCTGTCGAACGCGATTTACGCGGCGGAGGGGGCGCTGGTGGAATCTGCCCGTGCAAAGGCGTTCGCCGCGCCGAGAAGCGACCTCAAACTTGGCTGCAACTTCGCGCGCTACACGTCGGATGCCTCCCGGTATGCGAAGTTTTTCGCGCAGGCGTTCGACTTCGCGACGATTCCGTTCTATCCGCGCACGACCGTGCCGGAGAGGGACTGCTACGACTATTCGTATGTGGATCATGCGCTGTCGTTTCTGCTGGACAAGGGAATTACCCCCAAGGGGCACCCGCTCTGGTTCGGGCATCAGGACGTGAACCCGAAGTGGCTCTTCGGTCTGCCGTACCCGGAATTGCGCCGGGAGGCCGCGAACATCGCGCGCCACCATGTCAGCACCTATCGCGACACGATTCAGTACTGGGACGCCATGAACGAAGCACACGACTGGGCAAATTGCTTCGAGCTGACGCAGGAACAGCTGATTGACCTCACCCGCGCGACGACCGACGCATTGCGCGAAGGGAACGACAAGGCGGTGTCGATTGTCAACGTCTGCCTGCCGTTCGCGGAGTACGTCGCGGGGCGGTACAACTGCTACGGCGCGCTGCCGGAGCATCTGCGCAGTCCGCTGAGCTACTTCAAGGCCATCATCGAAGCGGGGATTGATTTTGACGTGGTGGGCATTCAGCTGTATTTCCCCGGCAGGGATTTGGTGGCGGTGGACTTGCTGCTGAACGCCTTTGCTGCGCTGGGCAAGCCGATCCATATCACCGAAATGGGCGTCAACGGCGGCTTCCGGCAGAAAGGAAACGCGGGCAGCAGCTGGTCGCAGATGGCAATGTCCGAGGGTACTTGGCATGGCGGCTGGAACGAACACACGCAGGCGGACTGGCTGGAGCAGTTCTACACCATCGCCGCGTCGCGCAAGGAGATTCAGGCGCTGACGTGGTGGGATTTTATCGAGCCGAGCTTCTCCGGCAACGGCGCGATGCTCTACGAGAATGAGAATCCGCGTGAGTCGTATTTCCGGCTGCTGGCGCTGAAAAACAGGATTATCCGCAAAGCATAACGAATATCCTGTTTCCAGATGAAAATGCGCCAAGATGCGCAGGCGAATCTGGAAATAGCATTTTCTGATATAGAATAGAAAAATCCCTGCTGACTGTCTTAAAGGACATATCAGCAGGGATTTCTGATTTAAGCATCAATCCGCCGGGATGTACTCGCCGTAGATGAACTCGTGCAGCGCCCGCACGTTCTTCGGGAAGGACTTGCTGCCCATATTGATGACACTCGCGCCGTCCACGTCGAGGTAGGAGTAGGTGCCGTCCATCGGGACGTGGTGCTGCTCCAAAAGAGACTCGCCGCGGGTCAGGCGGTCGGAAATGCCCGAACGCAGGACGCCCAGCGCCAAATCAAAGAGCGTGCTTGCCTTCATGTTTGTCTGCACATAGGGCATACAGGCGTTCAGCAGGTTGTTGAGTTCCGTCATGCTCATGCCGCCGTCCAGCACCTTTTCCAGCAGCAGCTCCATCAGCTTGCGCTGGCGCGCCGTGCGGCCAAAGTCGTTGTCCACCTTGCGCAGACGGGCGTACATGACCGCCTGAATGCCGTCGCAGTGGTGCGTGCCGGCTTTGTTGGGCAGATTCTCACGCGTGTAATCCTTGCTCTGATTGTCGTACTTCGGCGGATGCTGGCGCAGGTAGGTGTTAATGGCCTTTGCTTCCTTTGCGGTCATTTCAATGTCAATGCCGCCCAAGCTGTCAATGATGGATGCCAAGCCATAAAAGTTGATGGTAATGTAATTTTCGATGTTCAGTTCAAAATTCTTGTTGATGGTGCGCATGGCAAGCTGACCGCCGCCGCGCGAATAGGCGGTGTTGATGCGGTTCTTGTTCTTGTAGCCGGGGATGGTGACATACAGGTCACGCAGGATGCTGGTCAGCTTAATCGAGCCGTCGTCCTTGTTGATGGACACGATAATCTGCACGTCGCCATTCTGCAAGCCGTCATCCAGCGACGTCGAGCGGGTATCCACGCCGACGAGCAGGATGTTGACGACGTTCGAGGGAAGGTTGGTGTTGATGTCCAGCTTATCGGGGTCAATGGTGTCGTCGATTTCGTTGTCCGTGATTTCGATGGTCGAGCCGTCGTCATCAAAAAATACGTCGCCGCCAAGGTCGTCGTCATCATCGAGGATAATATCGCCATTATCGCTGATGGTGTAGTCCTCACCCGCGGATGATTCAGTCACACTGCCGACTTCCTCGTCCAAATCATCGGTCAGGTCAATGCTGCCCGCCAGTGCGCCCGGCATCAGCAGGCAAAAAATCATCAGCAGCGCCATCCACTGCTTCCACATCTTCATGGGCAAATTGCCTCCTTACGGGAAATTTCGTCGTATGCATTCCTATTATAGCGGCTTGGTGGGAAAAATGCAATCCATTGCCGACTTTTCGCGGAAATTGTTACATTTGTGCAGGCGCGCCGAACACGCCGCGCAGGAAGCGGATGCTCTCCAGCAAGGCCTGTTCGCTTTCGACAAGCTGCGCGTACGGTTCGAGAATCACCGCGCCGTCGAAGCCATCCTCGCGCAGGACGCGCGCAAACTGCTGCCAGTCAAACACGCCGCGCCCCGGAAGACACAATTTGCCATCCGCCGTCCAGTCCAGCACATGCAGGTGGCGCACATGCCCACGCATGGCGCGCAGCATGTCGAGGGGGTCAACGCCCGCCTGATGCACCTGCTTGGTGTCAAGCACGAACTCCACGTCCGGAATGCGTTTGAGCAGGATGCGCACGTCCTCCGGCGTGGCGACGCTGCACCAGCTGACGCTCTCCCACAGCACGCGCAGGTGATGACGCGCCGCGCGCTCACGCATTTGGTCGAAACGCTCTTCCAGGAAGGGGATGTTCGCGGGCGAAAGATGCCCCCGCACGCCGAACGGCCCGTGAAAGATGTAGTACGCCGCGCCGAGCGACTCTGCCGCACGGCAGACGTTCGCAAACATTGCAAACGCATCGTCTGACTGGCGCGCGGCGCGGCCGAACAGCTGCGGCTCAAACTGCGTGCCCAGCGGGTGCACCGACGTGACGGGGAAGTTGTTCATGTTGTAGCGCATCCGAAAGGTAAAATCCGTCGTGTATTCGCTGGGCGTTTCCAGAAACACTTCGCAGGTGTCCAGCGGCAGCTCCGCAATGTGCGCGGCGGCCTCATCCGTCTCCAGCTGGCCGTAATAGGCGGCGCTTGATAGCCCGATTTTCATGCCTGATGTCCTCCTGGCTGATTCAGCTCGTCCAGTGTGAGGGAGAAGGAGGGAACAAATTCGCGGATGAAGTCCTGTACTTCGGGCAGGGTGATGGCATCTAACTGACGGCGAATCGCCTCGCCCGCCGCGTCGAACTCGTGATTGCCCGCGCGCCGCTCTTCCACGCACTTGAGGTATGCGCTGAGCGAATCCGCCGCCTTGACGATTTGGTGGTCATAGTCGCGCCCCTCGCACAGGTACGGCGCAAAGCACTTGCGCAAATCCTCCGGCAGCATGGCAAGCAGGCGGTCGTTCGCCATTTTTTCTACATCTTTATATGCGCCGCGAAGCTCCAATGAATGGTACTTGACGGGCGTGGGCATATCGCCGGTGATAACCTCGCTGGCATCGTGATAGACGGCGAGGGTGACGATATGCTCCGGGTTGCAGTCGCGCCCGTAGCGATTTTTGCCGATGAGCGCCATGCCATGGGCAAGCATGGCAACTTGCAGGGAATGCTCCGCGTCGTTCTCAGACATGGACGAGCGCATCAGCCCCCAGCGGCGGATATAGCGCAGGCGGGCGATGTAGGCGAAAAAGTGGTGAATCATCGGGAAAACTCCTCCTGTTGGGGTGATTTTGTGCTGATGGAAGCGAATAATGTTTCTTGGCTAAACACGCGGACACAGCATGAGAGCGCGCTCAAGCCAATCGCGCGAAAGGGTCAAGGGACAGCGCCCCTGCGTTCCCCCATAAACACGCGCATACTGTATGCAGTAGCGACCAACTCAATCGCGAAAAAGGGAGTCCAGAGGGTCGAAGACCCTTTGGCGGGGTCAAGGGGCAGCGCCCCTTGGTTTCCCCCAATAAACACGCGGAAGAAGTAAGGAGAAGTCACCTGCTCAATCGCGAAAAAGGGAGTCCAGAGGGTCGAAGACCCTTTGGCAGGGTCAAGGGGCAGCGCCCCTTGCGCCTCTCTATTGTACTTGCTTTTTTTGCGCGAATCAAGGGGAAAAAAGCAAAAAGATGTTGACAAATTTCACAGGAATGGGTATGATAGGGAGGACAATCGTATCATCCGCGATGGGAGCTGTGGGCGAGGGCTGCACGGCTGAGAGGGCATTTTGCCGACCATTTGAACCTGTGTAGGTCATCCTACCGTAGGGACAGCGGAGGGACATGCGCATTTTGCGGGGAATTTTTCCCGTGTGGACGGCGCGTTTGGGAGAAGAATCTCCACCTCCTGTTTCCTGCGTGCAAACGCGGGATTTTTTCATTTCCGGAATACGAGCGTCACCCAATACGCCGAAATCGGCGAAAAACAGGAGGAAAATCAAGATGGCAAACTGGTTCTTGGGTCGCGCGCTGGCGGAGGAAGCCGAAGCGGAAAACGCGCCGTGGTCGTTCCTGGGTGAGGGCGTGACGTTCTGGGTCACGGTGGCGGTGCTGCTGGTCGTTGGCGTGGCAGTGTACCTCATCACCCGCAAAAAGAGCAGTAAGAAGTCCTTCTGGACGGCAAAGACGATGGCGGTCGGCGCAATGTGCATGGCGCTGTCGTCCGTGCTGAGCCTCATCAAGCTCTGGCCGATGCCGATGGGCGGGTCGGTGACCCCCGCGAGTATGCTGCCGCTGCTGCTGTTCGCGTACTGCTATGGCGTTGGCCCCGGCATGGTGCTGGGCGCACTGTACGGCGTGATGCAGTTCCTGCTGGACGGCATGGCGTGGGCGGCGCTGGGCGCCATCCCGAACCTGCTGGACTACCCGATTGCATTCGGACTGCTGGGTCTGGCGGGCTGCTTCCGCGGCAGCAAGGCGAAGATGACGGCGGGCTTCGTGCTGGGCTGCTTCGGGCGGTTTATGGCGTCGTTCCTCTCCGGCTTCATCTTCTATGGGCAGTACGCGCCTGAGGGCGTGAATCCCGTCTGGTACTCGCTGACCTACAATGGCAGCTACATGCTCGTCGAGTGCATCATCTGCATCGCACTGGGGCTGCTGGTCGGGGAGCGGCTGGCGAAGGAACTCAAGAAAGTCGCATGACGAATTTCCCTCGGAAGATGTTCCGGGGGATTTTTTCGTGCGCTGATTCAGCAGGATTTTGCCCATCCCGCGGCGAAATCAACAGGTGGAAAACGAATGGGGAGGCTAACACGGATGATTGACCTTTGCACGCTGGGCACGGGCGGCACGATGCCCTTGCCGGATCGCGCGCTGGCGAGCCTGTATGTGCGCGTGGGCGGCCGCGCGGTGCTGGTGGACTGCGGAGAGGGCACGCAAATCGGCATACAGCGCCTGTCGTGGGGCATACAATGTATTGATGCCATTTTGCTGACGCACTACCACGCCGACCACTGCTCCGGGCTGCCGGGGATGCTGCTTGCCATCACCAAAGCGGGGCGGACAGCGCCGCTGCACATCTACGGCCCGATTGGGCTGGAGCGCGTAGTCGCCGGGCTGCGGGTGATTGCGCCGTCGCTGAGCTGCCCCATCGTGCTGCATGAAATCATCGACGATTATTCGCCGTTTGCCGCCATTGGGCTGATGATAACGCCCTTTCCGCTCAGGCATGAGATGCCCTGCATCGGCTACCAGTTTCATCTGCCGCGTCCGGCGCTGTTTGACCCCATCCGCGCGCGGGCGCAGGAGATTCCGGTGAAGCTGTGGAGCATCCTGCAGCGCGGCGAAACGGTCAGCATGGACGGGCAGACGTACTATCCGCATCAGGTGCTGGGGCAGCCGCGGCGGGGGATTACGTTCGTTTATGCGACGGACACGCGCCCTGTGCCGGGCATTGTGCGCATGGGGCAGGACAGCGACCTGATGATTTTGGAGGGCATGTATGGCGCGGAGGAAAAGCTGCCTTTGGCGCACAAAAACTGCCACATGCTCTTTCGGGAAGCGGCGCAGTTAGCGCGGGACGCCGGAACGAAGCGGCTGCTGCTGACGCATTTCTCGACGTCGATTGAGACGCCGGAGGAATTTCTGCCGAATGCGCAGGCGGTGTTCCCGGAAACGACGTGCGCAACGGACGGCATGACGCTGACGCTGCGTTATCCAGAGGAAGCATAATAAAAACTTCCGGTAAAGCTCAATAAACATGGGAGTGCACCGAAGGAGTCCAGAGGGCGATCGGAAAGCCCTCTGGAAGCATGGCGATTACCAGAAAGATAGAAAAAACAACTATGCCATCATAACAACTGCCATCAGCAAAATTGGAGGAATCATCACCATGCCAAGCGAATTGGAACGATTCAACGAGCGGATGCAAGCCTTCTTCGCGCCGCTGTGGCCGGGGGAGGAAAAGCCGCTGGTGCTGGGCGAGGGGTGCAGTGAGCGCCCGCCCGTGATGCTCATCGGAGAAGCGCCGGGGGAACAGGAAGCCATGTCCGGGAGACCTTTTGTCGGCAAGGCAGGGAAGAACCTCGATGGCTTCTTGACGGTGCTGCAATTAGACCGTGAGGATATTTATATCAGCAACGTCGTGAAAATCCGCCCGACGAAGGTTAGCGAAAAAGGGCGCGTGTCCAACCGCACGCCGAACCGCGAGGAACTGGCGCTGTTCACGCCGTATTTGCTGGAGGAAATCCTGCTCGTGCAGCCGAAAATGCTCGTCACGCTGGGGAATACCGCGCTTCACGCGCTGCTTGGCGCGAAAAGCACCATCGGGGCGTGTCACGGGCAGGTGCTGACGGCACACGTTCAGGCGGACAAGCAGGCGGGGGATTTCCCGCTGTTCGCGCTGTATCATCCGGCGTCGATTATCTATAATCAGAAGTTAAAAGACGTGTATCAGGCGGATTTGGAGCGGCTGCACGGCGTGCTGGCGGCGCAGTGACAATTCAGACGAAAAAATGTATCTTTGAGACAAAAAGCATAGCCAAACGGCGAAAAAACTGCTATACTCAAAGTATCAATTCACGCGGAAGGAGGTACGGGACGTGATAGACTTCATCATGACAAATCTGCCCATCATTGTCTGCTTTGTGCTGGGAATTGGGCTGTTGATTGTGGAAGCGCTGATGCCGGGGTTCGGTATCGCAGGCTTCAGCGGCATTGCGCTGGAGGTCGTCGCGCTGGTGCTGACGTGGCAGCAGCACGGCACGATGGCGACGCTGGGGATGCTGCTGATTGTGCTGTCCGTGCTGGCGATTGCGATTTCCACATCACTGCATTCGCTGACAAAGGGCAAGCTCAGCAAGAGCAGCATCGTCAACAGCCACACCGAAAGCACGGACGCAGGCTACCGCTCGGCGGAGGACATGCAGGTGTTTCTGGGGCGCGAAGGCACGGCGACAACTGCGCTTAGACCTACCGGGCTGGGCGAGTTCGACGGCGTGCGGTTGAACGTGGTCAGCGAGGGCGACTTCATCGAGAACGGGACGAAAATCCGCGTTACGCAGATTGAAGGCTCGCGCATCGTGGTCAAGAAGGTGTGAAAGACAGCGGAGCTTCCGCAGAAGGAAACGTTCTGGCGGCGGCTCATGCGGTACTTGGGAAGGGGCGAAAAGGAATGAAGCGGCTGACAAGCATTCTGCTGGCGCTGCTGATGCTGGTTGGCATGGCGCTGGCGGAAGAAACGCCGGACGCGGCGCTGGGCGACTGGTACGCGCTGAATACGGAGAACGAGGCGATTTGCCTGACGCTTCGAGAGGACGGCACGTTCTGCTATGACAGCCGCGAGGGAACTTGGCGCAAGACGACGGACGGCGAATACTGGCTGACGTACAACATCCACGATCTGCCGGAAGTCATGGAGCGCATGGTGAATTCGCAAGCCGCCGAGCAGGACTTGACGGCACTGCTGACGGAAACCGGCTTGGACGTTTACTACGGCAGCACGGCGAAAGGCGTGGTGGCGCACATGGTGCGGGATGCGGAAGAATTGCAGAATGTGCGAACGCCGAAGACTGACACGCCGCTGGAAGCATTCGCGGGGACTTGGACGATGGAAACGGTGTTCGCCGGTGCAATGGAGATGACGTACACCCTGGACAAGGGCGAACGGCTGGCATTCTGCACGATTGACGGCTTGACGATGCTGCCCGGTGCGGCTTTGGGCAACTTCACGGAAGGAACAAGCTATCCGATGACGTTGGAGGATGGCAAGCTGCACACGACCATTCTTATGCAGATGACGGAGGAAGAAACGCTGGATTTCGACATGACGTTCTTCCAGACGGCGGACGGCAGCTTGTACGCGACGATGCGGTTGAACGATGTGCCAGACAATCCGGAGACGATGTTCCTGCTGATTCCGATGGAAAAGGAGTGACCGATGATGAAGCGGCTGACAAGCATTCTGCTGGCGCTGCTGATGCTGGTTGGCATGGCGCTGGCGGAAACGTCAGATGATACGTTACTGGGCGACTGGTACGGGCTGTGGGCGGATACGCCGTTTCACCTGATGCTGGCAGAAAACGACGAGTTCCAGATGTCGGCAGGTGATTTTTCCTGCGCGGGGCGCTGGTGGCAGACGGAGGATGGCGACTACTACTTGGCATCGCCGGATATGATAGGGGGCATGCTGCTGCGCGAGACGGGAAGCGGCTTAGCGTTCCGCTTCGAACAGATGGAGGACATGGAGATTCTTCTGGCGCGGAGCATGGACGAATGGACAACACCGCTTGTCGTGCGCACGGACACGCCGTTGGAAGCGGTTCAAGGCACATGGGCAGTTGAAAGCGCCCGCAATGGCTCTGAACGTATGCTGAATCTGGAACCGGATGAGGATGGCACGCCGCAGATGCTCTGCACGGTGGCGGGTACGGAAATCACCCTGCACCAAAATCAGGAGAACGCGCCGGACATCACCGCTACGGCGACATGGGAGAACGGCATACTCCGCACGGGCACTTTGTCGGGCTGGGGCGAGCAGGGAGAAAAAGTCATCATCACTATCTTCCAGACGGAGGATGGCGGCATGTATGCTACGCTTGAAATCAGCGTGGCGGATATGTCCGGTACGTTAACGCTCACACTGATTCCGGTAGAGTAACACGTTCCCCCAATCAACACGCGGAAACTGCATGAAGAAGTAACCAACTGAATCGCGAGAATGGGTCAAGGGGGGACTTCGTCCCGTTTCCTTTGTCCCTTGTAGAGTCCAGAGGCAAAGCCTCTGGTAGGGTTAGGGGCAAAGCCCCTGTTAGGAGGATTGTAACATGGATGGCAATATGGCAATGATTCTGGGTATTATCGCTGTGGTGTTTGTGGTGGTTTGTGTGTTCCTGTCGTTCGTGCCGCTCGGACTGTGGATTTCCGCGCTGTCCAGCGGGGTGCATGTGTCGATGGGCGCGCTCATCGGCATGAAGATTCGTCACATTAAGCCGCATCGCCTCGTGCAGCCGCTGATTAAGGCGAACAAGGCGGGTCTGGGCCTGAACATCTCCCAGCTGGAAACGCACTTCCTCGCCGGCGGCAACGTTGACCGCGTGATCAATGCCCTGATTGCGGCGCAGCGCGCGAACATCCCGATGGCGTTCGAGAAGGCGTGCGCGATTGACCTCGCGGGCCGTGACGTGTTCGAGGCGGTGCAGATGTCCGTCACCCCGAAGGTCATCGAAACCCCTGTTGTCGCCGCAATCGCGAAGGACGGCATTGAGCTGCGTGCCAAGGCGCGCGTCACCGTCCGCACGAATATCGACCGTCTGGTCGGCGGCGCGGGCGAAGAAACCGTTATCGCGCGTGTCGGCGAGGGCATCGTGACCACTGTCGGCTCGGCGGAAACGCACAAGCAGGTGCTGGAGAATCCTGATCTGATTTCCCGCACGGTGCTGTCAAAAGGCTTGGACGCGGGCACGGCATACGAAATTCTGTCCATCGACATTGCCGACGTGGATGTCGGCCGCAACATCGGCGCGCAGCTGATGATGGATCAGGCGGAATCCGACCGCCGCGTCGCTCAGGCGAAGGCAGAGGAACGCCGTGCCATGGCTGTCGCGCACGAGCAGGAAATGAAGGCCGCCGTGCAGGAGATGCGCGCGAAGGTCGTCGAGGCGGAAGCTGAAGTTCCGAAGGCGATGGCGGCTGCCCTGCGCGAAGGCAAGCTCGGCGTGATGGATTACTACCAGATGCAGAACACAATTGCGGATACGTCCATGCGTGATTCCATTGCCAAGGCGAGTGCGCCGCAGAGTACGCCCACGCATAGCCTGGAGAAGAAGTAAGCCGCTGCTTGACCGAAAGGAGGGGCAGCAATGTCAATATCATCCTATTTGGCGCTGATTATCATCGTGATTGTCATCAACGCGTTGAAGAGCGCACAGAAGAAGAAAGAAGCCGAGGAAGCGCGCCGGATGCCGACCGCGAAGGCGCAGCAGCCGAAGCAGTCCGCGCCGAAGGTGCACAGTCAGCCGATTGTGCCGACGCCCGCGCCGATGCCCGCCCATGCACACACGACCGTCCATGCCGCGAAGCCGAAGGTGCATGAGCATCTGGCGGCGGAGTGCGACCTGGATGCGGAACTGCAGGGGAGCATAGGGTACGACAGCCCGGAAGGACGCGACAAGTGCCACGAGGACGAACTGTTCCCGGCGCACGAGAAGCGCCCGGAAACGCCGCATGAAGAGGTGCAGTCCGGCTTGAAGCTGGATTTCAGCCCGAATGCGATGGTGCAGGCGATGGTGATGCAGGAGGTGCTGACGCGCCCCTGCGAGAGAAGGAAGCGCTGATAAGCACAGCCCCTCTGCTATCGGTGATTGATGGCAGAGGGGCTCTGCCGATGTCAGAGTGCTTTTGCGAAGCAGGGGTTTCGCTCCTGCGGGAGCGACCAAAGGGCAATAAAAACAGACGAACGTCTGCGATCGCCCTTTGGAAACCTTCGGCGCCGCTACCTTTGGGGTTATTTGCGGTTGTATGGTGGTGCTGCTTTGTCGCATAAAGGCGCACTAACTGAAATTAGCTGCAATAACATTCAAGTAACTTAGATGGGGCTGCGAAGCAGTCCAGAGGGCGACCGCAAAGCCCTCTGGTCGCCTCCGCAGAGGCGAAATCTCTGCATAAACACGCGAAAACTGTATGCAAGAGAAATCAACTGAATCGCGCGAAAGGGTCAAGGGACGAAGTCCCTTGCAGAGTCCAGAGGCAGCGCCTCTGGTGGGAATCCAAGGGGCAACGCCCCTTGGCGTCAGGAGGTGAAAGTCCAATGGAGACACCAATCCGCGTGGTCATCGCGGACGATAATGCCGATATGCGGCGCATCGAACGCATGATGATCAGCCGCGCAGAGGGTTTTGAAATCGTGGGGGAGGCGGAGGACGGCGTGCAGCTGCTCACCCTTGTGGAGCAGGAAAAGCCTCAGCTCGTTTTCCTCGATGTCGAAATGCCCGGCAAAACCGGCGTGGAGTGCGCGCGGGTGATACAGGACATGAACCCTGCGATTGTGCTGATTTTCGCGACGGCGCACGATGAATATATGGGCGACGCCTTTGAGGTGTACGCCTTCGATTACCTGCTCAAGCCCTTCAAGAAGGAGCGCGTGATGCAGACGCTCGAACGCGCGAAGAAGCGCATCCGCCATCAAACCGACGGCGAAACGCCCCTGCCCGTGCACCCCACGCCCCACCCGGTCAGCGGGCGGCTGATGCTGCACCATAAGGACGGCGTGTCGTTCCTGAATATCAGCGATATCGTGCTTGTGCAGCGTGAAGACCGCACGACCGTGTTTTACACCGCGTCCGGCGAGCGATATGTTACGTCCGATTCGCTCTCTGACACGGAAGCACGACTTGATTCATCCATCTTCTTCCGCTGCCACAAAAGCTACATCGTCAACCTCAACCACATCAAAAACATCACCCCCTATGGGCGCTGGACGTACATCGTCCATTTGCAGGGGACGGAGCAGGATGCGCTCATCACGCATGAAAAGTACGAGGAACTGGAGAAAATGTTCTCCTGACCTGCTTGACAAGATTGGTGCGCTGTGCTATCATAGAAACGCGGTTAGAAGAAACTAACCGCAAATTTTTGACCGGACGGTTAGCAAAAACTAACCGCAAGGAGGAAAACATGAAGCACCCTGTGAAGAAAATCATTTCCCATCTGCTGATGTTCGCCCTTGTGCTGTGCGTGGCGATTGCTCCCAGTCTGGCTGAGAGCAAACCCGATTGCCTGCAAACGATCAGCGGGGAAAACGGCACGACGTACAGCAATCTGTTCGATGTGATTCTGTCTGACGACTACGACAGCGTGTGGGAAGAACACTGCAAGGCGATTGTGGGCGAGGAGAACGCGGCGGAAGCGGTCGAGATGCTCAAATCCTTCATCAGCGGCGACGTGTATGGCGACGACGCGGTAGCGCTGTACGGCGACGGCTCGGAGGGCTTCATCTTCGACTGCTGGTATTTGAACGATGTCAATTCCTTCACCATGAACGGCGACGAGATTACCATCAATAAGCTGGATGGCACGAGCGAAACGCACAAGTACCGCTGCATCGGCACCTATCAGATTGGCGCGGACGAAACGATGACTTGGGGCGGCGAGACATTCTGCCCGGCGTTTGACTGCGAAGTGTATCAGGCAACTGACGACGCGGGCGACTTCACCTACTTCTTCTTCCGTGACGACACGATGGAAACGACCTACCACATCGAGTTCCGCTATGGCAGCGATTTGGCGGCGCTTCAGCAGTACATGAAGGGGCGGTATGCCTACTGGCTGGCAGCTGGCATCGACGCGAACGCTGACGCGGAAACGATTGACAACGTGATTGCACTCTTCTGCACCGAGAACCTCAGCGTGGAAGAATAATCGGTATCAAAAAAAGGCGGAAATCCATAGCGATTCCTGCCTTTTTGCGTTTTGGGGATTACACCGCGCCGATATCCGCCTGCCACATGGCGAACACGTTGTCTGCCGATTCGCCGTTTGCAATCTCGGTGATGTAGTCCACCATTTCTTCCATCGTGTCCAGCGCCAGCGCCGTGTATGCCAGCACGTTGTTGCGATCCCAATCGGTGATGTTCTCCGGGTCAACAGAGAGGAAAATCTCGTACGCCGCGTACCACACGTTGTCCGACTTGATGACCATCAGCTTGCCGACATACAGCGTGCTGTTGACCCTGTTGAAGAAGGAAATCACCTGTGGCACAAGCGCCTCATCAAGCGGATTGGAGTAGCTGACGTTAATGGTGACGGCATCGCTGTACGCGTCAAAAATAACATCCGCGTCGCCCAGCGAGTTCTTATCCAGCGCATAGCCAAGATAAATGCGGTAGCTTTCCTCGTCGGCGGTCATCTCCAAATCGACCGACTTCAGCTCATCCAGCAGCATGTTGTAGAGGTTCTGGCAGGCGGCATCATCATCCGCCAAGGAGAGCGTCGGCACAAGCGCCAGCGCCAGCACAAGCAGCAGAGAAAACAGCTTTTTCATCAGGAAAACCCTCATTTCCGGCGAAATTCGCCAAGTTTCTTCCATTATAGCATGGGTCAGTGCGACGTGCAAGGGATTTTTGCGGTCATTCGCCCCAAACGTCCGACAGCCACATAGCAAACACGTTTTCGGGCGTTTCGCCGTTTGCCAGTTCGGTGATGTAGTCGACCATTTCCTCCATCGTGCCCAGCGCCAAATACATGTACGCCAGCACGTTTTCGCGCGCCCATGTGCTGATATCATCCGGATTCGCCGACACAAAGATTTCGTACGACGGATGCCACCCGTCGCTGGACTGACTGACCACCATCTTGCCGACATAAACAGCGCAGTTGATGCCGTTGAAGAGGGAAATCACCTGCGGCACAAGCGCCTCGTCAATAGGCTTGCCGTAACCAACACCGATAGTGAAACCGTCGCTGTGCGCGTCAAAGATGACGACGGCGTTGCCCAGCGCGTTCTTCTCCAGCATATAGCCCAGATAGATGCGGTTGATATCGTCGTAGGGGGTCATCGACAAATTGGCTGCCGTCAATTCTTCCAGCAGCATGTTGTAGATGTTCTGCGTCGCGCCGCTGCTTTCATCCGCGAAGGAGAGCATCGGCACGAGCACCAAGGAGAATGCCATCAGCAGAGAAAGCAGCTTTTTCATCAGGAAAGCCCTCATTTCCGGCGAAATTCGCCAAGTTTCTTCCATTATAGCACGACGGACTGCGCCGCGCAAGTATCATCCGCGGCATAATGGGGCAGAATGACCGCGGAGGATGAGAATATGCTGACGATTTTTCTGCGTTCGGTGATTTTGTATGCCGCGTCCCTGCTGGCGATGCGCGCGATGGGCAAGCGGCAGGTGGGGCAATTGCAGCCGTTTGAGCTGGTCGTGGTCATTATGATTGCGGAGCTGGCGGCGACCCCGATGGGCGGTGTGGGCATTCCAATTCTCTACGGCTTGCTGCCGATGGCGGCGCTTGTCGTATGCCATGGGCTGCTGACGGCGCTGTGCATGAAGTCCGAGCGCGTGCGGGTGTGGCTCTGCGGGCAGCCGACGGTGCTGGTGCGCAATGGCGTGATTTGCGAGAAGCAGCTGCGCGCCTGTGCGGTGGATTTGAACGACTTGATGGAAGCCATGCGCGCCGGCGGTATCCTTGACCCGCTGGAGGTCGGCACGGCGGTACTCGAACCGGGTGGGAACATCTCCGTATTTCCGAAGGCGGACAGCCGCCCGCTTATGCCCAGCGACTTGGGCAAGATGCCGCCGAAGGAGGGGCTTCCGCTGCCGCTGATTTTGGACGGCGAAGTGCAGACGGAAAACCTGCAGCGCGGGCAGTTGAGCCTCAGCTGGCTGATGGGGCAGATTCGCGCGCTGGGGTTTGAGGGCGCGCAGGACGTGCTGCTGCTGTGCCTGAACACGCAGGGGATGCTGCTGGCGCAGGGGAAGGGGCGGACGCAGGTGCAGACGCATCAGGCGCTGCCGCCGCAGAAGGTGGTGTGGTGAATGAAGACCGGGGTGTGGATTTCGCTGATTCTGCTTGCGCTGACGATTGGGCTGGGCGTGTGGAGCGGGGAAGAGGTGCGCGCGCTGTCCGAGGAATACGTGGCGAGCGCTGAAGAACTGCGGACACTCGCGGAAGCGGAGAATTGGGCGGGCGCGGAGGCAGCGCTGCAAAAATGCCAGAGCGTGTGGAAACAAAAAGTGCCGTGGCTGCAAACGCTCATCAATCATGATGATGTGGATGCAGTGACCACGGCACTGAAAAAAATCGAAGCAGGGATTTCGTCGCGCGAACTGCCGCTGTGTCTGGAGGCGTGCGCCGAATTGGGAGAACACGCCGAGCATCTGTATCACCGCGACGCGCTGACATTGGGCAACGTGTTGTAAGCACCACGGGTGCTTCATGGCTAAACACGCGGACACAGCATGAAGAAGTCACCCACTCAATCGCGCGAAAGGGTCAAGGGACAACATCCCTTGCAGAGGCGAAATCCTTTACGTTCCCGACTGCACGGTAATCAAGTGAATTTCCGGCTGGCAGAATAACCGCGCCGGAAGTCCCGTTGTGCCGACACCGCGCGAAATCAGCAGCCACGAACGGTTCTCCAGCAAAAGACCGCTCTCGTAGCGCGACGGTACGCCGTTGAAGTTGAACGCTTCCTCCAGAAACGGAATCTGCCCGCCGTGCGTGTGCCCGAACAGCCCCAAATCAAACCAGTTGCCGCGTCCGTTGCGGTCTGTCAGGAGGAGCGAGGACGAAATCACCGACGGGTTGTGCGCCAGAAAGATGACGAAATCCTTCGAGTTGACTTGTGCCGCCACGCTCTTCGCATCGTCCATCTCCGTGCTGACGTCGTCGATGCCCGCAATGTAGATGTCGCTTGTGCCGATGCGCAGGGTCGCGACTTCGTTGCACAGCAGCGTCACCCCCGCTTTGGACATTTTGTTCCGCAGTGTGGATGGCTCCTCGCCCTTCTCCAACGGGCTGCGGTCGCATTCGCCCACGACGGCGTACACCCCGTAGTTGCTCGAAATGCGCCGCGGCAGATTCTCGAAAAACGCCGCCGCTGACCACTTGTCGCGCGCGTAATCGCCGCCCAGCAGCACAATGTCCGCATTCAGCGCATTGATGCGGTTGATGAGCGACGATAGCCGCGCGTCCGAAAACATCTGTGACCCATAGTGGATGTCGGAGACGTAGACGATGCGCAGCTGCCCAATGCTCGCAGGCAAATCCTCGCAGGTGATGGCGGTCTGCGTCGTCCGCAAGGTGTACGGCTCGACAAAAGGGTACAGCACGCACAGAATCAGCGCCAGAATTACCAGCCGCTTTGTCCACCGCCGCCGCTTCTCGCTCTGCGGCTGATACGCGCCCGCCCGCTGGGAGACATAGGGTTCGTCGTTGTCGCCGGGAAAGAGCCAGCTTTTGCGCATGGCGGAAACCTCCTTTGTCGGGGGGGGACATCATCAAAACAGCTTCGGAAACAATCAACGATGGGAGCGGAAACCGAAGGGTGGAGGGGTAATCGGAACCCCTCCTCGCGCCTGCAGGCGCGAAATCCCTGCTTACGCCAGCAGCAGCATCAGCGGCAGCGTCAAAATCGAGAATGCTGTTGACAGCGCCACTCCGCGCGAAGCCAGCGAATTGTCGCAGTGGTACATCTCGCTCTGCATGGCCGTCGTCGCCGCGCAGGGCATGGCGGTGCAGATGTACAGCACGCTCACCACCGCCGCGGGCAGACCCGTGAAGCGCAGCAGCAGCACCGCCGCCGGGAAGATAATCAGCCGCAGTGCACACGCCAGCAGCAGCTTCCAGTCCTGCAGGTGTGCGAAGCGAAGATCAATCAGCCGCGCCCCGATGACGAACATAGCAAGCGGCGTCGTCACATTGCCCATCATCGACAGCGCGTCGTTGATGAAACCCGGCAGCCGCCAGCCCGTCAGGAACAGCACAAGACCAACAAGCACCGCAATCAGCGACGGGTTTGTCAGCAGCTTCTTGGGCTGAATCGCGCTGATGCCGCCGAAGAAGAACGAGCCGAACGTCCAGCACATCAGGTTGAATGCGCCGACGAACACAACGGCGTAAATCAGCATATCCTCGCCCAGCGTCGCGATGACGACCGGGTAGCCCATGTAGGCGCTGTTGGACAGCATGGACAGGTTCGTCAGCACGCTGCGGCGCTCGTTCGGCTCGCTGCGGTAGAGGAAGTAGGCAATCAGCCCGCTCAGAATCATGATGGCAAGGCTGATGAAGAACACGAGAATCAGGTCATGAATCAGCTCAGGACTGGCGTCCTTCTGCAAGCCGTAGAGCGTCAGGGCAGGGAGGGCGAAGTAGAGGACGATTTTGTTGAGCGTGGAAATGCCGTTTTCGTCAACGAGCTTCCCCTTCGCCGAGAAGAAGCCGCAGAAAATCAGCAGAAACAGGGTGATAACCTGCAAAAAGACAGCCATAAACTACATCCTTTCTGAAATGCGTATTGACAAGCGCAAGTCGATATTGTACACTATTTCAGAAGAATGTCAAGGGAATCATAGCATATTTCCTTGAAAAAATGGAGGAAGAAAAAATGGCTGATTTCCGCACCTTTGACCCCTGCAATCTGCTTGCGCCCGTTCCGGCGGTGATGGTTAGCTGCCGTGCGCCTGAAGCGGATGCCAAGCCCAATATCGTTACTGTCGCGTGGGTCGGCACGGTCAACAGCGAACCGCCGATGATGTCCATTTCGGTACGCGGAAACCGCTTCAGCCATGACCTGATTGCAAAGAGCGGCGAGTTTGTGGTGAATCTGGTGGATGAAGCCCATTGCAAGGCGCTGGATTTCTGCGGCGTCCGGTCGGGGCGCGACGTGGACAAGTGGCAGGAGTGCCACCTTACGCCCATGCCCGCGCTGAACATGGATTATGCCCCCGCGATTGCCGAATGCCCGGCGTATCTGGCGTGCAAGGTAGTGCAGCAGTTGGAACTGGGCAGCCATACGATGTTCGTGGGAAAAATCGTCGGTGTGCAGGTGCGGGACGATCTGTTCGCGGCGGACGGCTCGCTGCATCTGGAAAAGGCGGGGCTGGTGACGTACACGCATGGCACATACCAGAAGGCGGCGGACGTGCTGGGCTTCTTCGGTTACTCCGTCGCGCGCCCGGAGGTACTCAAGCGGCGGATGGACGCACTGACGAAGTAAATCCAATTCAAAGGGGGGGCGGAAGCCCTCTTTTTTGATGCGCTGTTTTTCTGCTGATTAGGCGTCTTGGCGGACGAGCATCTCCTTCAGCATGTCGATGACGATTTCGCCGGACGAGACGAGCAAATCCACCGTGCATGGTGTATCTTCCCATATAATATAGGAAGAAATTCGCTCAATGGCGCGAGTCCCAGTCCTCCCGCAGCATCGCCCACAGCTCCACGTCGTGGAAATTGCCCTTGTTGAACACCTTGCCGCGCAGTGTCCCTTCGTGGCGCATACCGCATTTTTCCATCACGCGCCCGCTGGCGGGGTTGTCGCACTCGTGCATCGCCTCGACGCGGTGGAGGCGCAGGACGGTGAAGCATTCGCGCAGCACTGCTGCCAGCGCTTCGGTCATCAGTCCGCCGTTCCAGCAGGAGCGGGCGAGCGAATAGCCGAGTTCCACCACGCTGTCTGCGTCGCTGTAACTCATGAAGCCAATCGTGCCGACGACGCGGTTCGTTTCGCGCAGCACGATGCCCCAGCTGGACGGCGCGCCGCTGTGGTACTGGCTGATGATGTAGCGCAGGCAGCTGCGCGTATCCGCCATCGACTTGTGCGCATCCCAGAGAACATGCCGAGCGACTTCGGGGTCGCGGGAGTAAGCGAACATATCCGCCGCATCGCGCATCGTCAGCGGACGCAGGAGCAGCCGGTCGGTCGTCAGGCGCGGCAGGGACGCGAAGTAATCCGCTGCGGGAATCGGCTCATTCGGCGGATTGCGGTGGGAGAGCCATTGCCCCAGCTTTTCATACATGGCGGAAGAAACCTCCGATGATATGCGGCGAAAACGGCGCAAGCGGCACAGGGCGATTCCATTGCTGACAGCCGACAACAAGCAGATACACACCCAGCGCCAGCATGAGCAGCATCAGCAGCAGAAAGAGAACATACAGGGGATGACGCTGCTTTTTTCCAGCCATAAAGCACCTCCGTCAGCGAAATTTTCCGAAAAAACGCGCAAAAATCCGTCCACACGATTGCATTTTGATGAAATATTTGTTACAATAAGCGTGGATGGAACAGAACGCGCGTTTCGCACGTTTATTGTTTGCAGGGTGCGGACAGCAGCTGCTGCACCATCAGGAGCGCCAGCGCGGTCTTGCCGTCGCGGAACGTGCCGTCCATCACCTTCTGTACCGCGTCGGAAAGCGGCATCCGCAGTGTGCAGACGAACTCATCCTCATCCGGATGCGTCTTTCCAGCGTGCAGCCCTGTCGCCAAGTAGAGGTGGATGCGCTCGTTGCAGAAGCCGGGGGTCGTCTCCAGCACGGTCAGCTTGCGCCAGTGGTCGGCGGTCAGCCCGGTTTCCTCGCTCAGCTCACGCTGGGCGCAGACGAACGGGTCTTCATCCACCCCATCGAGCTTGCCCGCCGGAATTTCCAGCGTCAAGCGGCCAACGGCGATGCGGTGCTGGCGGACGAGAATCACGTTCCCGTCATCATCCAGCGCGACAATGCCCGCCGCGCCCGGATGGCACGCCACCTCGCGCAGGGCAGTTTCGCCGTTGGGCAGGCGCACATGCCAATGCTCAACGCGGATAATCTTGCCGGGGAAAACGACTTTCCCATCCAAATACTCTTCCGTCAGCTGCTTGTCGTCCATCATGGTCAATGTCCTCCTCAAACAATAGGATGATTTTCGCCATAGTGATTCGACAAGAGACGCAAAAAATCCTGCGAATCGCAAGGAAAAATGCGGCAGGGTGCGGAAGATTGACAAACCGCGCCGCTGCGGTATAATAGAATGGCATCAGGCCCGCAAAGGGCAGGAGCAAGGAGGAAACCCAACATGAGAAAATCCGGCGTCAAAGGTCTTGGCCGTCTGCTGTCTGTGCTGATGGTGGCGGCGCTGCTGATGACAACCGCGATGGTTCCGGCGCTGGCGCTGGATCGCTGGGAGGACGTCGTCGTGTCCGTCATTTGGACGGATTCGCAGGGACAGCAGCAGACAACGCAGGCGTTCCCCGTGCCTGACAGCGCGGAACATGCGTATTGGGCGACGCTGGATGCGTCCGCCCTTTTCAGCACGGTTCAGGTGCAGGTTGTATCGTCTGACCCGGCGTATACTTTCTACTTGAAAGATTATGCGTCGGAAATCATGTGGACGCAGGATGCGACCGCCCTTGACCCGATGTATTCGTATGAAGTGGATTATTACTGCAACAGCGTCTATGAAGGGATGTTCCCGCTGTACCTCTCGTCGCAGGGAATGCCTGAAACGCCCGCGCAGGAGAGCGTCAACGTGCCGGTGTACTATGTGACAGAGGATGGCCAGCAGCTGGATTTCCAGTACGCAAGCTGCCTGACGAACGCGACTACCCAAGTGTACGCCAATTCCAGTGTTGTGCCGTGGGATTATCTGCTTGTCAAACCTGCGTCCGGTGTGGTGGATGTGTTTGTGGACAGCATGGGCAATGCGTCGCCGAGCGAGGTGCGCTTTGTCTACGCCGTGCCGGAGCAGCCGACCGAAGCGCCGACGGAAGTACCCACCGAAGCCCCGACCGAGCCGCCCGTCATTCAGGCGGAAGTGACCGTGCTGTATCAGCTGGATGACAACGGCACGATTCTGGACACGCAGTATGTGACGCTGAATCAGGGCGACAACTATGTCACCGCCAATAGCGCGATGACTGCTGGGTATCAGCTTGTCGGCGAGGACACGGTGCATGTGTGGGTGGACAACGGCGGCACGGCGAGTGTGAATCCCGTTGTGTTCCACTATGCCACGCCGCAGCCGGTAACATCCAACATCGACGTGTTCTACTATCACGAGAACGGCACGCTGCTGGATCAGCAGTCGCAGACGCTGACCGAGGGCGTGAACTACATCTATGCCGCCAGCGACCGCGTGGGCGGGTATGACCTCGTCAGCGAAAATCCGCAGACGGTCACGCTGCGTCCTGACGGTACGACCGACTTGGCGAGTGTGTCCTTCTTCTATGCCGACCCGCAGCCGACCGAAGTGAACGTGCCTGTGCACTACCTCAATTCCGAAGGCGAGCCTGTTGCGATGGACGACACGCTGACGCTGGGCGAGGGGACACACCTTGTGACGGCGAATCCGCAGGGCATGGCGGACGGCTATGTGCCGATGCCCGGCACGGAAAGCACGGTGGAAGTGAACGTTTCCGGCGGTATCGCGACGCCGAGCGAGGTGTATTTCTACTATTATATTCCCACGACGGAAGCACCCGCAACCGAAGCGCCGACCGATACCCCTGCGCCGACGGACACGCCCGCCCCGCAGACGATGCTGGTGGCGATTCACTACTTCGACATGAGCGGCGTGGAAATTGCCGACCCGGTGGTGAAGGAACTGCTGCCGGGGACGTATCCGATGATTCCGGAGCGCGAAATCCCCGGTTACGAGCTGGACAGCACCCTGACGCAGTTTGACCTGACGGTGGATGCGAACGGCACGCTGTACATGGACGGCGAAGAAATTCCGGCGGATGCGGTCGGATTCTACTACCACCCGGTGCAGAACCCGACGGATGTTCCCGCGACGGAAGTGCCGACGGACACGCCTGCACCCGCGACGGACGTGCCTGCGACCGACGTTCCGGCGACGGACGCGCCGACCGATACTCCCGCGCCCGCGCAGCAGTTCGTGACCGTCACCATCCGCTACTACAACACGCTTGGCGAGGAGATTGCCGACGCAAGCGTGGCGGAGCTGATGCCGGGAACGTACCACGTCACGCCCGCGTATGACAGCATTCCCGGCTACGAGCTTGAAAGCAGCTGGACGTCGTTCGACCTGACGATCTACGCGGATGGCACCATTGCCATCAACGGCGACGAAGCGACGGCGGAAGACCTTGCGTTCTATTACCGCCCGGTTCAAAGCGCTGCGACCGACGTTCCCGTGACCGAAGCACCCACGAATACGCCGATTCCGACCGAAACGCCGACCACTGCGCCCACTGAAGCGCCGATTCCCGTCGGGCAGCCGGTCAACCGCTACGCGACCATCAACGGCAATCGAGTGGCGTTCCGCAGCGAGGCTTCGACCAGCAAGAGCAACACGGTCATCAAGCGCTTGGCGAATGGCTCGAACGTCTACGTCGTCAACGAAATGCTGAATGACAAGGGCGAACGGTGGAGCGTCGTCATGGTGGATGGACAGAGCGGCTACATCAAAAGCGAATTCCTGAACATCATGACGCAGGCGGAAAGCGACGCGTATGCCGCATCCACCGGCGCAACACCTGTGCCGACGGCAACGCCGATTCCGACCAATACGCCGGTTCCGACCGAGACCCCGACAGCGATTCCGACCGAAATTCCAACGGAAGTGCCGACGGCAACCCCGACTGCCGCGCCACAGAACGCGACCATCATCATCCAGTATCTGGACAGCTACGGCAGCCCGGTGGCGAACGCGCAGTCGATGACGCTCGCCCCCGGCACATACACCCTGCGCCCGATGCCGACGAATTTGCGGGATGGCTATGAGCTGATTCCCGGCAGCGAGCAAATCACCCTGACTGTTTTCCAAGACGGCACGCTGAGCATGGATGCGGCGGATATTGCCTTCTGGTATCGTCAGGTGGCGACCGCCGCGCCGACGCAGACCCCGACGCCGACCGCTGTGCCGTATGAGGGATATGCCGTCACTACGCGCGAAACCGAAATGCGCACCGGCATCGGCACGGGCAACTATGTCATGGCGACGCTGCAGGCGAACGTGCTGGTGTATGTGAATAGCCAGCTGAGCACGGCGGGTGAAACGTGGGACATTGTGACCACGCTGGAAGGGACGTCTGGTTATGTGCCGGACGCGAACCTCCGCTACGTCACCGACGCGCAGGCGCAGGTGTACATTCAGCAGTGGAATCAGTCCCGCAGCACGCCCACGCCCAGCCCCACGCCGTACCTGACGCCTGTTCCCGCACAGGAGATGGGCTACGCCTACGCCGTGGGCAACAACGTGCCGCTGCGGCAGATGGCGGGCGACTTCAGCGCGATTGAGGCGTACCTGATGCAGGGCGAAGTTGTCTACGTCTCCGGGCAGGATTATCTGGGCAGTATGCCGTGGCACCGCGTGCAGTATAATGGTCAGTGGGGCTATGTGCGCTATGACATGCTCCGCTTCATGACGCAGGCGGAAATCGAGGCGTACCTGAACAACCTGAACGCCACGCCCGCACCCACGCTTGTTACCACGCCCCAGCCCTACGACCCGACGAACTACTCCAGCTACGGCTATGTGACTACGACGACCTCGGTCAACTTCCGCCAGCAGCCCAGCACGAATGCCACGCGCATCAGCAGGCTGTACAACTACGCGTTCTGCTTCGTCCTCGGCACAACGACCGGCACGGACGGCGAAACGTGGTATCATATCCGCTACAATGACCAAGAAGGTTACGTCAACGGAAGATACTTCCATTGGATGACAGTGGAGGAGCTGGAAGAGTTCCTGCAAAGCAGCGAGTACATTCAGGGCATCCAGAATAACACGACGGGGAATGCTACTGCAAAACCGACCAGCGGTCTGATTCCGGAAGAAGACAAGACCATCAACGACTGGAAGGGCAGCGGCGCAACGGTCAGCTATGTGCCGTGGCAAGGCTTTTCAACGCCCGGTCCGCTGACTTCGCCCACAACTGCCCCTACGCAGGAAACCGCCACGCCGACGCCTTCCGCTTCGCCCACACCGACGCTCGAACCGCTGCCCACCGCAGCCGCGACGTACCCTGTGGTGAACGAGAGCGGCAACAGCGGGCTGGTTATCTTCATCGTGATTGCGGTCGTGCTGCTGCTGGGCGGCGGCGGATTCGCCTTCATGCAATACCAGAAGAAACAGCGTGAAGTTGCGATGAAGGCGGCACAGCGCCGCGCACAGGCAGCGCGCAATGCGGATCGTCCGCTTGCACGTCAGGCGGGCCAGCCGCAGCAGATGCGCACAGGCGCGTACACGACCCCGCAGCAGCGTCCGCAGACGAGCAATGGCGTTTCGCCTGTGCAGGTGCGCCCGGCGACACCCGTTCCGCAGACGCAGGACATGCAAAACCGACCGCAAGTCGGTTATCGCACGCCGATTCAGCCCCTGACGAAGCCGCAGGAGACCCCGTCCACTGCCGCGCCGAAGAGCACGACGACGATGGAGAATCCGTATGCGCGCCCGGTGGCGAAATCGGCAGAGGAAGCGCCGCGCCATCGCCGCCGTACAGATCAGTATCGCCAGGATGACGACAGCGCAAACCCGAATGGGTAACAGAATATTGGGCAGGAGCAGCACAATTTACGGGCTGCTCCTGCTTTTTTTGCGAATCAACAATATTATGCTGTTTTCTGTTTGCCAAGTTTGGAATGTTACATTGAAAAAGACGAACGAATGGCGTGAAAACAAAGAAAAAAGCGGTCGAAAATTTGCACGCGCTGAACGAAAATTCCGAAAAATCGAGGAAAGCAACAGACAAAAAAATATTCCCATTACGATAGTTTTAACATGCAAATAACAATACTCAGGAAACTAACAAGCCGTTAACAGGTGAAAATGACAAAATTACCGCACGAAAGTATGGCAAAACACACAAAAATGCACCAAATGAGCATAATAAATGTTATTTTTCCGTCTTGACAGTTGAAGATTTGATGGTATAATAAACCCTGTAAGAACTCGAACTGTGATTTGCCGGAAATCTGGCAAATTACATATCGAGAAACGATAAATACGTTACATGTGAAGGAGACGTGAACTGTGACAGAGAAGGAACTGCGGAAGCTGGGACGCGCGGAGCTGCTGGAACTGCTGCTGGAACAGGCACGGGAATTTGAAGCGCTGGAGCAGCGGCTGAATGCGGCAGAAGCGGCGCTGCAAAGTCAGCAGCTGCAGCTGGAAACGTGCGGCTCGATTGCGGAGGCATCGCTGAAGTTAAACGGCGTGTTTGAAGCGGCGCAGAAGGCCGCAGAACAGTATCAGCAGAACGTCGAGCGGCTTTGCCAGGAGAAAATCAGCGCGGCAGAAAGCCAAGCGCAGGAAATCCTCGCGCGCGCAAAGAAAGCCGCCAATGAGCAGTAAAGAAACATGACAGAAGGGAGGGCGCGCAGGTGTCAGAAGACAAGAATCAGCAGAAAACGGGCAAACAATTGCTCAACGACACGCAGGAAGCGGCGGAACGCGCCCACCTGCTGCGGGAAATGAACCCCACATCCGCACAATTGGAAACGGAACTGAAGCATGAAAAGCGCAAGCACAGCTACAACCGCGCCCTGCGCAGCACGCTCTATACGCTGCTGGTGGTGGCAGCGGTCGCGGTGCTGATTGCAACCATGGTCATGCCCATCCTGCAAATCACCGGCACGTCAATGACGCCAGTGGTCGGGCAGGGCGAAATCACAATGGTCGTGCGCGGGTCAAATCCGCAGCGCGGCGATATTATCGCTTTTTACTACAACAATAAGGTGCTGATTAAGCGCGTTATCGGCCTGCCGGGCGAGTGGGTCAACATCGACGGAAGCGGCAACGTCTACATCAATGGCGAACTGCTTGATGAGCCGTACATCACCGACCGCGCGCTGGGCGACTGCTCCATCACGCTGCCGTACCAAGTGCCGGACGGGCGGTATTTTGTTCTGGGTGATCACCGCTCCACCTCGCGCGACAGCCGAAGCACACTGGTCGGCCCAGTGTCCGAAGAGCAGATTATGGGGCGCGTAACGCTCCGCATTTGGCCGCTGAACCGCATTGGATTCCTGCAATAACGTAAGTACAATACAGCAAGAAGAGGAACACAGGTTCCAGAATCGGAGGATGCTGACATGAACCGCAAACTCATGGAATTAGCAGAAAAATACGTTGCGCAGCGGAAGCGCCGGATACGTCTGCTCAAGACGGTCACGGCGCTGGCACTCGTTGTCGCCATCTGCACGTCTTATGTGCTGATGATGCCGGGCCTGACGATGGCGGCGGAGACGTACTGCGGGCTGGAGGAGCATACCCACACGGCGGACTGCTATGTGGACGAGCTGACCTGCCTGATTTCCGAGCGCGAGGCGGAGACAGTCTTTACCGATATTATGCGCTGCAGCTTTGAGCCGCACCACCATTCCTCTGATTGCTACAATGCGCAGGGCGAACTCAGCTGCGGCTACTGGGATGGCTACATCCACGAGCATGACGAGAAGTGCTACGATAGCAACGGCGTTCTTATCTGCACGCTGGAGGAGCATCCGATGCACAAGCACACGGATGCCTGCTACAATTGGGAGAAACAGCTGACCTGCACGCTGCCGGAAAGCGAGGGGCACATCCACACGGATGCGTGCTATCGGGCGAAAGAACCGACTTGCGGTCTGTTTGAGAGCGAAGGCCACCAGCATACGGCGGATTGCGTGACGGAAACACGCACGCTGATTTGCACCGAGGACGTTGCGACGAACTCTGACATGCCGCATGTCCATGATGACAGCTGCTACGAAGTGACCCGGACGTACACCTGCGGCCTGACGGAAGGCGAGGGCGCACATCACCACACGGATGCCTGCTATCCGACGACGGAAGAACCGACTTGCGGTCTGTTTGAGGGCGAAGGTGCACACACGCATGATGACTCCTGCTACGAGATGGTGCGCGGCGACCTGAAATGCAAGCTCTATCCCGACCCGGCGAAGGTACACACGCATTCCGCGTCCTGCGTCGATGCGAAAACCGGCTACTACACTTGCGGCTACATTCAGGTGCTGCGGCATCAGCATACGAATGAATGCATTGTGACGGTGACGGCGGAGGATTCCGGCCATCATCACACGGCGGACTGCTACGAACGCCACTATATCTGCGGCAAAGAAGAGCACACGCACACGGCGGATTGCTACTATGACCCGACCCCGAACCCCGATGCGACGGCAGCCCCCGAAGCGACAGCTGAGCCGACGGCAGCGCCCGAAGTGACGGCTGAGCCGACGGCAGCCCCTGAAGTGACGGATGAGCCGACGGCAGCCCCCGAAGTGACGGCCGAGCCAACGGTTGTGCCCGAAGCGACGGCTGAGCCGACGGCAGCCCCTGAAGCAACGTCAACGCCCACGGAAGCGCCCACAGCAACGCCTGCGCCTACGGAGGAACCGACGCTTGCGCCGACTGTAACGCCTGCGCCGACGGAAAACGCCGCCGAAACTGTTGCCCCGATGGACGAGCCGTCCCCGACACCTGCGCTTACGGTGATTCCGTCGATGGACGCTGATGCCGCGAAGCCGGACGACATGATGATGCCGTCGTTTGGACTCGACCCGGGCTTCCAGATGATGGCGAACGAACCGCCTGCCGTCAGCGAGAGCGGCATGCAGATTACCAATATTACGGTATCGAACATCATACTTCCGGAAAATGCCAATGCGTACAACTATAGCTTCGCGGCGGACTTCAAGATTTCGGATGAAGCTATTCTGCGCCATGGCGAAGGCAACAAGATTATTATTCCGGCAGAGAATACGCATATCAAAACGGACAGCACTTCTGTCTGGTCGGGCACGGACGCCAAATTCAGCAATGAAAAGCCGGCGTTTAAGTTCCAGTATAATCCCACAACGAAACAAGTTGAAATGTGGTTCACCGACGAGTATATGGACTTTGTCCGGAACAACCCCAGCCATGACGACCGCACCGGCACCATGAAGATGAGCGCCGAAATCCGCAAGGAAGATGTTGAGAATCTGGGCAACGACGACCTGACCATTAAGTTCGGTGGCGCATCGACTACCGTGAAGTGGGAGGACATCGACAGGGGCAACAACTCCCTCCTCGGCGATTTGAGAACTTGGAAAAGCGGGGCTAATGTCAACTGGGAAAAAGGAACGATTGAGTATACCGTCAAAATCGAATCCACAAAGGGCACGAACGGCAAGAACGCGACTGCTCAAGACGTCATGACGGCTGTGAATAAGCAAATGGCCCTGACAAACATGACCGTCACGGAGGTTAAAGTACACTCTAACTGGAGTCAGGTGCCGGCTGTTGACTCTGCTTCGACAGAAATCAAGACGGACGGTACATGCGCCTGCGGTACGACGGGAACGCACATTCACTACGTTTATGCGAACACGACGGACGAAAGCGGCAAGGTCTATACCATGACGACGGACTATGTGCTGCCGCCGCTTTCGGCAAATGAAACATACGAAATTAAGTATGAATACACGTTCGACAAGGACGGAATGACCGGTGAATACGATCAGCTGACAAATACTTTCACTGCGCAGAGTGGCGGAAAGTGGGATCATTCCCAGGATTCCTCTAACAGCAACCCTACTGACGTTCAGATTAGAAAGCTGCAAAAGAGCAGCGGGTACAACAGCAATGAGGGTTGCATTCAGTGGACGCTCACCGTCAACGAAAACCGTTTCAACATCAAGGACAAGACGCTGACGGACACGATGTTCGACCAGCTTGTGGACGAAAACGGCAGTCTGCTGTTTTCGAAGACGGACGGCAAGGGCTATGTGTCGCAAATCACGGCGAATAACGCGCCTATCACCGCTGAAAACTACACGGATTACTTTACCGTGGAAACCGGCGTGGACGGCAAACCGCAGCTGAAATTCAAGGACACCACCGCTAAGATCGTAATCCAATACAAAACGCCGGTGGAAGCAACCGCGCAGGATCAACAGATTACAAACACGGCGGAATTCGATGGCGAACAAAAGACAAGCACCGCGCATGTAGGGCAGGACAAGCGTTACAATGTGGTGAAGTCGGTTGACGCGAGTATGCCGGCGGATCCGACGAAGAACGGCGAATACACCGATGGTCTGTATCCGGTAGCGTGGAACGCGACATACACCTTCCCGGCGACGAAGGATGTTCAGTATAAGCTGAACTTCGGCGATACGCTTGACAAGAAGGTGGAATGGAAAAACGGAATAGAAATCATGCAGCACTACATGACGGCGGCTCAGGCGCAGACATTGCTCAACGCCATCAAAGACCTCGATGTTGTGAAAAAGCATGATGCGCAGAATGTGCCGTACACCATTACGCTGCTGACCTGCGACAGTCAGGGCAAAAATGAAGGCACGATGGTGGTGTCTGCGGAAACGACGCTGACGGAAGGCTACTACTATGGTTTCCGGTTTGAAACGACGGGCGAAGGCGTTGTGCTGAACGACGCCAATACGGATGTGAACGCGACGACAAGCGTTACGCTCCCGTATCAGACGACCATCTATTTGGAACAGTCCCGCACGAGCGGGGTTGACTTCAAGAACACGGCTGTTAACGCGGGCAAAAACGGAGACGCGTGGTACAAGGCCGCCCCGAACGACCTGGTGGAGAAGAAGTTCGGCAACCATGGCGTTGGTGATTTGAACGGGCAGACCATCCACGAAAACGAGCTGTACTGGACCATCCTCCTGCGCAATGATGGCGTGGCGCACGACGAAATCACCCTGACCGAAACGCTCCCGCCGCACATTGTGGTGGAGTACATCGAATACGGCGGCTCGAGGCTGATTCTTAGCGAAACGGACAGCACGAAGATGACCGTTGTCAATAAGAAGCTGGACAATGCCGGTACGATTCCGGATGGCTATGAGGTCAGCAACGAGTGGGGCGAGCAGCGCATTTCCATCAAGGCTGATTTGACGACGGTGGGCGAAGGCGCACAGCAGCAGCAGAGAATCAACATCTCCATGAAGCCGAATGAGAATACCGGCGGTTCGGAAACGATCCTCAACGGCAAGGTGGATATGACCGTCAAGGTTCACTGCAAGATTGCCGACGACTTCCTGGCAACCGCGGTGAACGGCAGTTTGGCGCTGGGCGTGCTGAACAACCAGCTGGACGTGAAATACGACGCGGCGCTCTATCACAAGGAGCAGAAGACCGAGCTGACCTACGAGGAAGAGACGGTCAAGGCGGTGAACGTCCAGAAGGGCTACAGCGTCAAGGGCGGCGACCAGCAGGCGCGAATCACCTACACCATCGACATCAACCAGGCAGGCGCGGAGCTGAATCCGGCATCCAGCACGCTCAGGCTGACGGATACGCTGACCTATGACGTTCTTGGATTGGCTGGCGTGTATCCTTATCTGCGCAATGTGACGTTGGATGAAGGCTCCTTCAGGCTCTACGAGGCGCTGAAGGATGAAAACGGCAACCCGATTCTGAACGTTGATGAAAACGGCAAGGGACATTTGGTGCGCGGCGCAGAGATAGAGAAGTATCTCTGGAAGATGGAGTTCACGGAAACGGAGGAAGGGAATAAAACCTACCAGTATCCTCCGCAGGGAACGCCGAGCTTTAGCGGATCGACGGTAAACACGCGTAAGCTGAACATAACTGTCACCGTTCCGGACGGCAAGGCGCTGATTCTGGAATACACAGCGCAGGAGAACATTCTGCTGCCGCCTGAGGTGACGAACGAGTACAACTTCAACGACGTGAACCACAAGGGCATCAGTCCGGCGTTGAGAAACCACGCAAACCTTGAAGGAAAAGACAGCTCAAGTACCGAACTGAACAATAGCAATAACGACTACTTCAGTCAGGGCGGCGGCTACATCCACAACAATCTGGTCATCCGCAAGGTGGACAGCGCGAACACCTCGCTGCTGCTGCCGGGAACGGAGTTCACCCTCTACGCATGGAACACGGCAACCAACAAGTTCGAGGCGGTTGGCGGCGAAAATGGTAAGGTCTACACGGATCAAAGCGGTATGATTACTTACCAATACAATTCGGCGAAGCTGAACGAGCGTCCCCTCGACCCGAACGTCGCGTACATGCTGGCGGAAACGCATGCAGTCGAACCGTACCACCTCGTGCTGGAGGATCGCCCGCTGGTCGTCTTCCACATCGTTCCGAGAGCGGACGATACCGAACCACATCCGGCGAGATACCCGGACGGTCTCAACAATGGCAACTTCGGCACGATTTCAAAGAGTCGGCTGCAGGAGCTCATGACTGCTTCCGGCATCAAAGGCGTGGTGGATGGACCGCACACCGTCAACGGCTCTGCGAGCATCAGCATTCAGGTGAAGAACAGCAAGGACCGCCACGACATGGAGGTGCAGAAGAACTGGGCTGGCGACGACGCCCATGAGAATGCGCGCCCTGCCAGCGTCCTCGTGATGCTTCGCCGCTATGCGCTGACGCAGGAGCAGTATACCGACGTGCTGAACACGGATGCAACGCAGAATCCGCAATGCATCCTGTCTGCGGAAATGGTCAACAATAGCACGAAGGTTGCGCAGCAGTTCCCGGAGAATCAGGACGTTACGCTAACGCTGAACCTGCTTGATGGCGCACTTGACAACGCTGCGCGTATTGTGGCTCGCGTAGACGGAAAAGAAGTGGTCTTGGAACCGCAAGATACGTCGAGAAAACAGTTCGTTTACACCACCAAGATGACGCATCAGAAAAAAGTAATTTTCTGCTTGCAGTGGAAAAACTGGGAAGGAAAATGGCAGGACGGTCGCTACTATAACAACGTGAGCATCACGATGACCCCGGAAGGCACACCGGTTGACGAAGTGCCGACGCAGGTCACGCAGTTCACCGATGCGCAGTGGGCAAAAATTCGCCAGCACCCGGACGACGCTTACGGCGGTCGCGAGGCTACGCTGACGGCAGCGAACGGCTGGCACACCCAGTGGTCGCAGCTGGAATCCACCGGCGCGGACGCGAACGGCAACAAGCTCTACTACATTTACTACATCGTCGAGGGCAAAGTGCCGAGCTACACCACATCCGGCATCACCTACACCATCGACCCGAACGCCAGCAAAACCACCGGCACGGTCACGGCGACGCTGACCAACGTCTACCGCCCGGAGGACAAGTACGGCGAAATCAGCATCGACTTGTCCAAGGAATGGTACGCGCCGGATGGCACAAAGCACACGATTACCGAGGAATTCGGCGGCGTACAGGTCGCGCTCTACAAGACGCGCTGGGATTACGTCAACGGCGCGTGGACGAAGGGCAGCACGGAACGCCGCGACACGGTTACGCTGGCAGAAGCGAACAAATGGAGCGCCAAGTTCGAGGGGCTGGAAACCTATACGGTCGCCATGGAAAACGGCGTTGTCCAAAACGCCCGCGCCTACACCTACACCCTCCGGGAACTGAACGTGCCGAGCGGCTTCTACTGCCAGCTGGCATACAGCGGTCTCCCGCAGCACCCGAGCGAGTACTTCACGGACGGGAATCCCGCCAATCCGAAGGCGGACACGCAGAACGCACGCGGCACGGCGACGCTGCGGAACTACGAGATCGCGAAGCTGACCATCGAAGCCGAGAAGCGCTGGGGTGAAGGCGCGAAGCCTGAAAACATGCAGGATACGCTGACCTTCCGCCTGACCCGCGAAAAGCAGGAGAACGGCGCGTGGGTCGCGGACGACAGCTTCCAAGCGGTCACGAGGGTCATGAGCATCAGCAGCCTGAACACAAGCAAGGTCGTGTTCGGCACTTTCCCGAAGTACGCTGTGACGGGCTTCGACGAGCAGAATCAGCCCATCAGGCAAAGCTACCGCTACAAGGTGGAGGAGGTCAAGTACCAAAACGAAGCCACCCTCCCGTTCAGCGTCAGCTATAGCCCGGCGGACGGTTTCGTGACGACGGAGGGCGATGCGAACACCAGCACCACCGTCACCGTGACGAACAACAAGCTGACGAGCGAGAAGGAAGGTCTGTACCGCTTCAACGTGGCGAAGCAGTGGCTGGATGCTTCCGGCAATCCTGCGGACAAGCCCACGCCGGAAGGCACGAAGGCGAAGATTACCGTGACGCGCACCCGCCATGTCTATGCCCCGGATACGGGCTGGACAGCGGAAACGCCCACCGCAAAGACAATCGAGCTGGACACCACAGCAACGTATACGGCGCTTTGGGCAGACTGGAACGAAACGCAGTCGGTTTATGCGCAATACAACGCCGACGGCACGGTGAAATCCGCGTGGGCGTACACCTACGAGGTGTCGGAAGCGGCGATTGACGGCTACTTCGGCACGCAGCATCTGCCTGCGGACTTCCCGCAGAAGCCGGAGGACTACTTCACAGACGCGGCACTGACCGATATCAAGGAGATTTATCGCCAGCCGCTGACGGACACGCTCCCGGAAGTGACCGAAAAGAACTACTACGTCGAGCGGTTCAACGTCAAGGTGGACAAGACTTGGGCGCGCTTCCGCGATAGGGATGAGCTGACGTTCTGCTTGATTCAGGCGAAAAAGCAGCTCACCTTTGACAGAAATGGCAATCCCATCAAGACGGACGATCAGCAGTACACCTACGTCACGAAAAACTGGACGGAGGGCGGCGAAGAACCGGTCTGGGAGTTCAACAACCTGCCGAAGTACTACTTCACGGTGAATGAGAACGGCGAAGCGCAGAAGAAGCCGTACTACTATTACATCGTAGAGGGGTACGAAACGATTAATGGTGCGCTAAACCCGTATCTGTATCAGGTGAGCTACACAGGCGACGCTACGCTTGTCAAGAAAACAACCGGTGCGGTGAACCAGCCTGCGGACGGCGGAACGGCGAACATCCACGCGAAGAACCTGCCGGGGTATGAAGTGGGAAATCTCAACCTCAATTTGACGAAAGAATGGGTCAATGTCACCAAGAAGCCGGAAAAGGTTACGCTCAACTTGACTGAGACAACGCATTCATGGACAAAAGAGGCAGGGTGGATAACTTACGACCCCAATTCGGATACCGTTGAAATAATGCCGGATGCGAATGGAAACTGGACGACAACGTACCCGCTGGAAGCGTACTCTGTTGAGTATAATCCGGACGGCTCTATTCACACGGCGCATGTTTACACCTATGAGCTGACGGAAGACCCTGTGAGCGGTACGCTCCCCAGTTACACCTTCTCGGCGAACTGGCCGAAAGAAGTGGGCGACGTCCTTGAACTCAATTCGGCTGGCGAGCCAATCAAGGCAAAGGATGCGTTCAAAGCCTCTTCGTCACAAATGGAAGGAAGCTTCTTAGTCACCATCGCGGACGCAAGCGCAACCATCACCAACGTGCAGACCGGCAAGCTCAACATTGTGAAGCAGTGGGCGGAAGAAGTGGAGTACGACGGCGCACAGAACCCGCTGGACATCAAGCAGGTGTCGATTGCGCTCTTCCGCAACGTCTGGGGCGAAAACTGGACGGATTCGGACGGCGTGGTGCACTACAACTGGTGCTATGACCCCTTCCAGCAGAATTACGTCCTGTCGGCGGAAAACGGCTGGAAGCTGACCATCGACAACCTGCCGTTGTACGATACGACCCTCAATCCCGACGGCAGCCTGCGCAAGTACCGCTATTACATCCTCGAAAGCACGAGCGTCGGCAACGACACGCTGGACCGCTACACGCCGGTGATGACGGCGGATGAAAGCGAACTCGTCGGCTGGACTCTCTACATCACCTTCAAGGATACGACGGAAAACAACGTGACCATCACCAACGTGCCCAAGAGCATCAGCATTGTCAAGCAATGGGCGGACGCGGACACGTTCGGCGAAGAGGGCATGATGCAGGACATCTACCTTGAAGTCATGATGAAGTATCAGGAAGTCTACTCCACGCAGTGGAAAACGGAAAACCTGCTGGAAAAGAGCTACTTCAGCCTGAAGAACGTTATCTGCACGCCGAGTTCGCTCACGGCGGAGCTGGTGCAGATTAACGGCGCGCCCTACCTGCATGTGTCGGGGCTGGCGAAGGCGGATGAACCGTGGCGCGTGACCATCCGGAATCTGCCGGGCTACAACAGTGCGTCCTTCATCATCCGCGAAGTGGAGCTGGCGGGCTACCTGAACAACCTGCCGGACGGCAAGCTGGAGCTGGGCTTCAACGAAATCGGCACAATTACCAACACGCCGACGAAGCTGAAAATCACCAAGCAGTTCAAGCAGGCGTATTTCCCCGCAGGCAGCGAAAGCGAACTGCCGCTGAATGTCCGCAATACCGTCGTGTACCTGCAAATCTGGCGCGAAAAGCGTGACGGCGCTGGTCTTACCCTATCCCAGGAACGCTACACCACGCCTTTGCTGGGTACGCTGGAAGCGAACATGGACGCGACGCTCTTGCCGGATGGCACCGTGAAGCTGACGGTCGGCACGAATACGCCGACCGACGCCGCAACGCTGACGCTGACCCGCCTCCCGCGCTACTGGTTTGACAAGGATACGGGCGCAAGCGGCGAATGGTACTACTACGTCAAGGAAGTGGACGCGGAAGGCAACGAAGTCCATTCGGCTTCTGCCCCGACGAACGGCGAACGGCCGGAAATCAACCTGAACGTCAAGACACTTACCGTCACCAACACCCTGACCGACGTCAGCGCCCGCAAGGTCTGGACGTCGCTGGACAATCAGTTCACGCTGAATCCCGCGAACCTCCCGGACATCACGCTGACGCTCAAGCAGACCACCGCGGAAACGGCGGCGGATGGCGACAAGACCATCGCGACCGTTACCCTTGGCTGGGACGCGGAAGCGGGGAAGGTCGTCACGAAGAATCTGGATGGCTGGCAGTTTGGCGAAGTGGTTGAATACACCGCGCCGGAAGGCAGCAAGAACATCTGGTGGGGCTACAAGTGGTACAATCTCCCGGCGTATGACGCGGGTGGCAACATCTACCGCTACTACGTCGTCGAGAAGACCCCGGTGGGCAGCGGCTGGCAGCTGGTGACGGATGACACGAACGCCACGAACACCGCGCCGATTCCCGCGAACAGCGAAAATCGCGTCTTCCAGATTACGAACACACCCATTACCTACACGCTGCCCGAGACGGGTGGCATCGGTACACTGCCGTACACGGCGGGCGGTCTGCTGCTGATGGCAGCGGCGGCATTGCTGCTGGGGCAGGAAATCAAACGCCGGAGGGAAGGCTGCTGAGCAGTCGGCAGCCCCCCTTCCGGGGCAGCTCAATCCGTATACGCGGGCGAAAGCCCTTGTATAAACATGGGGAAGAAAACGACGGGAGGAGGAATGAAAAAAGCATAGCAGCTATACGTCAGGAGACCTCCCGACGTAGGCAACCCCGGTAATCCCCGAAAAACGTTTCCCAATGAGTGAAAAACGACAACGAAAAGGAGAAAAACCATGAAAAAGTTTTGGGCAATTCTGCTGGCCATGATGCTCGTGCTGAGCATGGTCACTGTCGCAAGCGCTTCTGAAGTGACGGAAGGCGATACGCCGACTGCTACCGGTTTTACGATTACGGTGAATCCGAAGGACGATGTGGATCACGAATACCAGGTATACCAGATTTTCACTGCTGATGTTGTAGCAGATGAATCTGGTGCGAAAGTGCTGACGAGCGTCAAGTGGGGCGCAAACGCCAAGAACGACACTGCTGCGGTCACGACTGGTGATCCTGTGCCGGACGCAGTTCTGGAGGCTCTGAAAACTGTTTCGGGCACGAATCAGGAAAAGCTGGCTGAAATCACGAAGTACTGGAACGCTGACTCCACTCCGGTTGATAAGTTCTCTTCCACCAAAGCAGCCCCCGGCAAGAGCAAGAAACTGACCCCTGGCTATTACCTTGTGCGGGACAATCAGGCAAAGCTGGAAGGCAAGGACGGCGCTGCCACGCTGCTGATTGTAAAGGTGCTGGATCAGGACATCGTTGCGACTGCAAAGTCTGAAAAGCCCTCTGTGGACAAGCAGGTACAGGACGAAGTTGCTGATGCCGAAAAGAACGGCGGAGAAGTGAATCCGGAAGGCTGGGGCGAGAGTGCCGACCACGCGCTGTTTGAAAACTTCAAGTTCCGTCTGGTCGCGACTATTCCGGTCAATGCGGATTATAATGACTATCCGACGTACAAGCTGGTCTTCAACGACACCATGTCCAAGGGCATTACCTTTGTTCAGATTGATTCTGTGAAGGTGAACGGCATCGCACTGAAAGCTACCGATTATGTTTGCACTGCAACGCCTGGTCAGAAGGGCGCAGGCAAGGTTGGTGAAAATCAGGATAAGCCGTCTTGGACGCTCACAATCGAAGACCTGAAGAAGGTGATGAAAGAAAACACCAGCATCCTTGTTACGGACAAGATTACGGTTGAGGTTGTTTACACGGCGTATCTGAACGAAGAAGCGCAGGTCTTCAACGCGAGCGCAACCAGCACGGACAACAAGAACAGCGTCGATTTGGAATACTCCAACAACCCCAATGCTGATGGCATGGGTAAAACGCCGGAAGACCATGTGTGGCTCTTCACCTATGTTGTGAACAACACGAAGTATGCGAACACGGCTGAGGCAGGCAACGAACTGGAAGGCGCTGGCTTCACGCTTTATGATCAAAATGACCGTGTTGTTCCGCTGTGGAAGGATGCCGCTGGCAATTACATTGTCGCAGGCACCACGAAGCCGAATGATACCTATACGGATGTCGCAAACAATGAAATGATTACGGAAGCCAATGGTACGTTCAACATCATCGGTCTGGATCACGGCACGTACACGCTGAAGGAAACCACGGTTCCTGCTACCTATAATCCGCTGGATCCTGTCACCATCACGATTTCGGCAGACCACAAGGAAGCTGCTGGCGGTGCAAGTGCAACCATGGAACTCACGGCGGCTTCTACGATGAACAACAAGCTCGTCAACAAGTCCGGTGCGACCCTGCCTGAGACCGGCGGCATCGGCACGACCATCTTCTACGTGCTGGGCGGCATGATGTTCGTGGGCGCGGCGCTCATCCTCATCGTTCGCCGCAAGGCCGAAGCGGACGAAATCTAATTTCTCTCCCGCAATTCGTTGAACATCCCCATGTCCTGATGAAACCCCTGCCGGGCGGTGCGCGCAATGCCGCCGCCCGGCATTCCCAAATGGGAAAATGAAGCATGTTTGCAGAAAGGAGGCGGCTCATGAAGCGCAATATGACAACCATTTTGCTGTTTGTGGTGCTGTTTGTGGGTCTGGCGCTCCTTCTGTACCCGTCCGTGTCGGATTTCTACAATTCCTTCCACCAGTCGCGTGCCGTAGCTACCTACAACACGGTGGTGGAGCAGGAGTCCAAGAAGGATTACGAGGCGGATTGGGCGGCGGCAAACGCTTATAACGAAAAACTCCGCGCACAGTCCACCGTTGATCGCTTGATTATGACCGACGAGGAGCGCGAGGAGTACGACGCGGTGATGAATGTCGGCGGTTCGGGCATCATCGGGGTGATTGAGATTCCGCAGATTGCCGTGACGCTGCCGCTGTATCACTCGACGAACGCCAACGTGCTTCAGGTCGCCGTCGGTCACATCGAGGGCACAAGCCTGCCGACTGGCGAACCGGGGACGCATTCCGCCTTCTCGGCGCATCGAGGGCTGCCCTCCGCCAAGCTCTTTACCAACCTTGACCAGCTCACCTACGGCGATACCTTCACCCTCCGCGTGCTGGACAAGGTGCTGACCTATGAAATCGACCAAATTCTCATTGTTGAGCCGCATGACGTCAGCGCACTGCAAATCTATGACGGCATGGATTTGTGCACGCTCGTCACCTGCACACCCTACGGCATTAACTCGCACCGGCTGCTTGTCCGCGGACACCGGGTCGAAACGTCGCTTGCGCAGCTATCCGTGCGCATCTCCGCGGACGCACTCGTGATTGACCCCTACATCGTCGCGCCGATTGTCGCCGCGCCGATGCTGCTGATTCTCCTCATTCTCATGCTGGTAACGACCAGCCCGAAACACAAGAAGCGGAAAGGAGCTGAGCGGTCGTGATGAGCCGCAAACCCTCGCGCCTGCTGGCGCTTGTCCTGCTGACAGCATTGTGCTGCCTTCTGCTTGCGCCCTGCGCGCTTGCCTTTGAACGGGTGGATTTGACGCACCCCTTGACGTTCGCCATTCAGGCGGATGACAACGAGGATGATGCGCACCTGCCCGGCGTGACCTTCCAGCTGTATCAGGTGGCGGACATGGACGCGGACGCTCGGTTCGCCCTGCGCAGCCCGTACAGCACCCTGAATATTGACATTAACGCGCTGAAGAACGCGGCGGACTGGGCAGCCGCGTCCGAAGCGATGAAAGCCCTCACCGCGTCCGAAACGCCTGATTTCACCGGCACGACGGACGAAAACGGCAGAGTAACATTTACGGGCCTGAACCCCGGTCTGTACCTTGTTTCTGGCACGCCGGTCATCATCGGCGGCTGGGCGTACAGCTTCCAGTCCTTCCTGACCTCTGTGCCGACGCGCAATGTGGACGACGAGTGGCAGTACGATGTCCTCTCCACCATCAAGCTGGAACGTTCACCCGCGCTGATTGACCTTGAGTGCGTCAAGGTATGGGACGACGACAACCGCGGCACATATCGCCCTGTGCAGATTGAAATTCATCTGATGCAGGACGGTCAGCATATCGACACGGTGATTCTGAACAGCGCAAACAATTGGCATCATATCTTCAAGGATTTGCCGGCTGACCATGTGTACACCCTCAACGAGATTCTGGGGGCTGATGTGTACTATGAGCCGGAATATTCCATCGAAAACGGCGTGTATGTGATTACCAATCGCCGCACGGTCACGCCGACCCCGACCGCCCCGATTCCCGAAACGGGGCAGCTGTGGTGGCCGGTGCCGATTCTGGCGGGTGCGGGCATGATTCTGTTCGTCATTGGCTGGATTCTGCACCGGAAATGGAGCCAAGAGCATGAAGAACCGTAAGGGCAATTTGCTGATGACGCTGGGGCTGGTGCTGATTTTGGCGGCACTGGCGCTGGTGGGCTACAACCAGTGGGATGCCAGCCGCGCGCAGCAGGAGTCGGATGATGCGCTGATGGCGCTGGAGCAGATTCGCATTCAGCGGCAGATGGAATCGCAGCAAACCGCTGCACCGCCCGTAGTCACCGCGACGATGATGCCGACTGACACACCCGCGACGGATGCGCCGATAACCGACGCGCCGACGGCGGATGCCACTGCAGCGGATACCCCGGCAGCATCCACGCCCTCCGTAACTGACGCACTGACGACCGACATTCCGCGTGATGACGTAACCGCCACGAACACCCCTGCGACGGATGCGCCCGCAACGGCGAATCCTGCAACGAATCCGCCGAAACCGACGAGCGTGCCAACGGCGAATCCTGCGACGAACCTGCCGAATCCGACAAACACGCCGACGGCGGGGACTGCGACGAATCTGCCGAATCCGACAAACGCGCCAACGGCGAATCCTGCAACGAACCTGCCGAATCCGACGAGTGCGCCGAATCCGACAAACGCGCCGACGGCAGGGACTGCGACGAATCCGCCGAAGCCGACAAACGCGCCGACGGCGAATCCTGCAACGAATCCGCCGAAGCCGACAAACGCGCCGACGGCAGGGACTGCGACGAATCCGCCGAATCCGACGAGCGCGCCGACGGCGAATCCTGCGACGAAGCCGCCGAAGCCGACGAGCACGCCGGATGCCGCGCAGACATCAAATCCGACGAGCACGCCGGAAATCACCGAAACGCCCATGCCGACGGAATCACCAGAACCGACCGAAACGCCTGAACCGACACCGTCCCCCGAACCCACGCCGACACCCGCGCCCGCGCCGACGGGCAAGCTCTACGAGCGCGTGCCGGGAATCGAAATGCCGGGCGAGAAGGTCAATGGGCATGAGTACATCGGCACGCTGTCCATTCCGTCGCTGGGGCTGAAAGTGCCGGTGCAGCGCAACTGGTCGTACGAGAACCTGAGCGTCTCGCCGTGCCGCTATTCCGGCAGCGCCTACGCGGGCAACCTCGCCATTATTGCGCACACCTACCACTTTGGCAAGCTGAGCAGCTTGGCGCTGGACGCAACCGTTACCTTCACGGACATGGAGAATAACGTTTTCCGCTACGTTGTGCGGGAGAAAAACACGATTTCGCCCAACGATGCGAACGAAATTGCCCATTCCGGCTATGACCTGACGCTCGTGACCTGCACCCTCAGCGGTACAAAACGCGTGGCGGTGTACTGCGAGCGCGTGAAATAATCCAACAAAAGGACTGTCTGCAACGGGCAGCCCTTTTTTCGTGGAATCCGTGCAATCCGGCAGGAATTGACGGGGTGGAGCGCGAAATAAACAAGCACGGCGTTACTTTCGCCGTAGGAAAGGAAAGCAAACTTGAACTGGAAAATACACCTTTATCGTGCTATCCTCTGGCTGATTACGCTGTCCCTGCTGCTGATGATGTTCGGTTTCTCGGCACAGGAAGGCGTGCAGTCCGGCAGCATCAGCGGTAAAATTGCCCGTCCAATTACGGATTCTCTGGCGCAACGGCAGGGACTGACGGGGCAGGCGTACTGGAAGCTGTATGCACAGGTGGATTTTGCCGTGCGGAAAACGGCGCATTTCTTGGAGTATACGCTCTTGGGAATGCTGCTGACGCTGCTGCTGGACAGCTACTGCGCCCGCTGGCACTGGATGTCATGGGCGGGATGTACGCTCTATGCCGCGACGGACGAAATCCATCAGCTTTTCGTTGCCGGGCGTACGGGCAAGTGGCAGGATGTGCTGCTGGATTCATCGGGCGCGCTGGCGGGGCTGCTGCTGGCGATGCTCGTGCTCTGGCTGATTCGGCGGCGCAGGGCGAAAAAGCAATCAACATAATAAATAGGAGGCAAATTATGCTGACAATCGAACAGCTTTACGACCTTAACCACACTTTGGCGGCGGATTACCTGCGGCAGTTTACCTATCCGTGGGAGGCGCTTGCGGGCATCAAGGCGGAAATCCTGCGCATCGGCGCGGCGCTTGACCCGGCGGAATACACCGAAATCAGCGAGCACGTCTGGGTGCACAAAACCGCGACGGTTGCGCCGACGGCGTATCTGGGTGCGCCCTGCATCATCGGCGCGCGGACGGAAGTGCGGCATTGCGCGTTCATCCGCGGCAGTGCGCTGGTAGGGGCAGACTGCGTGGTCGGCAACTCTGTGGAGCTGAAGAACGTGATTCTTTTCGACCATGTGCAGACGCCGCACTACAACTACGTCGGCGACAGCATCCTCGGTTATTGCAGCCACATGGGGGCGGGGTCGATTACCAGCAACGTGAAGAGCGACAAGACGCTGGTGACGGTTCGCGGCGCAGGCGAAAGCATGGCAACCGGCTTGAAGAAAATGGGCGCAATGCTTGGCGACTATGTGGAAGTCGGCTGCAACAGCGTGCTGAACCCCGGCACGGTTATCGGGCGGGAGAGCCAAATCTACCCGCTGAGCTGCGTGCGTGGTGAAGTGCCCGAAAGAAGCATCTGGAAAACTGGCGGCGTGGTGGTGAAGAAGCAATGATCCAGCCGATTGTGAGAGATGTGATGTTCCTGTCCTGCAAGAGCCAGATGGCGACGGCGGAGGATTTGCCCGTTGCGCGTGACCTCGCGGATACCCTGCGCGCCCATGCGCACGAGTGCGTCGGCATGGCGGCGAACATGATTGGCGTCCGCAAGCGCATCATTGCGGTGATGGCGGGGAAAACCGTGCTGGTGATGCTCAACCCGGTCATCACGGATCGCCAGATTCCCTTCGCAGCGCAGGAGGGGTGCTTGTCGCTGGACGGCGAGCGCCCGTGTTTGCGGTATCAGCAGATTTTGATGGAATATCAGGATGAGCAGCTGCAGCGGCATGTGCAGCGGTTCTCTGGTTTCACCGCGCAGGTGATTCAGCACGAGGTGGATCATTTGGAAGGCATCATTATTTGAGGTGAGGACATGACTATCACACAAACGCTCTGTCAGGAGTTCCAAACCGCCCCGTGGCAAATTGACGCCGTCATTCGTCTGCTTGACGAGGGCTGCACGCTGCCGTTTATCGCGCGTTACCGCAAGGAACAGCACGGGTCGCTGGATGACCAGAAGCTGCGTGAAATCAGCGAACGGCTGACGGCGCTGCGGGCGCTCGAAGCGCGTCGGCAGGAAATTAGTGAAAGCCTGCAAAAGTTAGATGTCTGGACGGAGAAGCTGCAAAGCGACCTCGATGCTGCCGCGACATTGGCGCAATTGGAGGATATTTATCGCCCGTACCGCCCGAAGCGCCGTACCCGCGCGTCGATTGCCAAGGAGAAGGGACTGGAGCCGCTCGCGAACGCGCTGATGCTCCAGCAGCGGAACATGATGGCGCCGGAAACCATCGCCCTGCGCTATGTGAACGCGGAGAAGGGCGTCGAAACGGCGGAGGATGCCCTGCAAGGCGCGATGGATATTATCGCCGAGGTCGTCAGCGACGATGCCGCCGTCCGCACGAAGCTTAAAACGTACTACCATCAAACGGCGATGGTCGCGACGGTCGCAGCGAAAGACGAGGACAGCACCTACCGCATGTACTACGACCACCGTGAGCCGCTGCGACTGATGCCGTCGCACCGGGTGCTGGCGATGAACCGCGGGGAGAAGGAGTGCTTCCTCAAAGTCGCGCTGGACGTGGACAAGGAGAAAGCGCAGCAGCTCGTGCGCTACGGCTTCGTGCAGCAGACGGGCAGTCCGGCGTGCAAGTACGTCGCGCAGGCGTGCGACGACGCGTATACGCGGCTGATTGCGCCGTCGCTGGACACGGAACTGCGCGCGGAATTGACCGACAAGGCGAGTGCAGCGGCGATTCGCGTGTTCGCGCTGAACCTGCGCCCGCTGCTGATGCAGCCGCCGGTGCGCGGGAAGGTCGCGATGGGGCTTGACCCCGGCATCCGCACGGGCTGCAAGGTCGCGGTTGTGGACGAAACCGGGCGCGTGCTGGATACGGGCGTCATTTTCCCGCTGCCCAGCCACGGCAAGGTTGCGCAGGCGAAGGAAACCGTCAAGCGCATGATCCAGAAGCACCACGTCGGCATCGTCGCCATCGGCAACGGCACGGCGGGGCGCGAGACGGAGCAGTTCTTCGTTGAGGTGATGAAGGAGCTGGCGCTGGGCGACGCGCTCAAATACATGGTCGTCAGCGAGGCGGGCGCGTCGGTGTATTCCGCGTCGAAGCTGGCGGCGGAGGAGTTCCCGCAGTTTGATGTCAGTCTGCGTTCGGCGGTGTCGATTGCGCGGCGGCTGCAGGATCCGCTGGCGGAGCTGGTCAAAATCGATCCGAAGGCGATTGGCGTAGGACAGTATCAGCATGACCTGAAAGCAGCGGAACTGGACGCGGCGCTGGGCGGCGTGGTCGAGGACTGTGTGAACAGCGTCGGCGTGGATGTGAATACGGCGAGCGTGTCGCTGCTGAGTTACGTCGCGGGCATCAACACGACCGTCGCGAAGAACATCGTGGCGTACCGCGAGGAAAACGGAGCGTTCACGACTCGTGCGCAGCTGAAGAAAGTGCCGCGCCTTGGGCCGAAAGCCTTTGAACAGTGCGCAGGCTTCCTGCGTATCCCCGGCGGCAAGGACTTGATGGAGAACACAGGCGTTCACCCGGAGAGTTACGACGCGGCGCGCGCCCTTTTGAAGCACTTTTCGCTCACCCCGGCAGAGGCAGTCGGCAAGCTGCTGACCTTGGCGGACGCGGAGGGGTTCGCGGCGCTGGCGAAGCAGCTGAATGTGGGCGAACCGACCCTGCGCGACATTGCGGCGGAGCTGTCCCGCCCCGGCCGCGACCCGCGTGATGAGCTGCCGCAGGTGCTGATGCGCAGCGACGTGATGGATTTGAAGGACTTGCAGCCCGGCATGGAGCTTCGCGGCACGGTGCGCAACGTGACCGACTTCGGCGCGTTTGTGGACATCGGCGTTCACCGCGACGGCTTGGTGCATATCAGCCAGATGGCGCAGCGACGCGTGAATCATCCGAGCGAAGTCGTCCGAGTCGGCGACATCGTGACTGTGTGGGTGCTGGAAGCGGATGCGAAAACGAACAGAATTAGTCTGACAATGCGTCCGCCGGCGAAAGGGTAAGGCAATTTCTCAACAACCAAAAGCACACAAACTAAAAAACTAACATAACAGACCTGTAACATCCGAAGGGGCGCCGAAGGTTTCCAAAGGGCGATCGGAAAGCCCTTTGCTCGCTCCCGAAGGAGCGAAATCCCTGCGTAACAATCCAATCCTATAAGCAATAGGAGGAAAATTCATGCAAAACATGCGAAAATGGATTGCGCTATTCTTGACCATGCTGCTGCCGGTGCTTCCGGCAGCCGCCGAGGAGGAATCAACCATGCTGACAGGCAAAACAGCGACGGAAATCGTCGAGATGATGGGTTTCGGGTGGAATCTGGGCAATACGCTGGACGCAACCGGCGGCAATACCGCGGATGTGACCGCGCAGGAGCAGTCGTGGGGGAACGCGAAAATCACCCCGGAACTGATGGTGCGCGTGAAGGAAGCGGGCTTTGACACCATCCGCATTCCCGTGACTTGGTACCGCTATACCTCTGACGATGGGACGTACACCATCCGCGAGGACTTCCTCCAGCATGTCCGCGAAGTGGTCGAGTGGGCGCGCGAGGCGGACTTGTTCGTCATCCTCAATGTGCACCACGAAGCGTGGATTAACGAGCCGAATTTCGCGGCGGACGCGGAGAAAATCGGCGAGCAGCTGACGGCAATGTGGCGGCAGATTGCGGACATCTTCGCCGACTTTGACCAGCATGTGATTTTCGAGGGCATGAACGAGCCGCGCGCGCAGGGTACGAACTATGAGTGGAGCGGCAACGCGGCGTGCTACGCTGCCGTCAACTACCTCAACCAAGTGTTCGTGAACACCATCCGCAAGGACGCCAAGGGCTGCAACGCCGAGCGCTGCCTGATGATTCCGGGCTACGCGGCGACCAGCTCCCCGGCGGGCACGGCGGCGATTGCCCTGCCGACGGTGGATGGCGAGGCGGCGGCAAACATCATCGTGTCTGTGCATTCGTATGATCCGCAGACCTTCTGCCTGCAGGATACGCAGACGACGTTCGAACCGGAGAAGGATGGCGCGAAAATCAACCGCGTGTTCGAGAACATCAAGGAAACCTTCCTTGACCGGGGGATTCCGGTCGTGATGGGCGAAACGGGTGCGACGAACACGAATGGCAATCACGACGAGCGCGCGAAGTGGGCGTACTGCGTCGCGCAGAATGCCCAGCGCTACGGCGTGCCGATTGTCATCTGGGATAATGGGAACAATCAGACGTCCGGCGGTGAGTGCCACGCATGGATTCGCCGCGCGGTGAATCCGAAGCTGCGCAGTCAGGCGACGAGCGTGGTGTACCCGCAGGTGCTGGACGCGCTGTGGGAAGGCAAGAACAGCACGGCATGGGGCAGTGCGCTGACGGAAGTGCGCGCGGAGGCGGACGAGAGCATCCTCTGGGCGAACGCCGACGGCTTGACGAGCCAGAAGGAATGGGATTCCTCCTACATCCAGCTCGAAGCGAAAATGGAGTGGTTCGCGGACGGCGCGCGCATTGGCATTCGCTATTCCGGCGCGGGTACGCCCAAAATCGTGCTGGACAGCGCGGAAAAGAGTGTCTGGTGGATTCTGGTGGATGCGGCGGAGATACAGAAGAATGATGACGGCACGAAGACCGCGTGGTTCACGAGCGAAATCCTGCTGGCGGAAATGCGCAAAAACGGCGTTGATAACCCTGCACAGCTGCAAAATTGTTATGTCATCGCGACGAACGGGAAGATTACCGCTTACCGCATCACCGTGGAGGGCATGGCGACGGCGCTGACGACCTACCATGTGAACGGCAGCGCGATTCATCAGGCGGATTTGCCGGATGCCCCGACCTACCCGCACATGACCTTCTGCGGCTGGTACACCACGCCGGATTACCAGCCCGGCACGGAAGTCACGGGCGCGAGTGGCGCTTCGGACGCATGGGCGAAGATGGCGCTGGACATGAGCGTCATTAAGTAACAAAGGAGTCAATAGCGTTGGATTTTGAATATCTGCTGTTTTTGCAGAACCTCCGGGCGGAGGCGCCGAACTTCATCAACAGCTTGCTGCTCTTCATTTCGGAATTTACCGCCGGGTCGCTGCCGGTTGTCATTATTGTCGTATTCTACTGGTGCATCGACAAGCGCACCGGGCAGCGGATGGGGCTGTGCTTCGCGGGCGCAACGATGGTGACGCAGCTCATCAAGAATATCGCGTGCGTCTATCGCCCGTGGAAGCAGGATGCGCGGCTGCAAATCGCTCCGGAAGCGGCGGCAACGGCAACAGGCTACTCGTTCCCCAGCGGACATGCGACATTGGCAGCGTCTTTTTACGGCAACCTCGCGGCGTACCTGAAAAAGTACAGCAAATGGTGGATTCTGCCGTGCGTGCTGCTGACGCTGCTGACGGCGTTTGCCCGCAACTGGCTCGGCGCGCACACGCCGCAGGACGTGCTGGTTGGGATGATGATTGCGCTGGTCGTGCTGCTGCTGTCAAAACACTTGCTGAACTGGGCGGACGGCGGCAAGAACCGCGACTGGCTGCTGGCGACTATCGGCGTCATCCTGTCTGCCGCGATGCTGATATACACCAGCGTGAAGCCGTATCCGATGGATATGCTGCCGGATGGAACGCTGCTGGTTGACCCGTGGGACATGGTGACGGACTGCTACAAGGCGGCGGGGGCGATGATGGGCTTCTGCCTTGGCTGGGTGCTGGAGAGGCACTTTGTCGGTTTTGATGCGAAAGGTGCGGGCAAGGCGCGCATGATTCGCGGCGTGGTCGGCGTGGCGTTGCTGCTGGCGGTGCGGAAGGGAATGAAGGCGGCGGGTAATCTGCTGCTGGATGCACACTGGCGGGGCTTTGCAGAGATGTTCGGGCTGATGCTGTTCGCGATTGTGCTGTATCCGGCACTGTTTCAGTGGGCGGAGAGAAGGAAAAGCAAATCGTGAAATTGGGCGCTTCGGGCGAAAATGGCTCGGAGCGCCTTTTTGTGGTTCTTCACGGAAAGTTGGGGGAGCAAACAAGGGATTAGGCGAAGCCCCAAAAGCTGCACGCGGAAGGAACATGAAAGTGCGACCAACCCAATCGCGAAAAGGGGTCAAGGGGCAATGCCCCTTGCAGGGTCAAGGGACAGCGTCCCTTGTGGGG
>ERZ825324.344-NODE-344-length-66388-cov-12.110202_pt1 | contig 66388 bp, 58 predicted proteins | sample MGYA00519859_ERZ825324 | MGnify/ENA primary metagenome ERZ825324 (study PRJEB31778, sample SAMEA3449198) | human gut metagenome | biome: human gut; feature: human-associated habitat; material: faeces | place: United Kingdom | collected 2010/2012 ...
TCAGGCGCATCCAGCACTCGAACTTCGCGTCTTCGGGATACTGAACCGTCAGCGTTTGAAGCCCCGTCATACGATATTCCGCGTTGTCCGCAAGGGTCACCGACATCTGCGCGGTACTGTAGCTGTACTCGGTCACAGCGCGCTGCGGGATATAGCCGAGGGCTGTTTCAATGTTAGCGGCTGTTACGCTGGCATCTGAGCCATCTTTTCCCTGCTTAGTAACAAGGGTGATAAAAGTTGGGCTCTTTCCTCTCGTGTATGTAAATTGTATTCTGGTCCACAGATATTCTCCTGTCGCGCTGGACGGAATGACGGTTGTCCAACTGCCTGTGGGTGGAGTTACGTTCGAGTTGCCGTATTGATAAAATAAATTGCAGGTTGCTATCCCGACTCCCGGTTCGCCCTTAGCTCCGGGTTCGCCTTTTAGTGCCGCAAGCTGTTCCGAAGTAAAGTCGGAATACTGGAACGCAGTACCTTTTTCACCCTGCAGACCTCGCGAAGGTTTTCCGGTATCTACATTGTCAAAATACCAATTCCCGTTCTCTCCGATCGTCGGGGTCAAACCGTCCGCTCCGGGACTTCCGTTCGTTCCATCTTTACCCGGTTCTCCGCTTGCTCCTGTATCACCTTTTTCTCCACGAGACGGCTTGCCTGTATCCGTTTCGCCCAGATACCAATTCCCGTTCTCTCCGATTGTTGGTGTTATTCCATCCTTCAAACTGGCTGCCTTTTTAAGAGTCTCAGTCAAGGCAGTATATTCATCCGTCGATTCTATTTCGCTATCGGAGTATATTGTTTCCGACACGATTATTTCAAAACGAGGAGTTACGATAACTTGACCCGACCCGCTCGTCAGCGTTATCTCGCACGTCACCGTACCGATTGAGGCTATCGTCTGCGTCGTAATGATATACTCGAGTCTATCCTCACACACTGTACAGTTGTTAAACATAACCTTTCCGTCTGGCTTTTCCGCTCTCAGCACAGCCGATACAACATCGTTTAAGTCAAACGGTTTCGCCGCATAGGATAAGTAGATACAAACTTTTCTGCTGTCTGTGTCTGCTTTTTTCACATTCACCTGACCTTGCAGTCCTGTCTTCATAAGATTTAGCTTTATTCTGTGCTCTACACGTTCCATTCGGTTCACCTCTGATTTAAGTATAGCAAAAGGCGGGAAGTATTTCTCCCCGCCTCGCTGTCACTTTGTCATGTCTTTAATCCAACGCTGAAATGTCTTATCATCATACCCTATGTTCAACTCATAGAGCATTTGGCGCGTCCGGCGCATGCCCTCCGTATCATTGCTTTTGTACATTTCCTGATACTCAGATTTGAGGTCTTTTGTCAATGCCTGGCGGATTGTCTTATCCTCTTTGCCGTTTGCTCGCAGATATTCGACTATCTCTTTTGCGGACGAAACATCAGAGTTTTCAAGTGCCTTTTGGAGGTCTTTATACTCATAAAGTTTTTTCTCTTCGACCGCTTTATCCTGTTCTGCTTCGGGATCAAGCTCTGCGGCAATCTCATCTATCATCCTGTTCACTTCATCTTCATCGTACCCGCTCTCGAGCAAAGCTTCGAGCTTGCCGCTGAGTGCGCTGTCGTCTCCGTTGCTTTTTGCCTGCGCCGCAGCCGTCTGCATTGTCATATAGTTATTGATTGCTTTTATGACCGCGTTTGACGGATATCCTTCAGAAACCAGCTCTTCATATATTTTTTTATATTCTGAGATGTTTCCTCTTTCGCGCGCCTGTGCAGCCTGCGCGATTCGAGGTTCGGACTTCACCAGATTATTCTTAACACCGTTCTCGAGCTGCTGCGCGGTATAACCCTTTTTGATAAGCTTATCGTACTGCCTCTGATATTTTCCCTCGGCAATCGAATTGTATAACTTTCTGTATTCCGTGGAGCTTGCTTCCCTGCCGAGGTTGTCAGGAGAGAAGAAATTATACAAGCTTTCAAAAGTGCGCATCGTGTTCGCTATCGGCAGACCGCTGACCTTTGAAATTCCCTTTGCACTGCTCATCATCAGCTTCCAGATATCCGGATTTTTCTTCTCGCCGCTGAATACTTTCTGCCACGATTCGCAGGACTGAATTAGTTCTTCAATACCCTCGATATCCATGCGGCTCGCAGAATATCCGGACAAGATTGAGAGAATATCTCCGACATACGGCACGGCTGAAAACGGATTGATTCCGTCAAGCGTGTTGCCTCCGAATGCTTCAAGATAAAGCTCAAGCCATTTTTTCTCATCATCATCGTTGCGGAACGCATCTGCTATCGACGCTATTCCGGCAGTCAAGATGCTTGTCGCGATATGCGCTACCGCAACACGAACTAATCGTTTTGCCATTGCCTTCTTTTTATCGGGCTTTGCGTTGTTGTAGTCATATGCCGCGGTATACAGCATATTGTATGAAATCGTCGGCTCGGCTTTAAAGGCGCTAAGCATCTTCGAGAAAGAACTCGTGCTGCGCATGAACTGGCTTCGGTGAAGTATTGAATCAACGACCTGAGTTTTATCAACCACCTCGCTGAATCTGTCTGAAACTGCCTGCGTGAACTCTGCAGTTCCCTCTTCAAAGTCAGTTTTATCTCTTATTTCTGCTTTACACGCATTCCAGAGCACTCCCCATGTCAGCTCATCACCAACTCCGGCCAACCACATAGACTTTTCGCGGATCTTATCGACGACCGTCTGCTGTCCGGTTATAAGCTGCTTCATCGTTATGCCCATACTCGTCTCATAGAATCCCCAGCTTTTCCATCTTGCGATCGGGCAATTGTCTATCGCCTCTTTGCTTGCCGGCTTTTGAAGAAGCCCTTTGAGCAGATATTTCAAATCCATAACGGCTGATGCTCTGAGATACGCCGTAGGCTGCTGAATGGCGACCCTGATGTTTGCTCCGACGGCGGCTACCTTGAAGTTTCGTATCAGTGCTTCCTCGCCCGCTCCCCCTGCATATTTATTGTCTGCACTGCCGTTAATATCAAGAATTAACTTTTCGAAATATGCTTTCGCATCATTGCCGAAAGCTCTTTCTATAGACTGCTTCGTGCCGGATATGGCTATATATCCGTCGTCCTTTTCCTCGAAGCTCAGGGCATTATACCATTTCATCGCGTCGGTTACCGGCACCGCATATGCCGAATATGCGCTCATTTCGGTGATGTGCTTTGTAAAGGTATCGAAGGCGCCCTTGATAAACAGTCCGTTACTTGCATTTCGCTGGACGCTCTTTGTCGCGCCGATGTTGACAAGCTTGTAAAAGTTAGTTTGCGTCTGAACCGTTCCGTCTTCGGCGTTCATCGTTCGCACGGAGTTTTTGTTGACCTGTATCGGCCAGTAATGCTCTTCGGTGAACTTTCTATAGCCGTACAGTGTCATTGACGCTTTGTTGCCCCAATCAGCAACATTTCCGCTCAAAAAGCCCTGCATTTTCTCTGCAACCTGCTTTTGCCTCGGTGTCAGAGAGTCGATTATCTTTCCAAGGTCTTCCACCGTCACCTGCACAGCCTTAGCGTATGTTTCTTCGCCCTTACCGAACTGCTCCTTGATTCGCATTTTCGCCTCTTGCCTTGAAGTGTCCAGAGGACGGATTCCGCCGAGAAGAAGATGATCCCGCGCCTGCTCTCGTTTGGAGAGGTTATACAGTTCCATCATCTGCGAGACCGTCAATGTCAGTTCTCCGCCTTCGACCTTAAAGGTCTGCTTTGAGTGCTCCCAGTCTTGTATTTCCTTCTGGCTGACGGTTGCTTCCATAAATTTATTTGATTCAGCAAGCATGTTGATCTGTTCATTTTTTCCGGAACGAATGGATTTGAAAACTGTCTCTGCTGCCGGTCCGAGCTGGTGAAAGAAGCTGAAAGAGTTAAGCATATTTACATTCAGCTGCTTATACCCAACCTTTACCTTGTCCTTGAAGCTCTTGCGGCTGTCCATCTCATGCACGCTCGCGTCGGCGATTGCCTGAACTGTCCCATAGCGGCTGTTTGCAAGCAATTCGTTTGCTCTCGTTATTCCGCCCTTTATCTGCTGCATAACAGTTTCAAGCTCGGCGAGTCCCTGCGCATCCATATCCTTTATGGAACTGCCCTTATACACTTCAAGCAGCGTTGTCATCATCGGCATAAGATCCGGGTCGAGGTCTGCCAGGAACTGCTGATACTGAGGGTCATTTCCCTGTTGCATTTTGCGCAATTCTCCCTGCAACTCCGACATTGATTTGCGCCACTCAAACGCATCTTTTGACTGACTGTTCCCGTAGACATCAAGAGATACCAGGAACTCTCCGAGAGCCGAACGCAGAGCTTCCGGCACATGCTGAGTCTTGTTCGGATTCTGCAGGAACCTGTTAAGAGTCTTCGCAGTTCTCTCAATGCTCCGTTTGCTCTTTGCCATAGCATCTTTACGCAGCCATTCGCGGCGATCCTCGAATGTGCGCTGTTCATAGAGCGCCTTTTGCTTTATGAGTTCCTCAGAAAGCTTATGACGCTTAGCGGCTTCCTGCTCTTTGATTTTTTCAATGCGTTTGTCGTATCTGTCGCGGTATTCTTTCTCAATCTTTTGCCGCAGCGTCTTGAGCTCCGGAATGTCGTAATACTCTTCATACAGGCGCATTGCAAGGTCATAGCTCGCCGTGTCTATATCCATATCGAAAGAACCGTCGTAGAACGGATTTTCATAGAATGGTTTTATGGTTTCGAGTGCATTTACGAGCGTCTGCACCTGCTCAAGCTCGTGCGTATCCGGTTCAAAGAACTCCGGCCAAAGTTCGGACATCTCGCCCCAAAGAGAATCAAGCGTACTGCCTTCCTCGGAAAGCCTTATCTTTCCGAAGTTCTTCCTTCTGAACTTATCATAGCTCCCGTAATAGTAGGCAATCTCTTTTTTCTGCTGCTCGCTGAGTTTTATTTTCGTGCCCTTGGCATATTCACGCAGCGCACTGTACTGTTCGGACATATCTGTATTCAGCACTGCGCTCTCTTCGAGCACCGCCTTGGCAACCTCCGCAGTCCTCGCGATAACTTCATCATAAGTTATGCCGTCGTCCATATTGGCAAGTGCTTCAAAGATATTCTTGAGGTTTTGCGTCAGCGTTTCGGCATTATACTTGCTGCTGTATTCCTTGAGCACTTTTTTCGAAAGTCTGCGTATTGCCCGCTCATCAAGCTCTTTTCTGTTTATTCCGAGGCGCCACTCGAGTTCTCGCTTGTATTCGCGCAGAGCTTTGTTCTCCTGCATGAGCTTCTTGTTTTGCTCATCTATTGAGGAAGTGTTTTTGAGAGAATAACGGAACTGAGCTATCGAAGATACATATGGAGCCGTACCATCTGCAAAATATTTTTTTATGTCATTGATTACCTTGCTCGCTCTGGTTCCTTTCGGGTACTCCACGCTATGCAGAGTGTTTCCGTTATTATCGTCAATATCAAGTATTACTTCGCCTCGCGCTCGGGATATGTAATCATCAAGAGCCTCAAACTGGCTTGCAGTCGGCAAAACAGAAAGATTTATTCCGTTACTTTCGGGCATGATTCGTATATTTCCTTGATTCATATACTCAATCATTGCCTCAGTTCCGGAGATGTCGCTATCAAGCATTATTTCGCTTATATCTCTGTGATCTAATGTTCTATATCCTCCCGGAGCACCCTGATTCTTTCCCGAAAAATCAAGTTTCTTTCCGCTTTTTGTTAAATAACCGGTTTCTTTCCACGAGTAGGTTCTGCCAAAGTATTCGAGCGCTGCCTTATCGAGATTCTTTGAAGTATCCTCATTCTCAGTATTCTTAAGTGAAAACTTAGTATCATCTTTAACTTTTTCGGATATACTTTTACTGGTAGCATTTTGTTGAGCTTTTTCAAAAGCAATCTGCATAGCGGTTTTTTCAGATTTTTTATCACTAAAACTGATTTTACCGTTGACATCTTTCTCAACATATGTTACCATACCGATAGAACCATACTTGGTTACCCCCGCCGGCAATTGGAGCCTCAGGGCTTGAAACCAAGTATCGGTTCTTTTTTTATTGGGATCGATATAGAGTATATCGCTCTGTCTTATGAAATTCTGTAAAGAATCCTTAGAATACGCGCTCGCGACCTTCACAAAGTTTTCAACTCTTCCGTTAGGTTTGAGTTCCAAAGCCGCCACAATAGGATGCCCGTTTTCGTCATACAGTTCGCCCAAAACAACAACACGGTTAGTTGACGTCATGGACTGCGTTATCAAAACTGGATTTTCAAGCACGTTGGGAACCTGCTTTATTATGCTGTCGGTCATAGTCGGATGCTTTTTCTTTATCGCTTTTATTTTCGACTTATCCCAATATATTTCAGCCGGATTTATTCCGATACTTTGTAATGGTTCTGACGTTGTGCCAAGGAAGAAGTATCCTCCGATTTCGTTCTTGTTCCATTCGTCATAACGGTGTGCAAACTCCGGATTTATGCTGTATTTCACATCGTTTGTTTTAGAGGCTTTTTCGCTTTTATTTTCCTTTGCGCCCTCAAGAGCTGATTTGAACATGCCGCTGATTTTTTCCAGCGCCTCCGTATCCCCCTCAAGCGCTCTGACCTCCGGGCTTTTCAGTCCGATAGCAGTCAGGGCTTTTTCTATGCTTTCAAGGAAGCCTCTGATCCAGCTCTGGATTTTTACAGCAAGAGGTCTGTTCTCATTTACAAGCTCTCTGATAGTTTTCTCGTCGAACACATCGAACATGCTCTCGGCAACGATTTCCGCCTCTATGTCCGCTTTTCCGAAACCTTCGTAAAGCTTCCGCAGCTCTTTCACTCTGCCCTCATAGTCATAGTTTTCGCTTTCTTTGAGCTTGCCTATGACATATTCGCGCAGCTCGCCTGCGGCCGTTGAGTTCCAGTCCTCGATATAATGATACAGTTCATGTCCTGCGGTTCTGAGATATGCGTTTTCCTCCGCGTCGAGCGCGATTTTTATTCTGCCGGTCTTGGGATCGTACTCACCGTTCGCCATTCCGTCTGCAAGCGTGTCGCACACTTCAACGACAAAGCCGTATTTTTTTGCAAGAGCTTCAAGGACATATACCGAGCCCGCCTGCTCCGCGTTGAGTTTTTTTGTATAGTTTCTCAGCAGACCTCCGTTCTTTTCTGCCCTCTTTTCCTCTTTCGCGCTGTAATGCTTCGGCGCATTATTTTTTTCATTAACTCCGGCATAATACGCCTGTCTGAGCTGACTTTCTTCAAGCCCTGCGTATTTATTTGCATTCGACTGCAAAACGCTGTCAAAGTCCTGCCCGAGCTGACCGGCGCGGCGGAAGTCGAGAAACGCATTCATATATTCGCTTGCCGAATCGCCCTGCTTATATCCTGAAATAAAAGCCCGTGCCGTGTCGGTGCTGTCAAAGCCCTGGGCGACATTGTACAAAGCTTCGGTCTCGCGGCTGTCAAACCGCACATCGCTCAGTGCAACGCTGCCGCCGTCCTGCGTTTTGACATACATCTGCGCCCGGTTTCCGTCCTTTTCGATACGGTCTATGCCGTTGATTGTTACGCTCTGTCCGTCAATCGTTGCCGGAACAGCGTTGACATAACTTTTCTTCTGTGATATATTGTTATCGGAAGGGGCGAGCGCATGAGGCGTCTTGGACGTAGACTGCAGGTCTTCGGACATGTTCAGTACTTGCGAGACCCCTTCTGCTTTTGTTTTATATGCACTTACAACATGTAAAGTTTTTGCTTTTGAGTCAGGCACAGCTTCGACGACATAATAATTTCCGTTTACTCGTTTACTGTAAACAACTGACTTTGACAGTTTATTATCAGAATCTCTATAACGGCCATTGTCGTCTTTTGCCGATTCAATATTGTCATAATTTTCGAGAACATATTCTATTCTCGCCAGATCGTTAACATCAGACATTGAGTGGTCTGCTGCTCCATTCTCCCCGTGGCGGTTTTCTACATGGATAACCGTGTTTCCGTCCATATCGCGCTTATACTCACTGGTATCTATACCGGTGAGTTTTTTTATATCTTGCACCTCGCGCTCATTTACAGAGCTAAGTTCTATTTTAATCTTACCTGCAACATTTTTATCTTTAAGGTTGCGAACTCGCTCTACAAAGTCAACGATCTTCGGATTTACCGCCTTTTTATATTCCTGCTTTATTGTCTCTATGTCCTTCTTTAACGACAGCTGAGAGTCTTCCGCGGCATCTGATGTGCCGTTTTTTATTTCAGCAGCCACGTTCTGAGCGTTCTCAGAGCCCCGAAAAAGCCGTTTTTCTGCGCGGGTAAGTTTATCACCCTCAGCCTGTTTCTGCACCACAGCGGACAATCTGACTGCGTCCTGCGTGTTCTCACCGAGGCTTTCAAGCCGCTGTGCAATCTGCGTCTGCTCTCCGCCTGCAAAACCTGCAACCGTCTTTCCCGTGATGTTCGTACCCTGTTTTCTGTGGTTGAGATATCCAAGCCCGGAACCCACTACACCAAAGCCGGCGCCCATAAGTGCTCCGCCCGCTCCCGCTTCGACGACTTGCAGTGCAAGATCTCCGGCAACCTTTTTCTTTGCTTCAGCCTCGCTCAATCCCTGCTTCTCATATGCAGCTATCATGAGCTTATAATTGGAAATATCGCCGTTTGCTATGGTATCATAGGCTATGTTTGCTATTTCCGTCGCGGCTTCTTCCGAAAAGTTTACCCCGGTTGATTTGAGTATGTTCATCGCGACATCGCGCATACTTCTCGGGTCAACCTCTTTGAGCTTGTTGAAATTACCTATCGAAACTTTTTCGAAGAGACCTTCAAATATGCCGGAAACAGCTCCGCCGATAACCGCTTGGTCGTCGTTGCCGCCGCGAGCTTTTATATCACGCATTGTTGAGTTCGCAGCAGAAAGACCGAGTATTCCGCCGCCGACAGCTTCGGCAACTTTCCCCGCTGCTTTTATTCCCGCCCCGGTATTCGCAAGTGCTCCGCCGGCAAGATTGCCCGCGGCTGCAGATGCAGCCGAATCGAGCGCGGACATTCCTGTTCCATATAAGAAGTCGAAGACATCCCGGTCGCCAAGCTTCCAGTCATGCTCATCCATAACCGCACCGCGGGCCGTATCGCTCAGCTGACTTGCTATTTCGGCATCTCTGTTATAGTCTACCGGCGCATAACTGCCTGTAAGCTTTTTTCCAACCCACTGGGTAGCCGCATTCAAATAGCCATTGTTTTCTGCATCTATCGGCAAACTCATCGCCACATTTACCGGTACACTCAGTGCGCTGGCAAGCACCTGATGATCCTTACTGAAATCGCGAACTGCGTTCTGTACGTCTTCATTTTTGCGGCGGTTATACTCATACGCAAAATAATTCTCAAGCTCATCGGGATTCATTCCCTTTGCACGAACCTTATCCTCTATTTCCTTGAGTCTCTGATTATATTCATAGACATTCTTGTTGTTTCCGCTCGTGCCGACTGACTCTTCGAGCTTTATTCTGTCCTTGAGCTCGGGGATAGACTGTATTTCCTTGAGCGTTGCCTCGTCAAACTGGCTGAGTTTTTCGGATATATCCCTGTTGTATATCTCCGACTCCAATGCAGCGGACTCACTCTTCAGATTATTGAGCTTGTTTTTTGCCGCCTTGGCTTCTTCAGTGTACTTTTCATAATCCGCTGTATTTCCTTGCATCGTGCTAAGGAACGCCCAAACCCGATTTTTGAATGATTCACTGCGGTTCTTCTTTTTCTCGTTCTTGATATCGTCAAGACGTCCTTTCATATCATCCTCGGTCATGGTGTCCATAACGCCGGAATTACGCGTATCGGAGTAATAGTCGGACTCCTTCTGCAGATTCTGCGAAGTCTGCTGCAGAGCATTCTTGTATTCCTCGTACCGTGCCATGAATGTGTTGTAGCGTTCTTCCCCCAACTGCTCACGCTGCGAGTCGAGATAGGATTTGATTCTGTCCGCCTTTTCAAGATCATTGTTTACCGCGCTCTTTGTATTTTCGCTGTCGCGTTTCCAATTCGCATATGAACTGTTTTGCAGCCTGCTGTTTGCGCTTCTGGTGGTACGACCGGTTGATTCAAACCAGTCATGCATTTCCTTGTCGCTCGAATCCCACTGATATTTATCATTTGCTCTTTTGATTCTTTCGTCTATTGACTCAGGAGCCTCGTATTTCGAATTTACACGCTTTATTCTGTCGTCAATTGTTTCCATTTTATCCTCCGCTTATGAAAGTCCGTAATGCTGACTGAGTATATAAATATCCTCGTCGGTCAGGTTCTTGTTCTGGCTCATCTTCGTTTTTATATAATTCTCGTAGCTTCCGTATTGGTTTTTCAGTGCCGGTCTTACACCAAACTCGTACCGAGTCGGCTGTGCACCTATAAACTCACTGGCTGCCTTTGATTTTGTAGCAGTCTGTTTTCCGCTGCTCCCGGTCGAAGAACCGCTTGACCCGCTCCTGCCTGACGAAGACGATGAAGAGGTTGAATAGCTCTGAGCCTTGAGAGAGTCCATATATTTGTCGTGCTCAAACTGCTGCTTTTTGAGATTATAATCCCTTGAGTCCTGCTGCTTGCCGTAGTCAAACTGTTTCTGCCAGTTGCTCTGTGCAAGGGCGTCCTGCTCCTTTCCGTAGTCGAACTGCTGCTGCCAGTTATTCTGTGCAAGGGCGTCCTGCTCCTTCTGATAATCAAACTGATTCTGCCAGTTGCGCTGATTGACATAGTCCTGCATATACTGGCGGTTCTGCTCGCTCTGCCAATTCGACTGCTGCTGTGCGGCGTCTGCGCGTCCTGTATAATATTCAAGCTCATACTGCCACTGCGCAAGCTGATTGAGGTAACGGTTGTAATCACTTTCCGAGAGATACTGTGACTGGCTCTGTAGATAATTGAGTGTGTTATAGTAGTCACTCAGTGTGTCCTGATATTTTTTGTAGTCCGCGTCATCAAGATTCTGTAGCACCTGCATATGCTGCAATTTATCGCTCTTGTCGTCACGATATTTGCTATATGCCCGGTCATACAGTGACGGAATGACATTGTTCAAATCGTTGAGGCTTGACTGGTATGCCTGATTGCCGGCAGTCGAAGCATAAGAACTGCCGTAACCGCCGGTGAGCGCCGCGGCATTCCCCATAGTGTCCTGCATCGCCATCTTGCCCTGCTGAATATACTGATCCTTATACTGCTGATAGAGCGGATCGGCATTGAAATCATACTGAAAATCCTTGGTGTTTTCATAGTCTTTCAAAAGCCCCTGTATCTGGTCTGCATAGTTGCTCTGATAGTCCCCGGGCTTTGAGTTATAATGGTTCTTCAGATCCTCCTGAGCCTGCTTAACTTCGTCGGATTCCTCATAGTCCTTCGGCTTGTTGAGCAGCGTTTTTATCGTGCCTATACCGTATCCGACCTGCTTCGCGGCGTTTATTCCCTGCTTTGCCATTCCACCGGCGAGCGCCGCCGCATTTCCGCCCTGCGCCACGGCGTATGACAGTTTGTCCTTTGATATGCCCTGCTGCTTTTTCTGCTTTTCAAGGTCTTTTGTCGTGTATGCCATTTGCTTTTACCTCCTCAGATCAGATAATTTATGTTCAGCGTATATGAAGTCAGATTGTATTTATAGGCTTTCGCTTCAAGATTGAAACACCAGTCAAGCACCACACTCCCGCCCGGGAATACCGACCACCGGGCAAGGTTGGTATCGTTCGCCGCACAGATTGTAAATATCCTGCTCTGCGGACGCAGATCCTCCGGCAGCGTGCATATGGTTTTCCCGCCCGCCGTTATCCCCTGCACATCTCCAACGATGTTGACCGAGTTTCCGAGTCTGCGGCCTTTGGGTGTCAGTCCATTCGCGCCCGGAGTTATTCCGTCCGTAAGCTCTAACTCCTGCCAGCCTGTGTCTTTCAGCGGAAAAGTTTGTTCTCCTGCCTGCAGTCCCTTTCTGAGGAGCAGCAGCATGTTGACGTCCATCGTATTGGCGAGTTCCGCAACCTTGCCGAAAGCTATTCCTTTGCCGCCGCGCAGGAAGTCCATCAGCACGAAGCTCGTCGAAAGCTCATAAACATATTCCGCGGAAGCAAGGCTATCGGTAACTTTGAATTTTATCTTATACGAGACATTCTCACTGAGACCGTCAAAGAGGATCGCCTGCACATCATTGCTCATCGCCGTCTCATCAGACCAGGCATCCATCGTATCTGTCTTGTAGCTTGCTTTGCAAACCGCTATATTCTTGCCTGACAACGCCGAGAAGCTATAGTTTACCTTTCCGGCCGCATATGTGCCCTTGTCGTTTTCCGTGCCGTCCTGCGTGCATCTGAAGCATGTGACTTCATTTATCATCGGACTGTCATACTTTTCAACCGATATGCTCGCCGTCTGGCTGACCGTTCTGCCTCTGCTGTCTGTCGCCGTGACCGTAAAGTTCAGATCACCCGACAGATAGCAAGTGTAGGTATAAACTCCGCCGGTCTGATTTGACAGAACTGCACCGTTCACGGCAAACCGATAGTTCTTTATCGTTGAGCTGTATGCCCCCTGTGCAGCGGCAGTAATCCTGCATTTTGAATAGTCCTGCACATATATTCCCCATTCGGTCGGAACGCTGCCGTCTATGCGCTCTATTGTCAGTTCCGGCATTGTGGGTTTTACATCGTCCGGAACCGAAAAAGTAACAGTCTTCGTGTTCGTCTCAACGAGCGTCGTCGGGATCAGTCCTAACTTCTTGTATGTTTCAATCTTCAGCGTGCCGGTTCTGCTGCTTCCGCTCGTAATGGCATTAGCCCATTCGAGTGGGAACTCATATGCCGTCATAACTGCATTGTTTGTTGAAAAATACCCGCTCTCGTAGCTGTAATTGCCGCAGGTGAAATACATCTTATGGGTGTATGACTTCCCGTCATTCGCATCCTCGACTTCAATCAGAATATTACCAAGACCATTTATTTTGCTGACACCTACGGTGATATTCTTCGGATATGTTTTGATTGTTGTTATTGCCATTGTTTATTCCCTCCATATAAAGCTAAGATTGCCATTACTCCTGGGCGTGAACTCCCAGTTGCCTATCCTCAGTCGGTTAAGAACTTCGACATCCGTAACATAAAGGCAGCGGTTGGAGATATAGGCTATCTCCGTGCCGTTCTGTGTGAAGCTTAATTTTTCATTTGTCAGCATAGATTTGAACGGACTGTCCGCCTTGCCGAGCTCCATTCCCTCCGCCGTGAAGCGGAAATATGTTCTTATTAGCTCCTGAAACTCTTCGAGTCTGTCGTCAACCTCTGTTGTATAGAGATAATTCTGGTCGAAATTCAGCTGAATTTCTCTTGAAGTCTGTGTAACATAGGACTCGAGTGTTGCATTAAGCTCTGCAATTGACGCCTTCGCGCTAAGCTCCTCGCGCACTGTCGTCATTATGTTGTCGTTGTTCTGCTCTATCTCGGTGTGAAATGTCTGATTTATCTCTTCCGCCTGCGCGATGATTTTATCGTTGAGCTCGTTATAATCAATCTTTCTGCCCGCTTCGAGTTGATTCACGGCGTCGCTCGCTATCTCGGCCATTGCCCGCGTCTGCTCCACCGTTTTCAGATAAACCGGCGAAAAATTGTCTCCGTCAAGATTGTTGAGAATATACCGAAGCTGTTCGTTAAGTTGATAGAGATAGCTTTGAGTTTTCTGATCTCCGCCAAGATTCGTCGGCAGATTCAGATTTAGCGTCGGCATCAGATTTCACTCCCTTGTTCCGTTACCTTTGCGATGCTGTACAAGATGAACTTGCCCCTGCCCCGCATTCGGATTCTCATGTGGTCGCAGCGCCTGACTATAATCGGAATAGTGATTGTGCGATTGTTTACAGCATCGATGTGCAGCACTTCCTCGTAATCGCCCATAGAGTCATATTGGATCTGCACCCGGAACTGCGCCCCGCGTTCGACGCTCAGGCGAAACTGCAGCTTTGAAATATATTTATTATCGGGGCTTGTCACCCCAATAGGTCCGCTTTCAGCCATCCATTCAACCGGCTTTTCGTCATATGTCTGATCTGTTACACTGTATCGCGTCGTGCCGTGCATCGTCCACAGGCTGTTTCCAACCGTGAAATACAATTCCCCGTCCAGCGGCGCGAAAGCATCGATTTTCAGCCCGCTCTCCTTATGCCATATTTTTGTGCGCTCATCGTATGTGAACAGGCTGTATTTGCCGTTCTCGTCCGACATCGACACATAATATTTGTTGTCGATTGCTCCCGCTACGGCATTTCTATATGCGTTTGCACCGAACGCCTCGGAAACATTGACCGGGGTTCCGCCGTCATAGGCGCATATACCGTTGCGGCTCTTGTAGTATAGTGTTTCGTTGCACAGTGCGAGGCTTCGCTCACTGCCGTTTTGGACGCCCCTTATAGACTCGTTCGTAACCTGAAAATTTGAGGGCTTCGAGCCGTAGACCTTGTGGACGCAGTCCTCCTTGAAAAACAGGATATATCCCCGCATCGTAAACGCGCCCGTGAACTTACCGTGCGTTCCGACCGTCACGGCGTAACTGTCGCTCGCCAACCCGAGAAAACAATTCCAGTTGAACGGATCGCCTATCTTGCAGCAATATATCTCGTGCTTGTCGGAAGAACATCCCCAGATGCGGTTTTCGCTCTCGGTAACAAAATCCATGTCCGGCACGGTTCTTTTTACCGTCACCGCTTCCTGCTGACTCGATACTTCATCTATGAATCCGGTCACGATTATGTAATCCTTGCTGACGGCATAGAGTATCATGTTTGTGTTGAACTGTTCGTCTTTGCAGCCGCTTATAGTTACTCCGTCATATTCGGAGAATCCCTCGCCTATTCCGGCCGAAGATATCTTGACGAATGTCGTCGCCACCGCATTCCACATCTTTGTTGCAGCGGCATATATCTTGAGCGTATGCGGCTTTGATGAGGTATCGAGCCAGCTGTCGCCGTTTGCCGGCTCTTCCGGCGCCGCAGCCGAAACCGTAGGATTATAATCCTCTCCGGTAACTCGCGTCAGCGTAAATGTCACCGCCGCGGTTGTCGTAAAGGTTTTTTCAAGGCTGCCTACGCCCTCGCTCACTTTCTCGGTGTTGATATATTTTTTGTCCGGCCAGATGAGGACATACGCACCCATGCTCAGCATTTGTTTGCGGCTTTTCTCGACATCGCCGCTGACCTGATCGCCGTTGTAGAACACTTTGCCATTGTCCACCCAACACAGACCGTTGTTCACGCAAAAGCCGTCAAGGCGTGTGAAATCGCGAATTTTTTTCCGCTGCTCTCTCGGCGTCAGGGCAGGATAGCTGTCTGACGAAAGATTCTCTTCGTCATAAAATTCATTGTCACTTATAACAAGGTCATGATGATATCCTCCGAATGCGCTCATCATTTCCCTGTTTTTGTTGACCGTGTTAAGAATCGGCAGTCTCATCGGTTCACCTCGCAAATATTCCGCCCGCCGGAGCCGCGTGCGTTCTGCTGTAATATCCCCAGTAGCCCTCGTATGCTTCGTTGAAAGCCATTGCCGAATTGTTGTATCGGTCGTATTCGGCGTTGAAAAAGTCAATTTTTGACATCAGCCAAAGAACATATAGGTTGCTGTAAGGCTCCGGCACAAGCAGTTCTGTGTTCGTGTCTGTGTCTTCATTATAGCCTTCAAACACCGTTGATTTCTCCCCGCTCTTCGCGTCTATCAGCTCTTTTACTATCTTCCCGTCAAGCTCGGAAAGCCATCTTATTTTCTGCTCGTCCGAATACTGATTGGGCTTTAGCTCATCGGTCTGTCTTATTGCTTCGCATATTTTCATATAAACCTCCTGAAAGTAAAAGAGGGCGCAAAATGCGCCCTCCCGGTGTGTCCTTATCTCTCTTTGATATACTGCTCTACCAGCTTCTCAAGGCGCTGCTCCGCCAGCTGCTTCTGTCTGTCGGAATTGCGTATAACCTCTGCGACGCAGGCGGGCACTTCGACTTCTACGCCACGCTGGATCTGAAAATTCCTGCCGTTGACCGAAACAAACAGATCATCTTTGTATGCACCGTCGTCCTTAAAGAGAAAGATTTTCTCCGTGGGTTCTTTCTGCTCCTCGGGCGCAGCAGCCTCTTCGGTGGTTGTGGTCTCTTCGGGGGTTGCGTTCTCCTCGGGTGCAGCCGTCTCTTCGAGGATTGCGTTCTCCTCGGGTGTTGCAGTTTTTGTTCTTGCCATAAATATCTCCTTTCGGGCTCAGAGAGCAAAATGCCCTCTGAGCTTTTATCAGTTAGCTTTCGCAGTGGCCGAATACGCGGAGCAGGACTCGATACGCACCATGTACTCCTCAACCAGGCGCTTTGCGACCTCGGTCGCTTTCCAGCCGCAGGACGAACGCTGATTGAGCGGATCGTCGCCATAGCCGAGCTGCTTGACGATATGCTGCAGACCGCCGCCCTCGATCTCCGTCAGACCGTAAGCGTGAGCGCCGAGGATAAGCGTGGCGAAAACCGCCAGACCGGACGGGCAGCCAGTGCCGGTCCATATCTTTGCCTCCGTGGACTTGACGAATCTGACATTGCCGATCTTGCCGATTTCCCCGTTGTAGATATCGTCGGGCTTAGCGTACTTATGTACGTCAATCCACTCCTCGCAGCGCATAAGGTCATATGCTGCATACGGATGGATAATACCCACGAACGAATCCCCGATCGGGTCTGCATTCATGCTCTCCAGCTGAGCCGCCGCACGGTATATGAGGTCAACATTGATCTTTGCCGTCGCGTCGAGTCCCGCTCTGCTCGTTACTGCTGTTTCTGCGCCGCTTGCAACCTTGGGCGCGTAAATAACGTTTGTGCCGCCGGCAAGCTCTTCTCTTATGACGGTATCGAGAGTGCGTCCTGCCTGCGAGCCGAGAAGCTTCGTTGCCTGCAGAACATTGTTGTCAATAGCCGTCATGTCGAGCATATCCGAAAGCTGTATCCAGCCGCCGTACTGTTTGACAGTAGCGGTGATTGTGCTCACATTAAGCGCCTGTCCATCGGGCGTGACGCCTTCCGTCAGTGCCGTGGTTGCTTTTGCAAGCGGCGAATACTTACGCATTTCGATAGTCTTGCCGGAGCCTTTGGGAATAGGATACTTGTCTCCGAACTGGTTGTGTACGAGCTTAGGCTCTGCGTTGTCAAGCAGCCTCTTCTCGTAGTAGGTTTTCATCTCGGCGGACAGATTGTTACCGCTTGCCGCCGAAGTAGTTGCGTTTACGACCGTAGCAAAAAGCTGCAGGTCGAATATGACATAATTGTTCATTTTCTTTATCTCCTTTTCTTAGTGCAAGGAGATCAGAAAGTAATTCTTTCTCCCCTTGCCACTCTGCGTTCGATTTCTTCTCGCTGAGCCTTTGTCAGTTTGTTAACATCCGTCTGGGAATTAACTGCACCTTGTGAAGTTACACCGTTTTCAACCGGTCTTTTGCTGTTTGCCGCAACAGAATCGGCGACTCGCTTTGCCGCCGTCTGCGCCGCATACTGCATCGCGCCTCCGAGAATCTCGTCTCGGTGAATGACTTCATAGGCCGTTCTGACATCGACATTGTTTCTGAGCAAACTGAAGAACTGAGGATCTTCTATCTCCGTGTCGAGATTGAAATTCGGATAGATTTCTTTGAGACTTTCCGCCTGGTTCTTCCAATTGGTGATGTCTCGGTTTATTCTGTCCTGCTCATCACGACGAGACTCGTTCCGTCTGAGCTGAAGAACCTCGCGTTCAAGCTTCTTCATCTCCTTGAGCTGTTCAACGGTTATGCCCTTTTCCATAGCCTCTTCTCTGTATGATTCATCATCATTTTCCAAAGCCTTGACTATGCCGTCAATGTCGTCCGCTTTTATCCCGTACTTCTGCGCGAGAATCTCAAAGACCGGCGTACTCTTCTGCAGCTGCTCCTGAAGTGTGCGTGTTTCCTTGAATCTGCCGTTGATAATGTTCTGCACTCGGCGGCTGAACGCGTCCTTGTAATCGCCTTTTATCAGCTTTTCAAACTCCGCGTCCTGATTTTCGACCGTCGATGCCGTAACATTGATCTCGCTTTCCGGCTGTGCAGCGGCGTCCTGCGTTTCAATCGCCCGTGTCTGCTCCCCGGCGTCGGAAGCCGTGGCGGCCGTTGCCGCCGATACGCCCGCTCCGTCTCCTCCGCCCTCGCCGAACAGCGTGAGCGAAAAAGCCTTTGTTGTGTCTGTGAACATAAAAATTAACCTCCATCGTCTTTCCGAAGTGTCTTTGTGATTATATTATAGCGGTTTAATTTTCGATTTTCTCCCCGCCTTCAACTGTAACAATTACATTTTTCGGATAGTTGTCTGCGATAAGCTTTGCGCCCGTGCAGAAAAAATTATAAATTCCTTTTGCCTTTGCTTTGGTATGTTTGTATGCCTTAATCGCCAGCAGAAGCGTTCCGTTGCTCTTTTCAGCGGTAAATGTTTCGAGTTCTCCGGCAGCTTCCATTTTTGCATACATCATTGCGGCGGTCTGGCCGAGTGTCGAAATGCCGGCACAGACTATGTCCTGCCCGCTCGGCGCATATCCCGAATGTCCCGAAATGCTTATTTTCATTTCTCTGCCCGCTCGGCGAACTTTTATTGTTGTCATAACATTACCTCGGTTCCGCAGCCGAAGCCGCTTTTTCTCTCGCATTCTCGGCCGTTGCGTGTTCGTCTGCGCGCGTCTCGCCAAGCGAGTTGCTCTTGAGCTCGCCGTCTCCGGAGCCTACGCTCGCCACCGGAACTCCACCCGAAAAAGATGCCGCCATCTGACTGCCTATCGTTGTTCCGTTTTGTGCGTCAACTATCTGCGCCATCTGCATGAGCTGCTGCTGCATGGTCTTGAGCTGTTCATACAGCGTACCGTTCTGCGATATTTTCCGCACGACGGAGTCCTTGCCCTCGAAGTCCATCATGTCGATACAGGCGAGCGCCTGATCCGTCATTTCCGGATTGAAGAATCCGCTGTTATAGAACTGCAGTGCCAACTCGTTGTGAGAAAGCCTTGAAAAAGGATTGTTTCGTTGCGCCCTGACCTTGATATCGAAAATCGGCATTCGCCCGCTCATGTCAATGCCGAACTCTGTACGCTCGCCCTCGGGCTGTATCGCACGGTTGTCGTAGCTCACGAACTCCTGCTCTCCGCTTTTTCCCGTTATGCGGAAGCTGCGCGGTGCATCGTAAAATTGCCTTATCAACTCAATGCACAAATAAAGCACTTCCTCATAGCTGTCGTATGAGGTCTGAATCATATCTCTCGACAGCTTGCTTCCGGCCTCCTGCAGCGCTGCAATCGCCGAAGCAGCGGTAACTCCGCTCGTGGTGCTTCCCTGTGAAAAATCACGGTTTCCGCTCGTTTCCTTGAGTTCGTCTATCTTGTTCGTGCGCAGCGCAACATAGATATCATTAAGCGGCGTCATAGTTATCTCTTTGATGCTGTCCTCACCGAGTCTGCCGTCCACGCGCACAAACGGTCTTGAGACATCAAGAAATTCTTCTTCGTTCACTTTCCCGCTCGCGGAATTGATAAAAAAGCGGCGGCGCGATGCGGCAATTGCCGACTGCATAAAAGCCTGATCGTATTTGTCTATCTGCATCTGTGGATCTTTCATAATGTCCAAATAGCCAAAGCCCACAAGCGAGCCTTCCTCCGGGAAGAGCGTATCACAGACAAACGGATATTTGCCGTGATTATAAAACCCGCTCTCGGCATACTGAGGATCGTTTTCTGACGCAAAGAGCACTTCGCCATTGCAAAATTTACAATAATGCAGCACAGTTCTGCTGCCAACCAGTCTCTTATAGTACCAGTCCACCACGACACTCTTTTCCGATGTGTCTATGTTGTCGTCATAGATATACTGGCTTGTTTCTATCGTCTTGCCGCCGAGCTTGCCTTTCAGCTGCGGATATTCCTGCGTGAGCAAATCATTGTCGCGCAGGCACACATGGAAAATGTTCCGGCTGTCCTGTATGTTCTCTATGCCGGGCTCCCAAAAGAGATTCAGCAGGTCGATTTTCTTTATCTCGATATCGCCCAAGCCGTTGTACTTCTGCGGATTCCAGAATACGCCCTCGCAGGATGTTCCCTGCTTGAGCTTATACCACCACTTGGCCGAATATGTCTTTTTGTAACCGTTCTGCTCGATGATAACTGGCAGGATCTCCGAAAGCTGTTCTGCGGCGGCATTGTCGCTCTGCTCTCTCGGCAGCACAGATGCCGAGGGATAGTTGTCCATTGCGTCTGCGTGCTTATTTGCCAGGGAATTGAACAGCCATGCCGAAGTGGGCTCGGGTTCTTTGTTCGCGCCCTTCGCCTGTTTTTTTCTGATAGTCTCCCAGTGTCGGAGCTTCCACCACTGCTCATTTTCGATTATCCTGTTCTCGAGATTTGTCTTGCCGTCTTTGTATTTTCGCAAGGTTTCCTCTGCCAGGGCGATTGACTCCTCCGTGATTGGACCCTGCTCTGACCCGCTCTCGGGTTCATATTTCACAATATCAGTGTCATTCACTGTTTCTGCCTGTCTATCCTCTTGCACAGGATTTCCAAGCTCTTGCCGCAATGCCTCCGTTCGTGCGGCAATATCCCGCTCTGGGTTTCTTGCGGTCTGCTCCTGCTGCTGTTGGTCGCGCATTTCCGCCCTGCGGCGCTTGATATCTTCTATCGGGTTTCTGCTGTTTGCCATTGTTCTGCCTCCTATAGTCTGTAAAAGCTGTATTTGTCCGGCTTTTCTCTGAGTTCCAGCGGATCATCCGGCACTTTTGCCGGGGCTTTGCGAGGCTCCGGACTTATCGGGTTCTCCATCAGCACATATCGGCACTCGTCGTAGATATGATCCTCCTGCGATGTGTCGATATCCTCAACATATTTCTCGTCATAGACGATATTGGGAATAGTGCGGATAAAGTGCCGGCATGTCGAAAACACTTGAAATTTCGGGTTGCCCTCCGAATCGAACGCCAGGCGGTAATGATACTGCATCTTTCCGGCGATTCTCGTGTTGTCGCCGGGGGAGAATACTATGAAGTTCGGGGATTTTTCCATCATTCGCGCTACGCTCTCGCCGCGGCTCTCGTCGAAAATTGACGGGTCTGCTATGCCGATAATGTTCTTTCCCTTGAGGTTGATATCCTCCTGCTCGACGCGCCGAATCTCTGCCGCAATCGTGACCGGGTCTTGCCGCACTCCCTCGTTCGGCGTGCCCGTGCATCCGTACAGTTCAGCAATGCGGTATATTTTGCCATGCGTGTCCACCGCATACCAGCCCACGGAATACGGCTTCGTGTAGCCGAAGTCGAAGCCTCTGTAAATCTGCCAGTATTCCGGGATTTTGAACGGCTCCACGACATGCGTCCAACGTTGGTCTTTATAATGCTCGGGATCGTTGCGCCACTCCGTAAACACCTGCCCCGAAAAGCTGTCCCAGTCGCCGTATAGCAGCGCTTTTCTCTCCGCCTCCGGCATGGCAGCAAGCTTCATGATGTATTCAGGGTCGTTGTGTAAAAGCTCCTGATTGTCAAAAACCGTCGCCGGAACAAATATCCGCTTCCTGCTGCCCTCTATAATTTTCCCTTCCGGCGTCACCACATTGAACTTTTCCGTTATCGGCGTCATTGGCGGCGCTGCAGTGACGAACCGGGACTTTACCCAGCCATGTCCTATACCGCCGGGGTTGGTCGTCGCCCGCATATAAACCCTCGTACCGGGTCCTCCCGGGCGGTTTCGCGAGAACATATAGCTGTATTCGTCCCATGTGAAGTGTGTTAACTCGTCAAATGCAATGAAATCATAGTGTTTGCCCTGGTATTTCAACCTGTCTTTCGTGTATTGCATCGAGCCGAAATAGATCATAGACCCGCTCGGGAAGCTCCATCGGTGTTTGCTCTCGTTGTATTTTGCGCCGCGTATCGCCCGCGGATAAAGCATTTCAGATCGCTCTACAAGCTCGGACAGCTGCGGATATGTTTTTCGCAGTATCAGTCCGCGGTAATACGGAATATGCACCTGCCGCAGGGCTTCAATCAACAGCGCGTCGCTCTTCCCTCCGCCCGCCGCGCCGCCGTATAGCACTTCATACTCCGGGCGCTCCATAAACCTCTTCTGTTTTTCCTGAGGTTCCCAGATTTTCATTCTTCCGCAGCCTCCTCAAGCACTGCCGGAATCTCGATAATGCCGTATTCTTCCTCATCTGTCGGCATACCTGCGGCTGCTTTTGCCTTTTCGAGGTCAAGCCGTTCCCGCGTATACTGCATATTTGCCCGCTCCACGGTGTTTGGCTTGCCGTAAACATCGCGCAGAATCTCCATCAGATCTTTCATTGCAGCCGTCATTTGCCGCAAATATTTAGTGTCGAGTTTTTGCAGGCAATATTCCTCGACTTCCGCTTCGTCCTCATCGTCTTCGCTCGGCACAATTTTTACAATTGTCTGCCTGACTGTTGCCGTATCGTTCAAAGAATCATCTATAAGGCGCACCAATTTGTCCGCACAGGCGCCGATTTTCGCCAGTTCGCAGGCTTTTTTTCGGCTGATTTTCTCCATTGTTTTCTTTTCAACTTTTTTTCTGAATTTTTTCCGCAGCCCGCTCCACCCCTCCGAAGCGCATTTTTTTCCAAGCGACGAGACCGACACTCCGTACTTTTCTGCGAGCTCGCGCTGGCTTATATTCGTCGATATGTATTCCTGCTTGATGGCATCCCAGTCCACGCTCGGAAGCCTCCTTTCTTCTTACAATTTTATCAATTTGCATTCCGTTTTTCTCCCCGCCATATTAGCCCATGATGAATAGAAATAGGCCGGGCAGGGAATTTTCCTCTGCCCGGTCATTTTATGCATTTTCAAAATTATTCGTACTTGCTGTTAAGTATTTTTTTCAATGGGCAATCGCAGCGGTAAAGGTAGCAGTTGTTACGAAGCCACTCCTTCCGCTGTTGCGCATCCTCAAATACGAGGAGAACTTTTCCTTTTTCCGTCAATCCCTCGCAGGATATTGTAAGCTTGGTGTCAGACAGGTAAAACGGGCAGACAACAAGAGCTCCTGCGGCAGTGTTAGCCATTAGCCCGCTCTCCTTTTTCTGTTTTTCCGTCCGCCGTAAAGAATGTAGTCACTGTCACCCCGGAACATCCTTATCTCCATGTGATAGCAGCTGTCCCAGTCGCAGTATGTAGGGATAACCTCCGCCACGACATAGCCGGGATAAAGCTGTTCGAAAAGCTGTCTGTGCTCGCAGTCTGCTACAAGCTCGTCCAACTTCTTGCGGCTGATGTGGCTGTCGTTTCTGCGCGGCTGAGGATCCACAAGATTTTTAGACCTTGTCCAGCGCTTATGCATAATCGGGTCTTTGATTATGTATTTTCCCATGTCGGCTATGCCGATTTCGAGGAATTGCAGACGCTTTGTGTTCGCTCTGCCGAGTCCCCACGCCTTTTCTATCTCGTCTCTGTCAACTCCGCCGCTCATCACGATATGATGATGCACGTTCCCGCTCTTTTCGCCGAACTCTATGACGGATATGTATTTCACTTCGCCCGCTCCCGCTTTTTTATAGAGCCTTTTGACTCTGCGCAGGAAGTTTTGAAAATTCCTCTGCGCCTCTTCCGGCGTTTTGGGTCTTGTATCGTCGGAATAGTCGAGACCTATCGCAAGATCGCGATCCGTGAAGTTCGCATGCAGCAGCTGAACAAGCTTACGCTCCGCATACTTCGCGTTCAAAAGCTTCTGCGTCTCGCTCGATTCTCTGAATCTCTTTCCCCTGCTCTTTATTTTGGCCTGCGGCTGCTCCGTCACGGGGTATAAATATATTTCAAGAAAGTCCTTGCAGTAAAATTTTGTTTCTCTGATTTTCGTGCGCATTTTTTCTTTCCTCTCCGTGGTCGGTTTGATAAGACAGCATACAAGCCCGTGAAGCGCCCTTACGGACGCCTCACCTTTTCCCCGGCGCGGGGGTCTGACTTGTTTATTTATTTAAACCTTTATATACACTTGCAATCACTGTGCATTGTCGTATGCAACTTTACTTTTGGCACAAAGCTCTTCAAGTTCGGTAATAAACTTTTCGTTTTTCAGCAGTTCAATTGACGGATAAATTAACGCAAACAGATACATTCCAATTTTCGCCGCGAAATACAACTTGCCTTCGGTATCTGTTCTTTCATATAACTCGTAATCATCGCTGTCTGCTGTAAAAGGTTCAAGATATTTCATCTCTACAAAAGATACTCCGCTTGAAGTGCGGTATGGCTTGTACCTTTTTCCGCGTATGGCCACATCTATGTTCATCGGTTCTACTAACTGTTCCCCGTCAATCACATCTCTGACATCAAGCTTTGCTGGCGGCACGTCAAACATATTGCAAATTAATTTCTCGACTTGTTTTTCGGTGATATCATACGCCGTCGTGAGAGTAGCAAGAGAAAATTCCGGGCACTCGGGCAAGTAATACACCGCACTGCCGTCGCTCAACATCTGCGGAGATCCGTCGAAAAGATACACAATCCCGCTCTGTTTACACAGTTGCACTATCTTTTTAATTTTCATGTCAAATTCCTTTCTTTATTTTGATTTAAAGGTTGTTATTTCTCCATAGGTTCGCACCAACACATGGTGCACATGTCTCCGGTCATACTCAGGCATCTTGTGCCGTAAACTTCCATTCTGCACACCTCTGGAAGTCCGTCATCACCTATACGCGCATTCGGAAATTTTTCCAAAAAATCTTGTGCGTAAGTTTTTTTCGGATGCTTGTCGCTCCACTTTTGGAGTCTTGAAATGGCACTTTTTATTATCTCTGAATTGCGCTCCTCGTCGCATATGTCCTCCAATGGACATTCATCGCATGGGTTGACACCGTCATGTTGTGAATCACACAGTCGCTTTCTTTCGAGCAGAAAGTCTATTGTTTTATTGCAATCCATACAGCTAATCTCCTTTCATTTTTGCGCTCGCATTGCGGGCATATCTGTCGCCCTTCCGGGATAATGTCACCACAACAGACGCACCTATCTGCATCAGCCATCGTTGTTACCTCCTAATAGCTCGGGGTTATCATAGATATTGCCGACAACCTCAAACTCTTCCGAATCATAGTCAAATGTTGTAAATTTCATGCCCGCTCGCCCTATAAAACTTGCGAGACCGTTATCATAATCAATTTGATAAATGCACATTTTGCCGAACCAAAATCTCTTTACTATATCGCCCTCAAAAATCTTTGTGCCGTTTTTATCTTTAAGACCTGTGTACTGTCCTACGGTATTTTCATCAACATACAAGCAATTTGCACCACGGCAATTATATTCTTCACACTCGAATATGTTTTCCACCATAACCATTTCGCCACGACCATCTTTTGTAGGTACGCCGTACACCCATTCGCCGTTATCTGTTCGCTTGCCGCGAAAATTTATATCACGCATTGTTATTACCTCCGTCCATTTTTGCGCCGCAGTAAGGGCAATAAAAGAAACCACGGCTTCTTGGTGTTTTTATTCCAGTCGCTATGTCTGTATTGTGGTGACATTCGGGGCAATAATAATGACCGTCGTTAGGGTTGTTATACGTCTTAATCCATTCGCTATGTTTAATCTCTTGTACATCAGCAGCAGGAGCTTCTTTTAAAATTTTAACAGCGGCATTCCAGCCGTCCGCATAACCTTTGTTCTCAAAAACATCTCGGTTACACAAGCCTATTCTGAGTGCAGCACGATCAATATAATCGCTCATTTTTTACCTCCGTCCAGTCAAGCACACATCCGCAATTACTGCAATATTTAGGCATCGGAAGTTCATAGATAAAAATATCATCATCCGAAACGCCCAAGTCACCTCGGCAACAAGGGCATAGGTAATAATACCCTTCGCCTATCGGCTTCTTTGGTATTGCTTTCGCTTCGAGTTCAGTCACTTTTGCTCTCAGAGCGCAAATTTCATCACTAAATCGATGATTTTTATCTTTGAGCATTATTATCATTTCTTTCTCTTCGGCTCGTTCGTGGCGCTTCTTTTTTACCCAAACTATCAGTTCATGTACCCCTATAACCACATATAGCACCAAATTTGCCGAGAAAACCGCAACAACCAATATTTCAAATATGCCGACTCTCGTCATTTTCTCCCTCCGTTCTGCGATTCCAGGCTTCCGCTGCGAACTGCGGGCGCGCATATCTGTCTGTCGCCAACGCGCACTTCCGGCACTCAACATAAAATGTTTTCTGCCCGTGAAGTTCTGCTACTCCGCCGCAGCAGGGGCAGGCTTTCAGCTCTATACTTTTATTTTTCATTGCTTATTCCTCCAAATCTTGCACATAGCACCAACTTTGCGGCGGCCGTTCGAGCCCAAACTCACTTAACTCTTTCGGTTTGTCATAAATCACAAGGTCTGATATACCCCAGCCGAATCCCACCTTGCCGTTTCCAAGATAACTTATAATTTGTTTATCTGTAAGGCAAAGAAGCGGAACTTCTATTTCCGGTATTTCTTGCGCACCGAGACATTCAAAAGCAATTGGGAAAATAGCGTTACACACAAATTCTCCAATAACTCTACCGTAAAAGAGAAGTTGTCCTTTCTTCTTTTCATCGCTTCGCCCTTTGGTGCAGTAGATATAACACTTAAACGGTGTCTTGATTTTTGGTTTGTTCTTTCGGAGCTCGCCTTTTTTCTTTCCGCTTGCTATAAGCTCACACCATTTCGGTCTGACCGAAAGCAAAACCGCCATTATATTCCGCCTCCGTTACATGCATACTCTTTAAGCGCAGCCGCAGCCTGCGACATAAGGTATTCAATGCACTCAAAATCTCCGCTCGGGTCAAAACAAGGACATTCCGGACAAGATCCGGGCGCACCCGCTCCGCAGAGTTCGGTCGCCCGAATCAGTTCCTGCAGTGTCAGCTTTGTAGTTGTATTCATCTCAGCGTCTCCTTTACTCAATCGTCGGCGACTCCGGCAGCGGCATCCAATATGTCACCTGCGGATTTTCCCACTCTGGATAGGCCTCCAAAAGCCAGCCCTCGCCGGCGTAAAATGTCGCGAGTTCACGGGCATTGTCCAACACTATATGCTCTCGCGGTCTGCCGTTTGCGAGAACCAATACCTCCTGCTCGTCTTCGGGCAGCCTGTCGTTGACGCTGATCCACGGTGATGCGGTCAGCTCTTCAAGCCGTTCCCTCGCGGCGCAGATAATCGCGCAGCCGTGGATTCCGCAATCGTACTCATATTCGCAGCCAAGACAGGCGATAGATCCGGTCTGCACCGACAGCCTCCGCAGCGCCTCTATAAGGATTTTATCGTCATTCATTTTCATTCTCCTTTCAGCAGTTCATGTTCACCGCTCTGAAGCTGAAGCTCGGTCTCGGACATCTCATAGCCCAACTCGCAAAGAAACTCATAAATTCTGTCAAGGCTTTGGTTCCCTCTGTATTCCGGTGCTGATTTTGATTTGTCTGACACATACCACCCGGTAGTATAGTAGCCTTCGTTCTCGTTGTCTCCGGCGAGCGCATACGCAATGACTATAGACGCACGCTTGTCTTCGGCGATAAACTGCCGCCATTTCGGCGCATCCACATAATGCGCTTTTTCATCTGCTCCGATCTCGGAATTGATATATTTCCTGTTAAAAGAACAATAGTCCGTTATCGTGTGACCTGCGAATCGCGCAAGCCACTTGATGATTGTTTCTTTATGTTTTTCAATCGCGGTAAAACTTCTGATAAAGTTTACGCGGCACTCATAGGCCGTTTTTGTCAAGCGCATTAGCTCGCGGTTGGCGCTGTCTATGCGCTGTTCGCATTCTGATTTTTCCTCTTTCTTCTTTGGTACTTTGGCTTTCTTCCGCATAAGGTACGCCATGCCATATGATGTTATTTCAAAGAAGAGCTCTTCTTTGCCTTTTGGCTTTTTAAAGGTTCCTTCTTTCCAGCCTACAATTTCACACTGTTTGATCCATTCATAGGCGGAGCTGTAGATTTGGCCTTTTACTGCTTTTGCACCGATTGACTTTAGCTCGGCTTTGACAAGCGGCATTTTCTCGGCTTCAATTTGTCGATTCTTCGCACGAGTAAGGCTGAACTCAAAATCGCGTGTTCCGACCTTTTTCAGCAGTTCGCGGCGCTCTTTTTCGTCTTTTATGTCCGCTATCTGCACATAGTCCTCAAGCTTTCCGCCGCGCTCCACCGCCTGCTGCATCTGCTCTGTAGGCAAAGTAGCTATCTTCAGGCGCTTGCGCACAGTCGTTTCGGCAAACCCGGTCTTTTCGACAATCTCGGCAACCGGCACGCCGAGGTCAAACATCATCTGCATACCCTGTGCCTGCTCGTAGACCGTCAAATCAGATCGCTGCATATTTTCAAGCAGCATCGTAGACAGCTGCGTTTTATAGTCCATATCAACCACGGCGCAGGGAACCTCGGTCAGTCCCGCCTGCTTTGCGGCCGCGAGTCGTCTGTGTCCGATGATAACGGTATACATGCCGTTTTCGGCCGGAACGACCGTCAGGTTCTGCAAAATGCCGCGCGCTTTGATGGATTCCGCCAGCTCCGTGACATCGCCGATATTTTTCCTCGGGTTGTCCGGGTGTTCTTTAAGTTTCGTTACATCGATGTTAGTTATCATGATTTGTCTCCTTTCTGTTATGGCCTGTCCGTTCTCTGATTCTTGCCTTTATCCTGTCCTCAAGCTCTATCAGCTTGTCCTCGCGGATGAAGCCGACTATGACGGCTATGACGGCTGTTATTTCAAGAACTGTTTGAATTGCAAATTTTAGTGCCACGTTTTTTCATCCTTTCATCTTGATATTTTGTGATGATAGCATTATAATATATATATCTTATTGATGGGTGTGATTGTTTTGTCATTAGAAGCAGCTGAATTGTGGTCCCGTGCGAAGGAGTTCTTTTCTTTTGACTTTTTCTTTGGGGGGAAAAACATTTTAATAACGACAGTTATTGCTCTTATGGGAGTTTTAGTCTCCGTCTTATCCTCACGAAGGTCTCGAAATTTCTCCACAAGCAAAGAGTATTTAGAAAAAGTTGTTTCTCCGATTTTTGAAATTTGCGAAAAATTTTTAATGAAAAAGTCAAAAGCAATTAAGAGTTCCGAAGCCGAAAAGATTTTTAAAATAATCGATGAAAATCTTTTAATATCTGGAGGTAAGTTCAGGGAGTGGCGTTTCAAATTAGAATCAGAATTTAAAAAAAATGGGCGTTTACAAGCAAAAACTCAAGAACACTTTTTAAATTTTGTTGATTCCGAGTATGATAAGACTTGTCGTCAAGTAGGCATCGCTTTGCGGCCTTGGAGATATAGAACCGATTACAGTTTTCCTTTTTCTATAAAGGGCTATTTACATTTTTTCTTTTGGCTCGTTTTGCTTTTTATATATGTCGAATATTGTTTTGTGATTCTCGCTACGACTATATCCCTTATTCACGAAAAAGAGTATGCAACCGCAATCGTTGGTGCGGTCGTTTCTGCTTTGGCGCTGCCCTGGTTATACAGAGAGCTTGAACGACACCATTAAGAAAATCATAAATTCCAATATTGCACAGAGCAGACGCAAAACCGTTGAAGATTCCTCATCGCTTATTATCGCGGGCAAAACAGCTAACGACAATATCATTGCCGCAATCATGAGGTATTTCATTTCCTTACCTCCTCAAAAAATCGGTGTCCGCCGATGGTGCAAACATAGGTCTGCGACTCATGCCATTCGCTGCTCACAAGCGCCGGCGCATAGAAATATAGAATCTCGGCGTCGGTTGCTACTTCGCCGCTGTCAAAAACCGCGCTGACCGCGCGCTTCACATCTTCGTTCGGTTCGGGTCTTTTTTCGGTATATCCGAAGCTCTTTACAATCTCTGCCGGGCGTTCGTGTTCCGATTTGCAGGCGTCGAGAATGCATTGTGCCACCGCCATTTTGCCTATGTAAGGCTCTGCACCCGCCTCGGCCATTACGACGCTCTCCACTATCGCCCGCTCTTCTTCTGAGAGCTCGTAGCACACCTTTGTTTTCTCTTCGCAGGTCATGATCGGCTCCGCCGCAGGCGGCTCGGAATCCACTCTGTATGCGGTTGCGGCTGCATCAGCTCGCGTCGGAACGGCAGCAAGTGCATATATCAGGCACAGCGCGAGGATTGCGAATACTATTAATACTTCCTTGTTCATATCATTTACCCTTTCAGCAAAAGCTTATTTCGTCGGCAACAACCTCAATTGCTGTCCTGTTGTTGCCGTTTTTGTCTGTATACTGTCTACTCTGCAGAGCACCGCGCACGGCTATCATATCTCCCTTGTTGAAATGATCCGCAACGAACACAGCGGTCGAACGCCAGGCGACAATATCAAAGAAATCCGTCTGTTTTTCTCCGCCCGAGGAAGTGAAGCGACGGTCAACCGCTATCCTGAAAGCCGTGACCGCCGTTCCGTTTTCGGTGCTTCTGCACTCCGGCGTCCTTGTAAGTCTCCCCATGAGAACCACTGAATTCACCATTCGAACGCCTCCTTATTAAATGTAATTCTTATAAAAATTCGCGATAAAGTCCTCGATTGTCCAGCCATGCTCTTCCATAGCCTTACGCTGACCGTATTCATGCAGCGCTTGCATCTTCTCGCGGTTGTTGTGCACACCCTCTTTGTTGTCCCTGTGGCAGTAGGGGCACAGCTGAACCGTCAGCTTGTACTTCTCACTCTTCTTGCGCAGTGCTCCGCCGAAAATATGATGCTTCTCTGTATCGCAATACTGATGGCACAAAAAACACTCTGTATACATTTATTTATCCTCCTTAATTTCCCGTGTATCGGGATAATCCCTGTCGCTCGTAATAATTTCCGATTCGCTTCTGCAGCGGTCGGCTTATCTTTTCTGTATAGATATTGACCGCAGCAAGACCGTTTTCCTCGCTGATGCTCTCCTCCGGGGTCTTAATCATCCACTTTTTCGGCATTCCCTCGTCGAACAGCAGCTCCACAGTCCAATTCCCGGATACCGATTTTGAAACAATCTTCTGCAAAGCCGTCCCCTCCCTTTCTTTAAATTCTTTGACGAGCTGGCGCAGTTCCGGCCGGAACCGTTCTATCATCAGCATGTCAAAAAAGAATCTGTCTTCGTCTGAAAGTGCCATTATTTCATTTTGCGCCTTCTGAAACGCTATGTATTCCGCGTGTATTTCCGGATCCTTGAGATTTGTTATATAGCCGTATGGGTTGTCGTGCATAAATTTCCCGTCTTCTATCTCATACACTCCGCGCATGATTTCCGGATTCTTCGTTATGGGATTCAGTTTCATTTTCGTTTCCCCTTTCGTGGCTTATAGTAGGCGCAATAATCGTCGCTCGCCGGAGTTTCTCTGAATCTGTCTTTTTCGATGCTGTAGTTGCACAGAGTATTGCTCCAGTCTGCCATCGGAGTGCTGCCGCCGAACACATGTCTGTATTCGCACGATTTACATATTTTGCTAATTTTTCCGTCTGTTGAAAACATATCTTGTCCTTCTCTGTCGATCTGCCGTGCCCCGGGGAAATTGGAGGATTGTAGAAAAATGAATTGTGCCCTAATACGTTTCAGAAAGGTGTGATAAAAACAAGATCAATATGCGGGATTCTCCCCGGAGCACGGTAGGCCGACAGCAAAAAAATATTCAATTAGTATTCTCCGAACACTGCCATATCAACGACATTCTTTGCTGCGTTTGTTATCACGGCGCGGACAAAGTGTTCAAATTCCGTGTGCTGCATTATGCCGCCGTGCTCGTTGTATTCAACCAGTGCTTTCGGCCTGATATCGTAGCACCATTCTTTTTCGCGGATGTATGCGGTGCCGATCGGAAGTGCCTGCTTCTGCAGTCCGTTATAGATAAAGTCTTTCGGTCGTCCGAGATACCTCGCGGCCATCTCAACCGGCACGCTGCCTTCAATCGCGAGGATTTCTTCTTTTGTAGGCTTTGGTTTCAAAACTCGCGGCATAAATATTCATCCCTTCTGTTTGACTTTTTTTTTAAATCTGTATACTAAAAATAAATGCAAAGGTGGTGGGTTTGTGAAAATCTATATTTCTATATTAACTTTTATCTCTATGATATTACTTGTTCTTTCCCTTTCAGGCTGTGCTTTTTACAATAAAGGTTTTGATGCAGGTTACAAGGACGGCAGCAAAACGGGATATGCCGAGGGCTATGGTGAAGGTAAAGAAATCGGAGAAGAAACTGGCTTCAACGATGGTTATGATATTGGTTACTCCAACGGGTTGAGCGAGGGCATTGAAGATTCAAAAATTTACGAAGAATACAACAACAGAATGCGCTAATAGGAGGCACCCAATGAAGACCAAGAAGAAAGATATAGTAGGAATCATTATCTCGTTTCTTATGATTTTCTTTCTGATATTTCCCTCTATCTCAAATCGAATTATGAAAAACGGGTTAGAAGCAGGAAGAAAAAAGGGCTACAACGACAATTTCAGCATTGGATATTCAAAAGGATTTGACGACGGATATGATCTCGGTTATTCCGACGGACTTTCATTCGGTTATGATGAAGGGTACATAGATTCCGGTATCTACGATGATTCGGATAAAGTAGTGTACTGTTCTTTTTCCGAAAACAAATACCACTACAGCAAGGATTGTTCATCGTCTGAACTTAAAGAAATGAGTCTATTAGAAGCTCTTGAGCATCATTTAAAACCATGCAGCAAATGTGTACCCTTAAGTGCATCTACCGCGCCTTAATAAAGTAGATTGTCTATTGAGCATCCAAACAATTCTGACAGCTTTTTTAAAAATTTGACCCGTGGAATTCGTTCCCCCGATTCCCACATTGCGATGGTTGATTGTCCAACGCCAACCATTTCGGCTAATTCACTCTGAGATAAATTAAGTTTTTTTCTGTATTCCGTGATTTTCACCAGTTATCGCCTCCTTGTATCTCACAATGTGATAATATCACCTTTCGAGATACTTGTCAATCTCTTTTTGAGATATTTTTTATTTTTTTCTTTACTTTATCACTTATCGTGATATATACTTGCCTTGAGGTGATATATTTGAACAGATTAGCTGAGTTGAGGAAAAGTAATGGATTAAGCCAACAACAATTTGCAAAGATTTTTGGCGTTGCTCAAAACACTGTTTCTAATTGGGAAAACGGCAATAGGTTAGTTGATACAGAAAATCTACAAAAAATTGCCGACTATTTCGGAGTAACTACCGATTATATCCTTTGTCGTGATTCAAAGCCTATTTCACAATCATCTACCGAAAAAGCTGTGTCTGATGAGGAAATCATGTTTGCCCTTTTTGACGGTGACAAAGATATAACCCCGGAAATGTTCGACGAGGTCAAAAATTTCGCGAGGTTCGTTAGAGAAAAGCACAAAAAATAAATAAGTAAATAGCAAAACACAAAGGGGTGTTTGTATGGATTACGAAGATGCTTTAGCTTGTGCCATCGTGCCATTGGTTTTATATTGCCTTCCGCTTTGTTTCTATCGGTATCTCGTGCGCGGATATCCGCTCTCAAAGAAATCTGCAATTATAACCGTGCTCGTTTACGGATTTGTATTCTCTCTTACTTTCAGTTTGATAATGTCTGCCATTACCGGCATAACCGTTACCCCAGCTTCTACTTCATTTACTGCATTTTACGGCTTAGTTTCATATTTTCTGCTGACACGCGGCGGTTCACATAAACAGCCTGAGAACAACCAAGGCTCGACTGTGGAGCCGGACGAAACAAAGAAAGATGTTTCCGCTTCGGTCGTTGAAGATGCGGAACGCGCCGAGGAATGCCCGCAGGAAGATAATAAGTCCTCTGTTACTCAGGAAGAAAACAATACCGCAGACCCGCTCCCGGAGAAATCGCGCACTTTCGAGGAAGAGGACAAGCCCGCCACCAAAGAGCGCAGAGTAATAACATTGAAAGCGTCTTCGCCGGAAAAAGATAAAGTCCTTTTAAAGGTTAATATCCCTTCGGCTAAAACAAAAAAGATTTTAACTGTTATCCTGATATCCGTTCTCGCTGCGGCGGTCATCGCCCTTTCCATAGCGTTCCCGCTCACTCTCAAGACTCAAAAAGCCAAAGCTTATCATGATGGTTATTACAAAGGTTACCTTGAGGGATACCATTATGCGCAAGATGCTCAAGGAACCACTGAATCATACGGAACCAATAGTAAATATCAGCTACCGTCAGAAACCAACGAACGCGGTGAAACGATCGATGAGAGAATCGCACGCGCAAACAGCAAATACGGTCATTAAACAAAAATCAGAAAGGCATCGAAATGACAAGTCTTGATAGTCTATATGAACTCGCAGAAGATGAAGAAATAGAGATATATGCGTTTGACCTGCCGCTGACAGGTTCCGTCTCCACTATGGAGCCGGACGGCACTTGTTATATCGGAATCGATCCTTTTTCAATCGACTCCCGCTCCGAAGAGGCGGTTTGTTTGGCTCACGAACTCGGCCACTGCATAACCGGAAGTTTTTATAATGTCTACGCAGTTTGTGACCTGCGCACCAAACATGAGCGGCGTGCAGACAAATGGGCAATAAAAAAGCTTGTCCCGCGGGACAAGCTGAAAAAGGCTATAAAATCCGGATTTTCGGAAGTTTGGGAATTGTCGGAATATTTTGACCTACCGGAGTCGTTCATCAGAAAGGCTGTCACTTTCTATAAGGAACAGGCACGAGTCTGAAAGGAGGCTCACAATGAAAAATCCAAACGGATATGGAACGATCCGCAAACTCAGCGGAAATCGGCGCAAGCCCTGGGCTGTTCTTGCTCCGCAGAGCAGCTCCGAATATTCCCTCGAAAAGCAACGCAAGCTGATAGGCTGCTACGCCACGAGGGCAGAGGCAATGACAGCTCTCGGCGCATGGCATAAGACCCCGCATATTGACGTTCCGGCTTCTGCCGAAAATATCACACTCGCACAACTGTGCGCCGAGTATAAGAAATTACAGAAATTTAAGAATCTCGCGAAACAGACACAGGACAATTATAATGCGGCATGGAATAAGCTTGCTGTCCTCGGCTCATATAAAGTAAAGGATTTACGAGCCGCCCATTTTCAAACGATCGTTGACACGGCACATCAGAACGGACTCTCCGCCTCTTCTCTGCAAAAAATAAAACTCTTCGCTTCCCTGCTTTGTGATTACGCCGTGCAGAATGATATCGTTATCAAAAATTATGCAAGCTTCGTCACCCTCCCAAAAGCAGAAACGAAAGAAAAGGTACCGTTCAGCGATCTCGATTTGCAAAAACTCGAGTCCGCCGCAAAGGCAGACTTTATGTACGCAGACCTAATTCTGATTATGTGCTACACGGGTTGGAGAATCAATGAATTTTTGGCACTTACACCATTCAGTTGGGATTCTGAGAACCGTACTCTTCGCGGCGGCGAAAAGACCGAAGCGGGAAAGAACAGAATCGTGCCGGTGTCGGATAAAATCATGCCGTATCTGCAAAAATGGCTTGATAAAAACGGCCCGACTATCATTTGCCGAGAGCAAGGAAATAATCTCGTTCCGGTTACCGCAAAATATTTTCGCGAGAAATGGTATTATCCGACACTGGAAGCTCTCAGCCTCCCGCGTCTCACACCTCATGCCACAAGGCACACTTTTGCTTCTATGTTACACCGTAATGGCGCGGACAAGTGGGATATTCAACGATTAATGGGGCACTCCTCCGAAGTTGTCACAAATAAAGTTTACACACATGTCGATATAGCGCAGTTACAAAAAGCTGTAGGACTACTTTGAGACACTTGATTTTGTTCACAATTTGTTCCCAACCGTGATTAAATCCGCTGTTTTGACATCATATAAGAAAATAAAACAGTCTTACAAAAACAAACAAAAAAAGCCTTGAATCCGTTGATATATAACGGTTTCAAGGCTTTTCGCTTGGTGGAGATAAGCGGGATCGAACCGCTGACCTCTTGAATGCCATTCAAGCGCTCTCCCAGCTGAGCTATACCCCCAAATATTAAGTTCGTTCGGAACGCTATCTATTATATCAAAAGAAGCGGATTTGTCAATAGTTTTTTCAAAAAAACTCGTACAATACGCATTGCAAAAAACATGACTGCGGTAAATATCTGCCGCAGTCATGCTTTTTGATTTATTTGTCCTCGTAATCAAGAACTTCTCTTGCGATATATATCGGTCTGTGCTTTGTCTCAATATATGTTCTGGCAAGATACTCGCCGACCATGCCGGTGCAAAAAAGCTGAAGACCGCCGAGCAGAAGAATGAGCACAACGGTTGTGGCGTAGCCGGGAACCTTGATATCAAACGCCAGCTTCTGGATTATGACAACTATCATGTAGATTATGGACGCGGCAGAAGATGTCAAGCCGATATAAGTTGCAATTTTGAGCGGCGTAGTAGTAAAAGCGATAATGCCATCCATTGCATATTTGAAGAGCTTCGCAAAGTTCCACTTTGAAGTGCCGTTTGCGCGGTCTTCAACGATATAGGGCATATAATATGTGTTGAATCCAACCCACGAGAAAATGCCCTTGGAGAAGCGATGATATTCGCTCATGCTGAGCACGGCATCGACCACACAGCGTCTGAGAAGTCTGAAATCGCTTGCGCCGCTTTTGAACTCGATCTCCGAAGTTTTATTGATTATCTTATAAAAACAATCTTTGAAAGCCGAGAGAACTTTTGATTCGCGTCTGTCCTCCTGATAACATGCCACGGCATCATAGTTGGGATCCTTGTCGAGTATCGCCATCATATCAAGTATCAGCTCAGGGCGCTGCTGCATATCGGCATCGATAAGGCAGACCATTTCTCCCCTGCTCTCTTTGAGTCCGGCATATATAGCTGACTCTTTGCCGAAGTTGCGCGAAAATCCGACAACTTTCACATTTTCATCGGCTATCTCATAGATGTGGCGGAGCTTGTCCATCGTCTGATCGCGGCTGCCGTCATTGACGAATATGAGTTCATAATCAAAGCCTTTGTCTTTGAAGACTTCAGTTGCGGTGTTATAAAATAATTCAACATTATCCTGCTCGTTATAGCAGGGAATTACTAAGGATAATTTCATCTTTCCCTCCGAAATTGCACAAATATAGCTTCTGAATTGTATCACAAATTTTCATTATTTGCAACAATTATTCACTGATCTCTATGCCGGCTTTCTTTTCAAGTGATTTAACAAAATCATTCAGCTCCTCATAAACATATCCGTTGACAAAAAGGTTCTTCATTTTGAGACGGAGTGTATCGATTTTGAAGACGGTTTTGTTCACCTTCTCAAACGATTCGTATGATTTGAGCTCCCTTTCGCTGAGGCGCTTGACTGTTATCTGATCATAGGTTGAAGGATCGCCGTTGAGCTCCGCGCGAACCGTACATTTTTCAAAATCATCGTCAAACACGAGCGTGTTTCCCTCGAGTTTTACGCTGTCGCCTTCGATTATTTTAATTGTGTATCCGGCGTTCGGGTCGGACGCATACGCTCCGAGATTCAGAGACTTTTCATCGGGAGTGATAAGATAATTATATATATAATCGTCCGTATCGGCATTCTTGAGCTTTATAAGAGAGAAGCCCATATCATAATCGGCATTTTCAAAAGCTTCTATCTCATCGAGTCCCGCCACGCCCTCATACTCGGTCACTTTGAATGTAAAAGAGGTAATGTTATGCTTCGGTTCAAACACAACGCGGGTCTCGCTGCCGTCGGCATTGAGAGCGGGAACTTCGACTTTGCTTCCGTCGCTGAAAGTGATTACTCCGCCGAGTATATTTGAATTGAGCCCGAAGTTGTCATACAGAGACACACATGAAACCGTTTTAGGGCTGTCAAATTTCACAGTCACAGTCTTTTGTGCATCATTTTTATCGAATCTCGACACACAGTTTTCAAGCTTGACATGGAGACCGGCAGTCCTGTTTCCGACACCGATGAGTCTGAAATCGTTAAGCAACGAAGCATCGCCGGAGGACACGCTGATATCGGCATTATATGTGAGGCTGTCCGTGCGGCGATTCCAATAGACCGAATCGCCGTTTATTATGCGCTCGGAATAGCAATAAGCATACTGTGAAAGATGCTCGCTGAGCGCTTTATATTCGGAACATCTGAGTATCGAATGGCTGAGAGACTTTTTATCTATCGGCAGTCTGATCCTGTTATTCCATCTGTATTGCGGAACATCGGTCTCATATGACGGATCGTTATTCTTCTCTCTGTCCTGCATCACGGTGCTCTTGATATTAAGTGCATAAAAATCCGGCTTTGATTTCCACGCAAGTGAATAGCCGAAGCACTTGAGCACTTTCGGAGTGTATCCGCTCTCTTTTTTCAGGATACGCTCCATCGCCTTTTCAAACGATATGCTGACTCCGCGGTGATCCGTGTGGGTATCGAAATCTATTGCTAAAATATAATCCGGGCGATATTCGAGAACAACACTTTCGATATCATCAACCATATTTTCGGCTGTATATTTGGCGTGAGTTCCGAAACGGTCGAAGTGATAATCTTTAAATCCCTTTCCCGCATAAGTATGATCCCATCCGGAAGAGAAAGAAAAAGCTTTTTTGCCGACGTAGAGCTGCGTTCCGTCGGGATATCCGAGAAATATTACTTTCTCTCTCGGTATACCGAGTTTTTCAAGCGCATTACAGGCTTCACTCTGACGGGTGTATGCAGAAACTCTTTTATCGCCGTTTGTTGCGAACACGACACGGACATCGGCGCCGTTTTTGTACATAGGCGGAAGCACCTGACCGGAGATAAGCAGATCGTCATCTTCATGAGGGACTATAACCATGACTTTTTTGTTCTTAAACTGAGAATCATAGAAGCTGTTATCTACGCCGTCGTTTGAATCCAGCTTATTGAGCTCGGTCTCATATACGCAAACCACAGCAAGAACGGCAAGCACAAGCGCCATGAGAACTATCAGCACCGCTCTTTTCTTCTTTTTCCTTTTCACATTTTCTGCCATGTTGTTACCTTAACCTTTAAACAGAGATTTTTGCTTATTTTTTCGGCTTCTTCACCACGGTAACGCTGTCAACACCGTAGTACACCGCAGTCCAATCATTGAACCATTTGTTGTTCGCGTTATCGTTGGTAATATTTATCATATATGAATTCAGCGACCAATAAGATTTGCGCGGTCGACTGCGCGGTATTTTGACATCCTTTATGCCCGCCGCTTTCTGCTCATATATCGCCTGCTCAGCCTCTTCATAAGCGATGCTGTCGGACTTGAGCGCATAATATTCTCCGACATAGATAACGCCGAAACCAAGGGCAACCAAAACTGAAAGCACAACAGCGGTTTTCTTAATTCCGTCCATTTTGCCGTCAAGAAGCTGAGCCGCCAGGACAAATGCCGCGCATCCGAACATAATATTTGCGCCGAAGAAAGAGCGAGGAGGTGCTTCGGGCGAAACTATCAAAACTCCCGCAGCTGCCGCACCGGTGAGCAGATATATGCACGGCAGGAGCCAGTTGAGCTTTTTCTTTTTGATGCAAACAATTAACAGGACAATTACCAAAACTACAAGCATAAGCAGCACAGCACGCCAGATATTAAAATATATCTGCTCCGCCGACCACAGCAAATGCTTCATTATATTCCGCTCGCGGTGGGTATTATCGATACGCACTCTGTTGCCGGGAGCGAGAAGCAATATTCCGAATCCGGTTATGACTCCGAGAAGTCCGGTAACATGATGTGCTCTGACGGGCATTTTCTTTATCTTGAAGTAGATCAAGAAGAGCATAACAGCTCCCATCGTTGCGCCGCCCATATTCTCATTTGTCCAACCCGCAAAGACGCCGGCGACAAACATGAGAACCGAAAGAATAATTTCTTTTGAAGGCTTCGGCTTTTCGGACTCCGTATCATGGATGCGGTAGAACATAAGAAAAGTCAGTATCCACACGGTTGTCCACAGATAATTGAACGCTGCGCTGTACCAGATATAGGCCGATGCGGGTTTGTTCATTCCAAGCCACTCAAAGGCATAAATAAAGACCAGCAGCGGTATATTTATCGGTCGCTTGTAGTTTGCGTGAAAATATATCAGCAGACCGAGCAATGTAAAGAACAGGGAGTTCACAACATTGAAGACCGATTTATCGAACAGAGTAAACAGCTGCAGGAGAAAATGCGCCGGTATTCTGCCGTTACAGATCTTGTAATGCGTCACCATGCCCGTAAAAATATCCCTTATTCCCGTCAGGCGTTCCGGCGTGCCTTTGACAACATGTCCAGTGTACTTGAAGAAATAGAGATAATCATCGGCGGCATATCCTATCATGCCGTTAAACACAAGTATAAGGCTGAACATAAGCGCTGCAATAGCGACTACAGCCGTAATTTTTATTACCGTTTCACGATTCACGGTTAATTTTTGACTGTTCAATACAATTTTCCTCCGATTTTTTCGGTAATAAACCACCGTAGGATATATTACCACAAGTGTAAATATAATGCAATTAATTCCTGTTTACAACATAATGAAAAAATGGTTACATACGATAACAAAACTGTAACAATTGGTATATTACTTCAAAAACAGACAAAAAAGCTGAATAATATGCAAATTTTTCACTTTATCTCAAATATATTGATATTATATACATTATATAGATTTTTCTTATAATTTTCAATTCGTTTCTTTTTCATGCATATAAAAATCCCGCCGTATTAAGCGGCGGGATAAAATATTTAATTTCAGCACTTGATTACAACATCGTTGGGGAAGAACTCGGGAAGATAAGCCTTGTGAGCCCACTTCATCTCCTCGAAGCACTTGTGTGCCTTCTCCCAGTCGCCGACGAGCGGATGCACGAGCAGCGCATTGATAGCTGCTGCCTCGGAACCGGTTGTCGCGGCTTCTACGGTGTACTTCTCATACGCCTTTACAACGCGCATAAGACCGATGATATGTCTGTTATCGACCTTGTCGATAGCGACGGGCTCCGCGCCGTCCTTGCCGATAACAGCGGCTATCTCGAGAACGTCGTCATCGTCCATGAAATCAACAGTGCCGTTATTCTTGATGTTGACTATCTGGACATCGCGCTTATCGTTGGCGATAGAATCGATAAGAGAAACTGCGGCAAGAGAATACTTGTGACCGCCGCGCTGATCGAGAAGAGCGGGCTTTGTGACAAGAGTCTCGTCCGAATACATCTCAAGCAGCTCTTCCTCAATCTCCATGCAGACGCGGGCGCGGCACTTCTCATCCTCTTTCTGATGCTTAAGCTTCGCATCTCTGCAATAATAATACTGGAGATAAGACGAAGGAATTCCGCGAACGGCGTTGAGGCAATCGAGCGAGAAGCCGTCGTCCTTTATGTTCGCCATAACTTTTGTCGAGAAGCCCTGAGCGAGCATATCGTCGATAAGCTCTTTGCCGTCCTTCTTGACGGAGGTTATCCAGCTGAGGTGGTTAAGACCGACATATGTAATATCGCAGTCGTCACCCATAGCCTCTTTTGTATCGTCGATCATGTTGATCGGGACATTGCAAAGGCCCATGCACTTGACATTGGTGTGGTTGAGCACGAACTCGGTGATGATGCCGGAGGGATTGGTGAAGTTGATGAGCCATGCGTTGGGGCAGATAGCCTCGATGCGGTCGCAGATATGCTGCATGACCGGAATAGTACGCAGAGCCTTGAAGAAGCCGCCGATGCCGGTGGTCTCCTGACCAATGAGGTCATATTTGAGCGGGATAGTCTCATCGAGATAACGGGCATGAAGCATGCCGACTCTTATCTGGGTGACAACAAAGTCTGCGCCCTGAAGAGCCTCGTCAAGGTTATCGGTGAGAAGAGTCTCGCACTCTATGCCCGCCTTCTTGAGCATTCTCAGGCAGAGGTTGCCGACTATCGTTCTCTTCCTCTCGTCTATATCCATAAAGGATATCTTCTTGAGCTTGAGCGAGGACTGAGCCTTTATGAATCCGTCCACAAGCTCGGGGCAATATGTGCTGCCCGAACCGATGACTGCTACTGTAATTTCTTTCATATATATTACTCCCTTTTCTGTAAAATCCTTATTTATACTGCCTGAATATCCAGTTTATGCAACCGGTGACAGGCTCCTTATCGAGCTTTATGAACTTCAGCTTTCTTCCGCTCATCTGCTGCGCATATTCGTGCAGCTTTTCGATATAAGCATCGTTCGTAAGCTTTGTGTGCATTGAACCGGAAAGAACAACCTCGATCTCGTCACCGTCAAACTCCATCTGCTTTGCAAGCGCCGCGATGAACTGCGCGCCGCGCTTTGCCATCTCGTCCGTTTTGGCGAGCGCAGGGGCATCGCCCATAGCCGCCGCCTTGAAGAACGAGCCGATAAGAGTCTTGATATAGAGCGGAGCCTCCTCCGTCTCAAGCTTTGCAACGGTTCCGACGAACTCCTCGCGCGAAGTGATGCCGAATGCATCATAGTACATCTTCGTGATAAGAGTGGGTTCAAGTCCGAGATAGACTTCATCGTATATGAGCCTGAATGCAGTCTGGGCTATCCAGTTGCCGTTGCCCATATCGCCGGTGCACTCGCTGAGTCCGCCGAGCTGGAGCATATTGCCCTTTGAATCAATCGCGTTGCAGCAAGTACCCGTTCCGCAGTTATAGCCAATTGCCGCGCCGCTCTCGGAGCCCGCCTGAACGACGATAAAACCGTCGTTATAGATAGCAAAGTTCCGAAGCCCTTTTTCCGAAAGCTTTTCGCACATGATATCATGCTGGAACTGATGGTCGATTCCCGCAAGACCCATCAGCGAAAAAGCAACATCGTCAAGAGATATTCCCGCCTCACCGACAAGTTCGGTTATACCGTTCCAGATAACCGCGCTCGCCTCGTCAAACGCGCCCTCGAGATTCTCGTGGTTGCTTCCCGGTCCGTAGACCGTTTTGACTACATTTTTGTCCTCATCAAAAAGGGAGAACGCCGTTTTTGTTCCGCCTCCGTCAACACCGATGTAAAAGCTCATTCACCTTTCTCCTCATCACTGAAAAACTCTTCGCAGATTTCCTCCGCGTTATATCTGCTGCGTCTTGCCGGAGCTCTGTCGATCCACATGCCGTTTGTGAAATCAGGCACGGGCACGGGCATGCTGCCCATTGCTATCGACTGCTCCGAAAGGCAGGTTATAGCCATCCATGTTGCCGCATCATAGACATCTATCGGAGGCTCAAGGTCATACATCGCGCTCTCGACAAATGCGGAGAAAACGAGATAATCCATACCGCCGTGGCCGTGCTTCTCACTCTCGGAAGCGTAGGTTTTCCAAAGCGGATGCTCATATTTTTCAAGATATTTTTCAAACGGCTCCCAGCTGTGCATCCAGTCGCCTTCTTCGTGCTTCGTCACGCCGTCGATATATATTCCCTTTGCATCCTCGTTATATGTCGCGCGAGTGCCGTGAATCTTATAGTTGCGCGAATAAGGCCGTGGAAGCGTGCAGTCATGCACGAGCGTTATAGTTTCGCCGTGGGCGCATTTTATCATAGTTGTAACTATATCGCCCTGGTTGAATTTGTAATCCGCGAGGTCGTAATCCTCGCCCTGAGTGTTCTTGAGCCAGGTGTTGAGTCCGCACGCCTTGCTTGCCATTGAAGTAAGAGTGAGGAAGCGGTTGCCGCGGTTGATATGCAGCGCCTTAGCTATAGGGCCGAGCTGATGAGTGGGATAAAGCTCACCGTTGCGGTTCTTGAAGTTATGTATTCTGCCATGACGGTTTTCGCGTCCGAGACCTATCTCGTCTCTGAGGTCATGCTCATAGCCCCCCTGCATATGCACAACTTCGCCGAAAATACCCTCGCGCATCATGCGCAGAAGAGCCATTTCGTTGCGGTCATAGCAGCAGTTTTCAAGAAGCATGCAGAACTTGCCGGTCTCTTCGGAAGCCCTGACGAGCTGCCAGCATTCCTCGATAGACGCTGCTCCGCCGACTTCCATGGCGACATGCTTGCCTGCTCTCATGCAGTCGACCGCTATGCGGACATGGGTTATCCAAGTAGTCGCGACCATAACAGCCTTGATATCGTCGCGCTTGAGCAGTTCTTTATAGTCGAGATACATCTCGGGCTCTTCGCCCGTTTTCTCTTTGACTATCTCAACTCCACGGCGTGCTCTGTCCTCGTACTTATCGCAGACGGCAACAACCTTTACGCCGTCAATGCTGATAAGCTCGCCGAGGTTGCCCTGACCGCGTCCGCCGAGGCCGATTATTGCAAAGTTGGTCTGTTTTATCTCCATATCCGATTCCTCCGTGGGGATATCTTTTACAACACATTCGCCTTTTCTGTCGAATGTTATTATAATACTTTATTAATGATACTTCAAGTGATTGGCAAAAATAAACAGCTTTTCAGAGAATATTATCGAGTATCTCTATCACATTTGCCACAGCGCCGTCGTTATTCGAGCGCACAACATAGTCGGCGTGCTCGAGCGCCTCCGGCGAGCCGTTTTCAGGGACGAATCCTGCTTTTGCCGCGGCGAGCATTTCAATGTCGTTATATCCGTCGCCCACGGCAAAAGTTCTGTCGTGAGGAACGCCGAGAGCGTCGGCGAGGAAAAGCAGACCTGTGCCCTTGTCTGAGCCTTTCTTCATGACTTCTATATATCCGCCGTTTGTCGGCAAAAACGCGGGATCATCAAAATTCTCGCGCATAAACGCCTGCACTTCCTGCGATATTCCCTCCGCGTCAAACATAGCCTTCGCCCAGGGGAACTCCGTCTCGGACGGGTCGTTGACAACTTTATAAGGTATACCCTGACTTGTGAAATGACGGTGGGAAGTGTCATCAAGATGTATTGCATAGGTGCTGTCAAACGGATACATTTCTATTGAAACATCCGGGAAATTTTCCATTATAGCCCTGACGAACGGGATTCCGTGTTCGGCATCTATACCGTTTACGAACACAGGCTCGTTTTTTTCATAGTCATACGCCATAGAGCCGTTTGTCAGCAGAACGGGCGCGTTTATATACGACGGGTCATAGAGATGAAAGCCCTGATATGTTCTGCCGGTGCAGACCGTAAAATATCCGCCCTCGGCAATAAAATACGCTATTGCCGAACGGACATCATCGGTTATTATTCCGTCGTCATTCTTGAGCGTGCCGTCAAAATCGCTCGCTATGAGAACTTTTTCAAACTTTCCCAAAGCACTTCCTCCGCACAATAAAATTCGCGCTAAAATGATAACATTTAAGGATATCAAAGTCAATTGAAACGCCTGTCTTTTTGCTTTTCTTTTTTGCGCGAAGTTGAAAAATCTGATAATAGTGATATACTATATAGTCAGGGACGAAGATAGAAAAATTCTTTGCAAAGGAGAAGTCATATGATAAAGGATATTCTTTCGCCGCACAGGGCGCTGCTCAGCGACCACACAGAGCTGCGTGCGCAGAAGAACACCTCGCGCGGAGTGTCTATGCTCGGCGGGAATCTCGTCGGCAACGCACGCACGGAGAAGAGCGGCATCAACGCCAGAGTATATAAAAACGGAGTTTACGGCTTTGCTTCAAGCGCGGAATACTCGGAAGAGAGCATTAAAAGCGTACTCAAAGCCGCGAGCGACAACGCCGTGTTTCTAAGTTCGAGAGTCAGCCACGAGGCGAAGATAATAAGACCGATTCCCGCCGGAATAAAAACGATGAACGGCGACATAAACGACTGCGAGCAGAAAGTATATATTGAATTTGCAAAAGAGATCGACGAATATATCGCAAAGAAATATCCAGATCTCGTCAGCCGCTCGATAAGCATCAGGGCGGATTCGATGGAGAAAAGGCTCTGCGTCAACGACGGATTCGATTCATATTCACTCGTGCCGAGAAGTTTTGTCTATGTTTTTCTGACCGCCGAGGCCAAGGACGGCACAAATGTTGAGCTTTATAAAGTATTCGGCGGGCGCGGATTCTTCACCGAAGTATTTTCCTCCCCCGATGAGCTTTTCGGCGGCATAGATGTGCTTTATGAAAACCTTATGAAAAAAGCGGAGGGCATATATGCTGATGCGGGATACAGAGACGTTGTGATGCATCCTAACCTCGCGGGAATACTCGCGCACGAGGCGGTCGGTCACACGGTTGAAGCCGATTTAGTGCTCGGCGGTTCGGTTGCGGCGCACTGCATGAACAAGCAGGTTGCAAGCGAGCTTATAACCATGGTCGACTTCGCTCACACCCTGCCGGACGGCTCATCCACTCCCCTGCCGGTTCTTGTCGACGATGAGGGCACGCCCGCAGAGGACGCAATTCTCATAAAGGACGGCATTCTCAGAGGATACATGAACAGCCGCGAGAGCGCGGAGCATTTCGGAGTCAAGCCGCAGGGCAACGCGAGAGCTTATGCATTCTCGGACGAGCCGCTTATAAGAATGAGAAACACCGCAATTCTCCCCGGCAAGGACAAGCTTGAAGACATGATAGCTTCGATAGACGACGGATATTTTCTCACTGAAACCAACAACGGTCAGGCAGACACGACCGGAGAGTTCATGTTCGACGTCTGCATGGGATATGAGATAAAGCACGGCAAACTCGGCAGAGCAATAAGAGACACGACGATATCTGGCATAGCGTTTGACATGCTCAAGACTGTCGATATGCTCTCAGATGACATGGTGTGGACCTGCTCGGGTATGTGCGGCAAGAAACAGCCGATGCCCGTCGGAATGGGCGGCCCTGCAGTCAAATGCAAAGTAAATATCGGCGGACGCTGAGAAAGGAGCGATGAAAATGACTGATATATATGAGATAGCGGAATACACACTCAAGGCGCTAAAAAATTGCGGCGCGGATGCGGCTCAGTGCATCGTCGGCAGAAGCAAAAAAGATGAGCTGAACGTTGACGGCGGAAAATTCAGCCTGATGCGCTCCACATTCAACACGAGCATCTCGATGAAAGCAATAAAGGACGGCAAAAAAGGCGTCACAAGCATAAATCAGGCGACAAAAGAAGCGATTGACGAAGCTGCGGCTCAGTGCATCGCCGCGGCGGAATCTTCCGTTCCCGATGAAGCCGAGCAGATAGCGCCTTTCACTGCAAAAGTCGAATACAAAACCGGAGTTTTTAAGCCCGATCTTAACAAGCTGTTTGACAGAATAGAGGAATTCATGAGCCAAACTAAAAAAGAATATCCGAAAGTCATTCTCGAGCAGCTTATCTCCGACTATGAGCACAGCGAAAAGCTCTACATGAACACCAACGGAACAAGCCTCAGATATGAGCACGGCGAATACTCGTTCAACACGATGTTCTCCGCACATGAGGGTGAAAAAGCCTCGTCATTTAACGGATATTTCTGCGCGCTTGACAATCTCGACAAGCCGTTTATGGACGCAGGTATGCAAAGACAGCTTCTCGAAGAGAGCGAAAAGCAGCTCAACACCGTCTCGCCGAGCGAAAAATTTGTCGGCAGAGTTATATATTCCCCCGACTGCTTCAACGAGCTTTTGCAGACGGCGCTTGAAAATTTTGCATCATCCGGCGTGCTTATTGACGGCACATCTCCCTGGAAAGACGCGCTGAACACAAAAGTCGCGAGCGAAAAGCTGAATCTCAGGAGCGTTCCGCTTGACGGCAGAACAGTGGTCGGTCAGCGCTTTACCTCCGACGGCTACCCTGCCGAGAACATGGACATCATTGTTGACGGCGTTCTCAAGACTTTTATTCTTTCGCAGTACGGAGCAAACAAGACCGGTTTCCCACGCGCTCTCAACGGCGGCAATAACCTCGAAGTTCTCCCCGGCGACAAGACGCTCGAAGAAATGATATCCGGAATAGACAGAGGTCTGATAGTCAACCGCTTTTCGGGCGGCCAGCCGTCGTCAAACGGAGATTTTTCCGGCGTCGCGAAGAACAGTTTTCTTATCGAAGACGGAAAAGTCAGCAGTGCAGTCAGCGAGACGATGATAAGCGGTAACATTATCGACATGCTCAACAACATCGTCGCGATATCCAAAGAGCAGACCACGGACGGACTTTCTTTCATGCCATGGGCTGAATTCGACGGAGTCACGGTATCGGGCAAATAAGAAAAAATTTCCTGCGGCTTTTATGTATTTTAAGCCGCAGGATACACATAATGATACTGGCAGCCGGAGCTGATATTATTTCGGGCGCTTTTAAGTGAAAAAGCTATTGTTTATTGTCTTTTCAACAGCGCATTTCAGCATTTGCTGCCTTTGACGGAGTCGGAGCTCTGCGGGTGTGGTTGACAGCCCGCAGACCCGGCTCTTTCGCGTATATAATAAGAGGAGCTTTAAAAGCTCCTCTTATTTTTGTGCATATTATTTTTGTGCATATTCAGCATCGTTGCTGTTATCGGCAGTCGCAGGAATGTTATTTTTCTTTGTGCGTTCGAACGTTATATCTTCCGAAGCATTCGTTATTTTCACAGCATTTTCAGGATTCTTCTCAATATTTGTCAAATCAAGCTTTGATGTTTGTTTTGAATTGAAATTATTTCTGACCTTCTGAATTCTTTCATCGGTCTGTCTTATGGATTTAAAAAACACCAGAGACGCTATTGCGGCGGAGGATTTTATATTTGAGAGCCTTTCAATATCGCGATAAAGCTCCCAATAATATTTTATCAACTTGCTCTTGCGCGTGGATGAAACGGAACCGGCGCGGACGCGGTAGCTTGCGAGAACTTCGTTGAGTCCGTAAGCGCGGTCGCAGTCGTGCATTATTTTAAGCCAAAGTGCAAAATCGTTGCGCTTTTTTATATCGGGGACATAGAATTTTCCGAGCTTTTCTGCGTTATAGACAACAGTCAAATTGCCTATTGGGTCGCCCTGATAAAGCATTGAAGAATAATTTACGCTTTTCGGCGCGGAAATGACAACGCCCATATGCTCGCCGCGCTCGTTTATTTTTTCATACGCGGTGTATGTAAAATCATATCCCATTTGCTCCATGAAACTTATCTGACGGCTCAGCTTGTCCGGATACCAGATATCGTCGCTGTCAAGAAATGCGATATAATCGCCCTGCGCCGCATTTATCGCCCTGTTGCGCGCCGCTGCGGGACCGAGATTGATATCGGTTTCAAGCAGGTGTATTCTGTTGTCGTCTGCTGCCATACTGCGCACCGCATCAACCGTACCGTCCGTGGAATTGTCATCGGCAACGATAAGCTCCCAGTTACGGTAAGACTGATTCTGTACGGATTTTATGCTCTCTGCGATATAGTCCGCGCAGTTATACGCCGGCATTATAATTGAAACCAGCTTTTCCACCACTCAAATCTCCCTTTTGCGGCTCTGCCGCACGCGCCCGATTGGCGCGTATGTTATGTCTACATTTTATCACATTTTGTCATGCTGTTCAACCGACAAAATCAAGCAATTTGTGGATTATTTGCGTGATTTTTCTGTCCACCAACAAAACGCCTATGTAAGACACCTAATATAATAGTACAACAAGCTATGCTCTTTTTCAACGCGCATAATATACAAAAAAAATACCGCCTGATTTTACATACAGATAAGTGCCCGCACGATATTGAAAAGCTTATGTTCATAGCGTATAATTGAATAAACCTATGTCAACGGAGGAGAAGATATGAAAAATCCGGCAAAGGCAAGCGATTTAAGTCTCATCGAGCCTGTCATAAGTAAATATAAGAACACCTCAGGCTCGCTTATAACCGTCCTGCAGGAGATTCAGGATATTTACGGCTATCTGCCCGAAGACGCGCTGTGCCATGCGGCAATAGAAATGGGCATTGCCCCGGCGACCGTTTTCGGCGTTGCGACATTCTACGCGCAGTTTCGGTTCACGCCTGTCGGCAGGTATTTTATAATGCTCTGTCAGGGTACGGCGTGCCATGTCAACGGCTCCGAGATGATAGAAAAGGCCGTGTTTGAAACGCTCGGCATACATAACGGAGAGACAACGCCCGACGGGCTTTTCACACTGAAAACAGTCGCCTGCCTCGGCTGCTGCTCGCTCTCCCCTGTTATGATGATAAATTCCGAGACCTACGGCAGTCTGACTCCGCAGAGGGTCAAAGAAATAATCGCCGAAAAGGCAAAGGAGGCGAACGCCGATGTATAAAATTAAAATCGGAGAAGGCAGCTGCGGTATATCGGCGGGAGCCGGAAAGATACATAAACTGCTCAACGAGAAAAACAGCGGAAATTATACGGTTCACTCAGTCGGATGCATCGGAATGTGCTTTCTTGAGCCTATTGTTGATATCTATAACGGCGATGCGCTCACAGCAAGGCTCGTTAAAGTAAGTCCTGATGATGTGGATAAAATCATAAGCTTCACGGAGAGCGGCAACATGTCGCAGATAAGCTCTCTTGTTATATCCGATGAGGACAAGGGCTTTCTCGAAAAGCAGACCAGGATAGCCTTGCGCGGGTGCGGAATAACCGAGCCGGAGAGCATTGAAGATTACGAAAAGTACGGTGGATACACGGCGCTTTCAAAAGTTTTGAAAACAATGACACCCGAGCAGGTCATTGAAGAGATAAAAACTTCCGGGCTCGCCGGGCGCGGAGGCGCAGGCTTCCCGACATGGTTCAAGTGGAACGCCGCAAGGCAGAGCGCAGGAGACGAAAAATATCTGATATGCAACGCCGACGAGGGCGATCCTGGTGCATTTATGGACAGAGCTGTTATTGAGAGCGACCCGCACGCTCTGATAGAAGGTATGCTCATCGCGGCGTATGCTATAGGCGCAAAAGAAGCAATAGTCTATGTCCGCGCCGAATATCCTCTGGCTATAAAAAGGCTTTGCAACGCCATTGAACAGGCTGTGGAAAAAGGCTATATAGGCGAAAATATTCTTTCTTCCGACTTCTCATGCAAATTCAGAATCAAGGCGGGCGCGGGAGCATTCGTCTGCGGCGAAGAGACAGCTCTTATTGAATCCCTTGAGGGTCAGCGCGGTATGCCGCGCCTCAAGCCACCGTTCCCTGCGCAGTCGGGATATATGAACAAGCCGTCAAACATAAACAATGTCGAGACATTCGCGAATGTAACATGGATAATCAACAACGGCGGAGAGGCGTTTGCCGCTATAGGCACCGAGACCAGCAAAGGCACAAAAGTTTTTGCGCTGACAGGCAAGATAAAGCGCGGCGGACTCGTTGAAATACCGATGGGCAAGACGCTCAGAGATGTTATTTTTGATATCGGCGGCGGAATACGCGGCGACAAAAAGTTCAAGGGCGTTCAGCTTGGCGGCCCGTCCGGCGGATGCATCCCCGCGCGGCTTGCCGACACGGTTATAGACTACAAGGCTCTTTCGGCAACGGGCGCGATAATGGGCTCGGGCGGAATGGTCGTTATGGACGAGAGCACCTGCATAGTGCGCATGGCAAAATTCTTTCTCGATTTCACAACAAACGAGTCGTGCGGGAAGTGCGTCCCCTGCCGCATCGGCACTATGCGCCTGAGAGAAACTCTTGAGCGGATATGCCAAGGCAATGGCAGAGACGGAGATATCGAGCTGCTCGAAGAGCTGTGCGCTCAGATAAAGGACGGCTCGCTCTGCGGACTCGGTCAGACGGCTCCGAATCCCGTTCTCACCACGCTCAGATATTTCCGCGACGAATACGAGGCTCACATAAAAGAACACCGCTGTCCCGCTGGAGAATGTCCGGAGCTTATAAGCTATCACATAGACTCTGACAAATGCCGCGGATGCACGCTGTGCAGCAAGAAATGCCCGGTCGGCGCGATATCCGGAGAAGTAAAAAAGCCGCATAAAATAGACAGCGGCAAGTGCATAAAATGCGGCAGCTGCAAGGTTGCGTGCCGCTTTGACGCGATATTTATAAAATAAGGAGGTGTGACGATGAAAGAGTATATTACATTGACCGTTGACGGGAAAAGCGTAAAAATCGAGAAAGGTTCGACACTGCTCGAAGCCGCAAGGAAGGCGGGCGCGGATATTCCGACTCTCTGCCATGACGAGCGGGTCAAGCCATACGGCGCATGCGGAATGTGCGTTGTAGAGTGCAAGGGCAGTCCGAAGCTGATGCGCTCCTGCGCAATTGAAGCCGCCGACGGAATGGAAATTATAACGGAGTCAGACAGAATAAACAGGGCGAGAAGATTCTCGCTCGAAATGCTGCTTTCGGATCACACCGGAGACTGCAAAGCCCCATGTTCTCTCGCCTGCCCTGCGGGCACCGACTGTCAGGGCTATGTCGGGCTTATCGCAAACGGCGAAAACGCACAGGCTCTGTCGGTAATAAAAGGCAGGATTCCCCTGCCCGCATCAATAGGCAGAGTATGTCCGCATCCGTGCGAAAAAAAGTGCAGACGCGGACTCGTCGAAGAGCCTATATCTATAGCCGCGCTCAAGGCTTATGCGGCAGACCGCGACCTTGAAAGCGGAAATATATTCATGCCTGAAGTTGCCGAATCGACGGGCAAAAAGGTCGCGATTATAGGCGGCGGTCCGGGTGGAATATCGGCGGCATATTATCTTGCGATAAAAGGACACGGCGTCACTGTTTTCGACATGATGCCGAAGATGGGCGGCATGCTCCGCTACGGCATACCGCAATACAGACTGCCGAAAGAAGTGCTTGACAAGGAATTGGCGCTCGTTGAAAAACTCGGCGTTGAGTTCAGAAATAATATAAAAATCGGCAGAGATATTTCTCTTGATACGCTTAACCAAGAATACGACGCGGTAATTGCCGCGCCCGGTGCATGGTCGAGCACAAAAATGCGGGTTGACGGCGAGGATGCCGAAGGAGTATTCGGCGGAATAGATTTCCTGCGTTCCGTGATACTTGGCTCACCTGTTGATATCGGAAAGCGCGTAGCAGTATGCGGCGGAGGCAACACGGCGATGGATGCCTGCCGCACGGCAATCCGCCTAGGCGCGGAGAAAGTTTATATCATCTACCGCCGCACCCGCGATGAGATGCCCGCAGATGCACTCGAAATCGATGAGGCACAGGAAGAGGGCGTAGATTTCAGATTTCTCACAAATCCCGATAAAATATTGACGCAGGACAGCAAAGTCTGCGGAATAAAGCTCCAGATAATGGAGCTCGGCGAACCCGACGCGAGCGGCAGAAGAAAGCCAGTTCCGATAGAGGGAAAATTCGAAACTCTTGAAGTTGACAGTGTAATAATGGCTATCGGTCAGAGGCCGGAGCTCAGCGGATTTGAAGAGCTTGACAAGACCTCTCGCGGCACGATAAGCGCAGACGAGAGCACATTCAGAACGAATATAAACGGCATTTTTGCAATCGGCGACGCCACAAACAAGGGCGCAGACATAGCCATATCCGCTATAGGTGAAGCGCAGAAGAGCGTAGCGGTTGTTGACAGTTATCTTCGCGGCAATATTATCGGCTACAAAAAGCCGGTACTTGTCGAGCGCGAAATAAACAAGAGCGACCTTGCGGACAGAGAACATATCGCGCGCGAAAGGATGCGCGTTCTCCCTGCAGAAGAGCGAAAACACAGCTTTGACGAGGTCGCACTCGGACTCACTGACGAGCAGGCGCGACGCGAGGCTTCGCGATGCCTTGAATGCGGCTGTCTCGACTATTACAGGTGCAAGCTCATAAACTATGCGAATAAATACAATGCTGAATTCGAGCGCTTTGCGGGTCAGAAATCGCCTGCGAAGAAAGACACCGGGCACAAATACATTCTGCGCGACTCGGGCAAATGCATTCTCTGCGGGCTTTGCGTGCGTGTGTGCTCGCAGGTCATGGGAGTCGGTGCGATAGGTCTTGCCGGAAGAGGCTTCACGACTGTTGTCTCGCCGGAATTCTATAAATCGCTCGGGAATTCACAGTGTATCTCATGCGGACAGTGCGTATCTCTCTGCCCGACGGGCGCACTTGTTGAAAAAGTTCCATTCAAAAAGAATGTTCCGCTCCGCGAAATTTGCACCGCGACGCACTGCACCGGCTGCGCCGCAAAATGCGCGATAAATGTTTTTTCGAACGGCAATTCGATAACGCGGTGCGAGCCGGCAAACGGAAATATCATCTGCACATACGGAAAGTTCGGCTTGAGCAAGCTCGCCAATGTGGGCAGGCTGAAGGTCTGCAAATCAGGCGAAGAGACCATTTCTCTTGAACGCGCCGCGGAAATAATATCAGAGAAAACAGCTTGCTTCTCGCCCGCCGAGATTGCCGTCACGGTATGTGAAAATATGACAGACAACGAGCTTGAAAAAGCCGCAGGACTCAGCCAAAAGCTCGGCTGCGCTCTTGTTGACATGGGCAATATTGACCGGGATATCAGCGCAGATAACTGCGAAAGATTTGAAAAAATCTTCGGCACGGATTTTTATATCGGTGCAAACCGTGAAAAGACTGTTTCTCTCGGCGCAGTTGATTCGGATGCGATTGATTTTTCAAAAATCAAGGCTGTTATCTCATTCGGCGGCAAGACTTCCGAGGGTAATTTTGATTTCGCCGCCGTGCAGTCGGCAAAAGAAACAGGCGATGTTTCTTTACCGTTTGCGTTGTCCGTTGAATGCGTAGGTACAATCGACGAAGCAGATATTTCACCCGCGCTGAATCCGACATACAGCAACGAAGAGATAATCGACGCTATAACAGCAAAGATATAATAAACACTGACGGAGCCGCCATATTTCAGCGGCTCCGTTTTTGCATAAATACACACATAAATTCATAGGATAACACCGAGGTGATATTATGAAATCATCGCGGCTCAAGCCCTTGATATTCTTGGCTATTCCGCTCGCGGTCGGCGGTCTTGCGGCACTGTTTTCAGCGGGCAGCATGGACAAATTTTCCGCATTAAATCAGCCGCCACTCTCCCCGCCCGGATGGCTGTTTCCAATCGTCTGGGGCATATTATATATTCTCATGGGCACGGCATCGTATATAGTCTACAGCTCGGATGCGCCGGAGATAAGCAAGAAGAAAGCACTCGGACTTTATCTCGTCCAGCTCGGGTTCAATTTTCTTTGGCCGATACTTTTTTTCACTTTCGGGCTCTGTACCGCTGCGGCGGTTCTTATCGTTATTCTCTGGGTTCTCGTTCTTTTGACGCTTCTGTATTTTTACAGGATATCAAAAACCGCAGGCTATCTGATTATCCCGTATCTTTTATGGGTGACATTCGCGGCGTATCTCAACATCGCGATATGCATTATAAACTAAAAACAAACCTCCCGCAGACTTTTGTAAGTCACGCGGGAGGTGTTGATTTTATCAGAAATATTTCGGCAGATAATCACCGTGGGCCTCGATGAGATCATCGCACAGGTGAACGATTTCATCTATTGACAGCTCGGACGAAGTATGTGGGTCGAGCATGGCCGCCTGATAGATATAATCTTTCTTCTGAGTCACAGCCGCCTCGATAGTAAGAAGCTGGACATTTATCATCAGATTGTTCATTGCGGCGAGCTGAAGCGGCAGCGGCTCCTGACGGCAAGGCTGGATTCCGCATTTGTTCACGAGGCACGCGACCTCGACGCAGGCATCGTCAGGAAGATTGGGAATGAGTCCCCTGTTTATGACATTGCCGCCTATCTTATACGGAACGTCTGTAACGATGGCTTCCATAATATAAGATGCATATTCCTTTGTGCGCTCATGTGAAACCTTGTCGTGGATATAATTATCTTTCTCGTTCTTCCAGTTCTTTATCTGCTCAACGCAGCGCCTCGGATATTCATCAAGCGGAATATTATATCTCTCGATAAGCTCGGGATACTTTGCCTTTATAAAGAAGTTGTTATATTCGGCGTTGTGCTCGCTCGACTCGGTGCAGTAATAGCCGAAGCGCTTTATGTATTCGAATCTCACGAGGTCGTTATGGTTCGTAACGCCGCTTTCGAGCACTTCTGTAGCTCTTTTTCTTATCTCGGGATAGAGATCCGTGCCGTCCGCATCCTCTATTTCAAGCAGCCAACCCATATGATTTATTCCCGCGATGCGCTCGCGGATAGGCTCGCTGTATTTGATATCAAGCTTATCGAGAAGTCCTCTCGAACAGGCCTGCACGGAATGGCAAAGTCCGACCGACTTCACGCCGGAATACCTGCCGAGCCAGCCTGCAAGTTGAGCCATGGGATTGGTATAGTTAAGGAAATATGCGTTCGGGCAGACTTCTTTCATATCGTCGGTGAAATCCTTGAGGACGGGAATAGTGCGCAGAGCTCTGAAAATTCCGCCGATGCCGTTCGAATCCGCGATAGTCTGGCGAAGTCCGTATTTTTTCGGCACTTCGAAGTCGATTATCGTGCACGGATCGTAGAGACCGACCTGGATGGCGTTTATAACAAAATCAGCCCCGCGAAGTGCGTCCTTGCGCTCCTCGACGCCGAGATATTTGCTGACCGACGCGCGGTTCTCGTTTATATTCCTATTGAGCGCCGTGACCATTAGATAGGACTCTTCGAGTCTCTCGGGGTCGATGTCATACAGCGCGATATCGCACTCGCGCAAAGCGGGAGTAAGCATAATATCGCCAAGGACATTCTTTGCGAACACGGTGCTTCCGGCACCCATAAAAGTTACTTTCATAAAGGACCTCTTTTCTGTTGTTTTTTATCCGCTTTTATTATAACTGCTGTTTTTCCCGATGTCTACATATATTTAAACTCCGCCGCAAATTTGCACGATCTGCGGCGGAGCTTCTGTTCAGTTGAAAATCACCTTGCGATTTCATTTGTCATCGTAAGGACTGCCTTTTGTTACGCCCGTTGTTCCGAACACAACGAGCACGACCGCCAGAGTCACGGTTATCACCCACGGTCTGATATCACCGCCGTCGAAAGCCATAACAAAGAAAGCCACTATCGCCGCGACACCTATCAAAAGCTGAACGGCAGACGCTATCTTGTACCAGTTAATTTTCATAATTATCCCCCAATTGAATTTCCGGGGTTTAGTATAGCATACCAATGAAGCGATTTCAATGAGTTAAAAGGCAAAAGCGGCAAAAAAATTTAAAAAATGATGATTTATTCATCAATATATGTATTTCCGGTCATTAAAATTATCTACAATATATCTTACCACTGCATCGTGAAACTCGTCCGGTGCGGACTTATTTTTCCATATGTTTTTATTCGCTTTATTGACACTTTCATACATCTGCTCAAGCTGCTCATCGTTTAGAGGTAGTTGAACTCCCGAAAAATACTTTTCAATGATATCAGAAATAACATCCGCTATCTTATCGGCGCCGATTTCGCGCAGGGAATCGATTATCTTATATACTCGTTCAGATGCAAGAAGCTCCTGAACATCATCAGCAATGTCGTTCCAAAATTCGAGGCAAAGCGCCAATGTCTGTTCATTGTGGGGCAACCGTTCAATATTTTCATTAAAAATCGCGTCAAAAAGCTTGTCAAAATGAAATGACGGCAACTGCTTCATTTGAGCATCTGCGCAAATATAAAATTCGCAATGCGCTTCTGTTCTCCAACCGCCTCGAGTTCTTAACGCAAGATTATATTCTGCTTTGTTTTCGTTGCGAATAACTGCATTTTGTTCAAAAGATCCACCGTCTATATAATATATCTCAGCCCTCGGAACTTCTGCTGAAATGGTCCTGCCGTTTTTTAACGCACCTACATACTGACCGTTGATATAAATTTTATATGGCAAAAGACTATCTGCAAGGGCGGGTTTTCTTTTTATGTTGAAGCGCACAGTTTTTTCTAAAAAAATTTTTGCCATTTTATTCTCTCCATTTGTTTTTTCACTAATGAGGAAAAATTGTGATAGTTTCTTTTCGGAGTTTACACGATTGTTTATGTTATAACTTTACACGATTTTTGTTTTTTGCAGTTTATACGATTTTTGTTCTATTCTTTTTCTGTTTTCCTTTGATAAAAAATAGAAGCCGAAATCCCTTATGTATCAAGGCTTTCGGCTTTGGCGGAGAGCAAGGGATTCGAACCCTCGAAACGCTTTTGACGTTTACACGATTTCCAATCGTGCTCCTTCGACCAGCTCGGACAACTCTCCGTATCTGCAATCAAATGCTCGTATATTATATATGACCGCGCCGCAAAAATCAAGTCTTTTTTCAAAAATCCTGAACTTTTTATTTTTGCACTCCCTGCTTATCGAATAAACCTGTGTTTGCGTGGAATCAATATAATATGTAAATCAGCAAATTTTACCTGTTTTTTACTCTACTGTATTGAACCCGGAGATGAAATATAATATAATGGATTTGATTAATATAAAATGGAATGAAGGGATATCCATGAGAAAGACGAAGATTGTATGCACGATAGGACCCGCCAGCAGCGACCCGAAAGTATTCACCAAGATGTGCAAAGCGGGCCTTAATGTTGCGAGGCTCAACTTCTCCCACGGCACCCATTCGGAGCAGCTCGAAAAGCTCAATATGGTAAAAAAAGTCCGCGAGGAGCTCGATCTCCCGATAGCGATAATGCTCGACACAAAGGGTCCGGAATACAGAATCAAGACCTTTGAAAACGGCAAGATAATACTCAACGACGGTGACGAGTTCTCGTTCACCACAGAAGACATAGTCGGCGATCAGAGCCGCGTCAGCGTGACCTATGCGGGACTTGTCGACGATATTTCAATCGGCGACCGCATACTCGTCAACAATGGACTTGTGATTTTCGAGGTAATCGGAAAGACCGATACAGATGTAAAGTGCAAAGTAATAGCCGGCGGCGAGCTTTCAAACAGAAAGAGCATGAGTTTCCCGAACAAGGTGCTCAATCAGGTTTATCTCAGCGAGCAGGACAAGGACGATCTGCTGTTCGGCATTCAGAACAATGTCGACTACATCGCGGCATCGTTTGTCTCCTGCAGGCAGGATCTCATAGACCTCAAGGAGTTTCTCCACGCAAACGGCGGCGACGGCATAGACATAATCGCAAAAATCGAGAACCGCACGGGAATAGACAACATCGAAGATATATGTGAAGAGTGCGACGGGATAATGATAGGCCGCGGCGATCTCGGCGTCGAAGTCCCCTTCACTGAGCTTCCCGCGCTGCAGAAATATATAATCACAAAGTGCCGCCTGCTCGGCAAGCGTGTTATCACGGCTACCGAGATGCTCGAATCAATGATAACCAATCCCCGCCCGACGAGAGCGGAAATTTCCGACGTTGCGAATGCTGTCTACGACGGCACGAGCGCGGTCATGCTCTCCGGCGAATCAGCCGCAGGTAAATATCCCGTTGAGACAGTCCGCACAATGGCAGAGATAGTCGAAGAAACGGAGAAGCACATCCATTACGCCAAGCGTTTCCGCAACAATGATTTCAAGATAAAGAACCGCGTCGATGCAATATCACACGCGACTTGCGGAATGGCTATCGACATAAACGCAAAAGCGATAGTTGTTGCATCTATCTCCGGAATGACGGTACGCATGGTGTCGCGCTTCAGAGCACCTACAGATATAATCGGAATGGCGACGAACAGAGCCGTTTGGTATAAGCTCGCGCTCTCCTGGGGCGTTATGCCCGTACTCAGCGAGAAGTTCGACTCGACCGATGTTCTGTTCTATCACGCGCAGAAAGTTGCAAAGGACGCGCTCAACCTCAAGCCCGGCGACAATATCATAATGACCGGCGGCGCGATAAACGGGAAGTCGGGCAACACCAATCTGATAAAGATAGAAACAATAGAATAAAGACAAAAATAATCTCCCCTGCTTCGGCAAGGGAGATTTTTTACTGCAAAAAGCACCTGTACCAATTACGATACAGGTGCTTCTGTATTTTTTTAGAAATCCGCAGAACCGGTAGTTCTCGGGAACGGGAGCACGTCACGGATGTTCGAGATACCGGTGAGATACATGACCAGTCTCTCGAAGCCGAGGCCGAAGCCGCTGTGCTTGACTCCACCGTAGCGGCGAAGGTCGAGATACCACCAATAATCCTTGGGGTCGAGTCCGAGTTCTTCGATACGCTCGGTGAGCACATCCAGTCTCTCTTCACGCTGGCTGCCGCCGATTATCTCGCCGATGCCCATAACAAGCAGGTCGACCGCCGCAACGGTCTTTCCGTCATCGTTCAGGCGCATATAGAAAGCCTTGATCTCCTTGGGATAATCTGTAACGAAAACGGGGCGCTTGAAGATACGCTCGGTCAGGCAGCGTTCATGCTCTGTCTGGAGGTCGCAGCCCCAATAGACTTTGTAGTCGAACTCGTCGTTGTACTTCTCGAGTTCTTTGACAGCGTCGGTATAAGTGACACGCGCAAAATCGGAGTTGACAACGGAATGAAGTCTCTCGAGCAAACCCTTATCAACGAACTTGTTGAGGAACTCAAGCTCAGACTTGCAGCTCTCCATAACATAGGAGATGACATACTTTATCATCGCCTCTGCGAGCTCCATATCGTCCTCAAGATCGGCAAAAGCAATCTCGGGCTCGATCATCCAGAACTCCGCAGCGTGGCGCTGAGTATAGGACTTCTCGGCTCTGAAAGTAGGACCGAAAGTATATATTTTGCCGAAAGCGAGAGCCATAGCCTCGCCCTCGAGCTGACCGGAGACGGTAAGATAAGCGGGCTTCTCAAAGAAATCCTGCTTGAAATCGACGGTTCCGTCCTCGTTCTTCGGCGGGTTTGCAATATCAAGAGTCGTTACCTTGAACATCTCACCCGCGCCCTCGCAGTCGCTGCAGGAAATGAGCGGTGTGTGTGCATAGATGAATCCGCGCTCATTGAAGAACTTGTGGATAGCATAAGCGGCGGTCGAGCGAACACGGAAAGCCGCGGAATAAATATTCGCTCTCGGGCGCAGATGCGCTATCGTTCTCATATATTCGAGCGTGTGGCGCTTTTTCTGAAGCGGATAATCGGGAGTCGACTGACCCTCGACCTCAACTGAAGAAGCGTTGAGCTCGAACGGCTGATTCGCCTGGGGAGTCAGGATAAAAGTACCCGTAACTCTGACAGCCGCGCCGACGTTCAGCTTGACTATATCCTTATAGTTTTCAACCTTTGCGCTCTCGAAAACGACCTGCAAGCTCTTGAAGCAGCTGCCGTCGTTTATCTCCATAAAGCCTATCGCCTTTGAGTCACGGAGGGTCTTGATCCATCCGCAGACTGTTATCTCCTTGCCGCCGAGCTCTTCATATGAGCTGAACAGCTTTGAAATTTCAAGCCTTTCCATTTATATGTCTCCTTTGCTTATGACTCATAATTATAAATGATATCAAAAGCGGAATTGAAAATCAATAGCGAAGGCTCTATTTATTCAAAATTTTCCGGCGCGGGGTCGGGTTCGATGTCTATGGGATCCGCCGAACCCCTGTCTTTATCTATATTATAGACAAATTGCGTGATAATAACTGTCAACGCAACGCCGACGGTCATGACTATGAGATACATATTTTTGATGTTCAAAGCCGTCTGTGCAGTCTGGTCTGCGCCAAGGGTTTCAACATATCCGCAGGCTGCGAGCATAACTGCGGAGAACGCCGAGCCGAGACCCTGAGCGAGCTTGCGGAAGAACGAGAACAGCGCATAGAGAGAACCCTCATCGCGGCTTCCGGTCTTTTCATACTGATAGTCAATGCAGTCAACAACCATAGCCCAGAGGATAATTGTGAACACTGCGTTGCTCGTATAGAGAAGCATAAGCGCGCCTATATAGAGGAACAGTGAACTCTTTGCCTCGGGTGCCATGGGAAGCAGGCACGAAACTACACCCGCGACTACGCTTATCGACGAAGATATGACGACCAGCTTTTTCTTGCCTATTTTTCTTGTTATTCTGCCGATGAAAGGCATGATGACAACAAGAGGCAGATAGGAAACGATATTGACAGCCGCCAATATCTTAGTGTTATGGAAATAGGACTGGAATATAATGCTGTTGACCGAGGTCATTGACATGAAGCAAATGACCTGGACGAACGAAACAGCGGTTATTGCGAGCAGCGGACGGTTTGTGAAGAAGCCCTTGACTGCCTTGAGATAGCTCATCTTCTCTGTCTTGTCGTGTGCTTCGACAACGACACGCTCGGTCACGAGCAGACGCACGAGCATGAAGCCGATGAAGCCTATTGCCGAGCAGACGAGCGCAACATAAACCATTCTCGAGCCGATGAGGTTGTTGTCCTTATCATAGACGATAAGAGGCAGGAGCATGGAGAGCACCTGTGCAAGACCCGCGCCTATTGATCTGAAGGTAGAGAGATTCGTGCGCTTCGAAGGGTCATTGGTAATGCACGAATGGAGCGCGCCGTAAGGCACATTTGCCATTGTATAAGCGACCGACCAGACGCAATAAATCGCAAGGCAGTAGATGACCTTGAAGATATAGCTCATAGAGGCTATCGGCATAAACGAGAGCGTGGTGAAAATTATCAGCGCGCTGCCGCCTATGGTTATCCACGGCATGAACTTGCTGCCCTTGCCTATGCGGACATTATCGACCATTCCGCCTATCAGCGGATCGTTTATAGCGTCCCATACTTTGCCGACAACGATTATCCAAGCCCAGTCGCTGAGCCTGAGCCCGATATACTGGGTATAGAACAGCATGAGATAATTCGTTATCAGCGCAAAGCTCATATTGCAGCCGAAATCGCCCATCGCATAGCCGAAATAGTCCCGCATACCGAATGGTCTTGTTTTGTTTTGTGCAGCCATGATACAAATATCCTTTCGCAAGATATATTTTTAGTCAATTATAATATAAGAGCATATCGAAAATCAATATTCAAAATATATTTTACCGTAAAATTTTGAAAAAATACTGCGGCAGGCATTGACTTTTAAACGGCGGCATAGTAGAATTATTGACTGTTAAAGGCTATGAAGAGGAAAAGTAGGTTTTTATGCCGGCAGAGAGATGAGACGGTTGGTGCAAGTCTCAGCGGCAGAGACTCCGAACCCGCCCCGGAGCTGCAGTGTCAAATGCGCTGACGCATTCCGGCGTTATCGGAAAAGACGGTTTTCGTCGCTTTGAGAGCGGACAATATTTGTCCGAACTTGGGTGGTACCGCAGACTTTATAGTTTGTCCCAGGCTTTTTGAGCCCGGGACTTATTTTTTTGAAAGGATGAAAAGAAAGATGAAACTTGACAAGCTTGTCGGCGAAAGATTCAAAGAAAAGCCCTCCGACTGCGTTATCGACAGCCACGCGCTCATGCTGCGCGGCGGCTATATGAAAAACGTTGCCAACGGCATCTATTCGCAGTATATGCCCCTGCGCCGCATAACAAAGAAAATCGAGGATATAATCCGCGACGAGATGGACAAGATCGGCGGACAGGAGGTGCTGTTCCCGGTAGCTCTCCCCGCTTCGCTCTGGGACGAGTCCGGCAGATATGAGAGCGTCGGCAGCGAGCTTCTTCGCTTCACCGACCGCAACAATGCGCGCATGGTGCTCGGCATGACCCACGAGGAAGCGGCGGTTCAGCTCGTGCGCGACTACGCCAACAGCTACACCAAGTATCCGTTCATGATATATCAGATTCAGACCAAGTTCCGCGACGAGGGACGCCCGCGCGGCGGACTTATCCGCGTTCGTGAATTCACGATGAAGGACGCTTATTCGTTCCACACATCGCAGGAGGATCTTGAAAAGTACTATCAGGAGTGCTACGACGCATACAACCGCATATTTGCGCGTGCAGGCATTCCCGAGGTCATAACAGTCAAGTCCGACTCCGGCATGATGGGCGGCAGCATCTCCCACGAGTATATGCTTCTGACCCCCGTCGGCGAGGATTCGATAGCCGTCTGCTCCGAGTGCGACTACCGCGCGAACATGGAAGCGGCGCAGAGCATTGTCGAAAATAAAGCTGACGATGTACTCGAAGAGCTCAAGAAAGAATACACGCCGAATATTCACACCATCGAGGACATCTGCGAGTTCCTCCACTCCCCGCTTGAAAAGTCCTGCAAGGCTGTTGTATATCAGAAGAACGCGACGGACGAATATGTTGTTATCTTTGTCCGCGGCGATCTTGACATAAACGAAACTAAGCTCACAAACCTGCTCGGCGAGGCGGTTCATCCCGCAGTTATCACCGAGGAGTGCGGACTTCACGCGGGCTTTATAGGCCCTGTCGGTCTGCCTGAGAACATGACAGTTCTGTTCGACAACTCTCTCAAGGGTGCCACGAACCTTTCATGCGGCGCGAACGAAGAGAACCACCACTATGTCGGTCTCAATATTCCGCGCGATGTCGGCGAGGTTGAATACAACGACCTTGCAAAGATAGTTGACGGCGGTATCTGCCCGCAGTGCGGCAAGCACACGATAAAAATATCCCGCGGCATCGAGGTCGGCAATATATTCCAGCTTGGCACGAAATACACAAAGTCGATGCACATGACCTATCTTGACAAGGAGGGCAACGAGCAGTACCCGATAATGGGCTGCTACGGCATCGGCGTCGGCAGACTTGCCGCCTCCGTCTGTGAGGTTCGCCACGACGATTACGGCCCGATCTGGCCGATAACGATAGCTCCGTGGCAGGTACATCTGTGCTGCCTGAGAGCGGACGATGCAGAGGCGAAAGCGCTTGCGGACAAGCTCTATGACGAGATGCAGAAAGACGGCATCGAGGTTATTTACGACGACAGAAATGTGCGCCCGGGCGTTATGTTCTCCGACGCAGACCTGCTCGGCTGCCCGGTCAGAGTTGTTGTCAGCCCGAGAAACCTTGCCGAGGGCTGCTGCGAGGTCATGACCCGCACGAAGAGCATCAACGAAAAGGTCGCCGTTGACGATGTTATCCCGCAGGTCAAGAAGATGATCAAGGATATGTTCGACGAGCTGAACAAGTAAGATAAAATGAAGCAAATCCCCGAAAGCCGTTGTGGTTTCCGGGGATTGTTGTTTTTTATTTTTCAGATCAGAATGCGAAGTACTTTTTGAGCATCTTTTTCATTCTGCCGTTCATTACTGTCAGGGTGTTTATGGCATCCTGCCTTTCATCTTCGGTGCCATATATCGCCTGTTTCATGAGTCTGCCCTCTTCAAAGCAGGCATCGTCATGGATGGGGAAATAATTCTTGAGCAGGAAGCAGCCGTAGCGGACATATCTCACCTCGCCGACGAGCCTGAACTCCTTGCTTATCGTGTCGACGGCAACGCTTCTGAAATTCCTTATCGAATCGATAAGCGCTTTTCGCTCGTTTTCGGGCGAGAACACTATTGTCGAGCAGATATATGCGCCCTTGTTTTCGGGAGTGCAGGAGTGGCTGTCCGTGCTGCCGACAACGGGATATTTGAATCCGCGTGCTCTGTCCTCATAATATCTCACGGTCTGATAGCCGTTTTGTTCAAAATATCGCTCGCCGCCGAGCACTTCAAAGGCATCGAAAATCTTATTTTCGACGAGCCAATCGTTGAGCGCATCTGACACATGGAACGCTTCGCCGGTTATCCATGTCGGATGCGGGAATATTCCGAGTCCGCCCGCCTTTCTTATCTCGTCATAGAGCCATTTGAGCACCGCCGCCGTCATTGCATCGACATTGTCGGGAACTTTTATATCCTTGGCGAGTGCGGTCATCTTCGCGGCGAACTCCTCCTGAGTCATGACATCGGGGAAGTCGTCTCTTATTGCGCGGACTTTTTTATCCTTGCCGACTTCTTTGACCGCCACATCCTCTACAAGCGAATTGATGCTGTATTCGCCGCCGAAATTTATCGTATGCGGGTCGACTCTGAAGCCGTTTATCGCGGGAAGATGCACCTCTTCACCGGGCACGAGATTGAACTCTGTTGGGATATTCTTGAAAGCTTCAATAGCTCTGAGTGACGGATAGTAGCGGTGGTGGTCGGTTATGGCAAGAAAATCATAGCCGTAGGAACGGTAAGTTGCGGCGACATTCTCGGGATCGTGCGAACCGTCGGAGAGGTTCGTGTGCATATGCAGGTCGCCGATAAACGGATACATACCGACGAGATCACCGGAGACGGCATATACACAGAAAGTGAAGCTCTTCTTGTCGCCGTCGGCGTTTTCGCCCTCAATGCGGATGCGATATTCGCCCTCATGCGGGAATGTTATAGAAATATCAAGTCCGTTTTCTTCGTTTGCGGTCACATCGAGTTCTTTTCTGAAAGCGGACGCCGGGGCGTGTTCGATATGTCCGCCGTCGAGCCATGTTATCGCTGCCTCATGCACGCTGCCTGCGGGGAAAAAGTTATCGCCGCCGAAGGGGCGGATATGTATAGTGCTCTCCTTTTCGGTCCCGATGACCTTCGGGAACACATCGTAAGTCCAAAGTTCGCTTCTTCTGACAAAATCTGCCATTTCATCTTCTCCTTTGCGGAAAAATTTCATCAACTCATAATAGCATAAAGCAGCCGAAAAAACAATCAAAAGAACAGAAAATATTAAAAGGGTCTGTCACATTGAACAAGTCCAGTAAAAACGGACAATAGAAAAAAGAGGCCTCCTATGATACAAT
>ERZ825324.352-NODE-352-length-65887-cov-11.898089_pt1 | contig 65887 bp, 60 predicted proteins | sample MGYA00519859_ERZ825324 | MGnify/ENA primary metagenome ERZ825324 (study PRJEB31778, sample SAMEA3449198) | human gut metagenome | biome: human gut; feature: human-associated habitat; material: faeces | place: United Kingdom | collected 2010/2012 ...
AAAACATCCATGCCCGCCTGCTTGCGGCGGTCAGAGAGGAAAAAACAGAGGCTTTTGCACCCTAAGTGATACAGTTATGAGATAGGTGCAGGTGCGGGTATGAAAAAAGCGCCATAGAGCTGTTGCCTATGGCGTGGAACAGGAAAAGGGCGCTGATATTTGCATATCAACGCCCTTTGAGCCTGTCAGTATTTGATTGTTTTGACTTCGCACCGTGTTTGCACCATGAAAAACATTGATTTTACTGACTTCTTCAATGTTTTCTTATCTGGTGCTACCCTCAGACGGCGTTCGTTCTTTTTTCGGGGGATACAGCTTACAGCTTCTCCTTGACCTTGGCAGCCTTACCAACGCGGTCACGCAGGTAGTACAGCTTGGCGCGGCGCACGAAGCCGTGGCGGACCACTTCGATGGTGGCGATGGAGGGGGAGTGCACGGGGAACACCTTTTCCACGCCCACGCCGTAGGAGATACGACGGACGGTGAAGGTCTCCTCAATGCCGCCGTGCTTCTTGGCAATGACGGTGCCCTCGAAGACCTGGATACGCTCGCGGGCGCCTTCCTTGACCTTCACGTGCACGCGGACGGTATCGCCCACCTGCACCTGGGGGACTTCCTTCTCCAGCTGCTCTTTGTTCAGTGCTTTGATCAGATCCATGGATATTTCCTCCTGTTTATATAGGCGTTCGTGCCGTCATGTATGCGGTGTCCGACTCGTTCCGGACACCGGCGGCAGAGGACCGCCCTTTTTACGCCATGATAGGATATCACATCCGAGCCGGTTTTGCAAGCATTTTTTGCGCTTTCCCTGAAAAAAAGAGTCGTCGTCAGGGAAGCAGGTGCATCTTGACGGGGCGACGTTTTTCCTGTAAAATGGGTAACATAAAAACGTATTCTTTCAGATGAGGTAACGATATGGCAAATGGATTTATTGATAAGGCCCGCATCACCGTCCGGGCCGGCAGCGGCGGCAACGGAGCCGTTGCCTTTCACCGGGAAAAATACATCGCCGCAGGCGGCCCCGACGGCGGTGACGGCGGCGACGGCGGCAGCATCATCGTCCGGGTGGACGACAATATGTCCACGCTGATGGACTTCCGCTATAAGCGCAAATATGTGGCGGCCAACGGTGTAGACGGCCAGGGCGGCCGCAAAAGCGGCAAGGACGGCCAGAGCCTGACCATCCGCGTGCCCCGGGGCACCCTGATCCGGGACGCCGAAACCGGCGAGATCATCAAGGATATGTCCGATGACCAGCCCTTTGTGCTGTGCAAGGGTGGCCGGGGCGGCTGGGGCAACCAGCATTTCGCCACCCCCACCCGTCAGGTGCCCCGCTTTGCCAAGGCAGGCCTGCCCGGCGAGAGCCACGACGTGGTGCTGGAGCTGAAGCTGCTGGCGGACGTGGGCCTGGTGGGCTTCCCCAACGTGGGAAAGAGCACCCTGCTGAGCGTGGTGTCCAAGGCCCACCCCAAAATCGCTAACTACCACTTCACCACCCTGTACCCCAACCTGGGCGTGGTGTATGTGGACGAGGGCGTGTCCTTCGTCATGGCCGATATCCCCGGCATCATCGAGGGAGCCAGCGAGGGCGCGGGCCTGGGCCACGACTTCCTGCGGCATATCGACCGCTGCCGCCTGCTGGTCCACCTGGTGGACGTGTCCGGCAGCGAGGGCCGGGACCCCATCGCCGACTTTGACGCCATCAACCAGGAGCTGCGGCAGTACAGTCCGGAGCTGGCGGACCGGCCCCAGATCGTGGTGGCCAACAAGACGGACCTGCTGGCGGACCCCGCCCAGCTGGACGCCTTCCGTGCCCATGTGGAGGAGGCGGGCTACACGTTCATGGCCATGTCCGCCGCCACCCACCAGGGTACCCGGGAGCTGGTGCAGGCCATTGCCGCCCGGCTGGCGGAGCTGCCGCCGGTGGCGGTGTACGAGCCGGAGTATGTCCCCCGCCCGCCCCAGATCGACACCTCTGAGCCTCTCAATATCCAGCAGGAGGACAACACCTGGCTGGTGGAGGGCCCGTGGCTGCAGCGGCTGATGGCCAACATCAACTTCTCCGACTACGAAAGCCGTATGTATTTCGACAAGATGCTGCGCCAATCCGGTCTGTTTGACCAGCTGGAGCGCATGGGCATCCAGGACGGGGACATCGTGTCCATGTACAACCTGGAATTCGAATATCAGCGCTGAAAAAAGCCGCCGGTTCAGGAACCGGCGGCTTTTTTTGGGCCTCTGATGTTATTTTTGCGATGAAGCGGGATCATTATGCGCCATATGAACGAAACGACTTCATCTCGCTACCTTGTGCGAAATGCGGCAAAAGATGGAAAATGACCAGACGGGAATTGTTTCGGTTGCACAACGGAGCGGGATATGTTATACTGACAAAACACGGAAAGGGGGGAATCCCATGAAAAAATTGACGGCGCTTCTGCTGGCGCTGGTGATGGCGCTGTCCCTGACGGCGTGCAGCTTTGTGATGCTGCCGGAGGAGCAGGACCTGCCGGCCGACCCGAAGCAGGAGCAGCAGCTGGCCCGGGAGGATACATACACCACAAAAGAGGATGTGGCGCTGTATATCCACCTGTACGGCCGCCTGCCGGACAATTTCATCACAAAAAAAGAGGCCCAGCAGCTGGGCTGGACCGGAGGCTCCCTGGAGCCTTATGCCCCAGGCGGCTGCATCGGCGGCAGCCGGTTCGGCAACTATGAGGGCCTGTTACCGGAGGCCGACGGCCGCACCTGGACCGAGTGCGACATCAACACCCTGGGGGCCGATTCCCGGGGAGCGGAGCGCATCGTGTTTTCCAACGACGGCCTGATCTACTACACCGGCGACCACTACAAGACCTTTGAACTGCTGTATGGAGGAGAATGACTATGCAGATCCACCTGAACGGAAATGACATCACCAACCGGGAACAGCTGCACGACGCCCTGTCAGAGGCGCTGGAGCTGCCGGAATGGTACGGCCGCAGCCTGGACGCCCTGTATGACTGCCTGACGGACCTGTCCGTGCCCACCACCATCCATGTGGAGAACTGGCCGGAGGAGGACTATATGCAGCGGGCGCTGGCGGTGCTGCGGGACGCAGCGGAGGAGAACGAGCTGCTTCAGGTGCGCTTGGAGGACTGACCCAGCTTGTGCCGGGTGTACCACAGGGCGCCCAGAATCAGCAGACCGTCCGCAATCAGCAGGGCCCAGAACACCGGATTGCGGAAATCCAGGTTGTTGCCAAGAATGCAGAAGCACACCATGCCCGGCATGATGGCTAGCCACGACGAGGCCAGATACGACCAGTAATTCAGCCGCATCATGCCGAACAGCACCCCCAGCACCTCCATGTTCAGCCCCAGCATGTGGATGGCGAAGCAGGAGACGAAGCCGTATTCCTGGGTGGCGGCGAAATATTTCTGGAGCTTGGGGTGCTTGTTCAGCAGGCCCTCCAGGCTCTCGGTGCGGGTGGAGCGTCCGATCCAATAGGAGATGGACAGGCACAGGACCGTGCCCACGGCGTTGATGGCCAGGGCCGCCGGAAGCGGGAAGATCAGCGACACAACCACCACCAGCGCGTTGTATACCACCACGCCGGAGATGCCCTTCACCGCGAACAGGGCCAGGATCACCGCCACCGCCAGACCGGGCCGGTGGTCCACCAGCTGGGGAATGGTGTTCAGGTCCAGCACGCCTGTCAGCAGCAGGATGCCGAAGCCTGCCGCGCACAGCAGCATCAGCAGGATGGGCAGATAGTCCCGCAGGGTCTTTTTCATGGATGGCACAGCCTCCTCGGATAAAATATAGAAGAACATATACCATAATTTTGTGAACAAATCAAGTATGCGGCGGGATTTTGAACAAATTCTGAATCCCGGGCAAAGGAATGGTTGACAATTTTCCGGGAATGGTGTAGAATGCCCACATATTGAAAACGGCTGTGATGGGAAGCAGTAGGCGGTCTGCGGATGCCGAGAGAGGGAGCGGTTGGTGGAAGCTCCCGTGATGCGCCGCCCAAGTCGTCCCGGAGCCTTGGGCTGAACTGACAGTAGGCTGCAACGGTGTGTCCTCCGTTATCGGGACAGGGCGTTTTCTGCGCCCATGAGTGCGGGATTTCCCGAATACAGGTGGTACCACGGACTTTTTACGGTTCGCCCTGTTTTGCTATGGCAAAACGGAGCGGGCCTTTTTGTTTTGCCAAATACTCAGACAAGGAGAATAGCTATGCGCAAAGAATTACCCAAGGTGTACGATCCCCGGCAGGTGGAGCCCCGGATCTACCAGATGTGGATGGACGGCGGCTGCTTCAAGGCGGAGCCGAATCCCGACAAGAAGCCCTTTTCCATCGTGATGCCGCCCCCCAACGTCACTGGCCAGCTGCACATGGGCCACGCCATGGACGCCACCCTGCAGGACATCCTCATCCGCTTCAAGCGGATGCAGGGGTACGAGGCCCTGTGGCTGCCCGGCACGGACCACGCCGGCATCGCCACCCAGATCAAGGTGGAGGAGAACCTGCGCCAGGAGGGCCTGACCCGCTATGACCTGGGCCGGGAGAAGTTCCTGGAGCGCGTGTGGGCCTGGAAGGAGAAGTACGGCAACCGCATTGTGGAGCAGCAGAAGAAGATGGGCTCCTCCTGCGACTGGGACCGGTCCCGCTTCACCATGGACGAGGGCTGCTCCAAGGCCGTCCGGGAGACCTTCTGCGAGCTGTATGACAAGGGTCTGATCTATAAGGGCAGCCGCATCATCAACTGGTGCCCCCACTGCCTGACGGCTCTGTCCGACGCCGAGGTGGAGTATACCGACAAGCCCGGCCACCTGTGGTATATTCGTTACCCCCTGGCCGACGGCAGCGGCGACATCGTGGTGGCCACCACCCGCCCGGAGACCATGATGGGCGACACCGGCGTGGCCGTGAACCCCGAGGACGAGAAGTTCAAGCACCTCATCGGCAAGACCTGCATCCTGCCCATTATGAACCGGGAGATCCCCATCGTGGGCGACGAATACTGCGAGATCGGCTTCGGCACCGGCGCGGTGAAGATGACCCCGGCCCACGACCCCAACGACTTTGAGGTGGGCCTGCGGCACAACCTGGAGGTGATCCGGGTCATCGCCGACGACGGCACCATCAACGAAAACGGCGGCAAGTACAACGGCATGGACCGCTACGAGTGCCGCAAGGCCATCGTCAAGGACCTGGAGGAGCAGGGCTACCTCATCAAGACCGAGGACTATTCCCACAACGTGGGCACCTGCTACCGCTGCCACAACGATGTGGAGCCTCTGATCTCCGCCCAGTGGTTTGTGAAGATGGAGCCCCTGGCCAAGGAGGCCATCCGGGTGGTGAAGGACGGCACCATCAGGTTCGTGCCGGAGCGCTTTACCAAGACCTATACCAACTGGATGGAGAATGTCCATGACTGGTGCATCTCCCGCCAGCTGTGGTGGGGCCACCAGATCCCCGCCTGGACCTGCGACGACTGCGGCCACATCAACGTCAGCCGGGAGGACCCCACCCGCTGCGAAAAGTGCGGCAGCACCCATCTGACCCGGGAGGAGGACGTGCTGGACACCTGGTTCAGCTCCGCTCTGTGGCCCTTCTCTACTCTGGGCTGGCCCGACAAGGACGCCAAGGACCTGCAGTATTGGTACCCCACCTCCGTGCTGGTCACCGGGTATGACATCATCTTCTTCTGGGTGGCCCGCATGATCTTCTCCGGCATGGAGCAGATGAAGCAGGAGCCCTTCAAGACCGTTCTGATTCACGGTCTGGTCCGGGACGATAAGGGCCGCAAGATGTCCAAGTCCCTGGGCAACGGCATCGACCCCCTGGAGATGGCGGACAAGTTCGGCGCGGACGCCCTGCGCTTCAACCTGATCACCGGCAACAGCCCCGGCAACGATATGCGCTTCTTCGTGGAGAAGTGCGAAGCGATGCGCAACTTCGCCAATAAGATCTGGAACGCCTCCCGCTATGTGATGATGAACCTGACCATCGACCAGGTGGAGCTGCCGGAGAAGCTGGAGCTGGAGGACAAGTGGGTCCTCAGCAAGCTGAACACCCTGATCCGCGAGGTCACCGACAACATGGAGGCCTATGAGCTGGGCGTGGCCTCCGCCAAGATCTACGACTTCATCTGGGACACCTACTGCGACTGGTATATCGAGCTGACCAAGACCCGCCTGTACGGCGAGGATGAGGAGGCCAAGCTGGCCGCCCAGAACGTGCTGTGCTATGTGCTGCTGCGGGTGCTGGAGCTGCTGCACCCCTTCATGCCCTTCATCACCGAGGAGATCTGGCAGGCGCTGCCTCATGAGGGCGACTACCTGATTCGTGCTCAGTGGCCCACTTATCGTCAGGAGTTTGACTTTGCTGCGGAGGAACGGGCCATGGAGGCGGTAAAGGACGCCATTTCCGCTGTCCGTGCCCGTCGGGCTGAGATGAACGTGCCGCCGTCCCGGAAGGCCAAGATCATCATTACCAGCCAGACCCCCGAGATTTATGTCGGCGGCCGTGACTTCATCACCCGTCTGGCCTATGCCAGCGAGGTGGAGGTGGGCAGCCAGGCGCCCCAGGACCTGAACGGTATGGTGACGGTGTCCACCCACGATGCCACCATGTATCTGCCTCTGGCGGAGCTGGTGGATATTGAGAAGGAGCTGGAGCGCATCCAGAAGGAGCTGACCAAGGCCCGGGAGAACCTGGAGCGCATCGAGAAGAAGCTGCAGAACGAGAGCTTCGTGTCCAAGGCCCCCGAGGCGGTGGTCAACGCCGAGCGGGAGAAGGCCGATAAGGCCCGGGCCCTGATCGCCAAGCTGGAGGAATCCGCCCAGGCCATGCGCGGCTGATTTTTCCCGCCCCGGCGGCTTCCGACAGAAAACGAAATCCCCAATATGATACAATCACCGCAGATCATTTGATCTGCGGTGATTGTTGCTATCAAGAGAATCCGGCGGTTTTCGTTTTCGGAAAGGAAGATAGTTACGAAAGAAACCCATCAGGGGTGTCTTTCGTTTGCAATCAGTTTTTTTCAGAACTTTATAAAGTTCTGAAAAAACGTACTCAGCTTGTCAAAAATAATTTGACAAGCTGACAATCACCGCAGATCGAATGATCTGCGGTGATTGTTGCTTTATCCCAAAAGCCTCGCAGAGTTCACGGCCCGCAGGCCGTGAAGAAGATTCCATTCGTTTTTCGCGGCGGCGTGTACTTCGCAAAAAACACTTTGCGCGGAGAGAGTGTGTTCCGCATGGCCCTTGGCCAGGCGGAACGCACGGGGTGGAGCGAGAATCTCCTTGTTCCAAAAGAACATTGTTCTTTTGGAACAGGATAATCACCGCAGATCGAATGATCTGCGGTGATTGTTTTCAGGCCCCGAGGGTCTTGGGGCCTGCGGAGAAGATCGGATTCTGAACGCACAAAAGCCCTGGAGCACAGGGCGGATGATAAGGGAGTGAATCGGCATGGACATGACGGTCAGACAGGAGGAACGGTGCCTGGAGATCGCCCTGATCGGGGAACTGGACCACCACGCCGCCCGGGAGATCGGGGGTCGGCTGGACCGGGCCATCGAGGCGGCGCTGCCGCTGCGGCTGGTGCTGGACTGGTCCGGGGTGACGTTTATGGACAGCTCCGGCATCGCGGTGGTCATGCGGGTCCGGCAGCGCGTGCGGGACCTGGGCGGTGCCGTGACGCTGCGGGGCGTGAGGCCCCAGGCGAGGAAGGTGCTGGACGCCGCGGGCCTGGACCGCTTTGTCACCGTGGAATAGAGAGGAGGTACATAAGATGAAGGCCGAAAACTATGTGACCCTGGAATTTCTCAGCCGCAGCGCCAACGAGGGCTTTGCCCGCATGGCGGCGGCGTCCTTTGCCGCCCAGCTGGACCCGACGCTGGACGAGATCGGGGACATCAAAACTGCCGTCAGCGAGGCGGTGACCAATGCCATCGTCCACGCCTATCCGGACGAGCTGGGGAAAATCGTGATGAAGCTGCGCATTTTAGAGGGCGGCGTGCTGGAGCTGACGGTACGGGACTGGGGCCGGGGGATTGATGACATCGGCCAGGCCCGGCAGCCGCTGTTCACCACCGGCGGCCAGGAGCGCAGCGGCATGGGCTTTACCATTATGGAGAGCTTTATGGACCGGCTGACGGTGAAGTCCACACCGGGGAAGGGCACCACCGTGTCCATGCGCAAGCGCATCGCCCCGCGCCTGTCCGGCCGGCGATGAGCGGCGGACAGCTGTTCGCTCTGCTGGACCGGGCCCAGAACGGCGACGACGAGGCCTGTGAGCAAGTGCTGCTGGAAAACAGCGGACTGATCTGGAGCATTGTGCGGCGGTATTATGGCTGCGGGGTGGAGACGGACGACCTGTATCAGCTGGGATGCATTGGATTCATCAAAGCTGTAAAGGGGTTTGACCTGACATACGGAACGCAGTTTTCCACCTATGCTGTCCCGAAAATCGCCGGGGAGATACGGCGTTTTTTGCGGGACAACGGCGCGATAAAGGTGGGACGGAGCATCCGGGAGAAGGGGCAGGCTCTGGCCGCGGCCCGGGAGCGGCTGCGGCACCGGCTGGGTCGGGATCCCCGGCTGTCGGAGCTGGCGGAGGAGACGGGGCTGACGCCGGAGGAGATCGCCAGCGTGGAGCTGGCCACCGGCGCGCCGGAGTCCCTGCAGCAGGAGACGGCGGAGGGGCTGACCCTGGAGTCCACCCTGGGCACCGACAGCCCGGAGGAGCGTATGGTGGAGCACATCGCCCTGCGGGAGGCCATCGACCAGCTGCCGGAGCGGGAGAAAATGACCATCCTGCTGCGCTTCTTCAAGGGGCTGACCCAGGAGCAGACGGCCCGGATCCTGGGGGTGTCCCAGGTGCAGATATCCCGGCTGGAGCGCCGGGGGCTGGCAGATCTCCGGCGGCTGCTGGACGGCTGAGGCTCTCGTAGCCCACCGGAAGAAATTCCGTCATGACACCCCGGTACCGCTTGGGGAGAAACGAGTTCTGACAGCGGGGGTTGGTCCGCTCCCGGATGGATACGGTGCGGAAAAACTCCTGCCACAGGGCCCGGTACTGAAGCTCCTCCGGGCCGGGCAGATCCAGCGTCAGATTTTCCACCGGGACGATGCGGCGCTGGCCCTTGGTGTACAGCAGCAGCTCCCGGTGGGCGCGGTCGTACAGGAAGAAGGACTCCCCGGCCATGCGGCTGCAGAAGTGGTTGGCCAGCAGAGGAAGCACCCGGTTCCTCGGCTCGATCTCGCCGCCCAGGATGCCGTTGTAATCGGAAAAGCGCACGAAGCCCCGCAGCTTTTCCAGTTCACCGCCCAGGTGACGCAGGGCGCAGGCGATGGGGTAGTACACATCGTCAGCCTTGCTGCGCATAAAGCCGGGCCCCTGGTCGTACAGCTTGCGGATGAAAGCGTACAGGCGAAGCTCCTTGTCCTCCAGGCAGGTCAGCCAGGCCCGGCGCAGGGCCTTCAGAGCCGGAGGGGACAGGCGCTGCAAACTGTCGTAAACCCGCTGACTATGGTCCCGGCGGGTAACCACCACCCGCACCGGATACAGGGAGACGCATTCCTCATCGCTGTAAAAGGCGATGGGGAATTCTTTATGGGCATAGCTGTCGAACACGCAGCACAGGAAGCCGGGGAAGCTGCCATCATATTGAAAAATCACATCCTCCATGGCGTCACCCGGCATCGAACAGCGACAGCTGCCGGCATTCCTGGGGCGGCAGCTGGCCCCGCTCCATGGCCTCCAGCTGGCGGGACAGGGTGGCGGCAGAGAAGTGAAGCCCCGGGCGCATACGGCCGCCGCAGGTGACGAAGAACTGCGCCCGCTTCAGCACCACGCCCAGCTTGGGCAGGTCCTCCAGCCGCAGAGGAGTCTGCCGACGGGCGGAGACGATGCGCCGGGCGCTGACCGGGCCGATGCCCGGCACCCGCAGCAGAGTCTCCAGGTCCGCCTTGCGGATCTCCACCGGGAACTGCTCCAGGTGGCACAGGGCCCAATGGCACTTGGGGTCCAGCAGGGGATTGAAGTCCGGGTGGGCCTCGTCCAGTAGCTCCTGGGCCGTGAAGCCGTAAAACCGCAGCAGCCAGTCCGCCTGGTATAGCCGGTGCTCCCGCAGCAGGGGCGGCTTGGTGTCCAGAGAGGGCAGAAGGGCGTTTTCCACCACCGGAACATAGGCGGAGTAGAACACGCGTTTTAACCGATATTTCCGGTACAGGGATTCTGTCAGGTGCAGAATGTGCCGGTCCGTGTCCCGGGTAGCGCCGACGATGAGCTGGGTGCTCTGGCCCGCCGGGGCAAAGACCGGGGCGTGCTTATACTGCACCAGCTCCGCCTTGCTCTGGGCGGCCCGGTCCCGGATGAGGCCCATAGGTCGCAGGATGGCCTGTTTGCTTTTGTCCGGGGCCAGGGTCTGCAGCCCCTCCTGGGAGGGAAGCTCGATATTGACGCTGAGTCGGTCCGCCAGCAGGCCCAGCTGCTGCACCAGCTCCGGGGACGTGCCGGGGATGGCTTTGGCGTGGATATATCCGTTGAACCGGTATTCCTGCCGCAGCAGGCGCAGACACTCGATCATCTGTTCGGTGGTGTAGTCGGGGCTGCGCAGGACGCCGGAGGACAGGAACAGTCCCTCGATATAGTTGCGCCGGTAGAAACCGATGGTCAGCTCCGCCAGCTCCCGGGGGGTGAAGGCCGCCCGACGGGTATCGTGGGACCGGCGGTTGACGCAGTATTTGCAGTCGTAGACACAGCGATTGGTCATCAGCACCTTCAGCAGGGTGATGCAGCGCCCGTCGGCAGAGAAGCTGTGGCAGCAACCTGCCAGGGAGGAGCTGGTGTTGCCGATCATGCCCGGCCGGGAGCCCCGGCGAACGCCGCTGGAGGTGCAGGCCGCGTCATATTTGGCCGCATCGGCCAGGATGGCCAGCTTATCCAGCAGTTCCATGACCGGCGGCCTCAGGCGGTGCGGCGGCGAGGACGGGGCTGATCAATCCAGTCCGCCAGACGGATAACCCCGGCGGAGAAAGCACCGGCACCCAGCAGCATCACAATAAATCCAAAAGTCGTCATAGGGAACGCCTCCAAAAACATTTGTTCTATCGGTATTATAAATCGAACAGACGTTCTTGTCAAGAGACAATCGAACAAAAATTCGACAAACTTTGCAGAGCGGTTGACCGGAGGCGAAAATTGTATTAAAATGAGAGACAAGAATACAGACAGGGGAAGAAACACTATGAACGACCTGGAGAAACGATTTATTGAGGCCCGGACAAGGGCCATTGCCACGGATTATGCGCACCTGAACCCCCGGCAGCTGGAGGGGGTTCTGACCACCGAGGGGCCGCTGCTGCTGCTGGCGGGGGCCGGGTCCGGCAAGACCACGGTGCTGATCAACCGGGTGGCCAACCTCCTGCGCTATGGCCGGGGCAGCGACACAGATGAGATCCCGCTGCCCATTTCCCGGGACGAGGTGGAATTTCTGGAGCAGTATGCCGCCCGGCCGGACCCGGAGCAGCGGCCGCTGATGCAGTATCTGTGCGCTGTGGAGCCTGCCCGGCCCTGGGAGGTACTGGCCATCACCTTCACCAACAAGGCCGCCAATGAACTGAAGGACCGGCTGGAGCGGATGCTGGGGGAGGAGGCCCGGGACGTCTGGGCCGCCACATTCCACTCTGCCTGCGTCCGGATTCTGCGTCGGGATATTGATAAGATCGGCTTTGACCGAAGCTTTACCATTTACGATACCGACGACAGCAAGCGGGTCATCAAGGATATTCTCAAGGAGATGGGACTGGAGGAAAAGACCTTCCCGGTGCGGGAGGTACTGTCTGTGATCTCCAATGCCAAGGACGCCATGATGATGCCCGAGGAGTTCAGCCAGCTGTGGGAGCAGCGGGGGGACTGGCGCCGGGTACGGATGGGCCGGGTCTATGCTGCCTATAACCGCCGTCTGCGGGACGCCAACGCCCTGGACTTTGACGACATCATCCTTCACACAGTGGAGCTGCTGCAATCGGACCGCCAGACCCTGGAGTACTACCGGAATAAGTTCCGCTATGTCCTTATCGACGAGTACCAGGATACCAATCACATGCAGTATATGCTGGCCAGCCTTCTGGCCGGAGGAAGGAAGAACATCTGCGTGGTGGGTGACGACGACCAGAGCATTTACCGTTTCCGGGGCGCCAACATCGAGAACATCCTCAGCTTTGAAAAGCAGTACGCCGGGGCCAGGACCATCCGTCTGGAGCAGAATTACCGCTCCACACAGAACATTCTGGATGCCGCCAACGCCGTGATCCGCCACAACGTGGGCCGAAAAGGCAAGACCCTGTGGACCGAGAACGGCGCAGGGGAGGCGGTCACCGTCAAAACCTGCTTCAACGAGGGGGATGAGGCCAACTATGTGGTGGGACAGATCATGATGAACTACCGACGGGGCGTGGACTGGAAAGAAAACGCCGTGCTGTACCGTATGAATGCCCAGTCCAACGCACTGGAATATGCCTTCAAGCGCAATGGTGTGCCCTATAAAATCATTGGCGGCACAAAGTTCTTTGACCGGGCCGAGGTCAAGGATATGCTGGCATATCTGTGCGTTATCAACAACCCTGCCGACGATCTGCGGCTGCGCCGCATCGTCAATGTTCCCGCCCGGAAGATCGGCGCGGCTACCATGGACAAGGCCCAGGCCATCGCCACGGAGGGGGGCCTGACGCTGATGGAGGTCCTGCGCCGGGCAGGGGACTATCCCCAACTGAAATCAGCTACTGGCAAGTTAATCGGCTTTACAGCGATGATAGACGAAATGCGCCGCCAGTCGGATGAAATGGGCCTGGTGGAGTTTTATGATTATGTGTGTCGCCGCAGCGGCTATGCAGCCATGCTCCAGGAAAAGGAGGATGCGGAGAGCCGGGGCCGCCTGGAAAACGTAGAGGAGCTCAGCTCCAGTATCCAGGCGTTTCTGGAGAACGATCCCGAGGACCCCACCCTGTCGGGCTTTTTGGACGAGGTTGCTCTGTACACAGACCTGGACGGCCAGGAGGCCGGAGACAACTGCGTGACTCTGATGACCATGCACAGCGCCAAAGGCCTGGAGTTTCCCAGCGTATTCGTGGTGGGAATGGAGGACGGACTTTTCCCGGGCAATCGCGCCATGGGTGAGCCGGAGGAAATGGAGGAGGAGCGGCGGCTGTGTTATGTGGCCATGACCCGGGCCAAGGAGAAGCTGACTCTGACCAATGCCCGTCAGCGGATGCTGTTTGGCCGCACTACCCCCTGTATGCCCTCCCGATTCCTGAAGGAGATCCCGGAGGAGAATATGGAGTGGCTGGGGAAGCCCGAGCCGCGTCCGACGTCCTCTTGGGACGATTTCGGCGATGGGCCTGCCTATGCGCCGCAGCGGGAGGCGCGGCCCGGGACGGAGCGTCCGGCACACCCGGAGCGCCCGGTGCGTCCGGCGGCGGTCTCCGCACCGCTGCTGCAGCTGCAGCCCGGCGACGGGGTGCGGCACAGCGCCTTCGGCCAGGGGATGGTCCTGAGCGTGCGGCCCATGGGCGGCGACGCCCTGGTAGAGGTGGCTTTCGACCGGGTGGGCACCAAGAGGCTCATGCTGAAGGCCGCAGGCGCGCATCTGACAAAGCTGTAAAGCATTTTCACTTTGCAGGAAAAGTTAAAAATCCCCTGGCGCGTAAGCGCCAGGGGATCGTTGAAACGGGGATTTACTTGGCCAGGATCTTCTTCAGATGGGCAAAGCGGGGCAGGGAGTCCACCTTGGGCAGGTCCGGCTCGCCCTGGATCAGGGGCAGCGCGTACTCCACAAACTGGTGGTTCACGCCGTTGCCGGCCTCGTTGATCCACTCCCGGGGAACCTTCTTTTCGGTGTTGGCCACCTCCATCAGGGGGATGAGCTTGGTCTTGCAGGCATACTTGCCGTCCCGGATGCCGCGCTCGAAGCCGATCATGCGGCCGTTGATGCCGTTGATGGCGTTTTCCACGGCGGCCTTGCCGGCCATGTAGGACTCCTCGATATCGGTTTCGGAGGCCAGATGTGCGCCGCAGCGCTGCAGCAGGTTCAGCTCGATGCCCCGGACCTTGGCGCCGGTTTCCTCCTTCAGCACCTGGGCCAGCATGGCGGCCAGACCGCCCAGCTGGGCGTGGCCGAAGCCGTCGTTGGCGGCCACCTTGGCCTCGGAGACGAAGCCGCCGTCCTCATAGTGGATGCCCTCGGACACGGCCACGATGCAGGAGCCCTTTTCGGCGTATACACGCTTGACATCCTCAATAAACTGGGTCATGCTGAAGTCCACCTCGGGCAGGTAGATCAAGTCGGGGCCTGCGCCGTATTCACCGGCCAGGGCGGCGGCGGCCGTCAGCCAGCCGGCGTGGCGGCCCATGATCTCCATAACCACGATCATGCCGGTGTCGTACACATGGGCGTCCAGGTTCACCTCCATCAGGGAGGTGGCGATGTACTTGGCGGCGGAGGCGTAGCCGGGGCAGTGATCCGTGCCGAACAGGTCGTTGTCGATGGTCTTGGGAACGCCCATGACCCGGCATTCGTAGCCCACGGACTGCATATACTGATTGATCTTGTTGCAGGTGTCCATGGAGTCGTTGCCGCCGTTATAGAAGAAGTAGCGGACATTGTGCTTCTTGAACACCTCCAGGATGCGGCGATAATCGGTATCGTCCACCTCAGGGTCCGCGATCTTGTAGCGGCAGGAGCCCAGGGCGGAGGAGGGGGTGTACTTCAGCAGACGCAGCTCCTCGGGATCCTCCAGACCCATGTCGAACAGACGGTCGCTGAGAACGCCCTTGATGCCGTGCTCCGCGCCCAGCACCTGGGTGATGACGCCGGATTTCAGGGCCGTGTCGATGACGCCGTAGGCACTGGCGTTGATCACAGACGTGGGCCCGCCGGACTGACCGATGATACAGGCACCTTTTAATTCTTTCATGATTGACTACCTCCCAGTAGAAAATTACTTGCCATGCGGCATATTTTATCACAAAAGACTGATAAAGTAAACCGTCGGGGCTTGCAAAAAACAAAAAACGTGGTACAATGCAATATGTAGATAGATATCCCAATCATTCCATACAAGTCAAGACCAAATTTTCAAAAGGAGCGATTTATTATGCCACTGGTTACAACAAAGGAAATGTTCGAGAAGGCCTATAACGGCGGTTACGCCATCGGCGCTTTCAACGTGAACAACATGGAGATCATTCAGGGCATCACCGAGGCCGCTGCCGAGCTGAAGGCCCCCCTGATCCTGCAGGTGTCCAAGGGCGCCCGGGCCTATGCCAACCGCACCTATCTGAAGAAGCTGGTGGAGGCCGCCGTCATCGAGACCGGCCTGCCCATCGCCCTGCACCTGGACCACGGCGACAGCTTCGAGCTGTGCAAGTCCTGCATTGAGGACGGCTTCACTTCCGTGATGATCGACGCCTCCTCCAAGCCCTTTGCTGAGAACATCGCCCTGACCCGTCAGGTGGTGGAATACGCCCATGACCACGGCGTGGTGGTGGAGGCCGAGCTGGGCACCCTGGCCGGCATCGAGGATGAGGTCAACGTGTCCGCCGAGGATTCCTCCTATACCCACCCCGAGGAGGTGGAGGAGTTCGTGTCCAAGACCGGGTGCGACTCTCTGGCCATCGCCATCGGCACCAGCCACGGCGCTTATAAGTTCAAGCCCGGCACCAAGCCCCAGCTGCGCTTCGACGTGCTGGAGGAGGTTTCCCGCCGTCTGCCCGGCTTCCCCATCGTGCTGCACGGATCTTCCTCCGTGCCCCAGGACCTGGTGGCCAAGGTGAACCAGTACGGCGGCAATATGCCCGGCGCTATCGGCGTGCCCGAGGATCAGCTGCGCAAGGCGGCATCTCTGTCCGTCTGCAAGATCAACATCGACTCCGATCTGCGTCTGGCCATGACCGCCTCCATCCGGGAGCATTTTGCCCTGCATCCGGCGGACTTTGACCCCCGGCAGTATCTGAAGCCCGCACGCCAGGCCATCAAGGAACTGGTGGCCCACAAGATCGTGGACGTTCTGGGCTGCGACGGCAAGGCGTTCTGAGAGATAAGACGACCCCATTTGTGTCCCCCCTGTGACCCCACCGGTGCCCAGGGGGGCGCATTTTCAGGATTGCCACCCCAACAGAGCAGAGAGGAAAGACCATGAGAAAGACAAAAATCGTATGCACCCTGGGTCCGGCCACCGACAGGGAGGGGGTGCTGCGGCAGATGCTCCAGGCGGGCATGAACGTGGCCCGGTTCAACTTCTCCCACGGCAGCTATGACGAGCATCAGCGCCGCCTGGACCAGCTGGTGGCCCTGCGGGAGGAGCTTCATCTGCCGGTGGCCGCCATGCTGGACACCAAGGGGCCGGAGGTGCGGCTGAGGAGCTTTCAGAACGGGCCGGTGCAGCTGGAAACCGGCCAGAGCTTTACCCTGACCACCGACGACGTTCCCGGCGACGAGAGCCAGTGCTCCATCACCTATGCCCAGCTGCCCCAGGACGTGAAGCCCGGGGACACCATCCTGCTGGACGACGGACTGGTGCGGCTGACGGTGCTGGAGACCACCGAACGGGAGATCCGGTGCCGGGTGGAGAACGACGGCGTGATGAAGGACAAGAAGGGCGTCAACGTGCCCGGCGTGTCCCTGTCCATGCCGTATATGAACCAGAGGGACCGGGAGGATATCCTGTTCGGTATCCGGCAGGGGTTCGATTTCATCGCCGCCAGCTTTGTCCGGTCTGCCGCCGATATCCGGGAGATCCGGCACATTCTGGACAAGAACCACTCCAAGATCCGGATCATCGCCAAAATCGAGAACCAGGAGGGCGTCAGCAATCTGGCGGACATCCTGTCCGTGGCCGACGGCATCATGGTAGCCCGTGGGGACATGGGCGTGGAGATCGACTTCACGGAGATCCCCGCCATTCAGAAGAGCATCATTGCCCAGTGCGTGGCCGCCGGGAAGCCCGTGATCACCGCCACCCAGATGCTGGATTCCATGATCGAGAATCCCCGGCCCACCCGGGCGGAGATCACCGACGTGGCCAATGCCATTTACGACGGCACCAGCGCCATTATGCTCTCCGGCGAGACGGCGGCGGGGAAGTACCCGGTGGAGGCCGTCCGCACCATGGACGCCATCGCCCGGAAAACCGAAAGCAACATCGACCGCATCTGTCCCGCCAAGACGCCCAAGCGCACCCGGCTGTCCATCACCGCCGCCACGGCCCACGCCGCCTGCACCACGGCGGAGGACATCGGCGCGGACGCCATCCTGACCGTCAGCCAGCGGGGCATTACCGCCCAGATGGTCAGCCGCTTCCGGCCTGCCGCCACGGTGGTGGCCCTGCTGCTGGACCCCCAGGTCCAGCGCCAGATGGCCCTGTACTGGGGGCTGGTGCCCATTACCATGCCCCGGGCCAGCAGCACCGATCAGCTGGTGGACCTGGCCATCCAGTCCGCCCAGGAGGCGGGGCTGGTGAAGCACGGGGACCTGGTGGTGGTCACCGCAGGCGTGCCGGTGGGAATTTCCGGCACCACCAATATGATCCGCATCGCTCAGGTGGGCGGCTCCCTGGTCAACGCCATCGGCGTGGGCAGCCAGATCGCCTCCGGTCCGCTGTGCGTCTGCCGGACGCTGGAGGATATTCCGGAGAAATTCCACCCCGGCGACGTGCTGGTGGTGCCCTATACCAACAACGAGGTGCTGCCCTGGCTGCGGCAGGCTGCGGCCATCGTCAGCGAGGAGGCCAGCGCCGACTGTCACACGGCCACCGTGGGACTGCTGCTGAATAAGCCCGTCATCGTGGCGGCCTCGGACGCCACCCGCCGCCTGAAGGACGGCACCTTCGTGTCCGTGGACTGCGCCCGGGGAATCGTGCAGGTCATTCCCCAATAATCATATCAGGACAGAAAAATCGGGAGAAATCAGACGATTTCTCCCGATTTTTGCATCGAATGAGGTTACAGAGTCTCCCGGATGCGGTCGGCGATCTGGTCGGCGGTGAGTCCATACTCCCGCAGAACGTCGGCAGCCTTGCCGGACTGGCCGAACTGATCGTTGACGCCGATCTTGCGGAACTTGCAGCTGACCTTGCCCATGAGCACGTCGGCCACGGCGTCGCCCAGGCCGCCGATGACGCTGTGCTCCTCCACGGTGACCACATTGCCGCACTTTTCGGCCCACTGGGTGACGCAGGCGGCGTCAATGGGCTTGATGGTGTGGACGTTGATGACCGCGATGTGGATGCCCTGGGCCTCCAGCAGCCTGGCGGCCGCCAACGTCTCGCTGACCATCAGGCCGCAGGCAAACACGGCGGCGTCGGTGCCCTCCCGCAGGACGTTGGCCTTGCCGATCTCAAAGGGATAATCCTCCTCGAACACGGGGGTGGCCAGACGGGCCAGGCGCATATAGGCCGGACCCCGGAACTCCGCCAGGGCCAGGGTGGCCTTCCGGGCCTCCTTGGCATCGGCGGGAACGATGACGGTCATGCCGGGGATCAGGCGCATAAGGCCGATGTCCTCGATGGCCTGGTGGCTGCCGCCGTCCTCGCCCACGGACACGCCGGCGTGGGAGCAGCAGATCTTCACGTTGAACCTGGGATAGGCGATGGAATTGCGGATCTGTTCATAAGCCCGGCCTGCGCCGAACATGGCGAAGGTGGAGCAGAAGGGGACCAGCCCCATGGTGGACAGGCCTGCGGCGATATTCATCATGTCCGCCTCGGCAATGCCGCAGTCGAAGAAGCGCTGGGGATAGGCGGCCTTGAAATGCTTGGTCATGGTGGCGCCGGCCAGGTCGGCGTCCAGCACCACCACCTGCTCATTGGCGGCGCCCAGCTCTACCAGAGCCTTGCCGTAGGCTTCACGGGTTGCGATTTTTTCACTCATGGTCTCAGTCCTCCAATTCCTTCAAAGCCTGCTGGCGCTGCTCCTCGTTGGGGGCCTTGCCGTGCCAGTCCACCTGGTTCTCCATGAAGGAGACACCCTTGCCCTTGACGGTGTGGGCCAGGATACACTTGGGCTTGCCGGGGACGGCGGGGGCGCTGAGGGCCGCCTCGATGGTGTCCATGTCGTGGCCGTCGATCTCGTGCAGGTCCAGGCCGAAAGCCCGGAGCTTGGCGGGCAGGTCGCCCAGGGACATGACCTCGTCGTTGGTGCCGTCGATCTGCAGGCCGTTGTTGTCGATGATGATGGTCAGGTTATCCAGATGATAGTGGGCCGCTGCCATGAAGGACTCCCAGATCTGGCCCTCCTGGCACTCGCCGTCGCCCAGCAGGGTATAGACCTTGCAGTCCTTATGCTGCACCTTGGCGCCCAGGGCCATGCCCACGGCGATGGAACAGCCCTGGCCCAGGGAGCCGGTGGCGGCGTCCACGCCGGGGACCTTCTTGCTGTCGGGGTGACCCTGGAGAATGCTGTGGAGCTGGCGGAAATTCCTGAACTCATCCCGGCTGATGAAGCCCATCTCCGCCAGGACCGCATAGTAACAGGGGGCCGCGTGGCCCTTACTCAGCACGAAACGGTCCCGATCGGGGTCGTCCGGGTGCTTGGGATCCACATGCATGTGGTTGAAAAACAGGCAAGTCATCAGGTCTGCCGCAGACAGGGAACCACCGGGGTGGCCGCTGCCGGCGTTGGCGGTCATGTTGATGATATCCCGCCGGACCTGCTTGCTCATGCTGGAAAGCTCTGCCGTATTCATGAGAAACCTCCATATAAAATAATTACCTCTCGTTAGGGTATAGCATTCCGGGCAGAATGTCAATGGCCTGGCCGGAAAAATTCCCGGTTCTCCCCGGAAATTGCGGCAAAAAGGGGAGAGGGTCCACACGGACCCTCTCAGTTGTCGTCATCCTTGATTTTCCCTTTGGTCTTCACCTGTGACAAGGGATTTGCCTTTGCAGCCACCCGCAGGGCCTCGTTGTCGATATGGGTGTATATTTCCGTGGTATTCAGGTGCTCGTGGCCCAGGACCTCCTGCACCGCCCGCACGTCCACGCCGTTTTGCAGCATCAGGGTGGCGGCGGTGTGGCGCAGCTTGTGGGAGGAATACTGGGTGCTGTCCAGCCCCGCCTGGGACAGGTGCTTTTTCACCAGGGCGTTGACCATGGAGCGGCTGATCCGTTGGTTGCGGGCCGACAGGAACAGGGCATCCCGGTCCGGCCCGGTAATGGGCCGCCGCACCGCCAGATAGTCCCGCAGCGTGTCCAGGCACGCCTGGTTCAGGTACACCATGCGCACCTTGTTGCCCTTGCCCAGGACCCGCAGGGCATCCTCGTGAATGTCCGACAGGTTCAGCCCGATCAGCTCCGAAATCCGCAGCCCGCAGTTGAGAAACAGCGTCAGGATGCACAGATCCCGCTCCCGCTTGGGTCCGTCCACGGATTCCAGCAGGGAAATACTCTCATCCAGCGTCAGATAGCGGGGCAGGGTCTTTTTCAGCTTGGGCGCGTCGATGTCCTTCACCGGGTTACGGTCCAGTTTGTGGACCTTGTTGCACAGATACCCATAAAAGGAGCGGATGGTGGCCAGCTTCCTGGCCCGGGAGGTGGGGTTCAGTCCCTTGGCGGACCGGTCGCTGTTGGGGTGAAGCACCCGGTCCCGGCTGAGGTAGGACATGTAGGCGTAGATTTCCGTCAGGGTCACGGAGCCCACGAAGGTCAGGTCCACGTCCCGGATGTCCACGGACTCCATGGGCTGCTCCTGCAGCGCCGGATCCCGGGTCCACTTCAGATAGCGGAAAAAATTCCGCAGGTCCAGATAATATTCGTCCACCGTCCGCTGGGAGTGGGCCTTGATGGTCTCATGATACGACAGGAAATCCAGCAGAATTTCCGGGGAATCCTCCCGGTAGTCCATGGCTTTGCACCTCGCTTTCTATGGCTTAATCATACCGCATTCCGGCCCGGCTGTAAACCCCTACAGGCTCAGCGCCGCCAGCAGAATCGCCAGGAAGCCGAAGCTGATCAGGGTAAACAGGCCCAGGAACCGGCCGGTCTGCTCCGGGCAGCGGCGGGTGTATTCCCGGAAGGTGATGAGGCTGGCCAGGGACGCAATCAGCGTTCCGGCGCCGCCGATGTTGACGCCGATCAGCAGCTCCCGGAAGCGGTCCGTGAACTGGCTCAGCAGAATGGCGGCGGGGACGTTGCTGATCACCTGGCACGTCAGCGCCGATACCGGCAGGACGCCATGACCCAGCAGTCGGCCGAACAGCTCCCGCACCGGCTGAATCCGGGCCATGTTGCCGGAGAACACGAAAAACGCGGCGAAAGTCACCAGCAGCCCCCAGTCTACGCTTTTCAGCGCCCGAGGGTCCATAACGGCCAGCGACGCTGCGATGACCGCCAGGCCCACCGGGTAGGGGACCGCCCGCAGGACCATCCCCACGGCCAGACAGAACAGCAGTCCGTATGCGATGGCCCGGGGCTTGTCCAGCGTTAGCTCCCGCTGAGGCACCGCCAGCACCTGCCGGGGGATCAGCAGGCAGCACAGCAGAATCAGCCCCGTGGACAGGGCAAACGGCAGCAGCATAATGGACAGGAACTGGCCCACGGGAATGTGATAGTGGTCGAACAGATATAGGTTCTGGGGATTCCCGAAGGGGGTCAGCATACCGCCTAAGTTGGCGGCGCAGTTTTGCAGGATAAAGACATAGGCGGTCAGCTTTTCCTGTCCTGCCTCCTGCAGGACCATCCAGCTCAGAGGCAGAAAGGTCAGCAGGGCCGTGTCGTTGGTCAGCAGCATGGAGCCCATCAGCGTGATGAGCACCAGGGCCGTGCCCACGCTGCGGGCGGTTCCGAACAGCTGCAGCAGCTGCCGGGCGATCACCGGGAACAGGCCCACACTGCGCAGGGCGCACACCACCGCCAGCACGCAGAACAGGCAGGATAGGGTTTTCCAGTCGAAATATCCGGCATAGGCCGCGTCCGGCGGCACAAAGCAGGCTGTGACCGCCGCCGCCAGCACGGCAATCAGGGGCATGGCGTTGGCCCGGCACCAGGAAGCGATTTTCATGGGATTCTCCTTATTGAATGGCATAGCCGGACAACGGCCCGGCGTCTGATACGTTACCATAGGCGCGAAAAAATAGCAAGGGGCAGGAGCACCGGAGAGAAGATACTCCCGGTGCTTTTGTCATTCACGGGACCAGGCAGGAAGGGGGGCATTTTTTTGGTGCAATCGAGATTGAACAAAATGTAAATTTTGTTCAATCGAGAGTAGGCGTAGAGCGCATTTGGGCTGAATGGGCATCCGGATCAAAGATTGCGCTTCCGGGGTCCCCTGTGCGGCCCCGGTGCAGAGTTTGCGGGTTTTAGTCACAGTATGTTTACGCACGCTGTGCGTGCGCGCTCAGTATGAGTCAGTACTGCACCTATTTGAAAACAATTCCGGCCCGGGTAGCGTGTACCGACTGCGTTTGCAGTCAGCGCACAAGCCACCCGGGCCGCCGTTATTATTGCATCCGGTACCTGAAGCGATCATAGGTGTTTGTCCATTGTTTTTTCCACTCTTGCCGCATGAGCCAATGTCTCACTTTCCCCATTGCTCCAGATACTGTTCCAGGCAGAGACCCTTCTTGTAGATATCCTGGGCGTACTCCTTACCGACATACCGATAATGCCACGGTTCATACACGATCCCAGTGACATCCGTCTGGTCCGTGGGATAGCGCAGGATGAAGCCATAGCGCCAGCTGTTTTCCAGCAGCCACTTCTGCACGGCGGTGTTCTCCTGGTTGGTGTCCAGCAGCTGATAATTGACGTCCACAATGTCCACCGCCAGCCCCAGCTGGTGCTCGCTGGTGCCGGGAACCGCCACCTGATGCCCGGCCTTCTCCCGGGCCTTCTCCCGGCTATAGCCCTGCTCCATCCACTCGGACACCTTGTTGTCATGCAGGGTCTGCTGGAAGTCCTGCGTCCGGTAGGCAGAGCAGATCACCGGCGTCAGGCCGGCATCGTAGCATCCGTCGATCATGTCCATCAGCGCGTCATAGCAGCGCTTGTCGATCTCCAGTCCGTTGGGCAGGGTCACTAAGTCCACCGTCCAGTCCTCCGGCACCTGATTCCAGGGGTTCACCAGAGTCAGAAGCTCCGGTATAGGCTCGGGGTCCGGCTCCGGTTCGGGGTCCGGAGTCGTGGGCTGGTCATGGGAAACGGGAGTGGTGTTGGAGTTGTCCGGCAGCACCTGGGGCTGTTTGTTCAGCTCCACGATCAGCACCACCGCCAGAATGACGGCGGCGCACAGGGCCGGGATCAGCAGCCAACGGCGGCTATTTTCTCGCTTTTCCAGTCGCCGGGACGGCTGTTTTCTGCTGCTTTGCATGTGAAGTGATTCTCCTTTTCAGTTCCGCAGCGTAGCGGGATATGTACCGTTTTCGTGGAGCCGGGCCAGCTCCTGGGCCACGGCCTGGCGGTCCTCGTGATAGGTCATGCCGAACCAGCGGTCCGCCGAGTGCAGCACGGACACGGACAGCTGCCCCTTCTTCAGCAGGTCCCCTACCATGTTGGGCAGCAGGCACTCGGCCTTCAGCTCCTCCGGCGGCAGGGCGCGGAGGAAGTCCTCCAGATAAGTCTCCATCTGGTCAAAGATCGACGGCATGAAGCCCCAGAAGTTCATGGACACCGGCGTATCCGCCGCCAGCTCACGGCGCTGGCCGTCGGCCACGTCGGCAATGCTGCCGTCGGGGAACAGCTGGATTTTCAGGGCCTCGTGAATCCCGGCCAGATGGCCGTTTTCCACCTGGCAAACGCCCCGGGACACGGTACCGTGGGCGCTGACGGTATTGCGCAGCAGATAGCCCACCATGGTGGCCTTCCCCTGCTGCGGCAGACGGCCCAGCTCCTCATAGATGGCCCGGTAGGCGTCTACGCCGTAATAGTCGTCGGCGTTGATGACGCAGAAAGGCTCCTGCACATAGGGCCGGGCGCACAGCACGGCGTGGGTGGTGCCGAAGGGCTTGGTACGCCCGGCGGGCACGGTATAGAAGGCCGGCAGACTGGAATAATCCTGCACGGCGTAGCATACCTCCACCGGCTCCCCGTCCCGGGCCGTCAGCCCGGCAATCCGGTCGCCGCAGAGGCTGCGCATCAGGTCCTGCATATCGTTTTTGATAATGAACACGATCTTGGTGAAGCCCGCCCGGATAGCGTCATGAATGGAGTATTCCATCAGAATTTCGCCGCCGGGGCCTACGCCGTCCACCTGTTTATTTCCGCCATAGCGGGAGCCAAGCCCGGCCGCCATGATAACAAGAGCTGCCTTCATATCTGTTTTCCTCCTCATATTCCGGACCCGGTGTTCCGCGCCGGGTCCGACAGTGTAGTTCATCATACCACATTTTTTCCGCCGCTTCAACCGTTTTACCGTATGAAACCGGGGAGCAGGCTGGTAAATATGGGGAAATTCATAAAATTGTTACAATTTGGGATGGAAATTTGCGGCCGCAGGATATATAATAGGAGACTGTTATAATAGGTGTGCTTTGCGAAGCGGCGCACCGGCGACTTATCCCATTACAAAGGAGACACGCTATGACAACCGAAAAGACCTCCTCCCCCCGCCGCAGCGGGGCGGATTGGTTCGGCCTGATCGCCTTCGCCGCGCTGGTGATCTGCAGCGCGGTGCTGGTGGTGCGGCTGATATCCACCAAGTTCCTGCCCACCGGCCAGCTGCTGCTGGCAGCCGGGGCGCTTCTGGTGCTCAGCGGTCTGCACGGCTGGGTCCAGCTGCCCCACCGGGAGAAAACCGGCGGAAAGATCGCCTGCGGCATCGTGGCCCTGGTACTGGCCGCCGCCATGCTCTATGGCGCGGTGGCTCTTGGTTCCGTGCAGCACGCCATCACCGATGTGGCGGACAAGTCCGTGGAGACGGACATCACCTGCGTCATCGTCAACGCCGACGACCCGGCCCAGAGTCTGGACGACGTCAAGGGCTACCGGTTCGGCATTCTGGAGGACCGGGACACCGAGAACACCCAGTCCCTGCTGCAGCAGCTGCAGGAGAAGCTGGGAGCGGCAGAGCACACGGCCTACGCCTCCCCTGCCCTGCTGACCGACGCTCTGTACGACGACCAGGTGGGGGCCATCCTGCTGAACAAGGGGTATATCCCCCTGCTGGAGGAGCAGGAGGGCTATGCCGACTTCTCCGACCGCACCCGGATTCTGTATGAATACACCACCACCAAGACCGTGGAACCCACCCCGGCGGATACCAACGCCCCGGTGGACGTGACCAAGGACCCCTTCGTGGTCTATTGCAGCGGCATCGACGCCCGCAGCAGCAACATCAACATCACCAGCCGCAGCGATGTGAACATTCTGGCGGTGGTGAATCCTACCACCCGGCAGATCCTGCTGGTGAATACCCCCCGGGACTACTATCTGCCTCTGGCCCACAACGGCCAGCTGGACAAGCTGACCCACGCCGGGATCTACGGCACCGGTGAGTCCATGCAGACCCTGGACAATCTCTACGGCACCCACACATCCTTCTATATGCGGGTGAACTTCGCCGGTCTCACCAAGATCGTGGACGCTCTGGGCGGCGTGGACGTATATTCCACCAAGACCTTCTCCATGGGCGGCTACGATTTCACCGAGGGCGTGAATCACCTGAACGGTGAGGCGGCCCTGTGCTTCTCACGGGAGCGGTACGCCTTCGCCGACGGCGACAACCAGCGGGGCAAAAACCAGATGGCCGTGATTCAGGCCATTATCAGCAAGGCCTCCTCCCCTGCTGTGCTGAAAAATTACCAGACGCTGCTGTCCTCCCTGTCCGATGCGTTCATCACCAGTCTGAGCTATGACGACATCGCCTCCCTGGTGCAGATGCAGCTGCAGGATATGTCCGGCTGGCACGTCACCAGCTACGCCGTTTCCGGCTCCGGCGATACCTCGTATTGCTATGCTCTGGGCGACGCCGCCTGGGTCATGCGCCCCAATATGGACACCGTCAATACCGCAAAAGAGCTCATCCGCCAGGTCATGTCCGGCGAAACGCCTCAGCTCCCCTGAGCGGCACACGCAAAAAGATATAGAGAAAAAACAAGGAGAAAACCCATGAGTTATCGTCGTAGAAATGCCTATTCATCCTATTACGGTTCCCGGGGCGGAAGCCGCGGCCCGGCAGATTGGCTGGGACTGCTGGCCCTGGTGTGTATGCTGGTGTGCAGCGTGATCCTGCTGGTGCGGGTGCTGGACGCCGGTGTGCTGACCACGGCGCTGACCGTCGTGTTCATCCTGGTGCTGGTGCTTCTCAACGGACTGCACGCCTTTGTGCAGCTGCCGGTGCGCCGCAGCGTGGCCGGGAAGCTGGTCTGCTCCGTGGTGGCCCTGGTGCTCTCCGCCGCCATGATCTTCACCTCCACCGCCGCCGGCTCCTTTATGAAGTTCCTGTCCAACATCACCTCCGGCGGCTCCGCCAAGACCACCGTTTCCGTGGTGGTCCGGGCGGATGACAAGGCCGAAACCGTCAACGATACCTTCGGCTATACCTATGGAATCCTGGAGGCCATGGACCGGGAGAACACCGACGCCCTGCTGTCCCACATCGAGGACGGCCTGGGCCAGGTGCAAACCGAAACCTTCGGCACCCTGCCCCAGCTGGCCGATGCTCTGCTGAATAAGCAGGTGGACGCCATCATCCTCAACAACAGCTATTTCTCCGTTCTGAAGGGCACGGAGGGGTATCAGAATTTCTCCAAGGACACCAAGGTCATTTACCGGTTCTCCATTGACAACCCGGATGCAGAGCCCATTGCCCCCAACGCCAACATTTCCCGGGAGCCCTTCGTGGTGTATTGCAGCGGCACCGACGAGCGGGTGGATTACATCCCCCTCAACAGCCGCAGCGATACCAATATTCTGGCTGTTGTGAACCCCTCCACCCACCAGATTCTGTTGGTCAGCACCCCCCGGGACTACTATCTGACGCTGCCCTCCAAGGGCCAGAAGGATAAGCTCACCCACTTCGGCCTGTACGGCATCGAGGAGTCCATCAAGGGCCTGGAGCAGCTGTATAACGTGGACGTGAGCTATTACGCCCGGGTCCACTTTGCGGGGCTTGTGGGCGTTATCGACGCCCTGGGCGGCATCGACGTGAACTCGGACGTGGCCTTCAACACTGTGGGCATGGAGGTGCCCGACGAAGACGGCAGCGGCAACTTCCACTTCGCCGCCTACTCCTTCCAGCAGGGGCTGAACCACCTGGACGGCCGCCAGGCCCTGGCCTTCGCCCGGGAGCGGGACGCCTTTGACGACGGCGATATGCAGCGGGGCCGCAACCAGATGCTGGTGATCCAGGGCATCGTCAATAAGGCCGCCTCCCCGGCCATTCTCAAGAGCTATCAGGACGTCCTGGCCGCCGCCTCCGACTCCATCGCCACCAATATGCCCAAGGAGGACATCATCTCCCTGGTGAAGATGCAGCTGCAGGATATGTCCGGCTGGAACATCACTACATACGGCCTTGCCGGTGAAAACAGCGCCGACTATTGCTACAGTCTGGGAAATGACGCCCGGTACGCCGTGGTCCTGCCCAATGAACGGATGGTCGCCACTGCCCAGGACCTGATCCAGCAGGTTCTCCGGGGTGAAACGCCTGTTGTGAACCCGTAACACAGAAAGGACGGAACGCTTATGAACGAACAAGAACAGCCCCGCCGCAGACGGCGCCGGCTCTACCGCACCAGCGCCGACTGGTTCGGTCTGGCGGCCATGGGCCTGCTGATGATCTGCAGCCTGGTGCTGCTGGTGCAGCTGATGTCCACCAAGCTGCTGACGGACCTCTATCTGATTCTCATCGAGATCGTGCTGCTTCTGATCAACGCGGGCCATGTGATCATCCAGCTGCCCATCCGCCGGGTCAAAACCGGCAAGGTGCTGTGCGGCCTGCTGGCGGTGCTGCTGTCCGGCCTGATGCTGTACGGCTCCGTGGCTGCTGCCTCCGGCAAAAGTGCCCTGCTGGCCATTGCGGGCAAGAACCTGCAAAAAACTACCTCCTATGTGGTGGTCATGGCGGATGATCCCGCCCGCAGCATCGGCGATACCGTGGGCTACACCTTCGGCATCCTCGGCGAGGACGCCGACATCAGCGCCGACAACACCAGCGCCCTGCTGGAGGACATCAAGGACGGCCTGGGCGGCCGTGTGGATACCAGCACCTACGCAGACCTGACCTCCCTGGCGGATGCCCTGTACGACGGAAACGCAGGGGCCATCATCCTCAATTCCGGCTATCTCACCGCCCTGGATTCACTGGACGATTACAGCACCTTCACCCAGGACACCCGCATCATCTATGAGTTCAGCACCACCAAGGAGCTGGAGCCCATCAAGCCCAACGCGTCCATCACCTCCCAGCCCTTCGTCGTCTATTGCAGCGGCATCGACGCCCGCAGCTCGGACATCAATATCCAGAGCCTCAGCGACGTGAACATTCTGGCGGTGATCCATCCCCGGACCCACCAGATTCTGCTGATCAACACCCCCCGGGACTACTATGTGCCCCTGGCCCGCAACGGCCAGCGGGACAAGCTGACCCACGCCGGTATGTACGGCATCGACGAGTCCGCCGCCGTTCTGGGGAATCTCTACGGCGTGAAGGCGGACTACTACGCCCGGGTGAACTTCGCTGGGCTGAAGAAGATCGTGGACGCCCTGGACGGCGTGGACGTAAACTCCGACTATGAGTTTACCACCGTGGGCATGGAGGTACCAAACGAAAACGGCGACGGCGTCCACATGGCGGGCTACACCTTCACCAAGGGTATCAACCACCTCAACGGCGAGCAGGCCCTGTGCTTCGCCCGGGAGCGCCACGCCTTTGACGACGGCGACAACCAGCGCGGCAAGAACCAGATGGCCGTGATCCGTGCCATCGTGGATAAGGCCTCCTCCCCCGCCATCCTCAAGGGCTATCAGAAGGTGCTGGACGCCGTGTCCACCTCCTTCATCACCAGCCTGACCTATGAGGACATCAGCAGCCTGGTGCAGATGCAGCTGCGGGACAACGTCCACTGGAACATCACCAGCTACTCTGTCAGCGGCGAGGGCGGCATAGAGCCGTGCTACTCCGCCGGAGGCGAGGAGCTGTGGGTCATGTGGCCCGACGCCACACAGATCAACACCGCCAAGGGCCTGATCCAGCAGGTCCTGAACGGCGAGACCCCCACCCTGCCCCAGGATTGACACAGGTAATCTAAACCCAAGCAAAATGCCCGGCAGTGCCGGGCATTTTGCGGGTCCGCAAACCAAACGCGAGGATAGAAAGAGGAGAGAAGAATCATGAAAGAGAAAACCCTGGGGCATATTTATGCCCTGTTCACCATCCTGGTCTGGGGCAGCTGCTTCGTGCTGACCAAGGTCATGCTGACGGCCTACACCCCCACCCAGATCATCCCCCTGCGGATGGGGCTTGCATACCTGACCCTGTGGGCCCTGCGGCCCAAAACCATGAAGCTCCCCTGGAAGGATGAGCTGATGTTCATCCTCATCGGCATCACCGGCGGCAGCTTCTACTTTTTCCTGCAAAATACCGCCGCGGCCCATACCTCCGCCGCCAACGTCAGCATTCTGGTGTCCATGTCCCCGATTCTGACGGTGATTCTGGCCCAGCTGTTCTCCCGGAAGGGCGAAAAGCTGGGAAAGCTGGTATACATCGGCGCGGTGGTGGCCATTGCCGGCGTGGTGCTGGTGGTGCTCAACGGCACCCTGTCCTTCCATCTGAGCCCCATGGGCGACCTGCTGGCCCTGGCCGCCGCCCTGATGTGGGCGGTATACTCCATCCTGGTGAAGCGGTATACCGAGCGGTATGACAACTTCCTGGTGACCCGCCGGGTGTTCCTGTGGGCCTTCCTGACCTCCCTGCCTCTGGTGCTGCTGACGGACGGTCTGCCCAGTCTGACGCCCCTGTTCACCCAGCCCAATATCCTGATCTCCTGGCTGTTTCTGGGCGTATTCGGCAACGCCGTGTGCTTCGCCATCTGGAACATCGCCTTCAAGCGCCTGGGCGTGGTGGTCACCAACAACTACCTGTATGCCTCCCCCTTTGTCACCGTGGTGGTTGGCTGGCTGCTGCTGGACGAGAAAATCAGCTGGATGAGCATTCTGGGGGCGGTGCTGATCACCCTGGGCGTCATTTTCGCCAACAAGAGCACGGAAAAATAACGCCATGGAGATCCGAAAGAGCATGGCCGATGACGTCCCCGCCATTCTGGAGATCTTCCGGGCCGCCAAGGCGTACATGGCCGCCCACGGCAACCCCACCCAGTGGGGCGGCGACTATCCGGGCCTTCCCGAGCTGCTGCCGGACATTGCCCGGGGCGACAGCTATGTGCTCACGGAGAACGGAACCGTTGTGGGGACCTTTTCCTTCATCATCGGCGACGAACCCACCTATCAGGTGCTGCTGAACGGACGGTGGCACGCGGACCGGCCCTACGGCACCATCCACCGCTTGGCCTCAAACGGTACAGTCCGCGGGGTGTCCCGGGCCTGTTTCGACTTTTGCACCGGCCTTTCCGACTATGTGCGGGTGGACACCCACGCGGATAACCGCGCCATGCAGGCCGCCATTGAGGGCTACGGCTTCCGGAAATGCGGGAATATCTACGCCTCCAGCGGCACCCTGCGCACGGCCTATGACTATGTGCGGGAGGGCTGATACCCGACTTGAAGTAAAAAGCGGCTGTCCACCTCGGTGGACAGCCGCTTTTGCAATCTACTGAATCAGCGATTAGCCGTTCTCGCGCATCTTGGCGAAGCAGTCGCTGCAATAAACAGGACGGTCGCTCTTGGGCTCGAAGGGCACGCGGGCCTCGCCGCCGCAGGCAGCGCAGGTAGCGGTGAAGAACTCCCGGGGGCCGCGGGCGGCGTTCTTGCGAGCGTCGCGGCAGGCCTTGCAGCGCTGGGGCTCGTTCTGGAAGCCGCGCTCAGCATAGAACTCCTGCTCACCGGCGGTGAACACGAATTCCTTACCGCACTCCTTGCAAACCAAAGTCTTGTCTTCGTACATGATTTTACCCTCTCTTTGAGATGAAATATATTGCGTTCAGCTGTTGCTGATATCGCCGGATGAAAGCTGCCGCGCCACTTTGCGGCGAATCCGCTGCACGGCGTTGTCCACCGATTTGATGGGCTTGCCAACGGTTTCCGCGATCTCACAGTATGCGAGACCGTCTAAAAATAACCCTAAAATCTTTTCCTCGAAAGCGGACAACTGTTTGCGGGTATTCTCCAGCAGACTGGCAGCCTTTTCTCTGTCGATCAGCAAACGCTCGGGATCGACCTGCGCGAAGACGGAATTTGCGTTCAGAAGCGAGGGATTCAAGGGGACGGATTGGTTAAGCGGTGCGTTCTTCTGGCTGGCATCCCGCCGGAGCGCGGAACACACCTGCTGATGGATGCAGAGCCCGGCGAAGGGCCGGAACAGTGGGGAGCGCTGGGGATCAAACTCCCGCATGGCCTTGATCAGGCCGAACATCCCCTCCTGCATCAGGTCCTCGCTGTCGCCGCCGATGAGAAAATACGGGCGGGCGCAGGAACGGACCAGCCAATGATACCGGGTGGCTAAAACGTCCTCCGCCTGACGCTGCCCTGCACGACTCAAGGAACAAAGTTCCTCGTCGGACAGGTTTTCTAATTGGTCATAGCGAAGTCCAGTATCCAAAACCATAGACATTATACCTTTTCACTAAATAATTTGTCAAGCCTTCTTGGGAAATTTGTGTATCCTGTGATGAAAATCACAGTTTTTTTATGAAATTAGCCAAAACGGAGGCCACCTGATGGGCAATTTCCGTGGTTTTCGCCTCCACCATCACCCGGATCAGGGCCTCGGTGCCGGAGGGACGGATGAGAATGCGGCCCTGGCCGCCCAGCTTTTCCTCCCAGCGGCGGGTCTCCTGCCGCAGGGATTCATCGGCCATGATGCGCTCCTTGACTCCGGGGGTGTGGGGGACCTCCACGTTGATGAGCTCCTGGGGATACTGGGGGCAGCGGGCGGCCAGCTGGGAGGCGGGGACACCGCTGCGGCGGAGGGTCTGCAAAAATTGCAGGGCCGTCAGCTCGCCGTCGCCAGTGGTGGCATACGCCCGGAAGATGGTGTGGCCCGACTGCTCGCCGCCGATGGCGAAGCCGTCGGCCAGCATCCGCTCCAGCACATGGCGGTCGCCCACGGCGGTGCACACCAGGTCCAGGCCGTTTTCCTGGCAGTACTCATGCAGGCCAAGGTTGGACATGACGGTGGCCACCACGGTGTTGCCGGAGAGCTTCCCCTGGCGCTTGAGCTCGGAGGCGCAGACTGCCATGACCTTGTCGCCGTCGATGGTATTCCCCTGCTCGTCCACCAGCAGGCAGCGGTCGGCGTCGCCGTCGAAGGCGATGCCCAGATCATACCCGCCGGAAACGACGCCCCGGGCCAGGGACTCCAGATGGGTGGAGCCGCAGCCGTTGTTGATGTTGACGCCGTCAGGCTCCGTGTGGATGAAGTCCGCCTGAAGCGGAAGCGCCCGGAACAGGTCCGGCGCAGTGGCGCTGGCCGCGCCGTTGGCGCAGTCCACCAGCACCCGCAGGCCGGTCAGGTCGCAGTCGATGCTGCCCAGCAGATGCTGCACATAGGCGCTGTGCAGGGCGTGCATACCGTGGTGGCGGCGGCCCACGGCGCCGTCCACGGAGGCCGGAAGCTCCGCATGGTTCAGGATCAGGTCCTCCACACGCTGCTCCATCTCATCGGAGAGCTTGTAGCCCTGGGCGTTGAAGACCTTGATGCCGTTGTAGGCATAGGGGTTGTGGGAGGCGGAGATGACGATACCGGCGTCCGCCTGCTGCTGCACCGTCAGGAAGGCCACCGCCGGGGTGGGGATGGTGCCCAGGGGCATCACGTCGCCGCCTACGGAGCAGATACCAGCCATCAGGGCCGCTTCCAGCATATCGGAGGAAATGCGGGTGTCCTTGCCGATGGTGATGAGGGGACGGCTGCCCTTTTCCTCCGTCAGGACGGCGGCCACCGCCTGTCCCACATGAAATGCCAGCTCCGCCGTCAGGGTCTGCCCCGCTATGCCGCGGATGCCGTCGGTGCCAAAGAGTTTTCCCATATTCCGATTCTCCTATTCGTTAGATTTCCAGCTGTTCCTGGCCCATAAAGTCCATGTGCAGGTGCTCATATGCCTTGCGGGTGACGCAGCGGCCCCGGGGGGTCCGGGTCAGGAAGCCCAGCTGCATCAGATACGGCTCGTACACGTCCTCCAGGGTCACGGACTCCTCGCCGATGGTGGCGGCCAGGGTATCCAGGCCCACGGGGCCGCCGCCGTAATTCTCGATGATGGCCCGGAGCATCCGGCGGTCCACCGGGTCCAGGCCCAGATAGTCGATCTCCAGAGCCTGAAGGGCGTGGTCCGCCATTTCCCGGGTAATGGTGCCGTCGCCCTTGACCTGGGCAAAGTCCCGGACCCGGCGCAGCATACGGTTGGCAATGCGGGGGGTGCCCCGGGAGCGGCGGGCGATCTCCATGGCCCCCTCCGGCTGGATGGGGACGTTCAGGATCCCGGCGCTGCGGGTGACGATCAGGGCCAGCTCCTCCGGGGTGTACAGCTCCAGCCGCAGGGTGACGCCGAAACGGTCCCGCAGAGGGGCGGACAGCTGCCCGGCCCGTGTGGTGGCGCCGATGAGGGTAAACTTCGGCAGGTCCAGCCGGATGGAGTTGGCGGAGGGGCCCTTGCCGATGATGATGTCGATGGCGTAGTCCTCCATGGCGGGGTACAGGATCTCCTCCACGGAGCGGTTCAGACGGTGGATCTCGTCCACAAACAGAATGTCGTTTTCACTGAGATTGGTCAGCAGCGCCGCCAGGTCCCCGGGCTTTTCAATGGCGGGGCCGGAGGTGATGCGGATGTTCACCCCCATCTCGGCGGCGATGATGCCTGCCAGCGTGGTCTTGCCCAGGCCCGGAGGGCCATGGAGCAGCACATGGTCCAGAGGCTCCGTCCGGCGGCGGGCCGCCTCGATGAAGATGGACAGGTTCTCCTTGGCCTTCTGCTGGCCGATGTACTCCCGCAGGGTGTGGGGCCGCAGGGACAGCTCGCCGCTGTCCTCCGGCAGGAAGCTCTTGGATACAAGAGGCTCCTCGTAGATGTCCGTTCCAAAGTCAATGCTCATGCATCCGCCTCCTTACCGCACCATTTTTTTCAGAGCCTGACGGATGATCTCCTCCAGGGGCAGGGCGTCCATGTCGATGCCCTTCAGGGCCAGGCCGATCTCCTGAGAGCCGTAGCCCAGCACCGCCAACGCGGCGGCGGCCTCGCCGCCCTTGTCGCCGGGAAGGACCACGGGAATCGCGCCGCTGCTCTGGGCGGAGAAGCTGCTCTGATCCTTGGCCAGCTTGTCCTTCAGCTCCAGAATGATGCGCTGGGCGATCTTTTTTCCGATGCCCGGGGCAGCGGTCAGGGCCTTTTCGTCGCCGGTAACGATGGACAGGGCCAGATTCTGGGGCGACGTGGACGACAGCACCGCCAGCGCCGCCTTGGGGCCTACGCCGGAGACGCCGATGAGCATCTTGAAGCTATTGAGTTCCGCCTGGGAGGAGAAGCCGTACAGCTCGAAAATGTCCTCCCGGACGTGGAGATGGGTATACAGCTTGGCCCGCTCCCCTTTTTTCAGCTGGGACAGAGTATAGTTGGTGGTGGCACAGGCGTATCCCACGCCGCCGCAGTCGATAACGGCCAGGTTGGGGCCGGCTTCGGCCACCACGCCGTTTACATAGTAAAACATATCAGACGGTCTCCTTTACATCCGGGTCCTTCCGCCGCAGGAGGCTGGTGGCGCTGCGGGCGTGGCACATGGCGATGGCCAGGGCGTCGGCGGCGTCGTCGGGCCGGGGGATGGACCTGAGCTTCAGAAGCCGGCGGGTCATGTCCATGACCTGGTGCTTGTCGGCCAGGCCATAGCCCACCACGGCCTGCTTGATCTGCATGGGGGTGTATTCATACACCGGCAGGTGCAGGCGCTCAGCGGTGTACAGAATGACGCCCCGGGCATGGGCCACGGCGATGCCGGTGGTGATGTTCTTGCTGAAAAACAGCTCCTCGATGGACATTTCATCGGGCTGAAACTGGGTGATGAGAGTCTCCATATCCTGGGCGATCTGCACCAGCCGGGTGGCCAGCGGCTGACCGGCCGGGGTGGTGATGGCCCCGTATTGTATCATTTGCTGGCGGCCTGCCTGGGCCTCGATCACGCCGAAGCCCACGGTGGCCACGCCGGGGTCGATCCCTAAAATGCGCATGGCTGCTCCTCCACCAAGATATCATCTTATTATAACAAATGTTCGGGTGAAATGCAACACAGCGCAGCAGTTTTTTGCTGCGCTGTGGTTCAATCCTATCAGGCCAGGGGGTGCGCCTTGCGGTACACGTCCTGCAGGCGCTGCTTGATGATGTGGGCGTAGATCTGTGTGGAGGAGATGTCCGCGTGTCCCAGCATCTCCTGGATGGAGCGCAGGTCCGCCCCGTTTTCCAGCAGATGCACTGCAAAGGAGTGTCGCAGGGTGTGGGGGGTGATGTCCTTGGTGATCTCGGCCTTGGCCTGGTAGTGCTTCACCAGCTTCCAGAAGCCCTGGCGGGTCATGCGCTGGCCGTTCATGTTGACAAACAGCGCCGTCTCCTCCTGGCCCGTCAGGCGGGGACGGATGACCTGGATATAGTCCCGCAGGGCCTTCACCGCCCGGGGGTACAGAGGAATGATGCGCTCCCGCTTTTCGTCGCCGCAGCGCAGGAACGCCGCCGGAAGATTCACGTCCTCCACATTCAGGGCAATCAGCTCCGACACCCGGACGCCGGTGGCATACATCAGCTCCAGCATGGCGTGGTCCCGATAGCCCTTCTCGTCCACGCACTTGGGCTGCTCCAGAAACAGCTCCACCTCCCTGCCGGTCAGGATCTCCGGGCATTTGCGCTCCACCTTGGCGGCGGCCACGCCCTTGGCGGGGCTGGCTTTCATGGCTCCGGAGAGCACCAGGTAATGGTAAAAGGACTTGATGGAGGCGGCGCTGCGGGTGACGGTGGCCGCCGAGCGGCCCTGGTCCGTCAGGTGGGCCAGATACTCCTCCACGGCGGCGGGCTTGACCCGGCGCAGGTCGCTGCCCTGAGGCAGCCAGACCCGGAACTGGGTCAGGTCCCGGACGTAGGAGCTGACGGTGTTGGGGGAGGCGTGCTTCTCCTGCTCCAGATAGGCGCGGTACAGGGCGATATAGTCGGGCATACACGTCTCCTCCTCTCTTTCTACAGTGTGCGGGCGATGACCCATTGCAGCAGCCGGGGGCCGAAGGTCAGCTCCAGAGCGGCCCCTATCAGCAGAATCAGGCCGCACAGCCCCACCCGGCGCCAGTAGGCCCCCTCCGTCAGGCGGACCTTCTGTCCGTCCCGGCGGCGGGCGGCGGCGGATAAACCCTGCACCGTCAGAAGCAGGGTGCAGGGCAGAACAAACAGACATCGGGGCCCGAAGGCCGCCAGGGCCAGGCATACGCCGCCCCGGCCCAGAGCCCGGGCAAAGCATCCGACGGAAAACGACAGAAAAAAGCCCTGGGCCACCGACAGGACCGGCAGCAGTACCAGTCCCGCCGCCGTCAGCCCCAGCAGCGCCGCTGCCAGCGGATAGCGGAAATAGGCGGCGGTCACACTGAGGGCCGAGGCCGAAGGCCCCCGGCCGTCCGCCGTGGCCTGGGCATATTGATGCAGATAGTCGCTGAGCTCCTGCCGGTCCTGCTGGGGCACGGCCCGGCAGACGGCAAAGCCCAGCACCGCCCCCAGCACCAACAGCAGGCACACCAGTACCAGCGCCGGAAGCCGCAGGGCTTGGGTCCTTACGGGAAACAGCTTCATTTGCACACTCACCTCATCTGATCCTATGAGGCAAGCGGGGCAAATAGAAGCCATAAGCCAAACAAAAGGGACGTCCTTTAATATAGGCCAAAACGGCCGCCGGTGCAAGGATTATTTCGGCGGTGGCGGCAAATTTGTGAGTTATGTTAAATTGTTATGTAAACTGTGTTATGTTAACCTCGCAAACCGTGGGATCAGGTCGTCTCTTTTCGGGTCGGAAAAAGCAAGATATGGGGCCGGACGGTCCGGCTTTGGCCCCACATCTTGCCTGTACGCGTGATTACGATTCGTATAGTCCCCTGTCAAGGAAATTTTTGCCGCGGCGGCATTTTCGTGATTTTCACCACGCCGCTCCGGCGAGCCTATTTCCGCCGGACAGGCTTTCGGATCGGCGGTCTGGCGTCCCGGCGCTTTTTTCGGGGTCTGCTCCCCAGCAGCCCCGCCGCACCGGCGCCGCCGAAGATGGCGGCTGTCAGGTACAGCCCGCCGGTACGGAAGGTCGGGTCGCCTATGGCCGCACCCGCCAGCCAGGCCAGCAGGTACGCCGCCGCACCGGCGGTCAGAGCCGCCGTCAGTGTCCCCTCTCCCCTGCCCCGGACGGCCACCCGCCCTCCGGCAAAGGCAGCTAACGCCCAGCAGCCGCAGCCCCAGGCCAAAGCGCCGCCCTCCGGCAGGACGCCCTTCACCACCAGCAGCGCCCCCAGGGCGCAGCCCCCGGCCGCCGCCAGCAGGATAGCGCCCGCCCCCAGCCAGGTCCGCTTTCCCAGAACAGCCCCCAGTGCAGACATAAAAAGACCTCCCCTTGCCCGCTTTTTTCCAAGCGTATGCAGGGGAGGTTTTTTTATGAAGGAAAATTACTCCTGGTCCTCGGCCTTCTCGGTCTCGGCGGGGGTCTCCTCGGCGGGAGCCTCGACAGGCTTCTCGGCCTCGGCGCCCTTCTTGGCCTTGCGGCTGCCCCGCTGCGCGGCGGCGGCCTGCTCATCCAGGGTACCCACGGAGCCGATGGCGGACTTCAGGAACTCGATGCGGACCCGGTCCTCGCTGGTCTCGATGACCACGGTGCGGTCGGTGATGGCCACGATGCGGCCATACACGCCGCCGATGGTGGTCAGCCAGTCGCCCTTTTGCAGGGAGCTGCGCATTTCCTCGGCCTGCTTTTTCCGCTTGCTCTCGGGACGGATCAGCATGAAGTAGAAAATAACCACCATCAGGATGATCAGTACGATAGAAGACATACCGCCGCCAGCAGCGGGAGCATTGCCGGACGTGGTGGCGGCATAGGCAAATTCAATCATGGGACAAAAACTCCTTTTTCACGAATATAGTGTTATTATACAATAACTTCTCCCTGTTTGGCAAGGGGGACAGGCAAGTTTTTTCAGAAAACCGCAGAAAAGCCAAGACTGTCTAAAAAACCGAAAAACTTCCGCCATCGGAAAGGAAGATCGTTACGAAAGAAACCCATCAGGGGTGTCTTTCGTTTGCAATCACAGGTTTTTCAGAACTTTCTGAAGTTCTGAAAAACCGCACACAGCTTGTCAAAAAGACTTTTTTGACAAGCTGAAGCCGTCAGATACGGCGGCTGAGCTTCTCGCTGTACTCCCGGCGGAAGTCCTCAAAACATCCGGCGTCCAGGCTGTCGCGGATGCGCTGGGCCAGCTTGTTGTAAAAATACAGATTGTGCATCACCGCCAGGCGCAGGGCCAGGATCTCCTCCGCCGCAAACAGGTGGCGGACATAGGCCCGGCTGAACCGGCGGCACACCGGGCAGTCGCATTCCGGGTCGATGGGCCGGTCGTCCAGCTTGTACTTGGCGTTTTTGATGTTCATGGCCCCCTGCCAGGTAAACAGCTTGCCGTGGCGGGCGTTGCGGGCGGGCATAACGCAGTCGAAGAAGTCCACGCCCCGGGCCACCCCCTCGATGATGTTGCTGGGCGTGCCCACGCCCATGAGATACCGGGGCTTGTCGGCGGGCATATAGGGCTCCACCGCCTCGATGATGCGGTACATGACCTCGGTGGGCTCCCCCACCGCCAGGCCGCCGATGGCGAAGCCGTCGCAGTCGATCCGGGCGATCTGCTGCATGTGCCAGGTCCGCAGGTCCTCATAGGTGGCCCCCTGGTTGATGCCGAACAGCATCTGATGGGGGTTCACGGCGTCCGGCAGGGCGTTGAGCCGGTCATGTTCCGCCTTGCACCGCTGCAGCCACCGGAGCGTGCGCTCACAGCTGGCCTTGGCATAGTCGTACTGCGCCGGGTTTTCCACGCACTCGTCAAAGGCCATGGCGATATCGGAGCCAAGGTTGGACTGGATGCGCATACTCTCCTCCGGCCCCATGAAGATGCGGTGGCCGTCCAGATGGCTGGCAAAGGTGACGCCCTCCTCGGTGATCTTCCGCAGGCTGGCCAGGGAGAACACCTGGAAGCCGCCGGAGTCCGTGAGAATGGGGCCGTCCCAGTTCATGAACCGGTGCAGGCCGCCCATCTGCCGCACCACGTCGTCGCCGGGGCGCAGATGCAGGTGATAGGTGTTGGACAGCTCGATCTGGCAGCCCAGGTCGTGGAGGTCGAAGGCGTCCACGCCGCCCTTGATGGCGGCCTGGGTGCCCACGTTCATGAATACCGGCGTCTGCACCGCGCCGCCGTGGGCGCAGCGGAACTCGCCCCGCCGGGCGTGTCCCTCTTTTTTAATTACTTTGAACATAGCTTCTCCTTAAACAGACAGACATCCGTTTTGCCGGATGCTTCTTATTTCACGGGGCCTATTATAGCAAATCCGGCAGAGTATTTCAACTCCCCCGGTTTTTGGGAGAGAATCGGCAAAAAAGTGCGCAGTCCTCTTGACAAGACGCAGCCAGCGGATTATAGTAAAGCTAATGAATATTAGTTAGGCATCCGGAACGATGCACAAAATCAATATAACAGGAGAAGTGATCATGTAGAATCCGGTTTTGGGAGTGCGAAGGTATCAGGCCTCCCAGTGAAAGAATACGAAAACACACACTATTTAAGGAGATATACAATGAATAAGAAGCTTTTGCTGCTCGCCGCGGGGCTGGCATTGATCGCCGCCGTGGTGCTTTTTGTGAAAAAACGGGGTGCCACCGGGAAATGAAGGAGCGCCGGAAAGGCACCGAATGGTCTCCGGAAAATGGACGCCTATGACGGCATGAGTCTGTGCGGCGGGCTGGTATTCTTTGCGCCGGTGGCCCTGCTGGTGCGGACCCAGGCCGGGATCAGCGAAACGCAGTTCTTCCTGCTGCAGGCCCTGCTGTCCGGCATCATTGCCCTGGGGGAGCTGCCCACCGGGCACCTGACGGACCGCATGGGCTATCGCCGCTCCCTGATCCTGGCGCAGCTGCTGCTGTTGGCGGCCAGAGGGCTGCTGCTGGCGGCGTTTCTGCTGCGGTCTCTGCCGCTTTTCGTGGCAGAGGCCGTGGTGGAGGGGATCTCCGCCTGTCTGTCCTCCGGAACGGCCAGCGCCTATCTGTACGCTTTGTACGGTGAATCGGACTATCTGCCCAAGGCTGCCCATGCCGCCAATTTCGGAACGGCGGGCTTCCTGCTGAGCACGGCGGCCTATGCCCTGCTGTACCGGTACTTCAGACTGACCGGACTGCTGGCTGCCACGGTACTGGCGGGAGCCGCCGGATTCGCCTGTTCCCTTTTCCTGCGCCGGGAGCCTCGTGCGGCCGTCCCGGAGCACCGCAGCCAAAGCACTATGTGGGGCCAGCTGGGGAAGATTTTCCGGAACAGGCAGGCGCTGCTGCTGACGGCGCTGCTGTCCATGTTCAGCGTGGCCTGGCTGCTGGTGAATTTCTTCTACGCCGAAAAGCTGGCGGACTGCGGCATTCCACTGACGTGGCTTTCGGCCATCATCATCGCTTATTCCGCCGGGCAGATGCTGGCTGAGCCCATCATTCGCCTGTGCGCCGGAAAGTCCCGTTCCCGGCTGACGGCGATTTTCTGTCTGCTGTGCGGCGGCGGACTGGCGGCCTTCGGATGGCTGCGGACGCCCTGGGCAGCGGTGCCGCTGATGGTACTGCTGCCGCTGCTGCTGGACCTGGCGTCCTTCTATCTGGAGGAGCGGCAGAACCACCTGATCGACCGGCTGGACGCAGGCCGCGACCGGGCCGCCGCCCTGTCCGCCATGAACATCGGCGTGAATCTGGCGGAGATCGCGTCCCTGTTTGCCTCCTCCCTGCTGGCCGCCCTGGGGATCGGCTGGTGCTTTGCCCTGTGCGGCGGGCTGCTGCTCCTGGGTGCGCTGGGGTACATGCTGAGCAGCCGGAAAATCACCGGATAAGCCTTCATAACGATCAACGGCCCGTACCGGCCAATACCCGCCGGTACGGGCCTTCAGCATTCAAACCGCACATTTCAAACAGGAAAATGTTGCATTTTTCCGGAACGGATGGTATAAAAGAAGGAGAACTTTGGCAAAGGAGGCGGCGGTATGTCACGCGACTCGGGACCCAATGTATTCCAGCGCGGCGTCATGGCGCTGATCCTGCTGTCGCTGCTGCGAAGGGAAGATATGTACGGCTACCAGCTGGTGCAGGAGACGGAACGGCGCAGCGGCGGACGGCTGAAAACCCAGGAGGGCTCCCTGTACCCGGTGCTGTACCGGCTGCAGGAGCAGGGACTGATCTCCGACCGCCGGGTGCTGGTGGGCAAGCGGATGACCCGCGTATACTACCACCTGGAGCCTGCCGGAGAAGCCCGGCTGGAGGAAATGATCCGGGAATATGAATCCATGATGACCGGCGTAACGGCCATCATTCGAGAGGAGGCGCCGCCATGCGGAAAAGGCAGCGGCAGGTCAACCGATACGTCCGGGCCGTCGGCAGCTATCTGCCCTGCGCCGGAAAACACAAAAAGCAGCTGCTGACGGCGCTGCGCAGCGAGGCGGAGGCCTACTGCGCCGAAACCCGGGACGCAGACCTGGAAGCCCGGTTCGGGACGCCCCAGCAGGTGGCCGCGGCGTATGTGGACGCCATGAGCACGCAGGAGCTGCTGGCCGCCCTGCGGCGGCGGCGTCAGGTGCTGACCATCCTGATCGCGGCGGTGCTGGCGGCGCTGCTGCTGTGGGTGGCGGCCCTCTGCGTCAGCCTGTATGACTATCACCAGGCCTACAACGGCTGGAGCGAAACCAGCATCATCGAGGAACCCTCGCCATACGATCAATAGGCGCAAATCCCCCCGGAAAGCCCTGCTTTCCGGGGGCTTTGTCTATCGCGGCCGCAGCGTCTGCCCGCAATACCTTTTTTTAGAAAATATTTTCAAGAATATTGACATATTTTGCACAATATGCTACAATCCGGCTTGTAGCTATCCTGTTGATTTGCAACAAAAGCCGCCCGTCTGCCGCACATACTGTGTGATAGGCGGGCAAAATTTACGATTCTATCGGGGAGGGACTATCCAATGAAACGCTTCGTACCATGCCTTCTTGCGCTGCTCCTGCTGCTGACCGCCTGCTCCGGGCCTGAAGGCCCCGCCGGGAATCCCTCCGGGGACCCGGAGCCGACCCCCGTCGCCCAAGGGCACGCCCTGCCCAAGGACAACCGGGACGCCGCCGGAACGGGCGCGGTGTTCACCGACGACAACGGCTGGTATATTTGCGCCGCCGGGGCGGTGAGCTACTACGACTATGCCTCCGGCCAGACCATGACCCTGTGCGCCCAGCCGGGCTGCTCCCACGGGGACGCCAGCTGCCAGGCGTGGGTGGGGAACGTCAACAGCTTCGCCGTTTTGGACGGCGTGCTCTACGCCACCCTCGATGTCGCGGGCAGCGGCGCGCAGCTGGTGCGCAAGGAGCTGTCCGGCGGGAAAGTCACCGTCCTGGAGCAGTGGGACAACACCGACGATCATTTCTACACCACCACCCTGGGGCGTTTCTCCTGCGGCAAGGCCACCCTGTATGTGAAATGCCGCATCACGGAGCAGCAGGCGGACGGGCGGGTCGATAGCCGGACCGAGGGCAGCTCCCTGCTATATGACCTTGCCGCCGGCAGCTATCGGGAGCTGTCTGTCCCCGGGACGCTGATGGGCTTTTCCGCCCGCTGGGGCGCCGTGGTGGAAACGCCGGAGGAGCAGTCCCTGCTGAGTGCGGAGGAGTTCGCGGCGCAGTACGGGGAGAACGCCAGCTACGGGCGGTATGTCCACCAAAACACCCAGCGGCGGCTTCTGCTGTGGGATATGGAGAGCGGAGACTATACCGTTGTGGCCGATCATAACAAGGACGGCTATCTTATGAGCGTCGACCTCGCGCAGGTCTACGGCATGGAGCATATCTACCAGCGCGGGGACCAGCTGTGCCTTCTGAACCTGGAGAGCGGCGAGAGCCGCACCCTGCTGACCATGGAGGATATCATCCACTACTGGGTCATGGACAGCAAGGCATTTATCATCACCGAGACAGAAGCGGGCTATCGGTTCTGGGTGGCTGATCTGCAGGACGGTGAGCCCGTGGAGCTGGTGGGTGCCACCGACGAGCACGGCATAGCCATGAGCCCCTTCCAGGAGGGCGGCTCCTTCTTCCGGGCGTTGGGCGACAATGGCCGATGCGTCATCTCCAAAGAAGATTTCTACGCCGTACGCTTCGAAAACGCCGTGGATGTGGGGTGACGGATATGGAGTTGCAATTTCACGACGTCGCCAAGCGATACGGTGCAAAGGAGGCCCTGCGGGGCATTGACCTGACCCTGACGCCGGGGGTATACGGCCTGTTAGGCCCCAACGGCGCAGGCAAAAGCACCCTCATGAACATCCTCACCGGGAATCTCCGGCCCACCCGGGGCCACGTCACCCTGGACGGGCAGGACACCGTCTCCATGGGGGAGGCCTTCCGCCGCCGGCTAGGATACTGCCCCCAGCAGCAGGCGTTATATCCCGGCTTCACCGGGGAGCAATTTCTCTATTACATGGCGTCCCTCCAGGGCATGAGCCGGGAGGACGCCAAAGGGCGCATGGACTGGGCCCTGGCGCGGCTGGACCTCACGGAGGCGGCAGGCCGCCCCATCCGTGGCTGGTCCGGGGGCATGAAGCAGCGGCTGCTGCTGGCCCAGGCCCTGCTCCACGACCCGGATATCCTGGTGCTGGACGAACCCACGGCGGGCCTTGACCCCCGCCAGCGGGTGGCGGTGCGGAATCTCATCGGCGAGATCGCCGGGGAGAAGATCGTGCTGCTGTGTACCCATGTGGTGCAGGACGTGGAGTTCATCGCCCGGGAGCTGATTCTGATGAACCAGGGCCTTATTATCCGCCGGGGCTCCCCCCACGCTCTGGAGCAGGAACTGGAGGGCCGGGTATGGGAGCTGACCGCAGCGGAGGCGCAGCTCCCCAGCATGGCGCAGTACGGCACGGTGTGTGGCGTGTCCCGGCAGCAGGAGGGCATTTTGGTGCGGCTGCTCAGCGCAGCAAAGCCGCCCCTCCCCTGCGCCCCGGCCCGGCCCGACCTGGAGGATGTGTATCTGTTCCACTTCGGGGAGGGGGCGGCGCTATGACCTGGGAGCTGCGGAAGATCGGCAGCAGCGGGCGGCTGTGCCTGCTGCTGGTTTTGGCGGTGCTGTGCAGCGGGGTGCTGTTCGCCCTCCACGCCACCGGCGACAGCGGCGGCTATACCGTGTCCGGTCTGCGCCAGGCCATGGCCCAGAAGGATCTGCCGGGATATGAGGAGCGCCTGTGGCAGGAGCTGGAGCAGGCCGCATACACCGGCACGCGCAGCGAATACGACGCCCTGCGCCGCGAGCTGTCCGCCGCCGACGCGGCCCTGGCGCGGGTGCGGCAGGCGGAGGAATATCCCTCCTTCCGGGCAGGCCTGGCGGCGGAATCCCGGCTGAAGCTGCGGATGGGCCTGTTTGAAGGCTTTGCCGCCCGCTCCCTGGAATGCGGCGCGGCGGTCTATGAATCCCTGGCGGACGTGATCCCCCGGGCGGCGTTTCTGGGCGGCCCGGAGGTGCTGCTGTCCTTTCATCTGACGGACGCTTTGGCGCTGCTGTTCCCCCTGGCGGCGGGGCTGACCCTGCTGACCCATGAGCGGGCGGCGGGGCTTGTGAACCTGACCCGCCCCACCCGCCTGGGCCGGTCCCGGGTCTACGGGCGAAAGCTGGCCGCCGCAGCGACTCTCTCCACGGCGGGCTTCGTGCTGCTCTACGGCATCAACACCCTCATAGCGGGGCTTCTGTACGGCTTTGCGGGACTGGACGCCCCGGTGCAGAGCCTGTACGGCTTCGCCGCCTGCCCCTACCGAATGACGGTGGGCGGGCTGCTGGCTCTGGCGGCGGGGCTGAAATACCTGTGGCTGCTGTGCTGCACGGCGCTGATCTTCCTGCTGTGCGCCCGGGCGGCCAATGCCGCTGCGGCGGTTGGCTGCGCGGCGGTCTGCGGGGGCATAGCCGCCCTCATGGCGGGCAGCACGCAGCTGTGGCTGCGGAATCTCAGCCTGTGGCAGTTGGCGGACGGGCAAGCCCTGTGCCGGGAGGCGGTGTATCTGAACCTGTTGGGCAGTCCCTCGGATCGGGTGCTGCTTGGCGCGATATTCCTGGCGGCTCTCGCCGTGATCGCCGGAATAGGCGGCGCGGCGCTGTATGCCCAAACCCCCGGCGGTTCCGGCAAGTGGGTGGCCTTTACACGGTCGCTTCCCCGCCCCCGGCATACCTGCCTGGCGGGACACGAGCTGTATAAGGCGCTGATCTCCCGGTGCGGACTGTGGATCCTTTTAGCATTTTTTGCCGTCATCGCCCTGCTGTACGGCCGATTCACCCCGGAGCGCAGCGAGTTTGAGGTGTATTATCGGAACTACTCCGAGTTTTTGTCAGGCGCGCCCAGCCGGGAAAAGGACGACTACCTGGCATCGGAGCAGGCGCGATTTGACGAGCTGAACGAGCAGCTTGTGGAGCTGGGGCAGCGGTATCCCGACTCTGTGACCTTTGACCGGGAGGCGGAGCCCATACGGAATCAGCTCCACGCGGAGGACGCCTTCCACATGGCGCAGAACCAGTACCGCGCCCTGCGGCCGGGGCAGGTGTACCTGTATCAGACCGGCTATCAGCGGCTGTTGGGGGCGGATGCCCTGCGGCAGGATGTTCTGGAGCTGGGCGGCGCGTTTTTGGCCGTTGCCCTGCTGCTGTTCGGCAGCTTCGCCGGGGAGCGGGAGAGCGGCGTGGACGTTCTGCTGACGGCCAGCCCCCGCCGAAGGAGCGTGGTGCGGTGGAAATGCGCCATCGCGGGGGGCTATGTCCTGTTGCTGACGTTAGCCCTGTGGCTGCCGGGACTTTTGACGGTGCAGGGAGCCTACGGCCAGCTGAACATGGCCGCTCAGGCCAACAGTGTGCAGTGCCTGTCCATCCTGTCGGACGGCTGGACGGTGGCCGGCGTGGTGCTTCTTCTGCTGGCGTCCCGGCTTCTCCTGCTGGCGGCATCTGCCGCCGTGGTACTGCTGCTCTCCCGCCGCTGCGCCATGGTTCCGGCCCTGCTGCTGTCGCTGCTGCTTCTCCTGCTGCCCGTGGGGGCGGCATACGCCTGGATGTGAAAGATACAAAAAGGGTGCGGACATCGCCGTCCGCACCCTTTTTGGCTTATAACATGTAGGGATGATCCCATATATCGTTCGTATTGGACGCACCTGGCGATAGCTTGCTCCTGCTGGCTATCCTCAGATCAGCACGGCCCGGTGGAACACCTTTTTCCCCTTGCGGATGATCAGGCCGTCGCCGGTGAACTCCTGGCAGCCGAAGGACGCGTCGATGGAATCCACCTTCTTGTCCCCCACGGTGATGCCGCCCTGCTGCACCAGCCGACGGGCCTCGCCCTTGCTGGCGCACAGGCCGCACCGGACCAGCAGATTCAGCACGTTGATCTCGCCGCTGCCCAGGTCGTCGCCGGTGAGCTCGGTGGTGGGCATATCCTGAGCGTTAGCGCCGCCGCCAAACAGTGCCCGGGCAGCCTGACGGGCCTTCTCGGCCTCGTCCTCGCCGTGGACCAGCTTGGTCAGCTCATAGGCCAGGATGTCCTTGGCCTCGTTGAGCTTGGCACCCTCCCAGTCGGCCATCTGGTCGATCTGCTCCAGAGGCAGGAAGGTCAGCATACGGATGCACTTGAGCACGTCCGCGTCGCCCACGTTGCGCCAGTACTGATAGAACTCGAAGGGACTGGTCTTGTTGGGGTCCAGCCACACGGCGTTGCCGGCGGTCTTACCCATCTTGTTGCCCTGGGAGTCCGTCAGCAGAGTGATGGTCATGGCGTGGGCGTCCTTGCCCAGCTTCCGGCGGATCAGCTCCGTGCCGCCCAGCATGTTGCTCCACTGGTCGTTGCCGCCGAACTGCATGTTGCAGCCGTTGTGCTGGAACATGTAGTAAAAGTCGTAGCTCTGCATGATCATGTAGTTGAACTCCAGGAAGCTCAGGCCCTTCTCCATGCGCTGCTTGTAGCACTCGGCCCGCAGCATATTGTTGACGGAGAAGCAGGCGCCCACCTCCCGCAGCAGGTCCACATAGTTCAGCTTCAGCAGCCAGTCGGCGTTGTTGAGCATGATGGCCTTGCCCTCGCCGAAGTCGATGAAGCGCTCCATCTGGCGCTTGAAGCAGGCGGCGTTGTGGTCGATGTCCTCCTTGGTGAGCATCTTGCGCATATCCGTGCGGCCGGAGGGGTCGCCGATCATGGTGGTGCCGCCGCCGATCAGGGCGATGGGCTTGTTGCCCGCCATCTGCAGGCGCTTCATCAGGGTCAGGGCCATGAAATGGCCCGCCGTCAGGGAGTCCGCCGTGCAGTCAAAGCCGATATAGAACGTGGCCTTGCCGTTGTTGATCATCTCGCGGATTTCATCCTCGTTGGTGACCTGGGCGATCAGGCCCCGGGCCACCAGTTCTTCATAAATTCCCATGTTGTTCTGATTCCTTTCCGATATTTTGGGCGTACAGGGGGCAAGAAAAACGCCCCCTGTCGTGTTGACAGAGGGCGACGTAAATCGCGGTACCACCTCAGCTTCGCCGACGCCTCGCGGCGTGCGGCCTCATCGGGTGCAGCAACACCCTATCGCTGTAACGGGCGAACCCGACACATTCCTAATAGGCCCAAAGCCGTTCAGAAGGCTGCTCCGGGATGTATTCTCCCACCGCCGCCTCTCCCCTTTTCACCGCACAGGGGCTCTCTTTGCAGGCAGACTGGCCGGATACTTCTTCCCTTCATCGCTGTTGCATATGAAGTTAGGCACATTATAGCGTGTCCGTCCCCGGTTGTCAACGGGTCAGGCCAAGGTTTTCTTGAATTTTTCCGCCTGGTCCAGCAGCTCCCCGGCCCCCTCCAGCATGGTGGCGGAGATGGAGGCCCCGCCGGTGAGACGGGCCAGCTCCTGCTGCCGCCGGGCACGGTCCAGCTGCACCACCCGGGTAAAGGTACGTCCCCCCTGCTCCCCCTTTTCCACGGAGAAGTGGGTGTCGGCCATGGCGGCCAGCTGGGGCAGATGGGTCACGCACAGCACCTGCTTGGTGCGGCTGATGCGGGCCATTTTCTCGGCCACCTTCTGGGCGGCCCGGCCGGACACGCCGGTGTCCACCTCGTCGAACACCATGGTGCCCACCTGATCCTGCTCCGACAGGACGTTCTTCATGGCCAGCATGATCCGGGCCAGCTCGCCGCCGGAGGCGATCTTGTGGATGGGGCGCAGCTCCTCGCCCACGTTGGCGGACATCAGGAAGCGCACCTGATCCATGCCGTTTTCCGCCAGAGCCTGCTCCGTAAAGCAGATGGCAAACCGAATTCGGCCCATGTCCAGCTGCCGCAGCTCTGTGAGGATCTGCTCCTCCAGCCGTCCAGCAGCCTCGTGCCGGGCCTGGGACAGGCTCTCCGCCGCCTGACGAGCGGCCTTTTCTGCCTTCTTCAGCTGCTTTTCCAGGTGCAGCAGCGTGTCCCCGGCGTCCTGTATGTCGTCCAGCTCCCGGCGGCAGCGGGCCTGGTACTCCAGCATCTCCTCCACCGTGGGGCCGTATTTCTTTTTCAGGCGGTACATCTGATCCAGCCGTCCCTCCACCCGGTCCAGCTCCTTGGGAGAGAAGTCGAAATCCTCCCGCTTGTCCCGGATGGTGTCCGCCAGGTCGTAAATCTCGCTGTACGCAGCCTCCAGCCGGTCGTACAGCTCTCCCAGCTCCGGGTCCAGACCCCGCACCGGGGCCAGGGCCCCCTGGGCCTGGCGCACCAGGTTGGCGGCGCCGTCGCTGCCGTCGTCGCCGTTGAGGCAGAAGTCCGCCCCAGACACGGCGGAGATGAACTTCTCCGCGTTGTGCAGCAGGGTCCGGCGGCTTTGCAGCTCCTCCTCCTCGCCGGGGCGCAGCTTGGCCCGCTCCAGCTCCTGGAGCTGATAGGTCAGGGTATCCACCCGGCGGGCCTTCTCCGCCTCGTCCATTTCCAGGGCCTGCATCTGCCGCCGCAGGGCGGCCATGGCCTGGTATTTTTCGCGATACTCCGCCAACAGCTGCTCCGTCCGGCCAAAGCTGTCCAGATACAGCAGGTGCTGCTCCTCGTCCAGCAGCTGCTGGCCGTCGTGCTGGCCGTGGATATTCAGCAGGCGGCTGCCCAGGGTGCGAAGCTGGGTAACGGTGACGGGGCGTCCGTTGACCCGGCAGACGTTCTTGCCGTCGCCGTGGATCTCCCGCTGCAAAAGCAGCTCCCCCTCCCAGGCGATGCCCAGGTCCTCCCCCAGCCGGGGCGGAATGTCCGTGAAGCACGCGCTGACAAAGGCCATATTGGCCCCGGTACGGATCAGGTCCCGGGAGGTCCGCTGGCCCAGCACGGCGCTGATGGAGTCGATGACGATGGACTTACCGGCGCCGGTCTCGCCGGTCAGGGCGTTGAAGCCGGGCCGGAACTCGATGTCCGCGCACTCGATGATGGCGATATTCTCAATGTGGAGCAATTGCAGCATCTGCGTATCCCTCCGATGTCTGCGCCATGTCCCGTGTCAGCGCAGCATTTCCTTGATCTCTTCCGTGAAGTCCAGGGCGCTCTCCGTGTCCCGCATGATCAGCAGGGCCGTGTCGTCGCCGGCCAGGGACCCCACCAGATACGGCACGTCCATGCCGTCCACGGCGGAACCGGCGGCGTTGGCCAGGCCCGGCAGGGTCTTGATGACCACGATATTCTGGGCGTTGTCCACCGTCAGGACGCTCTCCCGGAAGATGGTGCGCAGCTTGTCGGCAAAGTTCAGCTTGGTGCGGTGGGCGGAAACGGCGTAGCGGTACCGGCCCTGCCCGGCGGGCTCCTTAATCAGGTGCAGTTCCTTGATGTCCCGGGAAATAGTGGCCTGGGTGCTCTTGATCCCCTTGGCCTGGAGCCGCTCCAGCAGCTGCTCCTGGGTCTCGATGATCTCCTCGCTGATGATCTGGAGGAGCTGGTTCTGGCGGTCGTTTTTCATTTTTTAGAAGCCTCCGTTCCCATTTTTTTGTCCAGTATTTCGCAAAAGCTCTTTTTGGAGAGCCGCACCAGCCTGGTGGTATATTTTGAGGTGCTTACCCGCACCTGGTCTCCGTTTTTCAGGGAAAACGCCTTGCCGCCGTCCACGGAAAGATAGACGAATTTCCGGTTGGCGTCCGCCGCCTCCACGGTGATTATATGCTCCGGCGAAAGCACATAGGAGGACGAGCGGGTGGAATGGGGGCAGATGGGCGTCAGCAGCAGATTCCGGGCGGTAGGCTCCACAATGGGGCCTCCGGCGGCCATGGAATAGCCGGTGGAGCCGGTGGGGGTGGAGACGATGATGCCATCGCCGCCCACCTTGGTCAGGCGGCCCTCCTCCGTGAAGATATCCAGCCGCACCACCCGGGCGATGGAGCCCTTGGACACCACTGCGTCGTTCAGGGCGATGTTGTTATACACCTGCCGCCCCTCCCGCAGCACCGACACGTCCAGCATCATCCGGGATTCCACGGTGAAGCGGCCCTGGGCCAGGTCCCGCAGCCGGTCCAGCTCGTTGACCTCCAGCTCCGACATGAAGCCAAGGCTCCCCAGGTTCACCCCCAGCACCGGCACGCTGTGCAGCGCCACGGTACGGGCCAGGTGCAGGATGGTGCCGTCGCCGCCGAAGGCGATCAGCAGGTCCGCCTGGCGGATCTCCTGCTGTAAGGGGCGCATGGGCAGGCCCAGCTCCTCGCCGTACCCCTCCCGCTGGAAGGGCAGGCAAACGGAGGCCTGCATCCCCAGGCTTTCCAGCATATCCCGGGATTGTCTACACACTTTCAGCTCACTGTCCCGGTATGGATTGGGACAAAGTATCACGCGTTTTGGTTTCATGCCGCTCACCTCAGTCCTTCAATTGGCTGTGGGACGCCTCCACGATCTCCGACAGAGAGAAGTCGCCGGGGGTTCCCTGCCCGTGACGAAGATAGCCCAGATATTCGATATTCCCCTCCGGTCCCCGGATGGGGGAATAAGTGATTCCAAGCACTGTAAAGTGGTTTTCCTTCGCATGGCGCAGAAACGCCTCCAGCACCTCCAGGTGCACGGCCGGGTCCCGGACCACGCCCTTTTTGCCCACCTTTTCCCGGCCCGCCTCAAACTGAGGCTTCACCAGGCAGACGGCCTCCCCCTCCGGGGACAGCAGCCCGTCCAGAGCCGGAAGGATCAGGCCCAACGAGATAAAGGACACGTCCACGGAGGCAAAGTCCAGCTCCTGGGGGATCTGCTCATGGGTGAGGTAGCGGGCGTTGGTGCGCTCCATGCACACCACCCGGGGGTCCCCCCGGAGCTTCCAGTCCAGCTGGCCATAGCCCACGTCCACGGCATAGACCTTCTGGGCGCCGTTTTGCAGCATACAGTCGGTGAAGCCCCCGGTGGAGGCCCCGATATCGGCGCAGACCTTGCCGGTAAGGGTCAGCGGAAAGGTCTTCATGGCCTTTTCCAGCTTCAGGCCGCCCCGGCTGACGTAGGGCAGGGCGTGTCCCCGCACCTCGATCTGCGCGGTGTTGGGCACCGCCGTGCCGGGCTTGTCCACCCGCTGACCGTCCACAAACACGCTGCCGGCCATGATAACGGCCTGGGCCTTCTGGCGGCTTTCCATATGCCCCTGCTCCACCAGCAGCACGTCCAGTCTTGTTTTATTGCTCATGCAGCATCTCCTCCACACTGTCCGCAACGCTCCGGGCGTCCAGGCCGAAGGCCCTGTACAGCTGATCCACCATACCCTGGGGGGCAAATCGGCCGCCCAGATTCTTCAGGGTCAGGCAGCGGGGCTCCACCCGCTCCTGGGCCAGAATGGCGGCGATCCGCTGACCCACGCAGCCGGTGGCCATGCAGTCCTCCAGCACCAGCAGGCGCTCCGTGCCGGAGAGGGCCTCCTTCACGGCGGCGCTGTCCAGGGGACAGATCTGGTTCAGCTTCAGCACCCGGGCCCGGATCCCCTTCTGGGCCAGAAGGTCCGCCGCGTCCAGGGCCTGGTTCACCAGAATGCCGTAGGTCAGGATCGTGGCGTCCTCGCCCTCCCGCAGGCAGGCAAAGACGCCGTCGCCACCGTCCTCCCGGTAGCGGCCCTGGCCGCCCCGAGGATAGCGCACCGCCACGGGGCCGTCGATCTCCTCCACCGCCCGGTGCAGCATCCGCCGCAGCTCAGCAAAGCTGGCGGGACACAGCACCGTCATCCCTGGCACCTGGGACAGGTACATGGGGTCGAAGCAGCCGTGGTGGGTCTCGCCGTCGGCTCCTACCAGTCCTGCCCGGTCCACCCCCAGCACCACGTGCAGGTGGTTCAGGGCCACATCGTGCAGCAGCATGTCATAACCCCGCTGCAAAAAGCTGGAATACACTGCAAACACCGGCACAATGCCCTGCTGGGCCATACCGGCGCACATGGCCACCCCGTGGCCCTCGGCAATGCCCACATCGAAAAAGCGCCGGGGCAGGGTGTGGGCAAACTCCGTCAGCCCTGTGCCGTCCACCATGGCGGCGGTAACGGCGCAGATCCGGTCGTCCTTTTGGGCCAGGTCCAGCAGCTCATGGCCAAACACGGTGGAAAAGCTCTCCCCCGACGGCTTCAGGGGCTTTCCGGTCTCCACATCAAAGGGGCCCACGCCGTGGTACTTCCCCGGCTCCTGCTGGGCGTAGGGGTATCCCTTTCCCTTGACGGTGTGCACGTGCAGCAGCACCGGCCGGCGCATATCCCGGGCCAGCAGCAGCATCTGGGTCAGGGTCTCCACATCGTGGCCGTCCACGGGACCCATATAGGTAAAGCCCATGTTTTCAAACACCGTGCTGCCGGGCAGCAGGGATTTTTTCAGGGCCGTTTTCACATCGTGGCTCATGGCGTACACCCGCTTGCCGGTCTGGCTGCCGGTGAGCATCTGGCGATAGCGCCGCTTGAACTCGTAATACTCCGGCGTGCTGCGCAGCCGGGACAGGTGCCGGGACAGGCCGCCCACGTTGGGGTCAATGGACATGCCATTGTCGTTGAGGATCACGATCAGCGGCTCGCCGCTGGCTCCGGCGTCGTTGAGCCCCTCGAAGCTCAGACCGCCGCCCATGGCACCGTCGCCGATCAGGGCCAGCACATGATAGTCCTTCCCCTGCAGAGTCCTGGCCCGGGCCATGCCCAGGGCCACCGACACGGAGTTGGAGGCATGACCGGCGATAAACGCGTCGTGTACGCTCTCCCAGGGCTTGGGGAAGCCGGACAGGCCCCCGAACTGCCGCAGGGTATCGAACAGCTCCCGCCGCCCGGTCAGGGCCTTGTGGACATAGCACTGGTGGCCCACGTCGAACACCAGCCGATCCACGGAGGTGTCGAACACCCGGTGGATGGCCACGGTAAGCTCCACCACCCCCAGATTGGAGGCCAGGTGGCCGCCGGTCCGGGATACCTCCCGCACCAGGAAATCCCGCAGCTCCGCACAGAGCTGCCGGGCCTGATTTTCATTGAGCCCCTTCACATCGGCGGGGCTGTCCATATGGTCTAAAATCAACGATATCGCTCCATTTCAGCGTGAGAGATGCAGGGCGTGCATGATCCGGGCCACCCGGTATACCACGCTGGTGCACTGGTTGATGGCCACGGTTTTGCCCAGGGCCTTGCCGCCGATGGTAATGCCGGAGATCAGCGCCGTGGCCCCGATGGAGATCAGCACCGAGGTGGTGCTCAGGTCCCTTTGCAGGTGGGTGACGATCACCGCCGCGGTGGAACCGCTGACGATGCCGCAGATGTCGCCCACCACGTCGTTGCACACGGAGGACACCTGGTTGGCATTCTGCAGCAGGCGGATGGCCGCCTTGGCACCCTTTTCCTTGTGGGCGGCCATGGAGTGGAAGGGCTTGGGGTCCGCCGCCGTAACGGCCACGCCGATCATGTCGAACACGATGCCCAGGCCGATGAACACGGCCAGCACCAACGCCGCCACAACGTATCCCGTGCCCTCCAGGGCGGTGGTGGAGAAAAAGCTCAGCAGCGCCGACAGCACCACCGCCAGCACAAACACCCGCAGGGCCCAGCCCCGGCCGCTTTTCTTTTTCCCGCCGTTTTTGTCCTTGCTCCTGTCGCGATCGCTCAAGAGTAGATCCCTCGCTTTGTTGTTATAGTACACTGAACAGGGCAACGCCGAAGGTTAATCTTACGGCTTAGGTACGGGTTGGATTTCCCCGCAGCGCGCCTTCCGTCGCCGGTCAGGCGGTTTCCCGTTAGGCGCTGCGCCATGGTGTTGCCGGCCATGGGACCCGATTGCCACTTAGTCCGCACTGCAATCCCTCCGGCGTCCCGTTAGGACAGCCTAGGTGATTTCCACAGCGGTCAGACCGTCTCTTAGCCTCTTTTGCAGCCAGGGTTTCAAGGGAATCAACACAGCCTCCCTGGCCGGGGAGACCGGTGCTTCCACTTCCCTATCCACCCTGCCCACGCAAGGCAGGCTACTCTGCACACAGCGTTACGGCGGTGAAGCCGGGTAGCACCGCATTGCAGGTTCATCATCTGCCTCGTACACAGGTCGCTTGACCACAGGGGGAGTACGCCTGTGCACAACAGCAGGTCTCCACGATGGCAGGGTCGGGTCCTCCATGCCATTGGAGGGCGCCCTACCATCGCAGACGCGGGGGCTCCCGCGTCTCCCCCCAGCACCCACCCCAAACTGGGCGTAAGCAGCAGGCACCAGGGACTTCACAGTTGTGCCCTTTAAAGGATTTTTAGGCCCTTCTTACAAGACGGCAGATCCGACTAGGATACTGCGCCGCTGTTCAGTAATTAAGTATATTAGCACACTTTTTCCAAATATTCAAGCATTTTATGCAATATATTCCGTATAAAATGCGGCAGGGACCGCCGCAAAACGGTCCCTGCCGGGAAAAATCACAGAATGATGCAGATCAGGCCGCCGCTGCCGTCGTTGATGATGCGCTCCAGGGCCTCCCGCAGCTTCTTCTGGGAGTCCTGCGGCATCCGCCGGAGCTTTGCCTGCAGGTCGTCTCCCACGATCTCGTGGAAACTGCGGCCAAAGATGTTGGACTGCCAGAGCTTGCCGGTGTCTCCCTCGAACTCCTGGAGCAGATAGTTCACCATGTCCTCGGACTGCTTTTCATTGCCCACAATGGGTGAAACCGTGGTGGCGATGTCCGCCCGGATCATGTGGATGGAGGGGGCGCTGGCCTTCATGCGGACGCTGTAGCGGCCGCCCTGGCGGACGATCTCCGGGTCCTCCAGGTTTAGCTCCTCCGCGCTGGGCATCACAATGCCGTAGCCCGTGTCCAGCGCCGCCTGCATGGCGGGAGCCAGGCGGTCATACTCCTTCCGGATGGCGGCCAGGCTGGTCAGAAGCTGCATCAGGTCTCCGTCGTCCGTCACGGACAGGCCCGACTGGCGGCTCAGGGTGTCGTAAAACAGGCTCCGGGGCAGGTCCAGGTCCGCCTCGGCAATGCCGATCCCCAGGTTCAGGCTGCGGATGGAGGCGGCGGAGATATCCCCCTCCCCCTGCAGGGCAGACAGGCAGTCCCGCAGCTGCCGCACATGGGCCAGGTCCGCCGCCTCCCGGCGCACCGCCTGGTATACGCCGGTTTTGATGGGGTGGTCCGGCGGCAGGGCCTCCACCCAGGCCGGCAGGAACAGGTCCAGCTCCCGCAGGGGAAATTCATACAGCAGCCCCTGCAGCAGCTCCGTGATCTCCTGCTCCGCCAGCTCCAGACAGTTCACCGGCAGGCAGCGGACGTCGTACCGCCGCTCGATGTCCGCCGCCATGGACTGGGCCCGGGAGCCCTGGGGCTGGGCGGAGTTCAGCAGCACCACAAATGGCTTGCCAAGCTCCTGCAGCTCCCGGATCACCCGCTCCTCGGCCTCCAGATAGTCCTCCCGGGGGATCTCCGTGACGCTGCCGTCGGTGGTGACCACGATGCCCACGGTGGAGTGGTCGCAGATGACCTTCCGGGTACCCAGCTCCGCCGCCTCGGTCATGGGGATCTCGTGGTCGTACCAGGGGGTCATCACCATCCGGGGAGACAGGTCCTCATACTGGCCCACGGCGCCGGGCACCATATACCCCACGCAGTCGATGAGCCGCACGGAGAACGTGACCCCCTCCTCCATGCGAACCTCCACCGCCTCCTCCGGCACGAACTTGGGTTCGGCGGTCATGATGGTGCGGCCGGAGCCGCTCTGGGGCAGCTCATCCCGGGCCCGGTCCCGGCGGTAGCCGTCCTGGATATTGGGCAGCACCTGGGTCTCCATAAAGCGCTTGATGAAGGTGGATTTTCCGGTGCGCACCGGCCCCACCACGCCGATGTAAATGCTGCTGCCGGTGCGGGCCGCCATATCCTGATAAATGGATGCGGACTGATTCATGGTCCATTCCTCCTGCTCCATAACATCTTGTCTGGTGCTACTCTATGCGTCCCCGGGCCGGGATAGACGGAAAATTTTTACAGAAAAAGCCGACAACATGTTGATTAATAGGCAATACCTGTGTTAAAATACAGGTCAAACAGGTTCGTTAAAAATCCAACAAAAAGGGGGATGCCCATATGGAACAGTCCAGCACAGACCGCCGGGTGCGAAAAACCAAAAAGCAGCTGCGCCTGGCGCTGATGGAGCTGCTGGCGGAAAAAAGCGCCAAGTCCATCTCCGTGCGGGAGCTGACCGAGCGGGCGGATATCAACCGCGGCACCTTCTATATCCACTATCGGGACGTGGGGGACCTTCTGCAGCGGCTGGAGGATGAGATGGCGGACCGGCTGACGGCCCTGTGCAAGGACCACAAGCCTGAGGACTCCACATGGGAGCAGTTCCCCTTCCTGCGGGACCTGTACCGCTTTATCCTGGACAACGCCGACCTGTGCCGGGTGCTGCTGGGTCCCAACGGGGACATCGCCTATACCAACCGCATCTGCTGCATTCTGCGGGATTGTTTTCTGTATGACTTCCTGTCCCAGTTCTATCCCGGGGACCGGCAGCGGCTGAACCACTTCTGTTCATTTATCGTGTCGGGCAACCTGAATCTGGCGCTGTCCTGGCTGCGGGACGGGGGGCAGGAGTCGCCGGATGAGATGGCCCGTCTGGCGGGCAGTATCATCATGGGCGGCGTGAGCGCCCTGGGTGCGCCAAGTCTGTAACAGGCCCGGAATCCCCTGCAGCTGCTTATAAACAACACCCCTCATGCAGGCGCATAAACCTGCATGAGGGGTGTTGTTTTCTGTTTCCCGGTTCGATGCAATTGCTTCTGGAAGCTCTGTCTTTGCTTACAGTTCGTTTCCCTCGTCCGGCTGCTGGACCAGCAGGGCCTCTCCGGCCGGGGCGTCGGTGAAGTCCAGCTGCACCACCGCCTGGGCGGTGTTCACGGAGCATCTGACGCATTTGCCGCGCTCTGCGGCTGCGGCGGCGCAGCGGTTCAGAAGGTCCGTTAGAATTTCCCGGTTCAGCCCGCCGCCCCGCCAGTGGAACACGAAATGGGGCTGCTTTTTCCGCAGGGCCTGGCGGGCGCGGTTCTCCACGTCCTCCGGCTTGGTGAAGGACAGGGGGCGGTAGTAGTACCCCTTGTCCGCCGTGCAGGGCGGCAGCGGAAGCACCAGCGTCTCGTGATCCCGGAAGATGTGCCGGTCGTCCAGGTTGAAATAGTCGTACCGGGGCGTTCCCCGCTGGAGGGAGTTGTCAAAGGTGGCGTCCAGGTGATAGCGCTGGCCGTCCACCGTTATCACGTTCCAGGTGTGGCGGTATTTCACGCCCCGCTCCGGGGCCGCCTCGCTGAGGGCCACGATGCAGGGCAGCTGCACCGCGTCGCACAGGGCCTTCACCGTTTTGGCAATGCCCTCGCACACCCCCACCCCCTGGGTCAGGGGGCCGATGATCTCGTGGGAATAGGGCTTTTTCAGCTTGTCATACCGGATGTTCTCCAGAATGAAGGCGTGGATGGCCAGCTCCTTGTCCCGGTCGCTTTTCCCCTGCAGGGGCCGGGCCAGACGGTCCAGCCGGGCGGCCACCGCCTGGCGGTGCTGGCGGATCTTCCCCTTGTCGAACAGATACTCCGGCAGAAGCTCCACATGGTCCGCCCCGGGCATCCACCGGTACTGAAACCCGGTGACGTAGAACAGCAGCGGCGTGTCCAGCTTCAGCCGCAGATAGATGTCCGACAGCTCCGGGCCGTCCAGCCGGGGCACCCGGATCCCCGGGGCCAGGGCCTCCATACCCGCCAGCATGGCGTCGTATACCCCGCGCTTTTCCCGGTCCAGCTGGCGGTAATAATAGCCCGCCATCAGCGGCAGGCGTGGGGCAGCAGCTCCCGCACCTGCCCGGCCAGCCGGTCAAACTGGTCGCAGGACAGGGCCTGTGCCCCGTCGGACAGGGCGCAGGCCGGGCGGTCGTGCACCTCCACCATCAGGCCGTCGGCCCCGGCGGCCACGGCGGCCAGCGCCAGGGGAGCTACCAGCTCCGCCCGCCCGGCGGCGTGGCTGGGGTCCACGATCACCGGCAGGTGGGTCAGCTTTTTCAACACCGGAATGGCGGCAATGTCCAGAGTGGCGCGGCTGTCGGTCTCGAAGGTCCGGATGCCCCGCTCGCACAGGATCACCTGCCGGTTGCCCCCGGCCAGGATGTACTCCGCCGCCTGCAGCAGCTCCGTCACCGTGGAGGACATACCCCGCTTCAGCAGCACGGGCTTCCTGACCTGGCCCAGGGCCTGGAGCAGGGCGAAATTCTGCATATTCCGGGCCCCGACCTGCAAAATATCCACCTGACCCAGGTCCCCCAGCTGGCGGGGGTCCGTGATCTCCGTCACCACCGGCAGTCCGGCCTCATGGCCGGCCTCCGTCAGCATGGAAATGCCCGGCTGGCCCAGCCCCTGGAAGGAATAGGGGGACGTCCGGGGCTTGAATACCCCGCCCCGCAGCAGCTGCGCTCCGGCGGCCTTGACCCGCCGGGCGACCCCGGCCATCTGCACCTGGGATTCCACGGCGCAGGGTCCGGCGATCAGGCAGAACTCCGCCCCGATCCGGGCGCTGCCCACCTCCACCACGGTGTTCTCCGGGTGGGCGGCCCGGCTGGCCAGGCGATAGGGCGGCGTAATGCGCCGCACGTCCAGCACATAGGGCAGGGCCGCCAGGCCCTCCGGGTCCAGCCGCCAGGTGTCTCCCACCAGGGTCAGCACATCGGCGTCCTGCCCCGGGGTCCGGCCAATCCGCACTCCCTGATTCATCAGGCGCACCGCCAGCTGCCGCAGGGCGGGTTCCTGGGTGTCTTTTCGGATAACAACGATCATATGATCCTCCATGCGGCTGTGCCGCTGTATATTCCCGGATATTGTACCCCAATGCGCGGGTTTTTGCAACCGGGGAATTTCCCGGGGAATATGCAGAATGCAATAGCCGGAATACAGATAATTTCTATATATATATAGCTTGACGATTGCCAATGTGTATGCTATGATAGATGTAGTTCATCAGAATAGACAAAAAACAATGCTTTCATGCGGAAATATTTTCCGTTCTGACGACCTGCATGGCTCATCCCATCCAACCGGACATAAACGGAGGTATCAGATGAAAAGACTGCCGAAAATGCTCTGCGCCCTGATTCTTTGCGCCCTGGTGGTGACTGCCGCGGTTTCCTGCGGCCAGAAGCCCGCCCAGCAGCTCCAGGACCCGCCCCAGCAGGAGGACCCCCAGCCTGCCCCGGAGCTGAAGATCGCCGTGGACAGCGATCCGGCCCGTTCCGCCGTCATCCACTGGTTTTATTCGGAGGAGGGGCAGGCCCTGTTCGGGGACAAAAATCTGAATGACGTGCTTTTCTCGGTGGACCCCCGGGATATCGCCCAGGAGCTGAAGCTGGGGAACTATGACGCCGCCGTGTGCGCCCCCGATCAGAAGGCCCTGCAGCTGCTGGGCGGCTATGAGTCCATGCCCCTGCTCAAGGACGCCGTGATCTTTGTCCACGGCAACATCGGGCAGGAGGATGCGGACTATAACCTGTCCTCGGAGACCCTCCGCGGCATATACGCCGGCACCGCTCCCCTTTTCTGGGATGAGGCACAGACTCAGCCGCTGATTCCCGCCTATGGCTATGCCAGCGATGCCCAGGACCCCCTCTGGCAGCTGATGTCGATGCAGTTCGGCTTCACCGCCGACGCGCCGGATATCCTCACGAGGGGGACATGGGACAACCCTGTGAGGGCCACTGTTGAGACCGGGCGGGTGGGATCGCCGCTGTTCCCCCTGCACTATAACTGGCTGTTCGGTGAGGCGGGAATCAACGGGTCGGTGATCTCCGTGGACGGCGTGCGGCCCACAGACGCGACGCTGGCGGACGGGTCCTATCCCTTCACCCTGTCCTACTACGGCCTGTATTGGCCCAGCCATCCCCAGGCCCGGCAGATCGCCGCGATCTTACAGGGCGTGCAGGCTATGCAGACTGCGGACTGACCGCGTCCCGGCGTCGTCCTCTCTTTTTTCGGAAAACAGTTGCCGTAACGGCGAAAATATACTATACTGTTCATTTGACAGTGCCGCTGGCACAATTTACCGAAAACAGGACGATGGATATGAAAACATGCGACTTTAACTATGAATTACCGCCGGAGCTGATTGCCCAGACGCCCATCCCCCAGCGGGACGCCTCCCGGCTGCTGGTGCTGGACAAGAACACCGGCGCATGGCAGCACCGGCATTTTTACGATCTGCCGGAGTATCTCCGGCCCGGCGACTGCCTGATTCTCAATAACTCCCGGGTGCTTCCGGCCCGTCTGCTGGGCCACCGGCTGCCCGGCGGCGGGGCCTGCGAGGTGCTGCTGCTGATCGACCGGGGAAACAAGACCTGGGAGTGCCTGGTGCGGCCTGGCAAGCGCATGCGCACCGGGGCGAAGCTGTCCTTCGGCGACGGGGAGCTGACGGCGGAGGTGGTGGAGGAGCTGCCCGGCGGCAACCGCCTGGTGCGCTTCGATTATGAGGGGATTTTCCTGGAGGTGCTGGAGCGTCTGGGGAAAATGCCCCTGCCCCCCTATATCAAGGAGGAGCTTCAGGACCAGGAGCGCTATCAGACGGTGTACTCCAAGGTCAACGGCTCTGCAGCCGCCCCCACGGCGGGCCTGCACTTCACCCAGGAGCTGCTGGATCAAGTATCCGCAATGGGTGTAAAGCTGGGATACGTTACACTTCATGTGGGCCTGGGGACCTTCCGCCCGGTGAAGGAGGATAAGATCGAGGGCCACGAAATGCACAGCGAATACTGCGTGATCCCCCAGGAGACGGCGGACCTGATCAATGAGACCAAGAAAAACGGCGGCCGGGTCATCTGCGTGGGCACCACCTCCTGCCGCACCATCGAAAGCTGGGCCGCAGAGGACGGCACCATGACGGCCAGCGCCGGATGGACGGATATCTTCATCTATCCCGGGTATCGGTTCAAGGTACTGGACGGGCTGATTACCAACTTCCATCTGCCGGAGTCCACTCTGATTATGCTGGTGTCCGCCCTGGCGGGCCGGGAGCACGTCCTGGCGGCATATCAGGAGGCGGTGAAGGAGCGCTATCATTTCTTCAGCTTCGGCGATGCGATGCTGATTGTGTAAAGCGCACCGCAATACGATAAGGACCGACAAGCGAAGCGGGAGCCCGGCGTCTGCCGGACTCCCGCTTTTGCAAAAGTTTATATAACTTGCCGCCAGTCCGCCTTTTATGCCAATGCGGCGGAGCAGCGATTTGCGAACTGCCGGTCTGTAGCCCGGCAGGATATTTTGCCACAAAAACAAAAGAAAGTGCTCAATTCACAAAGAATCAAGCACTTTTCTCCTGTCTATGGGGTACGAAAAAGATGGATTTGCGTTTTTGATAGATGGATTCGAACTCTCGAATCTTACCAACCTCGATAATATCTCCTTCTCATAAAATGCAATTCTCGTATACGTGCCTCTCTGCAAACCGATGACAACACTTTTAGGATTTCTTCCCTTGTAATATTGAACCACTCTTCAAGTTCTCTGTCGCGAAAACAATAAAATACTTCATTGTCACTACTATTGGTTTTTGTAAACGCACTTTCTTCCTCCGCTATTTTCAGCCGTCTTCTAATGGAAGCTAACATATCTCCAATATTATCGAGTTTCTGCCTCCACATAGGGTTGTTAATCGTAGATTTTCCTTCTGATTGTTTGATGATTACACCATCGCGAGTTCTGAGAATTCCAGTGTTAAGTGCGATGATAGTATCTTCAATCGCTTTGTCAAAGTCCTCCATCCGGCCTTCTTGACTGATTTCATCTTGAAAAGCGGGCCGATCAAAGCATTGAACATAGAATTTAATCAACGAGACGTCATCATCTACAGTATTTCCAACAGTATTGGTAGCAACTTCAGTCATCGCATACTCTTCGGCTATTTGCTTCCATGCTCGGAGTAATTCTATTGTGTAGCGTTTGGTATCAGAATCAATTAGCTTTGCACAGTTTTGACAAAGCCAAATGCCGTTATCAGGAGCTTTGCGCTCTTCAGCAGACATGCTTTCGTTATATCGAGGGCCACCTTTTGCGGTCGCACAAATGTGGGCAGCAACCCCGATGTTAGTTATTTTTGATAGATCATCGTTTGCCCCGCAAGTGAGCTTTCTACAATTGGGGTTACTGCATCTCAGACCAACCCTATTAGCAAGCAGTGCTTTTGTGGAAATTGAAAAATCATCTCTATTATTACTCATTTCAAAGACCCTCTATTAAATGTACTTTGCTTATTTTTCCATAACGACTCATTGTGGCGCACGATTTATGCAACAACAGTGTAAGCTATCTAAGGTGTAATTCTATCGGTTTTCTTGCAAGTAAATATACGCTTTTAACAGTGCATGAAGCCCAGAATATGAAGGATATACGGCTTTTAGTGATTGATATAATTCAAGCCCCATTTTTGTATAAGTTATATTGCCAGTACATGCAAAATAGACTTTTTGTTCTTCGTCAAACAAAGATAACCGTCCCACTTCTTCTGATCCTACTCGAAAACAAAAAGTTGAAGATTTCGCACTATATATATCTCCTTCATCCTCGTCCTTAGATATATTAATTAGTCCAATTTCTTGAAGCATGTCGAGTTCTGATTCGAGATCTTCCAGTTGATAATCTGAATCCAAACCTTCGGCAAGAATGTTTTGGTATTCAATTGCTTGATCCTCGGCAAATAATGTTGCCTTGTTCTTAACGAGCTCCACAAGAATGTTGTCTCTCAGATATAGAGGGACATAGTAAATCCTTCCGTCATTAACTTCAACGCTATATGTTAATTGACACAGGATTGAAAACAAGCGTGCGCTTTTTCTATCAAGAAGAGCTAACCGGTCAATCATTACTTTTCGCATTGATCCGCTTTCACAACATTCCTGAGTTAGAATACAGGCAAAGATAGATTGGATACTTTCTTCGGAAACAATACTTACCCGTTCCATAAAATATGTGAGCCAGTCGTCATCTACATCAGTTACTTTTTCTTTTGTTTCTTGAATACGTTTTTTACAAAGAGCGTCCGCCTTGTTTAGTGTTTTAGCTATGTTTCTGTATTTTTTGTGCAGCATCGGAATTCCGTATAAACGAGCAGCTGTTTCTACATCCTTATCCGATGCAAATCCTTTTTCAAGAATCACTGTTTCTAAATAGCTATCGGCTCTTTCATATTTTCGCATATGCGACTTGTAAATTGAAGTGATAATTCCATCTACAGTCGCAAGGGCATCTGAAGAGGAAGAAATGATATCAGTTATTCTTTCTTGCTCCATATTTGTTTACCTCTTTTCTCAAGAAATTGTAATAGTTGCAAATATTTGTTTTATATACTTCCAAATCATCAGCATACTAACTGCATTATTACTTATTTAATCTCAATTATCTGCATCACAAATTTCAAGTTTGGAAGCTACAAAACACTTCAGCACTTCGTATCTGAGTTCGGAATTATTCCACATTTCAAAGTCACACGCGATAAACGGGTGTGCCATTGTCCCGCCGCCTTTACCTTGTTTTGATGTTATCCCAATCGCATTCGTCATATCGATCCATTTCTTTGGTGTCAAAGTAAACTGCGGAGTTTTGGCATCAACCACAAGTTTTTGAAATGCTGCTTCATTAAAATGAGGATTATTGTTTCGTTCCCATGCTGCCAAGAACTCCACTGTATTTCGGCTCCGCAGCCAGCTTTGAATTAAATAGCTGGGGTTTTCGGGATCAAACCTGCGTGCAATTTCAGTCAAAGAAATATAATCATCGGACGGGTGCAGATATTTGGCTACTGTTTCTTCGAGATAGGCGTTCATCTTTGGCTCATAGATCGGTGCCTCATCCTTTAATATCGACTCAAAGATAACATCCAAATAGCGGTTCCAATCCGCTGCTCTGATAGGGGATAGCTTATTCACACGCACCAGAAACTTCTCTCTGGTCAGGGCGTATGCCCATTCTAATTCCTCTTTGGTCGCTCTCAGCATATGTTTTCACCACTTTCGCTTGATTGGGGTTCCGGCAGTTTTCACCTTTCAAAAAGTACACGTCACAGTATTCTTCAAACTTGATGATGCCCTTTGTGTACTTTCCGTTGTTCAGGAGCTTATTCAGTACATCTCTGCTCCATTGTGCTTTCCCAGAGGGAGAAGGTATTCCTTGACTGAATAAATAGTTCTGAATTCCTTCCAAGCTGCTTCCATCTCTGTAAAGCCCAAAAACAGTTTTGACAACTTCCGCTTCCTCCGGTACAATTTCAACAAGTCCCTGTTTGTTCCTTCTGTAACCGTAGCAGATTCTTCCAAAAAGTCTCGATTCAACTAATGACAATTTCATAATTTTGGTTCCTTTCTAATTATACTGATTTCGGCGTGCGTTTTCAATATAAAACACAAATATTAGTGGAATTATTGCAAATTCAAAACCTCTGTATTGGTGCTTTATATCCTCCGCTGATTGTTTGGGATTTTCTTTTGGTATGAAAATGGAGCGGATTTCCTTGAAAATCCGCTCCAAAACAGCATTTCTTTGTAACCGTAAAAGCAGGCAGCGGCTGGACAGACATGGGACAATAGTGGTGGGGAGTTGTGAAACTTTCCACCACTATAATGTTCAGGGTGTGAAGTAAATGACGAGCAATGAGCTGAAACATGAAGCCAAGAAGCAGGAATGGAGCATGTCTATACAGGAATGCAGGGGCAGCGGTCTCTCTGTAAGTGAATGGTGCCGGCAGCGGGGTGTTACGACAGCCACCTATTACCGTTGGGAACGTGAACTGTTGACAGGCGTGCGGAAAAACGGAGCACCGCCATCAACGGCCGTGACCTTTGCGGAGTTACCGGCGCCGAAACAGGTATCATGCAACGTAGCGGAACGTTGCGCCACACTGCATATTGGGAAGGCCAGTCTGGACATTTACCCCGGTTGTAACGCGGAACAGCTGAGACTGCTGGTGGAGCTCCTGCGCCTATGCTGAACGATTTCACCGGTGCAGATCAAGTCTATATCGCCTGCGGCTACACGGATCTGCGCAAGGGCATAGATGGTCTGGCGCGGCTCG
>ERZ825324.363-NODE-363-length-64522-cov-11.899623_pt1 | contig 64522 bp, 57 predicted proteins | sample MGYA00519859_ERZ825324 | MGnify/ENA primary metagenome ERZ825324 (study PRJEB31778, sample SAMEA3449198) | human gut metagenome | biome: human gut; feature: human-associated habitat; material: faeces | place: United Kingdom | collected 2010/2012 ...
TGACAAGTGCATCGGAAGGTGTTGGACATATAAATCTCCAGACGATTTATAATTTTATTCTTTCATTTGTACCATTTTTACTTGGCTATTATGTTTTGGTGTGGGAAAAGAAAACAGAAAATCATTTTTTGAAAGATGATGAAAGTATGTACTGCCTAGCGAAAAATGAAAGCTTTTTACTTTATATGGCTTTGATAGCGTCGACATTTAACTTATTGATTTTCCGCATGAATATTCTGAATAGATTTTCATTATACTTTACACCTTTTATTTTGATTCTTTGTCCTTATGCAATCAGCTCAATGAAGTTGAAATCCAATGTACCAATTGTTAGAGCGTTCATATATTTCATGTTCGGCTTTTACTTTGTTTGGCTGACGATAACTAAGGCAGCAGAATTCTATGGAGTAGTACCATATCAATTTATGTGAGAGTGCGAAAATATGAAAGATAAAAAAATACTTATTATGGTTAGCAGTTTTACTCAAAATAATGGAGTAACGAATAGTATCATGAATAATTACGATGAACTGATTAAAAGTTCAAAGTGTGTTGATTTTTTAGTGCTAAAAAATGTTGATACAGCTAACGAAAAAAAAGCTATTAGAAATGGAAGTAAATTGTATTTAATACCAAAAGCAGATTCTTATATTAGCAAAAAGAAGATGAAATTTTTGGATGAAATTATGGGGCAACGGTATGATGTTGTTCATGTAAATGTGCCGAATCATAATGGAGCGGCCGTTCTATTGTCTGCTTACAAAAACAAAGTTCCGGTTAGAGTGTATCATAGCCATGCTCAGAAGCTGGCAGATACTTACAAAAATAAAATCAAATCTTTTGTTTTTGATAATTTGTGTTCAACATTGTCTAATGCACATTTAGCTTGTTCTACAGCAGCAGGCAACGAAATCTTTGGAATAGGAAATTTTAAGATCCTCCCCAATGGAATCCATGCCGAAAAATATGTGTTCAACAAGGAGAATAGAAATCAAATTCGAGAATCTCTTGGGCTGGCAAATGCTGTTGTAGTTGGAGTAGTCGGACGATTGAGTTATTTAAAGAATCCGTTTTTTTCGGTAAGAGTATTTGCTGAATTCCAGAAATTAGTGCCTGATGCCAGGCTATTATGGCTAGGAGCGGGAGAACTGGATGAACCGGTTAGAGAGTTAGCAAAAGAGCTTGAGATAACGGATAAATGCCTGTTTATGGGAAGTGTGGGTGATGTTGAAAAATGGTATTCTGCAATGGACATACTTCTTTTTCCTTCTAAAATGGAGGGATTAGGAATGGTTGCGGTTGAGGCACAGACGTCTGGATTATTTTGTTTTGCTTCAGATCGAGTTCCAGAAGACACAAAACTTACAGAAAATATCAGGTATTATTCTTTAAATGAAACTCCGCTTGAATGGGCACAAAGGATGATGAATGAAAAAGTAAATTGGGAAAAAACAAGAACATCACACTTGGATGAAATAAATGAAGCAGGTTATAACATTGATTCAAGCAAAATAACATTGGTTACTCTTTATGACGGTTTTTTGAATGCTGTTCATAGATAGTAAGTGAGAGGATTATTAAGGTCAGATGAAAAAAGTAGGTATAATTTCACTTTATTATAATAGTAAAAACTATGGTGGCTTATTGCAAGCCTATGCTTTGGATAAGTATATTAGTGAATTGGGATATGATAGCGAACTAATCTCTTATAAAAGGGAGAATATAAAGCCGTTATATCTGCCGCCACAACAGACGAAAATGCAGAAACTGGTAAAAATGGGCATTGCTGAAGTAGTATGGCGCGTATATTCTAAAATAGTAACAAGATTCTTTGCAAAGCGGTATTCAGAACGCTTGAATTCGCGTACAGAAAAAGTATCGGAATTTAGAGAAAAATCTATTAGGCATTCTAAAGTTTATACAGAAGAAACAATTTCTGAGTGTAAAAAGGAATATGATATTTTTATAAGTGGAAGCGATCAGATCTGGAAACCAGGTGTGGTTGATGATGGATATGTATTCAATTTTTTAAATGCTAGAGATCATAAAATTGTTTTTTCATATGCATCAAGCGTATCGGTAAGCAACCTGCCGGATGTGTATATTCAATATATGAAAAAGGCATTAGCTAAATATTCTGCTGTTTCGTTAAGAGAAGAGGCAACGGTGGAGCAGTTTAAAAGGTGCATTTTTGATAACACAAAGCATGTATTAGATCCGACACTTTTAGTAGACAGAGAAAGCTGGCATGAGTTAGCAGGAAAGCGGCGCATCAATGGAAAGTATATTTTTTGTTATATGCTTGGTGATGACCGAAATCAAAGAAAACAAATAAAAGAATTTGCTAAGAAAAATGGATTAAAGCTTGTCACGCTTCCACACATTGTTAATAGCAGTGTTTTTCAGTTTAAGACACAGGATTGGCATTTTGGTGATGTACAGTTATATGATATTGGAATTCCAGAATTTCTTAGTCTTATCCAGCACGCAGAAATTGTTGTAACAGATTCATTCCATGCAGGTGTATTTTCTTATGTTTTTCATAAAGAGTTTTATTTGTTAGAGAGACCAACAAATAATCCTGAAGATTTGATGAACGTTAGAATATATGATTTAGTGAAACTGTACGGAACGCCGGATCGTGTCATTTCTATTAATGAAAATTTAGTGACCAAAACAGTTAATCCAATCGATTACTCGATTGTCGATAAAAATGTTCTTACTATGCAAAAATCTTCCAGAGAGTTTTTGAGTAGCGCATTGAAGAATTGATTGAATGTCGCAAAAATTATATTGGGGTTCAAACAGGATGAGGTTAGTATAGTAAATGAGTCTAATAAATGAAAGGTTTAGAATAGAAAATTTTGAAAAATGAAAAATATGATTAATCAGCGAAAAGCCGGTGTTATACTATCATATGCTGGTGAATTAGTAAAAATATTAGTTAGTTTAATTTACACCCCTATTATGTTGCGCCTTTTGGGACAAAGCGAATACGGATTGTATCAGTTAGTGTATTCGGTGGTTTCTTACTTGAGTCTTTTAAGTTTGGGATTTGGAAGTTCCTACTTACGGTTTTATTCAAGGTATAAAGCACAGAAAGATGAAGATGGCGTTGCAAGGTTGAACGGAATGTTTATGCTTATTTTCTGTTCCATTTCTGTTATCTGTGTTTTATGTGGACTTGTAATGATAGGAAATATTCGAGGCATTTTTGGTACGGGTCTTACAGAAAGCGAATATGCTACCGCTAAGGTTTTGATGGGACTGCTCATTATAAACCTTGCAATGACGTTTCCGAATAGTGTATTTAACTGCTCAATTACGGCGCACGAAAAGTTTCTGTTTCAAAAACTGCTGATACTTCTTCAGAATTTATTTAGTCCTTTTTTGACGTTGCCAGTACTTATTATGGGGTACGGATCTATAGGCATGGTATCCGTAACAACATTTCTTACATTTGTGTTATTGATATCTAATATGTTCTATTGTTTTAGAAAATTACGTATCAGATTCGCGTTTAGAGGACTTCAACTTAGTTTGCTTAAGGAAATGTGGGTGTTTACTTTTTTCATCTTCCTGAATCAGATTATCGATCAAATTAATTGGAGCGTAGATAAATTTTTGTTAGGAAGATTTGCTGGTACGACAGCAGTTGCAGTGTATGGAGTAGGCGGACAGATTAATACATTATATCTTCAGTTTTCGTCGTCTGTGTCAAATGTTTTTGTTCCTAAAGTAAATCGCATTGTTGCAGAGACAAATGATAATAATCAATTGACTATACTTTTTACAAAGGTTGGACGAATCCAATTTATGGTTTTAGGCTTGATTTTATCTGGATTTATATTTTTTGGAGTTCCTTTTGTAAAAATATGGGCAGGGGCAGAATATGACGCATCATATGCTGTGGCATTGTTGCTGATTATTCCGGTTTCAGTTCCATTAATACAAAATTTGGGAATTGAAATTCAACGTGCAAAGAACATGCATAAAGCAAGAGCAGTTGTCTATTTGGCAATTGCAATCGCCAACGTATTTATCAGCATTCCACTGATTAAACTTATGGGACCAGCTGGTGCTGCGCTTGGGACAGCTATTTCTCTTATTGCGGGTAATGCTATCTTCATGAACTGGTATTATCATGCACGAATTGGAATGAACATGATTTATTTTTGGAAAGAGATTGCTAAATTTATTCCAGCATTGATTGTGCCTTGCGTGGTTGGTATTGCTATTATGAAGTTAGTCAATATTACTGGTCTCGTTAAATTGGGAGTGTTTGCAGTTATTTATGCCACAGTGTATGGTTTCTCAATGTATTTCTTAGGAATGAATGAAGAAGAGAAGCAGCTTATTTGGGGACCAATTAGAAAAATCTTAAGGAAATAAAGGAATGAAAGAGAAGGGATAATACTGGCAAAGTATCCGAGGAATCTGCATATCAGCGGTTGTGTTGATACATTTCCAGGCGGATTTGATTATTCTACTGTAAATGATACTATTTAAATGTACAAAAAGTGGAAAATAAAAATGTACAATCCCTCTTGTGATTGGTATCATTTCCATTGGAGGATTTTCACCATGGATAAAGGATTAATCACTCAGCTTCAGATACTAAAGTTGAGCAATATAAAACCAAACTTTTCAGAACTGGCTCGTCTGTATGACCTGGATCGTAGGACTGTCAAAAGGTTTTATGACGGATACGAAGGCAAGCCTAAGCATCATAATAAGTCCAGCAGACTCGATGAGCATTATGACCTTATTAAGACAAAGCTTTCACTTAGAGGAGCTAATGTCAGAGCGGTCTATGAATATATCATGGATGAGGTTGATTCCGGTATTGGAACATACTCAAACTTTAATAAATATGTTAAATCCAAAGGCTTGAAACCCAAGAAGACTGAAAAAGGTCATCCCCGTTATGAAACGGATATGGGAGTACAAGCACAGGTTGATTGGAAGAAAGATGTAACTCTTCACAATCGTTATGGAGAACCATTCACCTTTCAGGTGTTTGATTATAAATTGGGTTATTCTAGATACCCCGTCTTTACTTACAAACTATATAAAACAAGACAGGATGTATTTGACTGCTTGATAGCATCATTTAAGGCTACTGGTGGTGTACCCAGAGAAATCCTTTTTGACAACATGTCGTCTGTTGTCGATCGTGATGGCAATAGAGCTAGTCGGATTTGTATAAAAGGAACTGGAAGAGGAGGATATACAAGTGAAGCCAGAAAAAGTATATGCTTGTTATAACAAAGATAAAGATGTGAGATTGAGCAGTTCTTCTGGAGCGGTATTTTCTTCTCTGGCAGAGTATGTGCTGAATAAGAGTGGTATTGTTTACGGTGTTGCGATGTCGGAAGATTGCTATTCGGCGGAATTTATTGGAGTTACAGATAGTGAAGGGCTAACAAAGCTCCGTGGATCAAAATATCTGCAAGCAAAGGTTGGGAATACATTTAAGAGTGTTAAGAAAGAGTTACAAGCAGGAAAACTTGTGTTATTTACAGGGACAGGCTGTCAAGTAAACGGATTGAAGACCTTTCTGGGAAAGGATTATGATAATTTAATCTGTATGGATGTTATTTGCCACGGAGCACCATCACCAGCATTGTGGAGAGAATACGCACGAGATCAAGAGAAAAAAATGGGCGGAAAATTGAAAGAAATCAATTTCCGTTGCAAAGATGATAGCTGGGTTGACTTTGGAATGAAGGAAGTTCTGAGCACTATTCCGGAAGATTCCGTAAAGAAGTTTTATATATCTAAAGATAAAGACCCATATATGCAGATGTTTCTGAGAGATTATTGTTTGCGTCCATCTTGCTATGAGTGTATGGTAAAGAAAGAGAAAATGTCTGATTTAACAGTTGCAGATTTTTGGGGAATTAAAGATGTTGCTCCTGAAATGAATAATGGGTTAGGAACATCTCTTGTATTAATTCGAACAAAAAAAGGACAAGAAATATTTAACTATATCAGTTGCGAAATGAAATTAAAAGAAGTGACATATGAAGCTGGTGTAAAAGGAAATCCGGCTGAATATAAGTCTTGTGTAAGGCCATCACAAAGAGATACTTTTTTTGACGATATGCACACAATGAGCTTTGAAGAATTAGAAGGAAAATATGCCCCCCCGATTAAATATTCTTTAAAAACAAGAGCTAAAAGGAAGACAAAGAAAATAATGAAAAGTATGCTTCGAGTAATCGGGGGGGCAGAGAGTAATGTAGAATACGGCTTACTCTTTGTGTTTCGTGTTTGATTGTAAGGAGAATAAAAAATGTCTAAATACTTTGGAACGGACGGCTTCCGTGGTGAAGCCGGGATTTCATTAACTTCTGATCATGCCTATAAGGTGGGGCTGACTACTTATGGAAAGTACGAGATTGAAGATCAAGTGAACTTTACTGTATATGTTCCGAAGGAAGATGAGCATTTCATTGGAAACTTAGCTGTGATTCCGCTGCAGCTGTTGGGATACTATGTAAGTGTAGCAAAGGGACTGGATGTCGATATGCCAAGAAACCTTGCAAAGAGTATGACGGTGGAGTGATTAGATATGGAAAAAGAATTACCAGTACTATATAAAAGAAAAGAAGAATGCTGTGGATGTACAGCTTGTTATGCCATCTGTCCGAAAGAAGCTATTTCTATGGTAGAGGACGAAGAGGGATTTGAATATCCACAGATTGATGGAAGCAAGTGCGTGCGGTGCTATCAGTGTTTGAAAGTGTGTCCATTCATATGAGTCTGAGGTGTCAGGTGCAAAAGGACATTCTGTGAACATTTTGTTGAATAATCCGGACTTCGTGTCCCTGCTGTCCGGGAATAGGAAACCACAAATCCGCTTTTAAGGAAGCCAGCGTTCTGGTGGTGGAAACCATTATAATAAATCCTTTAGAATGTACTCATGCACCAAGAGGTGTAAATACATTCAAGGGAGGTCATGACCATGACCAAGTATCGAGAGATTCTCAGACTTAGTGGTCTGGGACTCAGTCAGAAGAACATTGCCGACAGCTGCAATGTATCCAAGAAGATGGTCAATCGCATTTTAAAAAGAGCTAGGGAACTAGATATTTCCTGGCCTCTTGACGAAAACGATACCGATGCTGTGCTCGCAGAAAAGTTCATTCCTTCTGCAAACCAAGTCGCATCCAATAAAAGGATGCTTGACTATGATTACATCCGTAAGGAGTTGCTCCGCAATGGAGTCAGTAAGAAACTCCTGTTGACTGAATACATGGATGACTGCCGTGCCAACGGCGATGAGCCACTTATGTATTCCCAGTTCTGCTACCACATTCAACAGGATGAGCAGAAACGACGTGCTACAATGCACATCAGTCGCAAACCAGGTGAGCAGGTTGAGGTTGACTGGGCAGGTGATCCTGCAACAATCATTGACCCGGATACCGGTGAGATATTAAAGGCTTACATATTCGTTGGTGTAATGATTTACAGCCAGTATGCGTATGAGAAGCCTTTCTGGATATGAAGCAGAAATCATGGATCGCTGCTCATGTTCATAAGTACGAATTCTTTGGCGGTGTTGCCAGAATTCTCGTATCAGATAACTGTAAGACAGCAGTTGTCCACAATGGTGGATGGAAAGACCAGTAGATCAATGAAACTTATCAGGAAATGGCTGAACACTATAGCACAGCTATCATCCCTGCCCGTGTCAGGACTCCAAAGGATAAGCCCAATGCTGAGGATGCTTGAGGTGTCAGGTTCAGATGAACATTCTGTGAATAATACTAGGGTGCTATAAGCTAGAGTGTCAGGTACAAGTGAAAGATCTGTGCCGTGGGAAAAGTATCAAATGATAAGAAGTGATTTCAAAATATTTGAAGAATTAGGGTAAAGTAGTATAATATAATCCGTTGATTTAAAATCATATTAAAAATGCAGAGGAGAAAAAACTATGTGTGGAATAGTAGGATTCGTAGGAAATGAACAGGCAGCACCTATCCTTTTAGATGGACTGTCAAAACTTGAGTACAGAGGATATGATTCAGCAGGTATAGCTGTAAGGGACAATGATTCGAATATCAAGATAGTTAAGGCCAAGGGGCGTTTGAAAGGACTCATAGAGAAGACTGATGCGGGACATGCAGTATTTGGAACATGTGGTATTGGTCATACCAGATGGGCGACACATGGTGAGCCATCAGAGACAAATGCACATCCCCACACAAGTGATGATGGCAATGTAGTTGGTGTACATAATGGTATCATAGAGAATTACCAGGAGCTGAAGGCGAAGCTTATCAAGAATGGCTATTCTTTCTATTCATCTACTGATACTGAGGTTGCCGTGAAGCTGGTTGATTATTATTACAAGAAGTATGAGCATACCCCTGTGGATGCTATCAATCATGCCATGGTTCGTATACGTGGTTCGTATGCTCTTGCCATGATGTTTGAGGAATATCCAAATGAGATTTATGTTGCCAGAAAGGACAGTCCTATGATCATAGGTGTGGCTGACGGTAACTGCTATATTGCGTCTGATGTGCCGGCGATACTTAAGTACACAAGAAATGTGTATTATATTGGCAATATGGAGCTGGGGCGTCTGGCTGATGGAAAGGCTACATTCTATAATCTTGATGGAGATGAGATTCAAAAAGATCTTGTTGAGATCAAGTGGGATGCTGAAGCTGCAGAGAAGGGCGGATATGAGCATTTCATGATGAAGGAGATTCATGAGCAGCCAAGGGCTATTCAGGATACTATGAATTCTAAGATGAAGGATGGTAGAATAGATCTGAGTGATGTAGGACTTAGTGAGGATGATATTAAGAACATTTCTCAGGTTATTATTGTAGCCTGTGGTTCTGCATATCATACAGGAGTGGTAACACAGTATGTTATGGAAGACCTCGCTAGAATTCCAGTTCGTGTAGAACTTGCATCAGAATTCAGATATAGAAAGCCAATACTCAACAAGAATGATCTTGTTATTGTTGTCAGCCAGTCGGGCGAGACTGCCGATACTCTTGCAGGACTTCGTCTTGCAAAGGATCAGGGCGTAAAGACTCTTGGTATAGTGAATGTTGTAGGTTCTTCGATTGCGCGTGAGGCTGACAATGTGTTCTATACTATGGCTGGTCCAGAGATTGCGGTTGCAACTACTAAGGCATACAGCGCACAGCTCATTGCTGGATATATGCTTTCAATTGGGTTTGCCAGAGTTCGTGGACAGATTACAGATGAACAGTATACGGATTATATAGCGGAACTTGAGACTATACCTGATAAGATTAATAAGATTCTTGAAGATAAGGAGAGAATACAGTGGTTTGCTGCTAAGCAGGCAAATGCACAGGATATTTTCTTTGTGGGACGTGGCATAGATTATGCTATTTGTCTTGAAGGAAGCCTTAAGCTTAAGGAGATCAGCTATATACATTCCGAGGCATATGCTGCGGGAGAATTGAAGCATGGAACGATAAGCCTTATTGAGGATGGAATTCTTGTAATTGGTTCACTGACACAGCCTGAGCTCTATGAGAAGACTATCAGCAATATGGTTGAGTGTAAGAGCCGTGGAGCTTCGCTTATGGCACTTACGACAGTTGGTAACTATTCAATAGAAGATACGGCAGAATTTACTGTGTATGTTCCTAAGACGGATGAGCATTTCGCTGCTAGTCTGGCTGTGGTGCCACTGCAGTTACTTGGATATTATGTGTCTGTTGCCAGGGGACTTGATGTGGATAAGCCAAGGAATCTGGCGAAGAGCGTTACAGTGGAGTAGAGATTAATATATGAGCTTTGTGGAAAGCCAGCCCGGTGGGCTGGCTTTCTGTTATTATAAAATTAAAATTGTTCCAAACTATCTGCGTCAGTGCTGGCATATTCTTTTGCTAATGATTGAACAGCATTTAGAAATTCTTTTTTTGTAGTAGAATTTGCTTTATATAAAGGTGATAAATCAAGTGCCATATAAGCCAATCCAAATGAGTTTGTGTTTTTTAAGGTGGATATTATGCTGCATAGTTTTTTATTCACGTATTCCACATCTCTTTCAGACATAAAAAATAATCCATCATTTAATTCGTTTACCAGTTTTCTGTTTTCTGAATCATATGAGCTAAGTTTTAAGTCTGTATCGATACCTGTGGCAGCGTTTCTGATTGCCATCTGTTTATCAACCATTGTGTAGATTTTGAAATCTCGCAGTTTTTTAGTTGTACGTGTTTTTATTTTTTGAAGTTTGCCTGCGCTCAGGTATGGTTGTGATTTAGTTTCTTCAATTTTGTATAGTTGATAGACAACCATATACAGAAAAAGGTAGGATGTCTTTAGTATCTTATGATTTATTATGTTGTCAATAAGTTGGTCATCAATAACAACATATATATATTCTCTGTGGACATTAGAACAGTCTGCTTCGAAATAGATATTCCATTGATTTGGCATCAAATCTTTTTTGTCGATATTATGATCCGCAAAGAATTTATCGTCTAAATCGTCATTTGCATTTATGTACTGTGTCAGTTCATCAGTGGTTGTATTAAGTTTAGTTATTTTGGCTGATATGTAAGCTACATATTCCTGCGGAATTGGAATTTGACGTTCAATCCAGTCGAAATTGTTGATAGGTATAGACTTGGTTAATTCGTCAGGATTCATATCTTTTATATTTGATTCTATGAATAGTTCGTATCCGTTCTTTTCGCCTGTTATAAAGTTTAATATTTTTACAAGGTCGTTGCGGTTTATCTGTTTTATCTGCCCTTTTTCAAGCTTTGATATATATGCACCGCTTTTTCCTATGTGCGCTGCAACATCCTTTGCTTTTTTGTTGTAATTTATCCGAAAATCCCGAAGGTTTTGACCGAGTACTGGGTCAAAGAATATTTTTGTTCCTGATAATGCCATATAAGTTCACCTCAATATAAGTTTAACATTTGATAGTGGAATTATCAACGAAAAAATGGAAAAGTTAATTAATTTACCGAAACATAGTTAAATAGACAAAAAACTTGACAATATAGAATTGCGTGATATACTGAGTGTACGATAATAAAAAAAGGTTTGAGAAAAAGTTGCAGCGATTTCTCAAACCAAAGAACATCAACATACCTACATAGAATGTTAATGCATAACCATATCCAATATTAACCTATGATGTAGGTATAGTCAATGGTTTCTTTTATTCTTTGACCATAATGGTAAGCAGGTACTTACTCACTCGGTCGATTCCCATTGAATTGTTGTTTTATCGATTTATTAAGAGAGAGGTGATGCCTATTGAAAGTATATGAGGCATGAAGCTGATCTGGTTGAAGGTTGGTGGAATGTATGGAATGATGATAGGATAGATTATGTGACAATTTTATAGTTTTATAGAATGAAAGGAAGATAATGAATATTTGAGTAAAAATACATTCGATATTTGTGGAGACGTTATTTATATATCTCGGCCGGAATGGGATTTTGTAGTTCATGCTACCATACGAGATGATTATGTAGACGAAATACAAAGTGTTACATGGGGGCTGAATAGTAAGGGATATGTGTATAATTCGAAATATGGTTATTTGCATTCATACGTTATGAAAAAATGGTATGGTGATGATTTTTGTAATGAGATGAAGGAAAAAGGCTTTGTTATTGACCACATGGATAATGATAAGCATAATTGCTGCATTGATAATTTCTGTTTTTTGAAGAACTCATACAATAAGGCAAAAGGCCTAACATTTGATCAGGAGAATGTTGATAAGAGGTATATAGCATTGTCCATATATAAAGATTGGGAAACGGAGCTTTTTCAAATTGCAATATTTTTCAATTATCCGGCAACGTTGCGTGCGAGTAATTTTGATAAGCCGGCAGTGGTTGAGCTTGCATACCTATTATATGAGGGCGACTATAGAAACGTGATAATGGATGCTTTGAGTATATTAATGGAGTACAAAGAAAAATATACATTTACGCCAGAGAATGTTCGGGCAATAGATTATCACATTGAGGGATGCATAGGATATGTATTTCCTCCGGAGGTCCATGAGGAATATTTAAGAGGACAACATGGACATACAGTGGCATATTTTCACAAAATGGCACCTTTGAAAAAATGGACAAAGGATCTCGGGGAAAGATACTTTGTTATAAAAGATAGGAAAAACCAGTGCTTGTACGGATTGGAAGTTTAAAAAAACTAAGGAGGAGTAGAACGGATATTATGGAAATCGGAAGAAGGTTATATAAGTATAAGTCAGTAGAAAAAATGGACCAGATTATAGATATAGTGGAAAAACAAAGAATATACATGCCTAAGGTATCGCAGCTCAATGATCCACTGGAAGGGGTATGTAACATGAATTTTGGATTTGCCGGCTGTAGTTATTACCATGACACTGGCACATTGCACCCACATTATTCTAGCGTGCTTAATTCTTATAGAGTTTTAGCTTTGACTACAAAAAAAGACAGTGTTGTTATGTGGATACATTATGCGGTTCAGTTTGATGGTATTTGCATAGAGTTTGAAGATCGTGGAAGTTTTACAGATGCGGTTCCTGTTATATATACAGATTACTTGCTGGATTCTAGAACCTGTGGCGATTCATTTGACAGAGTGGCATACAATTCACTAAGAAGGAAGTCTTCGGAGTGGTCGTATGAGGATGAGTATAGGATTATAAGCAAGACAGCTGTAGGGGGAGAAGACAAAGAATATCTAGAGTTGCTGCCGGGAGAGATTAAGTGTGTGTATATCGGTTACAGAGTGGACAATAAGCTTAAACTTTATTTGAATCAGTTATGCAATGACAAAAAAATAGAAACTAAGGTTATGTTCGTGAATCCATACAAATATACGCCAGAAGCACTGCCGCTTATGCAGTATCTGGAAAACTTCAGGGAATACGACGGGGAGATGAATAGATGCAGCTAACAGGAATGGGAGAGATAATGATTATCAGAAATGGACTGGACGATGTGTGTAGATTTGAGATTGATTGTAATGAATCTATGAATCTCAGGCTTTTAGACGTAGTCAAGCCTATTGGGATTGTATCGGCGTTTCCAAAATATTATGTGGACGATGGATGTCTGCTGATTAACGGTGTGTTCCCGTATATGCTTGTTGATGGCGTGCTTATGTGGAATGTATCTTATGATAAGGTGTCGCTGGGAGATTTCCTGGCGACACATCCCCAGTGCCTGAGTGACGGGATTGAATATACGACATCTATACCGGCAGCTGGTGGGCATGACAGAGTGATTGGAAAAGCAGCGGTGGGCATCGTTGTCAGCATAGTTAAACAGATACGACCAGAGCTAGAGATGCCACTTGATACATGTGAGGCTGTATGCGCGGCACTTACAGGTCTAACATCATATTATGAGGAGAAGGAAATTTCAGTAATTCAACAGCTAGATGCGCTTATAGCCACAGGAGAAGTCGGTATTCTGGCAGTTAAGGAGATCTTGGAATTTGACGATTATTATGCCAGGAGACTGTTGAGAGCCCTTGGGTTCAAGTATGATGATAGTAAGGGACGATATGTGATCGGGGTCCGGGAAAAGGCTATGGCAAGGGTATTGCTGGAGAAGGTTAGAGTGGAAGAGCTTAGGTGGTTGTAGATAGAAATGGGAATTAAGATAAGTGGAGGAGAAAGATGACAATTAAAGAATTTTGGCAATGGGTGATAGAGCATAAAGAATATGCCCCATTATACAGTTCACTGATTGCAACAGGAGCACTTCTTTTTAGTGTTCTATCATTTGTTATTTCAAATATTGTATCAAAAAATCGTGTCAAGAAAGATAAAATCATATCCGATGCAAGATATGAAGAACAGAGAAAACAATATGAGGAACGATTAAACGAGGAAAGAAAACAAAGAGAAGAAGATAAGCGTGAGGCAGAAGAAAAACTTCGTGTTAGTGAAGAACCATATCTTGTATTTAAAAACTCTAAGATTGTTTCTAATTCAACCGTTGAACAGATTATTTTGCGTATGGAATTTTTGAATAAAGGCAGAGGTGCAGCGTATTGTATAATTCCAGATTTAGAATGTATAGCAAAAAGAATGAATATGACAGAATTTACAATACGTCGTTTTGAACCTGTTCAAGACCCGATTGCTATGGTGGGTGAAACATTTGTAATGGTAATGTCTTATGATAAAGATGAAGAAGACTTTTTTAGAATGTCACCTACAATTAAGTTTGAAGATGCTTCTGGTAGGAAATATAAACAAACATTCTGCATTGATATTGGCGATAAACTGGGTAATGGTATAATAATTAATTATGCTCAACCAGAATTATGCAAAGAATAATTGCGACCAGATTGCGACTGAGTTACGACTAATTATGAAGATAGATGTAGATTTATAAAATCAGAGGCAAAAATACATGGCACGCGAGGCAATGCCATTAAGTTAAATGTTCGCTAAGTGTTCGATGTATCAGGAAGAACCACAACCAGTGGTGTATTCCGGATGAAGAGCCAAAAAATTCTGTTTTTGGACACAACAAATAGACAGACGTTGTCTGCCTGAAAAATTATTCAGTTAATCATCGTCATCTGTAATGGAAATGAATTGCACTTATTCCCCTGAGATGACGAGGAAACTGCCGGATAGTAGGTGCCTGGCCCCATGAACAAAGTGTTAACAAAATGATATTTGCTTGATGTGTACTATCAAGTATGATAACATAGCTGGCATGATATGTATGCGAGGAATGAAAGATGATCATTGAAGACAATCGTGTGGAATTTGAGAAGGAAAAGGAAAAAAGACTCGAGAGATTGAAGTCCTATGCTGAGAGCATACAACAGGCTGTATCTGTGCAGACCTCAGATATAGTTAAGCAGCTTGTAGAGGAGAGACACAAGCAGGGGCTGACACAGAATGATATGGCGGAGCTGACAGGGATGATGTCACCGAACATTGCGAGGTTTGAAAGCGGCGCCAGAGTACCTACATTTGTAGTCCTTCAGAAGTATGCACAGGCATTGGGAAAGTACATTGAACTAAAAATATGTGATTATAACTATGTATCACATATGATAGGATATATACAGATTGTATACAAAAAGAGAAAGGAGGAAGCTTATTTCAAGAAAAAAGAGAGAATGGTATCCTGGTGCAATATATCATCTGATGGAACGTGGGGTAAGAAAACAGGAGATATTTCAGAAGCAAAGTGATTTTGAGATATTTTTGATGTTGCTAAAGGACGCAGCGATAAACAAACAATGTAAGGTACATGCATACTGTCTTATGACGAATCATTTTCATTTGCTGTTGGAGACTGGAAATGAACGGATTGATAAGTTTATGGTGAGTTTAGTAAGTCGTTATAGTCGAAAATTGCAACAGGCACGGGATATCCATACTGACAAAATCAGATGAGCGATACCCGGCTAAGGCAAAGCGTTATGATGATGCGCCTATAGTTTTATACTATAAGGGGCAATTGAGAGATCAGCAAAGAAGTGTTGGGATAGTTGGCGCCAGGCGGTGTACACAGTCGGATAAGTATAAAGCTGCAACGATAACAGAAAAATATGTTTCAGATGGATGGACTATTGTAAGTGGTATGGCAAAAGGGATAGATTCGTATGCACATACTGCATGTCTGAATGCTGGAGGATATACAGTGGCGATAGTCGGCAATGGACTTGATATATGTTATCCAAGTGAACACAAAAGGCTTATGGATGCAATAGAGGAGAATGGATTGCTGCTATCTGAATATCCACCCGGAACACAGCCATCAAGATATACGTTTCCACAGAGAAACAGGTTGATAAGCGCATGGTCGGATGAAGTTGTTGTCATTGGGGCAGGTAAGGGGGGTGGAGCTCTCATAACCGCAGAGATAGCAGAAAGACAGGAGAAAATGGTATTTATGAAGTATGCCACTGGGGACAATAAGGGACAGCCAGTGGGAAGACAATACAAGAAGTAGGACACTAAATTCAAGTAAAAAGGAAATAGAAAAAATATGTGTAGGTGGCTTGAACATGAAAAATGTAAGGGGTATAATTACATAGTATTTCGTGGTAGATACAAAGAGAGGTGGTATGAATGATACTAGTTGATAAGAATATAAAAGAACGTTCTATGGAAATATTCAAATCAGGGTATAATGAAGAGAATGTTAATGCTATTTCTTATGATATTCATATACAAGGAATTGTTGCTGAAAATGAACTAATAGAAAAGTATGCATTAAATCCGGGAGAGGTAGTTTTTATAAAAACGATAGAAGAGATAGAGGTACCTCATGATTTGATGATAAGGGTTGCAGAGAAAAATTCGCGAATGAGACAGGGACTTATGGTTTCAGGACCTCACTATTATCCTGGACATAGAACATACATGTATCTGAGGGTATATAATATGTCATCATCAAAGATAGTTGTTAAAAAGAACGATTCGATTGCGCAGCTAATATTTGAAGAATTAAAAGAACAACCAGATGAGACATACAATAAGCAGGCGAATGCTTCGTTTAATGAAGAGGATGCTTACAAGGGACTTGGAAAATATAAGGATGAGTATGAGGAAAGAATCCAAAAGGTAAAGGATACAGAGAAAAATTTAGAGGGTAAGATAAACAACATTTATGTTAATATGATTACTCTTATGGGGGTATTTGTATCAATATTCTCATTAATAATGGTTAATTTCACAACACATAATTCTGATAACTATAATGTAAAAAGCATGGTAGTTATGAATATATCATTAGGAGCAATAATAGCATTATTTATTGGATTGTTAATGATATTTATAAATAAGGCTAATGACAAAAAGTTCCAATGTGCATATATAGTATTGACACTTATATTAGTGATAGGGGTGATAATAGGTCTGTTGGTAGTATGTTAAGCTTATATAGAGAATGCCAGCCCAGTGGACTGGCATTCTTTTACGTAACGAAAGTTTTTCGAAGGTCGATAGGTTCTTTTGAATAAGAAATTAGATCAGTTTGTTAAAGTCGATGCTGGCAAGCTGAGGAATCCCTTGATATTTTCCTTCTAAATATTTTTTCTCACGATTTGAATTCACATTGACTTGCTGGTTACAGTCAGTTAGACATTTTACGTATTTATTATAGGCTTTATCTTCTAATATTATATGAAGAGCCAAGAATAGTAGGTGCCTGGCCCCATGAACACGAAAACTCGGTCGCTAGCGAAAAAGTTTACCACTTCGATAAAGGAGCGTGATTTATATGCACCACAAATTAGACACCCACCCAATACCGGAAGAAATGCTCTATGTCAATGACCCTTCATTGGCTGTGAAAGTACCATATGAAACGGAAGACGAGATGGAGAAAGCAGTCACTGGAAAGAAGAAGTCTGAGGGTGGGATTCTGCCAGATGACAATGTGAGAATCTATGTGCCGATGGATTTGAATGCCGATGGCATCATGCGGCAGCTTTATGCTCTCTATGGCGCACTCGGCGAGCCGACGGAAAGTAATGAATTGGGTTATCATTCTGGCGTAAGAAAAATAATTACTCAGCTGGAAATATATGATCAGGTGTGGGTGGCAAGAAAAGTAGAAGAGAGCGTTCAGAAAGAGAACGGTGGCGTGAGACACAGTCGGAAGGGGATTGAATTGGCAGGAGAGATTATCAATTATCTGGAAGAAAACGAAGGGGCTGCCGAGTGCTTTCCGTATGATGAGGTCGAGGAGCTGAGAGATGCATTCTGGCTCTGAATGGATCTTCGTAAAACTATGGGTAGCAATAACTATGATAATTTGGGATAACGCAAATACTTGAAAAAACGTTGTTTTTTTATGAAAATCGCATATACTAATATCAACAGAACCCAACACGCCTCTCAACGATGCGGACCACGTTGGGTCTTTTAATTTTAAGGAGAAAATACATGGGGGAACTGAAACAACATCAACCATCAATGTCAATTGATGAGCAGGTGGAGAATTTAAAAGAGGTCAACTATTATAATAGCGTTTACACAAATAGAAGCATTAATAGAGAAGTATGAAAAAGTAGATGTAAGGACAATGGGATTTACTGATAATTGGAAGGAATTATTGGAGATAGGTTAAGTTGGAATTTGCAGAGACAGATAAATAATATTGAGGAGCATTAAAATGGGCTGTGAAAAAACTTAATCGAGTTTTTTCACAGCCATTGTTTTATATATAACAGTGTTGGTGGGAGCATGTTAAAGGCAGGTGAATAAAACCATCTGTAAAGTTCTTTTCTTAGTTGCTTCATGATAAGATTGTAAAAATGTGACGAAACTAGAAAATTACTACAAAAAATGCATCTCAGATTGCAAAAAACGACATATATATTGTTTCTATGTTGAATTTCATATAAAATATACGATATACCTATATATGTAAAAATGAAAAGGGGGATGCATAGTAGTTATGTTGAAAATTGAAGAAAAAATATATGACATGTTGCACTGATTTATGGAGCAGCAGGAACAGGAAAGACCTATATGATTAATCAGGTATCACAGTTCCTTGATTCACATTCTAAATTATATCTTGCAAATACTAATCCAGCGGTTGAAAATCTAAGGCGAAATGTGATGGCACAAAATTGTAAATTTATGACTATTCGTAAGTATATTTTGACGAAAAATGTGCCAGTAGATGTCGACATTTTGATAATGGATGAGTGTAGTATGGTCAGTAATTCAGATATGGCTGATGTTTTAAGAAAGATAAATTGTAAAGTTTTGCTTTTAGTAGGAGATACATACCAGATAATAATACTAAAAAGGATTTACAAGAATATTCAGATATATTATCAGACATAAAAAATGAATTGAAAGACAGATATATAAGCATCGAATATGAGCTAGCAGTGTTAGCATCATTAGTTAGAAATACTTGTATTGCCATTTCATATTTGGATGGAAAATTGGATTTTGGAAGAAATTCGCCAGTGATGTATTGTTTCTATAAATATAAAATAGGAATTGATTTAAAAGACTATCAAAAATTATATCAATATCGTCTTTATCATACACATAAAATAGAGAGTGTACCCAAAGGAGAACGAGAACAGCTGGAAAAATGGATTAAAATAGAAAGCAATTTATTAACCATTGCTAATGAAAGGTGTGAGGATCATGATTAAAAAATTATATAAAGAATGGGACGATATTTTGTTGTTAGAAAATACTTCGCCATATCGTTTTAGGACAAAGCTTGAAAGAATATTAAACCATACTATTAAGTTTGCTGAGCTTGAAAATAGTATTAATTTATTAAAAATATGTAATGGAATTATTTATAAGTTACAATATATCTCAGATCAAAGTAATCAAACTTCAGATGGATGTTTAAAGAGTTTTATTGTTTTGAAAAATGATATGTTAGCATTAAAAAAAGAGTTAAGTCTTTTGGGTGCATAAAAGAATATCAAAAACTATATTTTATCAATCTTTATGTTATACTTATACTAAACACAACTTGTTTTGCATAAAGAGGTATAACATATGAAGATTCTTATCACCGGCGGAGCTGGTTTTATTGGTAGTAATTTTATTTTTTATATGATGGACAGATATCCTGAGTATGAGTTTGTGTGCGTGGACAAACTCACATATGCGGGAAGTCTGGATACGATTAGACCTGTCTTGGACAGGTCTAATTTTGTTTTTTATAAGGCGGATATATGCGATAGAGGTGAGATGTATCGTATATTTGAGGCGGAGAGGCCGGATGTGGTCGTGAATTTTGCGGCAGAGTCGCATGTGGACAGATCTATAGATAACCCGGAGGTGTTCCTTGATTCGAATATCAAGGGTGTGTCCGTGTTGATGGATGCGTGTATGCGATATGATGTCGGCAGATTTCATCAGATTAGTACGGATGAGGTGTATGGAGATCTGCCCCTTGACAGGATGGATCTGTTATTCACTGAAGAATCGCCGATTTGTCCAAGCTCGCCGTACAGCAGCTCGAAAGCGGCTGCAGATCTTTTGGTTATGGCTTATCATAGAACGTATGGCTTACCGGTTACCATCAGCCGGTGTTCAAATAATTATGGACCATACCAGTACCCTGAGAAACTTATCCCTTTGATGGTGACAAATGCATTGGCAGACAGACCGCTGCCTGTTTATGGACAGGGGATAAATGTTAGGGATTGGATACATGTAGATGACCATTGCCGTGCCATAGATGCGATATTGACCCAGGGAAAAGTTGGTGAGATATACAATGTGGGTGGTCATTGTGAACGGACAAATATTGATATTGTCAGGATGATTTGCAGGGAATTGTGTAAGCCCGAGTCACTAATAACGTTTGTCACCGATAGGAAAGGCCATGATCTGCGGTATGCTATCGATTCAACTAAGATTGAACAGACTCTTGGCTGGCGGCCGGAGGTGAATTTTGATGATGGAATACGGCAAACTATCAGGTGGTACGCAGATAGGTTGAGGGGAATGTAGGATACGGGAGTGTGAAGGAATGAGTAAATATGTATATTTGTTTGAATTGGATTCTGTGCGCAAAACAGATGAGGAGATAATTGCGGGACAGGCTGCCTTGTACGATGAGATTGTGACAAATGGTAATATAGTTGTCTTGACTTATAATCAGATGGTGGATTCGAGGGGCTTTTTCAGCCTGCTAAAAAACGGAGAATACAAAGAGGCTTTGCTAAAATTGTTTGATAGTGGGGTTATCAAGATATCCCAGTATGGCGATATACGTACTGTGTCCCAGTATTTGATGGATTCGATAGAGGATGACAAGCAATTTATATATTCCGCACTTCCATTGAAATATAGCCAGAAACGACTTACCGCAATTATGAAGAGGTGCCTTCTGTATTCTGATTTGTCTGAAATATATGAGTACGGTCAGATGGCTTTGGCACTAAAGAAGAATGAGAATGGTGAGCAGTATAATGATGATTATAAGAACAGGCGAGATGAGCTCATAGATATATTTGTTGAAGTGGACAAGAATGGTGAGCACCAGACTAATCTATCCTGGGATGCTATGGCTGAGATATTGGAGAACTTGTATAGCTTTATGGAAACCGTGATCAAATTGAGCATGATGCATGATATATACATAAGTCCAAGGGCTGATGGTGAGTTGGGCTGTTGGAAATTCAGTTCGATATTGGATAAGGTTATACGTTTATATGTTCCGAAAGATAATGTGGAGCTGTGGGGAAGTGCTCAAACGATACTTGATAACATATATAAGCAAAATAAGAATGAAAATAATCGTTCAGTGTATATCAGAAAGCTTAAAAAATTGGTAGAAACAGGCACAAATGTCAAGGGGTGTCAATATGCACAGGCAATTGTTGATTTGTGTTATAACTATGCTTGCGAGAGCAGTATATCAAACGTGTCAAGGCATTATGATGTGAGGGATTTAGAAGATTGGGGTAGTGCCTGCCATGGTGAGAATACATTTGAATGTGACTTTTCTAAGCGATTGAAGCGCACGTGGGATGGTGGAAGGAAACGTGATGAAAGATATCTTGTTGATGAGAAAAATGATTTTAAGACATTCAAACTGGGAAAATATAGCCCCCCAAAGATCGTTAATGCTGCAAGAATTGTAGGTTATGTCAAGGATAAACCAGAAATAGATAGGAATTATGTATTCTATTATGAGAATAACGCTAAGAAGGACAAGCATAGAAGAAAACTGAAACTTTTATGTGGAATATTGAAGAAAATAGTATTTGCTATTTTGTGTTTTCTAATAGTGATAAGTCCCGAACTGACAGGTGATTATTGGACCGCAAAAGCTATGCAAAATAGTTGGATAAAACCTGCTGTAGCATTTTGGAATTCGGTTCCTTCGGGTATTCAGACAATGGTTATGCTGATAATTACAGAGATCGTGACTTCGCTCATAGCTAAGATTCCTGGACTTGATGCTTTGTCATTATCAGAATCCTTAGCGGAAATCTGGCAATTGCTTAGGGATATGGTTCGGATTACCTTTAGAAAAAGTAAGGCATATGTTAATTCGGTCATGAAAGGATTAGATAACTCTGAACATTTTTGTGAAGGCGAAAAAATAAGATACACATTGACAAAAGAACTGAAGAGATATTTAAAGCTTTGTGAAGATAGGAATATAACAAAAGAGGATTCGAAATATAAATCGTATCCGATAGCGTCCCTGGATACTTTAGAGGCCAGAAAACAGATCCTCCGTGACGAGGAGCTGCATAGCCGTAAATATGGAGTTGTTTACAGCAGCGCATATAACATGATGGTGGTAGACCCGATACGCAAGGATGATAATGAACTTATGGCTTATGAGAGAGTCCTGCCAAATGGAAACGATGGTGTGGTTATTCTGGCGAAGCACAAAGGAAAATATGTTTTGCTGGAACAGTTCAGACATGCAATCAGAAGAAGACAGTATGCATGCCCTCGTGGTTTTTCTGATCCAAATTGTACACCGATTGAAGATGTACGCCGTGAGATTAGAGAGGAACTGGGCGCCGATATCATAGGAGAGCCGATTGAACTCGGCCGTATAGCCGCCGACAGTGGCCTCACGGGGGGATGCGTCCATGTATTTTTGACCAATATAGGCGCCTACAAACAACGTTGCGGCCATGAAGGGATTATATCTACCATTGAGTTAACAAGGAAACAGATGGAGATATGGGTTAGTAAGAAGAGGATAGATGATGGATTTACGCTGGGGGCGTTGGAGCTGGAGAGGTGTTGGCGCTTGAAGCGGAGAAGAGCCAGGGCGGAATTGTAATGTGTTATATGTAGTATGGGAGAATGGTTACAAATATGATAAGATTTGCAATATAATATAAATTGAAAAAGACGGAGAGATGTAAGTCTCTCTGTTTTTTTAAGTTTTTCTATATTGTATAGACTTTGATATAGCTATATATTATAATATACATATTATTGCAACTTAAGATTTAGAATAATAATATGTTATAACTCACATATAAATACGTTGGGAGGATAATACATTTTCAGATAATAGAATTATATGCGGAGAAGGTAGCAAAGAATGTCAAGAATTAGATGGATTCATTTTTCAGATTTACATCTTAATTTAACTGGAACAGAAATCAAAAGATTACGCAAAAATCTTTTGTGGTATTTGGACACTGTAGTTGGAAAAATTGATTATGCTTTTTTTACGGGGGACATTCGACATGCGCCAAGTGGAGATTTCCCTTCAAATGCTGGAAAAGAAATAGAAAATATATGTAATGCGATTGGCTTGCCGGAGAAACGTTTATTTATAGTGCCAGGAAATCATGATGTAGATAGAAATTGTCCTGAAAAAAATAAAGTTATTAATTTTGTAAAAAAAGAGGGAGCAATAAGGTTTAATATATGTAGAAAAGGTGAATAAAATAGGCAAAAATTGGGGCATATTATCTATAGCATATTCAAAATTAGATAAATATGCAATGTTTATAGATGGAATTGATTGCAAGAACAGTTAATAACTGTAGTTGGGAAGAGTGATAGATTCTCAGTTCCCATATTAAATCAAGAACCATTATCAGAATATTTATGGTTGTTAAAGCAGGAAAGTCAGGATTGGTATGTGAAAGAGAACACTTAATAGCAGACATTTCCCATTAAAATTCCAATCATCATATAATGATTTCGAGTTGATGAAAAGTAGAGCGAGGTAATGCACATACTTGAAAAAAACGTTGTTTTTTTTATGAAAATCGCATATACTAATATCAACAGAACCCAACACGCCTCTCAACGATGCGGACCACGTTGGGTCTTTTAATTTTAAGGAGAAAATATATGGGAGAACTGAAACGACATCAACCATCAATGTCAATTGATGAACAGGTGGAGAATTTAAAGACACTGGGATTAGTTATCAGCGATGAAGATTATGCAAGGCACATATTGAATGATATATCATACTTCAGGCTGATTAAGGCATATAGTTTGGGTTTTAAAGCAAAAAATGGGGACTATGATGAAGGAGTAACGTTTGAGCAGATTGTAGAGTTATACCTGTTTAATGCTAATTTCAGACAGATAACATTTGCTGAGATAGAGAAGATAGAAGTAAATGTTAGATGTAGAATTGCCAATTACTTTGCGGAAACATATGGAGTCCTTGGTTATATGAATTCTGAAAATTTTGTTGATGAAGAATATCACAGATCTTTTTTAGAGGATATAAAAGAGGAAGTTGGCCGTAATTCTAAAGCCCCTTTTGTGAAAAACTTCAGAACTAATTACGAGGGTGGAGATTTACCGATATACGCTCTGGTAGAGGTATTCAGTTTTGGGACTCTTTCAAAATTTTATAAAAATATGAAAAATACAGATAAAAAAGCGGTAGCTAAAAGCTTTGGAATTGGATATACATATTTAGAGAGCTGGCTGGAGAGTATTTCTTATGTACGTAATATCTGTGCACATTATGGGCGGTTGTATAATGCAAAACTATCAAAGACACCTATCTTGTATAAGGAATATTCCCAACAGGGAATAGGAAATAATAGAATGTTTGGTGTATTATTATGTATGAGACACATTCTGTTGCATGATAAACACTGGAATTTATATGTAGACCAAATAGAAGCATTAATAGAGAAGTATGAAAAAGTAGATGTAAGGACAATGGGATTTACTGATAATTGGAAGGAATTATTGGAGATAGGTTAAGTTGGAATTTGCAGAGACAGATAAATAATATTGAGGAGCATAAAAATGGCTGTGAAAAAACTCGATTGAGGTTTTTCACAGTCCATTTTTGTGTTAGAAGAAAGAAATTGAAAGAAAGTTACTTGATAAGTAAGCACAACTTGGAAATACAGGGGAATAGAGAGAATGAGAAAGTAAAAATAGCATTGGCACATATAGATTTTACAATAGCTCTGATTTATGCCAAAATTAACAATATCATGGAGTATAAGGACTTTGATAGATTTAAGGAAGGAATTAAGTATATTTCTGAAGGAATAAAAAATAAAACGAATGAAGATTATTTTTACGGGCTGTTAAAAAGAAATAATAAAAAAGTTAATGATGTTATAGAATTCTATAAGTATGTTGTAACTAATAATTTAGATATTTACAATTTGACAGCAATTGAAAGGAAGAATGTAGACGAATTTGTGACGTTTATGTTTAAGGCCCAAAACAATGAAAATTAGTTAATTGGGTTTGCCTGCTCAGGTAATGGTTAGGAAGAATTATATAAGATCCTCATTTTCTTAGCAACAAGAAAGGGGGATCTTGTGATATAACGTCAATTATTTTATAAGAGATTCAACAAAGTCAAAAGAAAGTCCGATATTGTCATTTATAGTTAGAGGTTCCACACTAAAATGGCTAGTGCGCTCTAAATATGGATAAGTACTAAAAATGTCATTAACTAATGATTTAGAGTGTATGACGGCTCCGTTTGTAAATGTTCCCTTGTATTTCTTTCGAGAGATAGGGATACTCTTAAATGTTTTATCATTTGTGAATTGTAGTCGTATTTTCTTAAGTTTTCCTTCGATAGATCCGCAATATACCTCCGCGTATTTTAATGAATAAAATCCAGGGATTAACTCGCAGGCAGTCGCATTTAAAGAAATACGACCATTGTCTTTTGAGATCGTTATTTGTGGAAGTGCCTGTGATGCTTTGTGGGCACGAGTAGAAATAAATGGTTCCCAGTTTATATCTGCCATGATAGTAACCTCTCTTTAGTGTTTTTGATTATAATATTACATATGTATAAAGAAGTCAATAATGAGTAAATGTGTGGAGTGCTAGAGTTTTAGAGTTTTGGAGCGTGAATAAAAGTGTGTTACAAAAAAATATAGATAGGAATATTTAATCAATGAGACATTTATGGAAAATCCAACCTTGAAATACCCCACCCGCTTCTATATAATTAAGATATATTTGTTACGGAAAATGGACGATTCAGCCCGGTTTTACAGGGCTGAAGTTCAATACCAGGGAGGAATTACTATGAGGTTGGTTACAAGATCGGATTTTGATGGACTTGCGTGTGGCGCACTGCTGAAGGAAGCGGGAATTATTGATCATTGGAAGTTTGCGCATCCGAAGGATCTTCAGGACGGATTGATCGAGGTTACGGAGGATGACTGCCTTGCAAATGTGCCATTTGTTGAGGGCTGTGGACTTTGGTTCGATCATCATTCAAGTGAGCATGAGAGACTGGCGCTTGAGGGTAAATACAAGGGGGAGAGTCGTATAACTCCATCGTGTGCTAGAATAATCTATGAGTATTATGGAGGCAGAGAGAGATTTCCGCAGTTTGACGATATGATGGAGGCTGTTGATAAGGTTGATTCAGGTAATCTTACCATCGATGAGGTACAGAATCCAAAGGGATGGATACTTATTGGATTCCTGATGGATCCTAGAACCGGACTTGGAAGATTCAGGAATTTCACCATATCAAACTACCAGCTTATGGAGAAGCTTATAGATGCATGTCGTACCATGACCACTGATGAGATACTTGCCATGCCGGATATACAGGAGAGAATAGTTCTGTATAATGAGCAGACAGAGAAGTTCAAGGAGATGGTCAAGGCACATACCATAGTGGACGGTAATCTTATCATAAGCGATCTTCGCGGAGTGGATCCGATATATACCGGCAATCGTTTCATGATATACAGTATGTATCCTGAGCAGAACGTGTCAGCGTGGATAGTAAGCGGACGTGGCGGACAGGGATGTTCGGCAGCAGTTGGATACAGTATCCTGAACCGCACGGCGACCATGGATGTTGGAAGCCTTATGCTCAAGTATGGTGGCGGTGGACACAGGAAGGTTGGTACATGTCAGTTCAAGGATGATGAGATGGATACAAGACTTCCTCAGATGCTTGAGGAGCTCAAGACTCAGGCGAATTCATAAGAAATATTGAAAAAATAACCGAATGATACGAGTTGGAACTTGTATCATTCGGTTATTTTTTATCTTATAAAATTTGACCTTAAAGATTTTTCTCAAATGTTAGTCTCTCTGGAACAGATCTCTTGTGTATACCTTGTCTTTGATGTCATCGAGGCATGAATTGTACCTGTTGGCGATGACAGCGTCGGACATGGATTTGAATTTGTCTAGGTCATTTACAACTTTGCTTCCGAAGAATGTGGTTCCGTCTTCAAGGGTTGGCTCGTATACAACGACGGTTGCGCCCTTGGCTTTGATACGCTTCATGACACCCTGTATACTGCTCTGGCGGAAGTTGTCGGAGTTGCTCTTCATCGTCAGTCTGTATACACCTATGACACATTCCTTCTCCTGGGCTGCTGAGTAATCACCGTTATTGTTGTAGTCGTAGTAGCCTGCGATGGAGAGAACGCGGTCTGCGATGAAGTCCTTTCTCGTTCTGTTGCTCTCAACGATGGCGCTCATCATATTCTGAGGCACGTCGTTGTAGTTGGCAAGGAGCTGCTTTGTATCCTTTGGCAGACAGTATCCGCCGTATCCAAATGATGGGTTGTTGTAGTGTGTTCCGATTCTTGGGTCGAGACATACGCCGTTTATGATGTCCTGTGTGTTAAGTCCCTTCATCTCTGCGTATGTGTCAAGCTCGTTGAAGTAGGACACGCGGAGTGCGAGATAGGTATTTGCAAATAACTTTACAGCCTCAGCTTCGGTGAAGCCCATGAACAGAGTGTCTATATCTTCCTTGAGGGCACCCTCCTGAAGCAGTGCGGCAAATGTATGGGATGCCTTAACTATCTTCTCGTCATTCTTGTCTGTGCTGACAATTATCCTTGATGGATAGAGGTTGTCGTACAGTGCCTTTGATTCACGAAGAAACTCTGGGCTGAAAATGATATTTGACGTGTTGTATTTCTTCCTTACGGACTCGGTATATCCAACTGGTATAGTTGATTTGATGACCATGATGGCATCCGGGTTGACCTTGAGGACGAGCTCGATAACGGCCTCAACGGCTGATGTGTCGAAATAGTTCTTGTTGCTGTCGTAGTTTGTCGGAGCAGCTATGATTACGAAATCTGCATCCTTGTATGCTGATTTGCCATCGAGAGTTGCTGTGAGATCAAGCTCCTTCTCGGCGAGATATTTCTCAATATAGTCGTCCTGTATAGGGGATTTCTTGTTGTTGATGAGATCAACCTTTTCAGGGATGATGTCAACTGCCGTTACATGGTTGTGCTGTGCCAGCAGGGTCGCAATGGACAGACCAACGTAACCGGTTCCTGCCACTGCAATGTTCAGTGGGGATGGAGACTCGAGCTTGTGTGCGCCAGCATTGATGAACATTTCTGTGAGGTCGAAGTTCAAAACCTCTGACAAACTTTCGAGCTGTTCTATAGAAGGAACAAAATCCTTCTGCTCTATTCTGGAAATGAGTGCTCTGTTGATACCGGTTGCATCGGCGAGCTGAGCCTGGGTCATACCCTTTTCTTTTCTTCCGTTCATGACAGTGTCGGCGAGACGTGACTGTGATAATTTCTTCATGATCAAAATTCCTTTCTCTGATGAGTATTCTCTATTATTCTTAGAAGTATTATTCAAAACTAGCAACAAATGTTAATATTTATAACATTTACAATGCCATAATACATGTAAAAACGGCATAAATCAAGAGAAAAATGTATTTTAAACATAAAATTATACATAATTAATGTTAATTAAAATAACATGCATAAAACAACTGAAAATATAGTTTATTTCAACGCAACATCGAGTCTTATCGGATTGTGATCGCTGTTTTTAAAATCCAGATCTATGGTCTCTGTGGAGTTGATCTGCAAATTGCTCGATACTATGAATCCATCGATGACATAATATTGGAAACTCTCGTGGTCGCTTCCTTCGTATGGTTTGTCCAGGGATCGGCATGTCGGAGCTGAGGAATCGGTGCTGCAGGTGAAGGAATCTCCAAATTCAGATACATCTATGCTTCCTGGTGCCCACAGGTCAGCGGACTGCTGAGGGTATGCGGACAGATCCACATTTGAAAAAGTCTGGTTGAAGTCGCCTCCTGCGATAACGTAGTTTCCTGCTGCAGCCTCATTTTGGAGAATGTCGGCGAGCATCCTGGTCTGGGCGGCTTTGCCCTCGCCTGAGTCATAAGCCTCCAGGTGGAGATTTACTATGACGAGTTCGTGTTCACTTCCGGCAATCGGTATTCTGGACACGATCAGGCATCTTTTCAGGTTGCACAGTCTGATCGGGTAGGAAAATGGACATGGAAGCTGTATTCTTTCTGCATCCGATACTTCAAATGAGCTGAGAGTCATTATTCCTGATGTCACTCTGCCGATCGGTGGAAGTGGATATGGAACCATGAGTGTTTTGTAGTTGTAGGCGTATGAGCTTGTGTATGACGGCAGCTTTTCCCTCAAAATATCGGCTTCGTTTATCTTGTGGCTTCTGGATGATCGTTCATCGACCTCCTGGAGAAGAAAGATGTCAGCGGCAAGTGAATTCAGCTCTGATGTGATGGCCTCCATATTGTCGTTTACCTGCTTTGCTGTGGAAGTGTACACACTGTCTCCTCCGTCCATGAAAAAGTCAGCATTTGCGCCGAGGGATCCGTAGCCGAGATTCCATGTCACGATGGATATGGAGTCGCCGACAGATGGTGAAAGCTTGGCTGAGCCGGTTGCATTTTTACCAAATGTGCTTCCAGATGTGACCTCAAGGGATTCGGAATCGTCTGGTTTGTATTCTGTTATGGTGAGAACTCCCACAAATATTATGGCGGCCACAAGGATCACACCGAGGACGATACATGTTATTTTTAGAATTTTTTTTGCTATTATCATGTTGGATATTTCCTGTTCTATGTTTGTTCAGTCCGTCCAAATGGTTAGTTGGACTGACATGTAAAGTATATCAGACGCGGTGTATGTAAACAATGTGTAAAATGACACATGTTGGGAATCGTGGTATAATGTAGCACGCTGATGCGTGCGCAGGTCATCGCGCTTGAGCACGATGACATATGATATAATGAGCGCAAGTGAGCCAACATGCTTGCATGATTGGCGAGCGGCGAATTGGATTATGATAGTTGCGACAGCAACGGAAAGCACCATAGGTGCGAATCATGATATAATGAGCAGCAAGACATAGTATAGTAGAAATTATTGAGGGGAATGTATGTTTGAACTTATTATAAAAGATATAATGGAGGTCGCGGGCTACCTTCCGATAGGCATTTTGTGCGGATGCATAGCAGTCGTGGTTTATCTCGTGTATACAGTGAGTCCTGCAGGAAAAAAGGTCAGTGCCGGAGGACGTGTGAAGAAGTCAATAGTGTGGTTCCTGCTGGTGGTGTATCTGGCGGTGATGGCAGTTACTGTGTTCCTGTCCAGAGAGCCGGGCTCAAGGCAAGGCATTGACATGACGCTGTTTCAGACGTGGGGAGTGACGCCCCAGGAGCACGCATTTGTCATAGAAAATATATTGCTCTTTGTGCCGTTCGGCGTGCTTTTTCCGCTGGCGGTGGCTGGAAGTAAGAATGGCGATGGCAGGGCGGTAGACAGGTTGTCCAAATGTACTGTACTGTTTGGATTTCTATGCAGTGTCTGCATAGAGACGGTTCAGCTTATAACGGAGCGCGGTTACTGCCAGCTCGATGATGTAGTTATGAATACCCTCGGAAGCCTTGCGGGATACATTATATTTTTAATTATAAAAAAGATGAAAAATATTAAAAAAATGGAGGAATAGATAATGCCATGTACAACAATATTGGTAGGAAAAAATGCGTCTTATGACGGTTCAACAATAATAGCGAGAAATGACGATTCGGGTGCCGGTTCGTACACGCCGAAGAAATATGTGGTTGTGAAGCCGGAGGAGCAGCCAAGAATATACAAGTCGGAGATATCCCATGTGGAGATTGAACTTCCGGATGATCCGATGCGTTACACCTGTGTTCCAAATGCGCTGGCGGGCGAAGGAATCTGGGCGGCAAGCGGAGTGAATTCTGCAAATGTGGCTATGACGGCGACGGAGACCATAACCTCAAATCCAAGAGTGCTCGGCGCGGATCCACTGGTGTGCTATGAGCCTGCGGAGGGAGATAAGCCTGAGAAGACTGGAGGTATCGGCGAGGAGGATATAGTCAGCATTACACTTCCATATATAAAGAGCGCAAGAGAGGGCGTGAAGAGACTTGGCAGCCTGCTTGAACGATATGGAACCTATGAGATGAACGGAATTGCATTTCAGGATGTAGACGAGATCTGGTGGCTTGAGACCATCGGAGGACATCATTGGATCGCGAGAAAAGTTCCTGATGATGTGTATGTTGTCATGCCAAACCAGTTTGGTATGGACGAATTTGATATGGCAGACGCAATGGGAGCGCAGAGCGAGTTCATGTGCTCGGCAGATCTTCCAGCATTTATAGAGAAGTATCATCTGAACGTGGAGAATATGGAGGACACGATCTGTCCACGGGATATATTCGGCAGCCACGACGATGCGGATCACGTGTACAACACCCCGAGGGCATGGTTCATGGAGCGGACGCTCAACCCGAATTCGGCAGTCTGGGACGGACCGGATGCGGACTTTACGCCGGTTTCGGATGACATTCCATGGTGCATGATACCAGAGAAGAAGATAACCATGGAGGATGTGAAGTATGTGCTTTCTTCGCATTATCAGGGAACTCCGTATGATCCGTACGGCAATTACGGCGACAATAAGATGCGCGGGGCATATAGATCGATAGGTGTGAACAGGACGGATTTCATGTCGGCGATTCAGATGAGACCATATGTTGGAGAGGATATCTGCGCTGTACAGTGGATAGCATTTGCATCGAATGCATTCAATGTCATGGTTCCTTTCTATGCAAATGTAGACACGACTCCTGAGTATCTGGCAAATACAGGGGCGGATGCTTCCACGGACAACTTCTACTGGACCAGCCGTATGATCGCAGCGATGGCGGACGCATCTTATGCGAAGTCGGTGTTCCATATCGAAAGGTACGAGGAGAAAGTCATGTCCAAGGCACATGAGATAATATACAGATATGATGATATTATGAATGAACAGCCATTGGGCGAGAAACTCCGCCAGCAGGCCAACCAGGAGACCACAGACATGGTGAGACGTGAGGCAAATTCAACCCTTGGCAGGGTTCTCTATGAACTCAGCAATCAGATGAAGAACTCGTATTCAAGATCTGATGCGTAGTAGGCAATGAGTGGCCGCTTACAGGTTATGATTATCCCTGTATTTACCCGGAGTCACGCCGTATTTCTTCTTAAACATCCTGTTGAAGTAGGACAGGTTGAAGAAGCCGCAGTTCTCCGCGACAGAGAGTATGCTTTCGTCATTGGAGGAGAGAAGTCTTGCGGCAACATTCAGCCTGAAGTCGTTCAGATATGATACAAATGACACCCCCATGGTGTTCTTGAAAAATCGCATAAAATGGGATTCAGAGAATCCACAGTAGGAGGCTATATCCGTTATGGATATGGCCTCTTTGTAATTTTCGTCTATGTAGGAGAGGATGAGTTTTGTTCTCTCCAGATCCCTGGCTCGGTTCTTCCTGTCTGCCTCATCCCTTGCGGTGGAGTTGGCATAGAGAATGTAGAAGAATTCAAAATAGCATCCCTTAAGTGCAAGGTGGTATCCCTTTGGCGTCTCTGAGCAGAGCTTGTCTACCCTGTTAAGACACGCGGAAAGAGACGGATATAATGGATCGTCCCTGTCATAAATACTCTTGATATCCACGTCGCCCGCCAGCAGAGGCAGGAAAAACTCGCTGTCCAGTGAGTCGTGATTTCTGGATCTGAACATGTCGACGGAGAAAAGAATATTCTCATATTCCATTGAATAGCCTTCGTGCTGGGAGATTCCGTGAATGTGTCCTGGCAGGATAATGACTATGTCACCCTCCTCAACATAGTGAGTTGTGAAGTCCACAGTCACATTTCCCTTGCCTTTTTTGATATAGATAATCTCCATAAATTCATGCCAGTGCAGAGACACAGAATTGAAGTCAAGTGGTATGGAGCACAGGTAAGTATTGTACGGAAACATCGGGTCCGCATGGGTCTTATTCTCCAGAAGATTTTCGTATTCAAGACTGTTCATATAACCATGTGCCTCCTTTTTGTTAATTCGACGATTTTTTACAGCTTTTACATATTGTACATCATCAAGATGATAGAATTGTACAATTAATTGCTTATATAATGCAAGCATAAAAGGGGAAATGCTAATAAAATACAAGCCATAACAGGAACTGTTCAGGAGGTATCATATATGAGTAAAGCGTTGGAGCGTGGCGCAGGAATACTCCTGCCGATAAGCAGCCTCCCATCACCATATGGAATTGGAACCATGGGAAGAGATGCTTATGATTTTGTTGATATGTTGAAAAGAGCAGGGCAGAAGTACTGGCAGGTGCTTCCGATAGGACCAACAAGCTTCGGTGACAGTCCTTATCAGTCGTTTTCAGCATTTGCGGGCAATCCGTATTTTATCGATCTGGATACATTGATAGCTGAAGGGCTTATCAAGAAAGAGGAGGTAGAATCCTACAAATGGGCTGACAGTGATGACGAGATCGACTACGCCAGAATATACAGACAGAGATTTGAAGTTCTCAGAAAAGCATTTGGCAGATCAGAGCACAAAGACAGCAGGGATTACGTAGATTTCATAGAGGAAAATGAACAGTGGATAGATGACTATGCGCTGTATATGGCGATCAAGGCTGATCATAACAATAGAGAATGGCTTGCGTGGGAACCGGCGATCAAGAAGAGAAAGCCGGAGGCTATGGCAGCTTACAGAGAAAAGCTTGGTGAAGACGTGGAATTCTACAAATTCCTTCAGTTCAAGTTCTACGAGCAGTGGATGCCATTAAAAGAGTATGCCAACAGAAACGGAATAAGCATCATTGGAGATATTCCGATCTATGTTGCACTGGACAGTGCTGATGTGTGGGCTAACACAGACCAGTTCCAGCTGTCCGGAAGCCTTGCACCGGCGGTTGTGGCAGGATGCCCACCAGACATGTTCTCAAGCTACGGACAGAAGTGGGGTAACCCGATTTATGACTGGGATGTCATGGAGAAGGATGATTTCGCGTGGTGGAAGAAGAGAATTGCTGCATCTGCAAAGCTCTACGACGTGATCCGTATAGATCATTTTATCGGAATAGTCAGATACTACAGCATCCCGGCAAATGGCGAGCCGAAGGATGGCTACTACAGACAGGGACCGGGAAAGAAACTCATCGATGCTATAGACAGTGCCATAGGTTCATCCAAGGTTATAGCAGAGGACCTCGGCGTGGTCGTGCCAGAGGTTCAGAAACTTGTAAAGGAATCCGGTTATCCGGGCATGAAGGTGTTGGAATTTGCATTTGACGGCAATACGGCAAATGAATATCTGCCGCACAATCACGCAAAGAACTACGTAGCGTATATTGGAACCCACGATAATGATATGCTGAAAAGTTATATCAGCGGACAGAGTGAGGAGCTTCAGGAATATATGATGAAGTACCTCATGGCGAACAGCCTGGATGATGTGGCAGAGAAGATGATACATGCACTTTACATGAGCTCAGCGGACACGGTCATACTTCAGATGCAGGATATTCTGGGCAAGGACAACAGTGCCAGAATGAACTATCCATCAACGCTTGGCGGCAACTGGAAGTGGAGGCTTACCAAGGGCGCAACATGGGAATTTACACAGGAACATATAGATAAATTAAGGGATCTCACCAGACTGTATGGAAGAAACAGGGTGAAGACGTATATTTGTAAGGAGGATATTATGTTAAAGGACATTTGCATGAAGAAATACAACAAGGAGATCAAGGACTGCACAAACGAGGAGATCTACTTCGCACTCCTTGATATGACAAAGAAGCTCGCAGACGGAAAGGTTTCAGAGGAGGGACAGAAGAAGGTTTATTACATCTCAGCAGAGTTCCTCATAGGAAAGCTTCTCTCGAACAATCTCATCAACCTTGGTGTATTTGACGAGGTTAAACAGGTGCTTGCTGAGAATGGCAAGAGCATCTATGACATAGAGGAGGTTGAACCGGAGCCATCACTTGGAAATGGCGGTCTTGGAAGACTTGCAGCATGTTTCCTCGACTCCATGGCAACCCTCGGACTTCACGGAGATGGAATTGGACTTAATTACCACATGGGTCTGTTCAAGCAGGTATTTGAGAACAATTACCAGAAGGAGACTGCAAATCCTTGGATTGAGGCAGACAGCTGGCTCGAGAAGACAGACGTTACCAACACGATCACATTTGGCAATCTGAAAGTCCAGTCAAGAATGTACGATATAGATGTAACCGGATACGAGAACAGAACAAATAAGCTCCACCTCTTCGATATCGAGAGCGTTGACGAGTCCATCATGGAGCCGGGCGGAATTAACTTCGACAAGACAGACATTGCAAAGAACCTGACACTCTGCCTGTACCCGGACGACAGCGATGAGGCTGGAAATCTTCTCCGTATCTACCAGCAGTATTTCATGGTGGCAAATGGTGCAAAGCTCATTCTTGATGAGGCTAAGGCAAAGGGTTCAAATCTTCACGATCTGGCTGATTATGCAGCAGTTCAGATCAATGATACACATCCTTCAATGGTGATCCCTGAGTTCATCAGACTTCTTACCGCTGAGGGAATATCATTTGACGAGGCTACAGAGATCGTGACAGAGGTGTGCGCATACACCAACCACACTATCCTTGCAGAGGCTCTTGAGAAGTGGCCGCTTGCTTACCTTGAGAAGGTTGTTCCACAGCTTGTTCCTATCATCAAGAAGCTGGACGAGAAGGTTCGTAACAGATACAAGGATGAGAGCGTATATATCATCGACAAGGATCAGAGAGTGCACATGGCACACATCGATATACATTATAGCCACAGTGTAAACGGTGTTGCATACCTTCACACAGAGATCCTCAAGGATTCTGAGCTGAACAACTTCTACAAGATCTATCCTGAGAAGTTCAACAATAAGACAAATGGTATCACATTCAGAAGATGGCTTCTCCACTGCAACGAGCAGCTTGCAGCATATATCACAGAGCTCATCGGTGACGGCTACAAGAAGGATGCAGAGAAACTGAATGACCTCGCTAAGTTCTATGATGATGATGCAGTCCTTGGCAGGATCATGGATATCAAGAAGCAGAACAAGGTCGTTCTCAAGGATTACCTTAAGGAGACACAGAACATTGACATAGATGAGAATTCTATCTTTGATATACAGGTTAAGAGACTTCATGAGTACAAGCGTCAGCAGATGAACGCACTCTGGGTTATCCACAAGTACTTCGATATCAAGGCAGGAAATCTTCCAAAGACTCCTGTGACTGTAATATTTGGCGCAAAGGCAGCTCCTGCATACACCATCGCAAAGGATATCATTCATCTCATCCTCTGCCTGCAGCAGCTCATCGATAATGACCCAGAGGTGAGCCCATACCTCAAGGTTGTCATGATCGAGAACTACAATGTGTCAAAGGCAGCAAAGATCATACCTGCATGTGACATTTCAGAGCAGATCTCACTTGCATCAAAGGAGGCATCAGGTACCGGAAACATGAAGTTCATGCTGAACGGCGCGCTTACACTCGGAACAAGAGATGGTGCAAATGTTGAGATTGGAGAGCTTGTCGGCGAGGATAACATTTACTTCTTCGGCGAGTCAAGCGAGGCAGTCATCGACCACTATGCAAAGGCTGATTATGTGTCAAAGGATTACTACGAGCAGCCTGAGATCAAGAAGCTTGTTGATTTCATCGTGAGCGATGAGCTCCTTGAGATCGGACAGAAGGAAAGCCTTGAGAGACTTCACAACGAACTTATCGTAAAGGATTGGTTCATGACACTCCTCGATGTTGAAGATTATATCAAGACCAAGGAAGGCGTACTTGTAGACTACGAGGATCGTAAGACTTGGGCAAAGAAGGCACTTGTCAACATCAGCAAGGCTGGATTCTTCTCATCAGACAGAACCATCGCTGAGTACAACAAGGACATTTGGAGATTATAATATAAAACTTAGTTTATTTCACAGCAGGGGACGGAGGGGTCAGGCACCTCCGTCCCCTTTTGATTTAGGTTTTGGTGGCGAACAGGAAGTAAGTCGGTTATAATTAAATATACTAAAGTTGTAATGTGATGCGAAAACAGTTCACATCAAGAAAAAGGAAGGCGGTGGAGAGATGTATAGAATACTGATCGTTGATGACGAGAGAATAGAGAGAAACGGGATAAGATTCCTCCTGAAAAAGCTGAATATGGAATTTGATATCGACGAGGCGGTAAACGGTCTTGATGCATTGGAGAAGATGCGTCAGGAGAATTATGATATCCTCCTCACCGATGTGAAGATGCCTTTCATGGACGGTATAGAACTCATTGACAATGTGGTAAATGAGAAGAAGAAAATGAGATGTGTGATATTCAGCGGCTGCAATGAATTTGACTATGCAAAGAGAGCAATAAGGCTGGGAGTTGTGGATTATATATTGAAACCGGTCGACCCGAAGGAGTTTAAGGAGACGTTGGAGAAGGTTGTGGATGAGCTAGAGGCGGCTAAAGCCTCGGATGAGCTCAAGAGCAAGAGCATGGAATTCCTTTATGAGCATGCGCTATATATGCTTGTAAATGGCGAAGATATAGAGAGTATACGCAGGGAGTACAACGGTCTGAACCTGAATTTCGCCAGATTTAAGAGAATTCTGCTGGTTGAATTTAATCACGATTTCTTTGGAAGACGAGATGTAGATTTCAAGAAAAATGAGAAGATAATGGCACTTGGAATACAGAGATACCTCAATCTGAATCAACAGCAGGAACTTATTTTTCTGGGCGATGAAACAGATGCGGTTTACACGGCCCAGGAGCTTGCCAGGATAATTAAAAGTGATTACGATGAGGAATGTTTTATAGCAGTTTCATCGGATATAGAGAACCCTGAGAACATGAAACAGAAGGTCGATGAGCTTGATGAGCTTATGGACAATAAGTTTTATCATCCGGAGATAAAGGTGTTCTACCCAAATATGGAGAGCGATTCGTCAGGAATGATCCAGTTTGATGATGACACCCTCATGAAACAGATGAAACAGGACATCAAGATGAAGGATGTGGAGGCACTCAGGGAACATTTTGACAAATTCTGTGAAAAGTACAGGCACAAGAATGAGTGTTCACAGATATATATAAAGTTTCTCTACTCAAATCTTTTGAAGGACATATATGGCAGTATAGACGGAACAGGTGAGGCGGATCTTAACAAGGATGTTGAAAAGATGTATATGACGACAGATTTTCAGAGTCTTACAGGTCTTGTTGAGGTTGCGATAGACAGACTCGCGGCCTGCTTTGAGGACAAGAGTCAGACCGGACATAAGGAAGTGGAGATAGTAAAGCAGTATATTTACAGGAATTACGGGAGCGAGCTAGGCATAGATATGCTTGCGGATATGGTATATCTTGCCCCAAGTTATCTCAGCACAGTGTTTAAGAAAGAGACGGGACAGAACCTGAGCAAATTTATCAAGTCATACAGAATGGAGCGGGCAAGGGATATGCTTGAGAATAGTATGGCGAAGATTGTAGATATAGGTGCGATGTGTGGTTATCAGAATGTATCCTATTTTTGCTCGAGTTTCAGGGAGTTTTATGGAGTGAGCCCTCAGAAATTCAGGGAGAGCGGTGTTGCAGGCGGTGAGTAGACATACAGCAGACTTGGAAAAGGACGATTGCAGAACTCGTTAAGCAGGGGGATCGTAGATGAACAAAGGTGGAGTCAAGAAGAGATTTCGTGATATGAAGCTGACTGGCAAAATGGTTGTTATTTATCTGCTGGCCGGACTTGTGCCTGTTATGATAATACTGGGTATAACATATATGGAGATGAAAAAGATCCTGTGGGCCCGGGAGACAACAATCTTGGAATCTTATGTCAGCCAGACCACGGATTCCATGGACAATGAATTGGAGATATATAACAACCTCTCTAAATATATATCGTATAACCAGTCGATTGCAAAGATACTGAGCGCGGATCAATCGGCATATCAGAATTATGAGCAGTTCAGTACGGTGATCGATCCCCTGCTGGCATCGATCATGTATTTCCATGAGGATGTAAATCAGGTCACGATATATACTGACGCCAGTGATGTGAAACATGGGTCAACAGTTGCACCGTTAAAAGATCTGGCGGATGGAACGCATGCATATGATGATCTGGATAACAATATACACTGGCATATTGATCTGGAAAGCCGAACTGCATTTTCAGTCAGCCGGATGGCTATGCTGGAGCAGAAAGGTGCCAAGGGCGTTTTGTATGTAGGCGTGGATTATGACAGTGTATTTCAACCGCTTTATACAGAGACAATGTTTGATAATTATGGGCTTATCATAGAGGATGAGTATGGACATATGATATTCAACAAGAATACATTTGCCGATGAGCAGTCAGCATATGAATTGGATGTGGATAAATTCGATGCCCTGAGAGAGATGGAAAATTCAGGGTATCAGTTCATAGATAAGACGTCCAAGGCGACCGGTTGGAACATATGTGTATACAAACCGAACAAACTTATAATCTCATCGGTTCGTCCGATACTTATAATAGCGGTGGCGGCACTTCTGGTAAGTATGCTCGCAGGTATATTATGTATAAATATGGTATCAGAATTTATAACGAAGCGAATCAAAAATCTTCAGAAGACTATGAAGGCCACCGAGACAGGAAATCTGGGCATGGTTATAGAAAATGACAGTACAGATGAGATTGGTGATCTTATAAATGGCTACAACAGCATGAGTAAGCGCCTTGATGAGACTGTCAATGAGGTATATCAGAGCAAGATCAAGGAAAAAGAATACGAGATGAGGGCACTTCAGGCCCAGATCAACCCGCATTTCCTGTACAATTCTCTGTCTATGATCAATTGGAAAGCCCTTGAGGCGGAGCAGGAAGACATAAGCCGGATCACCTTGTCTCTGTCCACATTCTACAGGACAGCCCTGAACAAAGGAAAAAACATCCTGCTTGTCAAAGATGAGATAGCAAATATCAAGTCGTATCTTGATATCCAGCTTGCCATGCATGACAACAGCTTTGATGTGGTGTACGACATAGATGACAGTATCTTAAAATACGAAACATTGAATCTGATACTCCAGCCGCTGCTTGAAAACGCGATAGGGCATGGAATTGACGTCAAGACTGATGGCAGAGGAGAGATACGCATAGAGGGAAAGGAGAATGGAGATTTCATTGACTTTACCGTATCTGACAACGGTGTCGGTATGACAAAGACCCAGGCCGCCCTGATCCTGTCCAAGTCGTCCAATGGCTACGGTGTGTCAAATGTAAACGAGAGGATCAAGCTATATTATGGAGAGAAGTACGCGGTGAAGATCGAAAGCACCCCAGGAGCCGGCACGAAAGTAATGCTCCACTTCCCAAAGAGAGTAGAAAACTAGAAAAATTATAAAAAATACGAAGAGTGGATGTACCTTTTGAAGCTTATTAAAGCTCAAGAGGTACATTTTTTTATACTTTTGTGGACATAATAACAATGCATAACGGCGGATCTCCGCGGCACACTCCGGAGCGGTGCCCGTCCATCAAAAAAATTCAACATATCTAAAAAATCCAACATGTTTCTAAAATCATTGATATATACGGATTGGAAACGTTTTCTTATAATAATGACATAAGGTAAAGGTACTGCAAAGGTGTTAAAAACATTCAATCAAAACTATATTTTTAAGGAGGAACGGTTATGAGAGTTAAGAGATTTGCAGCAGTTGCACTTGCGGGTGTAATGGGAATGTCAATGCTGGCAGGATGTGGAGATTCAGGAAAGGATGAGTCAACAACAGCAGCAAAGAGTGATGCATCAGAGGCTACAGATGCAACAGAGGCAGCTTCAGAGGAAGAGGCAATCAAGACAACACTTACAGTCTGGGGACCAGCTGAGGATCAGTCACCTGATTACGGCGAGTGGTTACAGACAACATGTGAGGCATTCAAGAAAGAGCATCCAAACTGGGATATCACATTTGAGTATGGTACATGTAGTGAGGGTGATGCTGGAAAGACTGTAACACAGGATGTTTCAGCGTCAGCAGATGTATACATGTTCGCAAATGACCAGTTACAGACTCTGATCGATGCAGGTGCTATCTCAGAGCTCGGCGGAAGCACAGCAGATTATGTTAAGTCAACAAATTCACAGGCGATCGTAGATTCTATCACAGTTGATGGAGGTATCTATGGTGTGCCATTTACAACAAATACATGGTTTATGTACTACAACAAGAAGACATTTACAGAGGATGATGTAAAGAGCCTTGACACAATGCTTGAGAAGGGTAAGGTTTCATTCCCACTCTCAAACTCATGGTACATCGCAGCATTCTACCTTGCAAATGGCGGAACATTATTCGGTGATGGTACAGACAATGATGCAGGAATCAACTTCGGTGGTGACAACGGCAAGGCTGTTACAGACTACCTGGTAGATCTTGTAAACAACAAGAACTTTGTAAACGATGAGTCAGGTGTTGGTATCTCAGGTATGACAGATGGTTCAATATCAGCAATGTTCTCAGGCTCATGGGACTACGCAGCATTACACGATGCACTTGGAGATGATCTCGGAATCGCAGTTATGCCAACAGCCAAGATCGGCGGTGCGGACAAGCAGCTCCTCTCATTTGCAGGATCAAAGGCAATCGCTGTAAATCCTAACTGTGAGTATCCACAGGTTGCAGTTGCACTTGCACTCTACCTTGGAAATGAGGCATCACAGGAGTCACACTACACAGCAAGAAACATCGTTCCATGTAACACAAGCCTTCTTGAGAGCGATGCAGTTAAGGGCGATGCACTTGTAACAGCTCAGAATGCAACATTCGATACAACAGCATTCATCCAGCCATTTGTTCCTAAGATGAGCAACTACTGGACACCAGCAGAAAACTTTGGTAAGTCTCTCGTAAATGGTGAGGTTACACACGACAACGCAGCAGATATGACAGAGTCATTCAACACATCACTTAACACTGATGTAGCACAGTAAAAATACTAGTTATATATTTCAAAAACAGGTGCTCCATTCATCTACAGGTGATGGGGCACTTGTAATAAGAAGAGATAATAATTTACTTTGAGACGGAGGTGTTAGGATGGCTCAGGCTATAACAAATAAAAAAAGCAAAATAAAGAAAATACGAAGATCTGATTACCCATATACCGTTGCACAGGCAGCGGCAAATGGAGACATAGCTACCAGAATTTCATTTCTGATCTTGGGGTTTGGAAGCATAGTCAGAAAACAGTTTGTAAAGGGATTTTCGTACCTAGTACTTGAGGTACTGTTTATATGGTTTATGATAAAGCATGGAGCATCACTACTGGTGGATATCTTCCATCTGGGTGGTCAGGAACAGCAGAAGGTCTGGAATGATGCAAAGGGTGTATTTGAATATACCCAGGGTGACAACTCTCTGCTCATGCTCCTGTACGGTGTGGCAACACTGTTTATAATTTTCGCATTCATCTGCCTTTGGGTAGTAAGTATAGAGAGCGCATACAAAGCGTATTGCCTGTGGGATAAAGGCAAAAAGGTTCCAAAGTTTAAGGACGATGTGAAGAGTCTGTTTGACAGCAATCTTCATGCATTTCTTCTTCCACTTCCTGTACTTGGAGTCGTTGTATTTACGATATTGCCATTGGTTTTCATGATATTTATGGCATTTACAAATTACAGCAAGCTTGGTTCACATACAGTTATATTCAACTGGGTTGGACTGAAGAATTTTGCAAAGATATTGAACTTTAGTGATGCAATAGGAAGTACATTCTGGTCAGTGCTTGGCTGGACGCTTGTTTGGGCTGTGGCAGCCACATTTAGTAACTACTTCCTTGGAATGATACTCGCAATGGTGATCAACAGAAAGGGAACCAGGGCAAAAGGTATGTGGAGAGCAATCTTCATGCTCTCAGCAGCGGTTCCGCAATTCGTATCACTTCTTCTGATGAGAACGATCTTCAGTCAGAATGGTATCGTCAATACATTACTTATAAATAACGGAATAATCGACAATGCTATTCCATTCTGGAGCAATGCAACACTTGCCAGAGTCATGGTAATTGTCATCAATATCTGGATAGGAATTCCATTTACCGTCATGCAGGTCACAGGAATTCTCCAGAGCATACCGGAGGAGATATACGAGGCTGCGAGAGTTGACGGAGCAGGCCCGGTAAAGATCTTCTTCAAGATCACTCTTCCTTATATGTTGTTTGTCACAGCACCATATCTGATAACAACATTTGCAGGAAATATAAACAACTTTAACGTTATCTACCTTCTGTCAAATGGAGCGCCTACCCCGGTTGGAAAGACTGCCGGAAAGACAGATCTTCTTGTCACATGGCTCTATAAGCTGACGGTTGATAATCAGTACTACAACTTAGGTGCTGTTATAGGTATAATGACATTCATAGTTCTCGCTGTTGTGTCACTGGTAACTTACCACAACACCGCATCATATAAAGATGAGGAGGGATTTCAGTAATGGCTAAATCAAATAATAATGAGATTAAAGCAAGAAGCAAATGGACACTGGGAGACATCGTGGTTCATATCATACTGGTAATCCTTTCGGTTATCTGGGTATTGCCGATCGCATGGATAATCATGATAAGCTTCAGAGGAGAGAAAGGACAGTATGTTTCAACTCTGCTGCCAAAGTCTCTGACTCTGGCAAACTATACAAAGCTTTTTACAGACACAGGTATTCTGAATTTCATGCAGATGTTCAAGAATACTTTGATAATAGCAATTTTCTCATGTATAATATCAACAGCGTTCGTGCTTGCAGTTTCATACTGTATGTCAAGAATGCGTTTCAGACTGAGAAAGCCATTTATGAATGTGGCACTTATCCTTGGAATGTTCCCGGGATTCATGGCTATGATAGCTGTGTATTACATCCTTAAGGTTCTGGGACTTTCAGAAGGCTCACTCATCAGGGTTGCTCTGGTACTCGTATATTCAGGCGGTTCAGGACTTGGATTCTATATCGCCAAAGGATTCTTTGATACTATACCAAAGTCGCTGGAAGAAGCAGCATACCTTGATGGTGCTACAAGATGGCAGTCATTTACAAGGATCATCATACCACTCAGCCGACCGATCATAGTTTATACGGTTCTGAATTCGTTCCTTGCACCATGGATTGATTTTGTGTTTGCCAAGGTTATATGCAGAGCCAACAAGGACTATTACACAGTATCCATCGGACTTTGGAACATGCTCGAGAAAGAGTATGTGTACAACTGGTTCAACTCATTTGCGGCTGGCGCAGTGCTGATATCCGTACCGATTATCATTCTCTTTATGATAATGCAGAAGTGCTACAAGGATAGCATGTCTGGAGGCGTAAAGGGTTAAGGATAATATATGAAATTATTTGCAAAACCTAAGTGGAATGAGGAAAGCATATGCCAGCAATGAAGTATCTGAAAAAAATAATAACATGTGTGCTAACAATTACCCTTATAATAATATGTGGCTGCCAGGACAATAACACCCCCTCCAACCCGTCTAAGGCGACCACAGATGCAGAATATGAGTCTGCCATGCATATTGCGGAGACAACGCCGCTTGGAAGGTATCCGGAACAGCTCACCTATACCCTGGGAAAGCTGTCCGGTGCAAATAATTCAAATCTCCCACAGGGAGAAACGTATGAAAATAACGCATACACACAGATATTAAATGAAATCTTAAATGTGCAGAACCAGGATATATTTGAGGCTGCTGATAATCAGTATGATGATAATGTATCCATGGTGATAGCACAGAAGGATCTTCCGGATGTGATGATCGTCCAGGACATGGATGAGCTGCAGTATCTGGTGGAAAATGACATGATCGAGGATCTCACAGACAGTTATAACAACTGTATGAGTGAAACGATAAAGAACATATATAAGAGTTATGGCAGCAGTATCATGGATGTGGTCACATTTGATGACCGTATCATGGCCATACCTGAGACAAATATATCAGATGGACCAAATCTGATATGGCTTAGAAAAGACTGGATGGATAAGCTGGGACTTGATGCTCCGAGAACACTTTCGGATGCGGAGGAGATCATCAGGCAGTTTATTGAGAAGGATCCGGGAAATAATGGTGTAGGAAGTACCGTAGGGCTGGTGGCAGACACAAGTCTCTGCGGCGGTTGTGGTTATAGCAGCGAGTACACGCTCGACATTGTATTTGCCGCATATGGGGCATTTCCGAAACAGTGGATAAAGGATGAGGACGGAAATGTTGTGTATGGTTCTGTACAGCCGGAGGCAAAGAAGGCTCTGGAGCATATACATGAGATGTACGAGGAAGGGATTCTGGATCGGAATTTCCTCATGCGGACAAGCAGCAACATAATAGAACTCATAGTGAATGGACAGTGTGGTTCATTCTTTGGACCATGGTGGGCGCCAAATAATCCTCTTATGGACGCTGTAGCGGCCGATCCAACAGCAAAGTGGGAACCATATCTGCTTGCCACAGAGGAAAACGGCTCAACGAGTTATCACACTCAGGTTCCATATGGCAACTTCGTGGTAGTCAGAAAGGGATATGAGCACCCGGAGATAGTGTGCAAGATAATAAGTGTGCTGTTCGACTATGTAAGATATGAGGACAAAGACAATCAGGCTATAAAGGATTACTACAAACTCAATGTGGATCCTACCGCAAGACCACTTGCAATGAACGTGGACTACAACAATGCACTTCAGATATGCTATGGCGAGCTGAACCACGTGTTCTCTGGCATAAGGCAGCCGGATGATCTGAATCTGCTGGAACAATCTTATTATGAGGCGTGTGAGTCATATCTCAAGAATGAAGATAATGCGTCATCGGAGGACTGGGCGGCATATACATCCCGTATAACTGCATGCAAGATCCTCAATGATGCGCGTACAAATAAAGTCGAATCTCTGTACTTCGGTGAGACTGAGACCATGGTGTCAGACTGGTGGCACCTTGAGAATCTGGAGAGCAATACTTACCTGAAGATAGTTACAGGTGAAGCAGATCTGGATGAATTTGACAGTTTTGTGGACAACTGGTATAAGTCCGGTGGAACAACGATCACCGATGAAGTTCGAAGGGAGTGCCGGTAGATATGATAAGAGCAATAGTATTTGATTTAGATGATACATTATACGACTGCCTTCACGAGAATGATAAGGCAGTGGATGACACTGTGAGATATGTGGCAAATGAACTTCTTCATATAGATGAAGTGACAGTGATGAAAGCCTTTGAAGAAGGCAGAGACATGGTAAAGGATCAGCTCTCTGCCTGGGATATGGCGGCGCAGCACAATAGGGTGCTGTACTTCCAGAAGATGCTGGAGATTCTGGGGGTATCACCATTTAAGTATGACCTGCAGGTGTACAACTATTTCTGGAACAATTTCCTGAACAAGATATCCATATTCCCCGGGGCATTGGAGTTTATAGATGATATGAAAGCCAGAGGAATAAAGATTGGTATCTGTACAGATATGACTGCGCATATCCAGTTCAGGAAGATAGACAGACTTGGACTTACGGGCAGACTTGACGCAATGATAACAAGCGAGGAGGCTGGTATAGAAAAGCCGAACCGCAGGATGTTCGATATGATAGCTACAAAGCTGGGCGTAAAGAACGATGAGGTCATCTATGTGGGCGATAGCTACAAGAAGGATGTCATGGGAGCGAAAAATGCTGGAATGACACCGGTGTGGTATTTGTCGCTGCAGAACAAGACGGACGAGGATGTACTGGCTGTGTCCAGCTATCCGGAACTTAAGAACATAGTGAATAGGGCGATGTAAAAATGCCGGAGTGCGTGATAATTAAAAATCACATACTCCGGCTTATTTTGTTTAATATCCGTATTTCTTTTTATTTTTTATAAGGAAGGTGATAGTTATGACAAGGGTCACAGCCTCCGCTACGGCCACAGCACACCAGATTCCATTGATGCCAAACACCATAGGCAGCATCAACACCGCTGCAAGCTGTATCACCAGTGTTCTGAGGAAAGATATGGTTGCGGATACAAGCCCGTTGCCTAGACCTGTGAAGAAACCTGAGCCAAATACGTTGAATCCGCAGAACAGGAATGATATGGAAAAAAGCATCATACCGGTCTGGGTCATACGGCATAGTGTATCATCATAGCCAACAAATATTCTTGCGATAGGGAGTGCCAGAACCTCGGACAAAACCGTCATTGTTATGGCTGTGACGGCGGTGATCACAAGGCTTTTTTTAAGCAGGCTGTGCAGCTGTTTTTTGTTACCGGCACCATAGTTATAACCGATGATAGGCGTGACTCCGATGGTATAACCGAAGAATATTGCCATGAATATGAATGACACATACATTATCACACCATATGCTGCTATACCATTTTCATTCGCAAGTTTCATAAGCTGCAGGTTATAGACTACAGACACAAGGGATGTGGACAGGTTGGTAAGCATCTCAGAAGAGCCGTTTCCACAGGCTTTCCAGATACACTTCCAGTCAAACTTTGCTTTCGTCAGTTTTAACGATCCTGTTGTGTTGGTCGCAAAATATATGAGCGGTACTACACTTCCTATAATCTGTCCGCACACTGTGGCAGCCGCAGCTCCGGCTATGCCGAGGCGGAACACAAACATGAGAAGAAAATCAAGTACCATGTTGGTGATACCCGCAAGTACTGAAACCAGCAGACCAAGATTTTGTTTCTCTGCCGTTGTAAGAAAACTCTGAAAACTGTTCTGAAGCATAAAAAACGGCTCTGACAGAATGAGTATTCTTCCGTATAATATGGCGTCTGAGCGTATAGTATCGCTGGCTCCGAGGAGCTCGACTATCTGGGGCATGAAGACAAATCCTATGACTGCCACAATGCAGGACGAGATGATGATAAGCCACACCAGCATCGAGAATACTTCATTTGCCTTTTTCTTTTCCCCGAGCCCCATATAATATGAAGTCAGTGCGCTGCCTCCCGTACCGATCATGAATCCTATGGCGGATATCGCCATCAGCACAGGCATGACCAGATTGACCGCTGCAAATGGATTCTTGCCTATGATGTTGGAGACAAAGTAGCCGTCCACAATGCTGTAGATGGATGTCATGATCATCATGGCAATGCACGGCAGCACATATCTTATAAGCTTTTTATATGTAAATGAATCAGAAAGTCTTATTTCCATAATCCTTCAGTTCCTTTCTTAAGGTAATCGAGCTGACGCTGCATGAGTGAGAGCAGAAGTTCTCTTTCCTCATCCGTAAAACTCGAAAATGATGAAATATCAGCATTTGTCAGTGGCGTAATATATTTGTTGGCGAATGAGACTCCATTTTCCGTGATTGATAAATATTTGATGTTCCCTGCACCTTTGTGTGTTGTCAGAGAAATGAGTCCCTTGCCTTCCAGTTTTTTGACAGCAGAGTTGCATGTCTGTCTGGGTATGAACCATGTGTCGCATAGCTCTGCCTGAGTAAGTTCAGCTTTATTCTCAATGGTCAATATATAAATTATCCAGAAAGCAGTTTCAGGCAGCCCGGAGTTTCTTGCCGCCTCCTGCCAGATATCGTCCTGAGCTTTCCAGAGGGTGTTAAATATGCGTAGCTGTTCTTGTAAATGACTGTCTTTATATGCGATCATAAAATATGAAAAAACTCCTTTAATTATTATTGGGGTGCAAATTTAAACCCATAGCAATGAGAAAGTATTTTCTTAAAATATATGATATTTGATCGGGAAAGCACCACTATCCAATATAAATCCGAAATCGGATTTAGTCAAGCAAGTTTATATAAATTTTAATAAGAGGACAGGATAGTGGGTTAAGTAAAGATATGCATAAATATTTTCATTTAAAGGTATGTGAAGGTGTTGTTTTGGGTAGGTAGTGTGGCTATAATAATAGACATGGGCTATGAAATTATAGATATATGTTATGGTTGACAGAAATCTATGCGGTGTGAAGAAAGTAGTCATGGCTAGGGAAGGAGTGTACACATATGGGTTTTTTAACAGGTAAGACAGCGATAATAACAGGAGGCGGACGTGCAGTTCTCAGCGATGGAAGCTGTGGATCCATCGGATACGGAATAGCGACAGCATATGCCAAGGAAGGTGCCAATCTGGTGCTTACAGGACGTAATGTCAAGAAACTTGAGGATGCAAAGGCAGAGCTTGAGAGCAAATATGGGATCAAGGTTCTTGCAGTCCAGGCTGATGTAAACGCAGGTGCGGACAACGAGAGCGTCGTCAAGAACGTTGTGGAGCAGACAGTTAAGGAATTTGGAAGAATAGATGTGCTCATCAACAATGCGCAGGCATCTGCATCAGGCGTTACCATCGCAGATCACACAACAGCACAGTTTGACCTTGCCATATATTCAGGTCTTTACGCTGCATTTTACTATATGCAGGCATGCTATCCATATCTGAAGGAGACAAAGGGTTCAGTCATCAACTTTGCATCAGGTGCAGGCCTCTTTGGAAATTACGGACAGTGCGCATATGCGGCAGCGAAGGAAGGCATCAGGGGCCTTACAAGAGTAGCAGCTACAGAGTGGGCAGCTGACGGAATAAATGTCAATATAGTATGTCCTCTCGCATGGACATCACAGCTTGAGAACTTTGAGAAGGCATATCCGGATGCGTTCAAGGCAAATGTTAAGATGCCGCCAATGGGACACTTCGGAGACGTAGAGAAGGAGATTGGACGTGCATGCGTGGCACTCGCATCACCGGATTTCAAGTACATGAGTGGTGAGACGATCACACTTGAGGGCGCAATGGGACAGAGACCATAGTGCAGTCAATATATCAAATATGGCTTATGCTATGATAATGGAATATGATGTAGATGCGAAACCTGGTTCGCGGCTTGCATAAAAAATGAGCGTAACACAATAATACCCAGATGGGAAATGTGTTATGCTCATTTTGTTTAGCCGACTCAGTCATCAACTATATCTCAAACCAGATGGTTGTCCGCTTGTCGTTAATAAGACACAAGGTTTCTTAAAAAAATATGAAATATCTGCCATCATCCTTGAATAACCTTACTTGGAGTACTTATAATAGAACTTTGTTAAAGAAATAATGAGATGTCATGGGCAGTCGATGCAAAATGCTGCTCGATGCATAACATTTGCCGACCATATACACAGGAAGAGGTGTTTTATTTGGATACAAACTCAGAAAGCAATTTGGATACACGAGGAGTCCCGATCATGGGTCTTACCTCGGAGGAAGTAAGGAAAAGGATCGACAATGGACAGACCAATCACACGGATATAAGTACGCAGAAGACTGTGGGGCAGATCGTCAAGTCCAACCTGCTTACGTACTTCAATCTTATATTCCTCATACTTACGGTGCTGCTATGTATCGTTGGTTCATTTAGGAATCTGACTTTCCTGCCGGTCATCATAGGCAATACGGTTATAGGAATATTTCAGGAGTTGCGTGCAAAAAAGACTCTTGACAAGATGAGCATGTTAAATGCGCCGCATTCGATAGTTGTGAGAGACGGAGAACAACAGCAGATACAATCAGAGGAACTGGTTAAGGACGATATCATCATTCTGTCGGCAGGCAATCAGATATGTGCTGACGCTACGGTGCTCAGCGGCAGTATATCGGTAAATGAAGCCCTGCTCACCGGTGAGTCGGATGAGATCAAGAAGAAATCAGGTGATCGACTCATGTCCGGAAGCTTTGTGGTGTCCGGGCAGTGCTATGCCAAGCTTGACAAGGTGGGCAATGAGTCATACATATCACAGCTCACAGCCCAGGCGAAGGCCATGGGTGATGGCGAACAGTCAGAGATGATCAGGTACATCAACAAGCTTGTAAAATGGGTTGGAATCATCATCATACCAGTGGGAATCATATTGTTCTGCCAGGCGTATATCATGAATGGAGAGACATTCAAGAAGAGTGTTGTATCGATGGTTGCGGCGGTTCTCGGAATGATCCCTGAAGGACTTTATCTGCTCACAACTGTTGCGCTTGCGCTCAGCACAATAAGACTTGCGAAGAAACAAGTGTTACTGCATGACATGAAGAGTATAGAGACACTCGCGAGAGTCGATGTACTCTGTGTTGATAAGACCGGAACCATCACTGAGCCGGGTATGCAGGTTACAGAGCTGGTGATAAGCGGCAGATGCGGCGATGCCGAGATGGACAAGAGAGCATTTGCACATCTGCTGGCGGATTACTCGGCGGTCATTGAGGACAACAATGCCACAATGGAGGCGATCAGAGCCTATGTGGCTAAGAATGAGATAGAGAAGGGCAGCAGGACACTGCTCAAGACACAGCCTTTCACATCAGCGAACAAATACAGCAAGGTGTCATTTGTCGAGGGAGACTATATGCTTGGTGCTCCGGAGTTTATAATGAAGGATAGGTATGAGGATATATCCGAAGAGATAGAGGAGTACCAGAGCAAGGGATACAGAGTCCTTCTTATGGCGGAGTCAGGAGAGGATTCTATTGGTTCGGTAAGACCATTAGGAGGCATATCTCCTATTGGTTATATAGTGCTTTCAAATCCAATAAGGGAAAATGCGGAGAGCACATTTACATATTTCAAAGAGCAGGGCGTTGCCATAAAAGTCATATCCGGAGATAACCCTGCCACAGTATCAGAGGTGGCAAAGCGGGCAGGCATAGATGGAGCGGAGAACTATGTGGATGCGTCCACTTTGGAGTCTGAGAAGGATATAACTGAGGCTGTGGATAAATATACAGTATTTGGAAGAGTTACGCCTAAACAGAAGCAGCTCATAGTCAGGGCGCTCCAGAAACAGAAACACACGGTTGCCATGACTGGTGATGGTGTAAATGATATACTCGCAATGAAGGATGCCGATTGCAGTATTGCAATGGCATCCGGAAGTGAAGCGGCTGCGCAGGCGGCACAGACGGTGCTTCTGGATTCGGATTTCGGACGTATGCCATATGTGGTGTTTGAGGGAAGACAGGTGGTCAACAATATACAGAGATCAGCAAGCCTCTTCCTTGTTAAGAATATATTCTCACTGCTGATGGCCATATTCTCAGCGATATTTGCGATCACATATCCGCTGGAGCCTTCACAGATATCGCTCATAAGCATGTTCACCATAGGATTGCCGGGATTCCTGCTGGCACTTGAGCCGAACAGGGATCGTATAGAGGGAAACTTTATGGTAAATGTCATGTTAAAAGCATTGCCTGCAGGACTCACGGATGTGTTGTCGGTCGGAGCACTTGTAATCTGCGGACAGGTCTTCAATCTCCCGAGTGAGGACATAGCCACAGCCGGCACAATGCTTCTTGCGGTTGTCGGATTCATGATAATAATCAAGATCAGCCATCCGTTCAACAAGATGAAGTATGGTGTACTTCTTATCAACATAATCGGACTGCTGTTCTGTGGCCTTTTCCTCGGCAGGCTGTTTGCCATAGAGTCGATATCCAACATATGTTTCCTGCTCATGGTTGTATTTGCATTTGCGGCGGAATCCATGTTCAGGTATCTGACATTGTTTGTTGAAAAGCTCAGCAGCTTCTTTGGAGACGAGAAGAACAGACGTAAGATCAGAAGAAAGATAAGGAAATATAACATTTTTAAGTAGAGAATTGTCGAAAAAAGAATATAATAAACATAAAGATATACTCATAAGAAGCAACATTGTTTTTTATGAGTATGTTTGTTTATAAGGATGATATGAACAGCTTAGATAACAGGAGGTATGCATGGCAAATTCAACTAAAAAAGCACTTGAGGCATCTCTGAAAAAGCTTCTCAAGGAGAAGCCATTTGACAAGATAACGATAGCGGATCTCACTGGAGACTGCGGGATAAGTAGAATGACATTCTATTATCATTTTCAGGACATATATGAGCTTGCCGAGTGGGTGTGTATAGAGGATGGGAAGCAGGCACTGAAGGATAAGAAGACCTACGATACCTGGCAGGAGGGCATGATACAGGTGTTTGAGGCTGTGCTTGAGAACAAGCCCTTTATCGTAAATATATATAGGTCGGTGGATAAGGCAAAGATAGAAAACTATCTATATAAGCTGTCGTACCAGCTCATAGCGGATGTAGTGGATGAGAAATGCGCAGGGGATAATCTTTCTGAGAATGATAAGCAGTTCATAGCAGACTTTTACAAGTATGGATTTGTTGGAATTATGCTTGACTGGGTAGACGAGGGGATGAAAGACGATTATCATAAAATAGTGGAGCAGCTTAGCATTACGCTTCGTGGAAATATAGCAAATTCCATTCATAACTTTGAAAGCGAGATGTAAAAGCAGAGGACGGATCAGGATAAAGAAATCTAGTACTGCGGGATACGCGGGGAGAGCGCTTATGAATCGAACATCAGATATGAAAAAGAGATTGCCGGGGATAATACTGATAACAGGGGGAATTGTGCTGGTTGCTATGGTCATCCAGGCGGTCATACTGAGCTTTATCAATAACAGGAGTTTTGACAGGACCTCGCAGGTGCTGCTGGATCAGGTCAGCAATGTAATTGAGAAGAATAAGGCAAGTGAGGAAGATTTGATAGACTCCCTCAAGGAAGATTATATGGTCAGGGCTAAGGCTGTGGCGTATATAGTTGATGCAAAGCCTGAGGTGGCAAATGATGTGGATGAGCTCCGCAAGATTGCTGCACTTATATCTGTTGATGAGGTGCATTTGTTTAATACGGATGGCGTGATATATGCTGGTACCAATCCCGAATATTTTGGATATAGCTTTGATTCCGGGGAGCAGATGGCGTATTTCAAGCCGATGCTTGATGACAAGAATCTCACCATGTGTCAGGATGTCACTCCGAACACATCAAATGGTAAGAAGATGATGTATGCAATAACATGGAACGATGATGGAACCAAGATGATACAGGTTGGAATCGAGCCGAGAAGACTTCTGAATGAAGTAAAACAGAATGAGATATCCACGGTGGTTGCCAATATGCCTATGTATGATGGTCTGAGTGTTGTAGTGGCAGATGGCGAATCGGGAGAAATATATGGATGTTCATATGAACCGGTAGTAGGGCTTACTCTTGATGAGATCGGCATTTCGGTGACTGATGATATGTTGCCGGACGATGAAGACAGTTTTACAGGCATAAGAAGGATTAATGGATTTAGAAACAGATGTGTATTCCGAAGATCCGGAGAGTATGTGATCGGGGTCATATATAGAATGGATGTGAATAGCCGGAGTAATATGGCAATCATGGTTATCATGGCACTGTATCTGTGTTTTGCCGCCGGCCTGGTGGTAAGCATGGTGATGAAGGTGATACATGCGAACCGGGAGAGAAATGAACAGCTGTCAATATTGACATCCATGTCGGGGATGTATTACAGCATGCATATGCTTGATCTTCAACATGATACATTTGCACTCTATACCGCAGGAGACCTGATATTGAGGGCTGGTGAGCGGGCAGCAGGGGCGAAGGAACTTATGAGGAAGATCGTTCATAAGGTGGTTGTGGATGAACATCAGGCAAGTGCCCAGAAATTCATGGATCTTGATAGTCTGGGGGACAGGCTGATCAAGAAAAAGATTGTATCAGGTGAGTTCATGGTGAAGGATCTTGGATGGTTCAGACTGTCATTTATATCGATAGATGTTGACGAGGACGGACGTCCTTTAAAAGTCATATTTACCACCAGAAACATAGATGAAGATAAGAAACGGGAGCAGAAGCTGATAAGAAGGTCTTATACAGATGAGCTCACAAAATGTTATAACAGGAGTGCATATATAGATGATGTCAGGGAGCTGCCGGGAGATTCTGTATATGTGTATGTGTCCATGGATGTAAATGGGCTTAAGCCAGTGAATGATACCCTGGGACATGCGGCTGGAGATGAACTGCTTCAGGGTGCTGCCGAGTGTATGGAGCAGTGTTTTGGAAACTATGGTAAGGTGTACAGGATGGGCGGTGATGAATTTGCAGCCATCATCTTTGTAAATACCAGAAGGCTGAAGAGAGTGCAGCAGGAGTTTGATGACGTTGTGCGTGGATGGTCTGGACAGCTGGTGAAATCCGTATCGATATCATGTGGCTATGTGTCAAGTGATGAGAAGGACTGGGAGTCATTTGACGAGATAGTAAAGGCTGCAGATGAGAGAATGTACGAGAACAAGGCGGCATATTACAGGCAGAAGGGCGGCGATAGAAGGTATCGCTAGAGTACATATGCAATATAGAGTTATACAAAACGGGTGGAATGATAAAAATTTTATCATTCCACTTTTTTTGTAAATATGAAATAAAAATTGGGCAAGCTATTATAGGGACATGAGATAAAGATAGACGGCAGACTGAAAGGAGAATTGCTTATGTCAAAGAAGAAATTGGGAATCGGGATAGCAGCGGTGGCAGCAGCCGGCGCAGGAGCAGCAGCTCTCACAGTTAAAAATCATAATAAGGCAAAAGTTCAGAAGGATAAGGCTGCGGCTGAACATGCTGAGTACCGCAATACGGAGCGCGGAAAGCATGAGAAGAACAGTAAGGGAATCTATTATACAAATGGTAACTACGAGGCATTTGCCAGACCGAGAAAGCCAGAGGGTGTGGATGACAAGAACGCATATATAGTGGGAAGTGGTCTTGCATCACTGGCAGCAGCTTGCTTCCTTGTACGTGACGGACAGATGCCGGGCTCATATATCCATATTCTTGAGGCCATGGATATAGCGGGCGGTGCGTGCGATGGAATATTTGATCCTGCCAGAGGCTACGTCATGAGAGGTGGACGTGAGATGGAGAACCATTTCGAGTGCCTGTGGGATCTGTTCAGAAGTATACCTTCCATAGAGACACCAGGGGCATCGGTTCTTGACGAGTATTACTGGCTGAACAAGGAGGATCCAAATTATTCACTGTGCAGAGCAACAGTGAACAGAGGCAAGGATGCCCACACAGATGGCAAATTCAATCTGAGTCAGAAGGGCTGTATGGAGATCATGAAGCTCTTCATGACAAAGGACGAGGATCTGTATGACAAGACAATAGAGGATGTATTCGATGATGAGGTGTTTGATTCGACATTCTGGCTGTACTGGAGGACGATGTTCGCATTTGAGAACTGGCACAGTGCACTGGAGATGAAACTCTACTTCCAGAGATTCATACATCACATCTCAGGACTTCCGGATTTCTCGGCCCTCAAGTTCACAAAGTACAACCAGTATGAGTCGCTGATCCTTCCGATGGTGAAGTATCTTGAGGCTGCGGGCGTGACATTCCAGTACAACACGGAGGTCACAAATGTCATATTTGACATGAGAGACGGCAAGAAGATAGCAAAGACCATCGAGTGCAGGGTAAACGGAACTGAGAAGGGAATCCCGCTCACTGAGAACGATCTTGTATTTGTCACAAATGGAAGCTGCACGGAGGGAACTATCTACGGTGATCAGAATCATGCGCCAAATGGTGACGCAGAGGTGAGAACAAGCGGCTGCTGGAGCCTGTGGAAGAACATAGCTGCACAGGATCCTTCATTTGGCCATCCTGAGAAGTTCTGTTCTGATATATCTAAGACAAACTGGGAGTCGGCCACAGTAACAACGCTTGACGACAAGATCATCCCATACATCGTGGATATCTGCAAGCGTGATCCGAGAACAGGAAAGGTTGTCACGGGTGGTATCGTGAGCTGTCAGGATTCAAGCTGGCTGATGAGTTGGACCATCAACAGACAGGGACAGTTCAAGACCCAGGACAAGGATAAGGTGTGTGTATGGGTATATGGCCTGTTCACAGATGTTCCGGGCGATTATATCAAGAAGCCTATGAAGGATTGTACCGGTAAGGAGATCACGGAGGAGTGGCTCTATCATCTGGGAGTGCCGGAGGATGAGATCGAGGAGCTGGCTGCAAACAGCGCGGTCTGTGTGCCAACTATGATGCCATATATCACCGCGTTCTTCATGCCTAGAGCAAAGGGCGACAGACCAGACGTAATTCCGGACGGATGCACCAACTTTGCATTCCTCGGACAGTTCGCCGACACTCCTCGTGACACAGTGTTCACCACAGAGTATTCTGTCAGAACTGCCATGGAGGCTGTGTATGGACTCCTCGGCGTGGACAGAGGTGTTCCTGAGGTGTGGGGAAGTGTGTACGATATCCGTGAACTGATGGACAGCGGCGTGAAGCTCATGGATGGCAAATCTCCGCTTGAGATAAATCTTGGACCTCTGAACAAGCTCAAGAGACCTATACTTAAGAAGATCCAGGGCACGGTGATTGAAAAGGTACTGAGAGACCACGATATTATAAAAGAGGGTATGCTGTAGGTTGAAGTTAATATAGAGTAATAAGAAAGTTCCATGTGTCTGCACGGTGCAGATGCATGGAACTTTTTATATGTTTGAATTAGTTTGGAGACGGTTGTTAATTGCTGTTTCTTTTAGAATATACAAAGCTGGCAACTAGCCAGATGAGGCAGGCGGTGTTTCCTGATGCCTGACTGAATACATAATCCAGTGTGGATATGTCGGCGCCCATGGCCTGTCTGATGTCAGGAATGAGCACAAATATAAGCTGCCATGTGATGATGTGAAATACGATCATGCTCCTCTTCATGACAGTTCTGCCTGCCAGCAGCGATATAAGACTTGTGAGCATGAGCAGTGCCGTAGGTATGTACACTATGCTGACGGCTGGAAAGAGCAGATTGTAGTAGTCGTCAACATATGCGATGGCCTGTTCTCTTCCAATGTGTTCAGACAGATAGGTTACCCAGTAAGCGAGTGTTCCCACGAGAAAATGCAGTGTCGCGGCGGACGCGACATACATGAGCCCTGCGTATTTGACGAGTGCCCTCGTCTTGCGGTACTTGGGAAGTATCTGCTCCGATATGGCGTCTATGCCAAATGCATAGAAGAACATACCGACAAGACCTGTCACAAGCAGCAGAGCCACTCTCCACAGCTGGAAATCCCCGTTCAGATATGCCCCCCTCACATAAAGTCCTTTGTCCGCGGGTGATGCGGGTACTATGCTGATACACAGATCCCCCACGATCAGGAGCGCTGCGCCGAGCGTGCCCAGCAGGCAGTTCCTTTGGTATTTAATTTTTTCTTTCTGTTCCATGTAATCCCCCTTGTAAATAATCTATATGGTTAGCATAAACTAACTAGAACATATCATATACGAGGAGATAATTGAAGAAATATTTGCCAAAAACAAGTCGCGCCAATGGGGAAAGAAAATTGACTTTTTTCGTGTATAAAAATATACTTTCCATATATATACAATAAAAGATGCTTAAGAATGGAGGTACATTATGAGGGGAAGATGGAAAAAGGAGATTTTGTTATTTGTGATAGGTGCAGTATGGGGATTCATATATTGGGGCAATACGGTGTGGAATCCTGATGTGCAGTACCTCTTGCAAGATATAAAACATATAAAATTGCCGCTTAACTGGCATTGGATATTTGACTCAGGTGTGCATCTTGGCATAGCGGCTCTTGTGTTGGCGGTTGGCACACTGTTGATTCTATGGATACTGCGCTTTTTATCAGATTCACGTAACACACATGGGCTGATCATAGCCGGCCAGTGGTTCACAGATCTGATCTTATGTTCATTTCTGACTGGCGTGATCCTGTTCTATTTTAATAAATGGTTCCTATACAAGATTATTGGCGATAAAGGTGATGTCGTATTTTCCATAGCATATTTGTTTGTATACATATTGATATATATGATACTGTGTTCATGGTTTGATATATCCATTGAGAGGGTACAGAGAAAACCAAAGAAGAATTGCAGTCTGCTTATATGTCAGGTTCAGAATCGTGAGACATTTATGGATGTCAAGGAACTAGTAAAGAATTGCAAGTACACAGAGTGCTATACGTTGATGAAAAATAATCAGGAGAGATTGTCTCCAAAACAGTTCTGGGTCATAAGGGAGACGAACTTTACAGGGAAAAAGATGACAGCCGAGTGGAGATATTATGCAAATGGTGACTATGTAGAACTGGATGATGAAGAGCTTGCGACCAGGTTGCTGCTTGCTGAGAATGCAAAGAATATAGACTGGCAGTTATAATCGTATATAATGTTGTTAGTCTATGATATAAAAGACACGAGAGAGAAGTAAATATGAAAAAGATAGAGATAAACGACAAATGGATGCAGAAAACCAGTGTTGTGTGGCTCGGTGCCATGCTGTGCTGCCTGCTGTGGGGAAGTGCATTTCCGTGTATAAAGATAGGTTATGGACTGTGGAATATAGAGAGTGCGGATACATCGTCACAGATACTGTTCGCAGGTATGCGATTCGTGCTGGCGGGTATTCTTGCCGTGATATTTGGAAGTCTGCTGGAAGGAAGATTCATCAGGCCGGAGAAGGGCTGCGCCGGCAAGATAGCGTGGCTGGCGATGCTGCAGACAGTCATACAATACCTGTTCTTTTATATAGGTCTCGCACATACAAGCGGAGTCAAGGCGTCCATCATAGAGGCAGTAAATGTATTCGTTGCCATCATAGTGTCAGGATTCATATTCCATCAGGAAAATGTCACTGCAAAGAAGATGCTTGGCTGTCTGGTTGGATTTGCGGGAGTTGTACTTATAAACATGAATGGAATGAATTTCCATATGAGCTTGTCAGGTGAGGGTGCGATATTTCTGTCGACAGTGGCTTATGCATTTTCATCGGTGTTCCTGAAGCGATATTCGGTAAAACACAATCCGGTTATGCTCAGTGGCTACCAGTTTATAGTTGGCGGAATTATTCTGTCGGCTGCCGGTTTTGCCATGGGAGGCAGACTCAGCACCGTATCCACAGGTGGAGTTTTGATGCTCATATATCTGGCTCTTGTATCGGCGGTGGCATATTCTCTGTGGGGAATGCTGCTCAAGTATAATCCTATATCAAGGGTTGCAGTATTTGGATTTATGAATCCGGTGTTCGGCGTGATACTGTCGGCATGGCTGCTCCGCGAGGGCGCGCAGGCGCTTGGTCCGATAAGCCTGGTGTCGCTGGTTTTGGTGTGCGCAGGAATATACATAGTGAATAAGTAGGGACGTTCCTGGGAGGTTAATATGAAGATGACAACACTTTGTTACATAGAGAAAGATGGAAGATACCTGATGCTCCACAGGACAAAGAAGGAGAAGGACATCAATAAGGGCAAATGGATCGGTGTGGGTGGACATGCCGAGGATGGTGAGAGTCCTGAAGACTGCCTTCTCAGGGAGATAAAGGAGGAGACGGGACTTACGCTTACATCATATCGATTCAGAGGTCTGGTGACATTTATAAGCAATGAGTGCGAGAATGAGCTTATGTGCCTGTTCACCGCAGATGGATTTGAGGGGGATGTCCAGATATGCGATGAGGGTGATCTTCAATGGATAGATAAAGAGATTGTGCCAACACTTCCGACGTGGAGCGGGGATGCGATATTCCTGAAAATGCTACTTGAAGGGGAGAAGAGATTTTTCTCACTCAAGCTCGTATATGAGGGAAGTGAGCTGGTGGAGCACAGGCTGGAATTCTATTGAGAAGGAACGTCCCCACATGAGGAGGAGTGACAATATATGAAGTATTTGTATTTGCATGGACTAGGACAAAAACCAGACAGTTGGAATAGCGTAATAAAAGAAACGAAGGTATCGGAAAGTAGTGTCAAATTAAGTTTGGCAGAGATGTTAGAAGGAAAATCTGCTACATATAAGGAATTATATTCGGCATTCTCATCAGAATGTGACAAGGTGAACGATGAAATTGTCTTATGTGGGCTTTCTCTAGGCGCTGTTTTGGCACTTAATTATGCGATAGACCACCCAGATAAAGTAAAGTCGCTCGTATTAATTGCAGCACAGTATAAAATGCCTCAAAAATTATTGAAAGTTCAGAATATGTTGTTTCATCTTATGCCGAATTCGGCATTCAGTAAAATGGGTTTCAAAAAAGCGGATGTTATCAGCCTGTGCGGGACGATGGCTGAATTGGATTTCAGTGACTCCCTGCATAAGGTGTCTTGTCCGGTATTGCTCATTTGTGGGGAAAAGGACGCTGCAAACAAAAAAACTTCAAAAGAACTTTGCCAATATTTTAACAACGCCTGTTTCCATGAACTTGCGAAAACAGGTCATGAAGCAAACATAGAAGCTCCGGAAGAGTTGGCGATCGTGTTGCAGAGATTTTATGATAATATCAGATAAAATTCAGTGGTGCGTCCAGACAAGGGCATGTGGTGATGTGAATTTATGGAGAAAGTTATGGACTGGTTAAATATATTCGGACTGATAATGATTGCAGTTATTATGATACCCAATATTATTTTTGCAGTTAGATGCAAAGAGGGATTTCAAAACAAATGGAGCAATAAATTTGTTGAGGTTGCAGAACAGATAGGAAGGTTTGGCTGCTTTGGTTTTATGATAATTAACATTCCTGGAACATGGTTCGGGTGGTGGTCTGACGAAGCATTTGCCATATACCTTATTGTGGACGCGATATTAGTAGTGTTGTATTGTGCAATTTGGATAATTTGCTTTAAGAAGAGCAGCATATTCAGAGCACTGGCGCTATCTGTTATTCCCTCAGTTTTGTTCTTGTTTAGTGGAATTATGAGCAGATCAATTCTGTTGCTTATCGCAGCAATATTGTTTGCGCCAAGCCATATTTTGCTTTCGTATAAGAACGCAAAATGATATTGGTCAACAGTCCTTTATCTTCGCTGACGCCTAATGAGCGAAAAGAAAATGCTGCATGGAAGAAAAATACGAAATATAGAAGCCGAGTATCTTTTTGGAAAAATAATCATTATGTTCGTGTTAAAATCACTGAAGATAATCAGTATATAATACATTCGATGAAAAAATCACATAAAAGACAATATACATATGATGAAATCATCAAAGAATTTATATTATTTGCTGATGCAGATGCTGAGGAAATAGGCAAGGCGGTTATTTAGTCATTTATGGAATCAGAACGATATTACAACATGGGTTATGGTTTTGTTGTAATAATATATTACATATGATATTGGGGCTTATGCTGAGCCTATAAGTACAAATTACAGGAGGGTTCAAATGGGATTATTTGATAGATTTAAGAAGATATCAAAGGAAAGTTTATTAGGATATTTGCAAAATAGCATTTCAGATAATTCTAGCCTGGAACACATAGTAAGCGTGTTCGAAGAGATGTGTAATATGCCACTTAAAGAAGATATGATTTTATTTGAAACAGGAACCTATTCTTTTACAGGAAAACCTATGTTTAACTTTTCTTTGGTTAGACAATTTCCTAATGATGAGGAAGAGTATTATCAAATTCATGTGGATGTGTTATATATTCCAACGGAAGAAAATAAAGATTTTCAACGAACTATATGGAATGAGGATATTGAAGAAGATATATTCAGCTATATCAAAAAGACTCCTGAGTTTGATTTCTGTAAAGATAAGGTATTCAGCAAAATAGAAATATATTTGGATGAAACCTAACGTGAAAATCGGAATTTCTCTCACTGTCTGGTTGATATGAGAAATTAATTATTTGCGTAAAAAATAAAAAATAACGTAGCGTGATATATTGCTTGTCACGCTACGTTATGTACTAATATGGACCTTGAAAGGAGGCAGGATATGTCATTATACACAACAGGAGAGCTTGCAAAGAAGTGTAATGTTTCAGTAAGAACCATTCAATACTATGATGAAAGAGGTATTCTTGTGCCAACGGATTTGACAGAGGGAGGACGAAGACTGTTCTCTGAAAAGGATGTTGCTACATTGGAAACAATATGCTTTTTGAGAGACTTAGATATCTCTATTAAAGATATTGCTGAAATATTGGAATCTGATGAGTCTAAAAAAGTAATTGAACTTTTGCTTGATGAACTGAATAAAAACCTTCAGGCAGATATTAAGAAAAAAACAGAGCAATTAGAAAAAATAAAAAATATAAGAAATTTTTTGACTTCTTTCAAGGATGGCTCACAAAAAACAATTCATGACATATCGTCAATTATGGAGGAAAAAGAAAAGCGAAAGAAAATGTACAAAAAAATGCTGATCGTAGGAATTCCTGTAGAAATCACAGGAATTGTAACTTTTGTTATTGGTATATTACAAGGAATTTGGATACCATTTTTTGTAACTACGGCAGTGTATACTATTTGTGCTGTCTTTTTAGCAAACTATTGGTACAAACGGATAGAGTATATTTGTCCGGAATGCCATACCAGATTTCAACCAAGGAAAATGGAAACTCTGTTGGCAAATCATAATCCAAAGATGAGAAAGTTAACTTGTCCTAGTTGTAGGAGGAAAATTTGGAGTTTGGAAGTATATAGAAAAGAGGTGGATGCATAATGGAAACAATTAATTTGAGTAAGAAACAATTTGTGATATACATGGCAGTCGCATTTGGACTAGCTTGGATTTTAGAAATGATAGCAAGTGTTTTTAGTAATAATGGAAATCAGATAGTGTTTACTGTTATAGTGATGATTACCATGTTTATGCCGTTCCTTGGTGTACTGGTAGCCAGAATCCCGCTAAAAGGTATGGGATGGGTACCACATTTAAAAGGGAAACTTCGTTATGTATTCTTTGCCCTTTGGATGCCGGCGTTATTAAGTATCCTTGGAGGGGTCTTGTTTTTTGTGATTTTCCCGGATACATTTGACTCTGAATTTATGACGTTAAGAGGTCTTTTAGAGGAAGCGGGAGCGTTGGAACAGTTCGAGGCACAGGGTATCACGATACCAATGTATCTGCTGATTACGTCTGTTCAAGCTGTGACAATTGCACCATTTCTGAATATGTTTGTCGCATTAGGCGAAGAGGTTGGTTGGCGAGGTGCACTGTATCCGTATTTGAAGAAAAAGTTTGGTGACACCAAAGGCCGTATTGTGGGTGGTGCAATCTGGGGTGCTTGGCACTGGCCGATCATGATTTTTGCCGGTTATGAGTATGGAAAAGAATATATCGGCGCACCGGTACTTGGGCCAATCGTATTCTGTATCTCTACTATTATGATGGGTATTTTACTTGATTATGTATATGAAAAGACAGAAACCATTTGGTTGCCATCCCTTATGCATGGTGCTATCAATGCATTTACCATCTTTGCATATCTGGTAAAACCTGAATATTCCAATATGGCAATTCTAGGTCCAGCATATATTGGTATTATCAGTATGATTCCAATGATTATTGTAGCAGTCATCATTTGCGTAAAGACGAAAAGGAATTGAGTATTAAAGAGATATTCAATCTCACCCACAAATTTCAGTTTGGAGAATTGAAAAAAATGGAATTTACCTATTAAGACATATAAACTGTTGACAATAAAGCTCCTATATAGTATGTTTTTAATAAAC